>Ga0316217_10000493_pt1 | contig 56614 bp, 49 predicted proteins | sample 1anoAmetaG_FD_203633 | JGI IMG/M metagenome (GOLD analysis project Ga0316217, IMG submission 203633) | Freshwater microbial communities from Trout Bog Lake, Wisconsin, USA - 1anoA | ecosystem: Environmental > Aquatic > Freshwater > Lake > Hypolimnion/Profundal zone | place: USA: Wisconsin...
AAATTCGTGCGTGATGATGCCGCCAATCACATTGATAAAGGTAATCAATAGCCCCGCAATCGCATCGCCACGCACGAATTTCGATGCACCATCCATCGCACCAAAGAAGGATGATTCATCTTCCAATGTTTTACGCCGCGCGCGCGCGACTTTTTCGTCAATATGGCCTGCTGCCAATTCGGCATCAATCGCCATTTGTTTACCGGGCATCGCATCCAATGTGAAACGCGCTGCAACTTCGGCAATACGACCAGAACCTTTGGTGATCACGATAAAATTAACGATCAATAAAATGGCAAAAACAACAATGCCGATCACAAAATTGCCGCTCATAACAAAATTGCCAAAGGCCTCGATCACATGGCCCGCCGCTGCGGGACCTGTGTGACCTTTTGATAAAATGAGACGAGTCGTTGCAACGTTCAACGCCAGCCGAAGCATCGTCGCGATGAGTAGAACGGTAGGAAAGGCAGAAAATTCAAGCGGCGCTTCGATAAAGAGCGATGTCAATAGGATAAGAACAGAAAGTGTGATCGACACAGCAAGCATCAGATCCAAAGCCATCGCAGGCAAGGGAACGATCAATAAGACGATGATCCCCATAACGGCGACCGCCAGAAGCAAATCAGAGCGTTGACTTAAGCTGCGAAGTTCACCTAAGGCCGAACCAGCGTTAAACCCAAAAATCGGGGACACGGACGTCGCGGGCGAGGCGGGTTCAATACTGCTCATACCATTTCCTGATAAAAAATACTGCGGCGATTGATCGTTTCAAATCGTCTTTTTAACTTGCCGGATTATGGTTATTTATTGGTTAATTTTATTTAATTGATTCCGTAACGCAAAATATAGAATTGCGTGGTTTTATGATGCCACATTTACGGTGGTATTGATCATGCGGTTAGATATTCTTATTGATGCGTTTCGTGATATTCGTGTTCGGCTTGACGGCGTAGAAGCCGAGGCGGCACGCTTTCGTGATCTGGCTGCGCCAGTTCTTGTATATCTCGATTCACTTTATTGGCCAGGAGATTCAGATTTTTCGCGTGTTTCCTTAATCGGATCATGGAGCCGGGAAACGGCTGTATCGGGCTTGAGCGATTTCAACATAACCTATGAAATGCCGCTCGCTTTATTGCCGGATGCCCAACAATCAAACGCTTTTATCAATGAGATTTATCTCCATCTCACTAAGCGTTTTGAAAATGTAGAAAGAAGACCACACAGCCGCTCGATAGCGGTTACTTTAAAGAAAGGTGTGGTCATAGATGTTAGGCCTTATTTCTGGATGAAATCTGGCGATATGGGATTTCCAGATGATACTCTTTCAGATGGTTGGCGACGTATTCATCCGATGTTCGCCCGTAATGCGTTTTTGCGGCTTGATCCGATTGAACGGAAAAATTTATTGGTCTTGTGTAGAGCAACCAGAGTTTGGCGAGCGGCGCATTCGGTTCCTATCTCAGGTGCGCTTATCGATACGTTAGGACTCGAGTTTATTGGCAAAGCCGCGCATCGCCGGAAAGATCAAAAATACCAAGATTGTCTGATGCGTGATTTTTTAGGGTTTTTGGCCGATCAAAATCCTATTCAAGACTCTTGGCGGATCGGTGGCGATAATGATCTTGTCAGGCGCACCGGAAATTTTGAAACCTATGCTGCCGCTGCCCATACGGTCGCGCAATTTGCAACGGGCAAAGCATCCGACGGTCAAGAGCGCTCCGTTGTCGCCGCATGGCGGTATTTATTCAAGGATTTTTATTCGAGCTATTAAGCGGAGATCATTACTGATGAATATCCGATAAAATTAATCCGCCTGCGACATATTCATTTAATTTATTCCGTAGCGTGCGAATTGAAATGCCGAGGATTTTTGCCGCATGGGTCCTATTGCCTAAGCAATGATCAAGCGTATCCAAAATCAAATGTTGCTCGACTTCGCTAACGGTTTTACCAACGAGTGATCGCGTCACGCTCTCTGCCGTTTGCGCGGCACGGCTTACATTGTCCATGGGTGCTTTATGCATTGAATACTGATCAATAAGGATTTCGCTTGTCCCGATTTCATCGCCACTTGCGAGTAAAACCGCGCGATGAATGGCGTTTTCGAGTTCACGAACATTTCCTTTCCAGCTCGCACCTAATAAAAGCCGCTTCGCATCCGAGGTTAGTTTTAACTGTGGTATATGATTAAGTGCTGCGTATTTATCCACGAAATACCCGGCTAAAGCGAGGATATCTTGTGGCCTGTCCCGCAGCGGTGGAAGGTGTAAATTAACGACATTCAATCGATAAAATAAATCTTCCCTAAACGTACCCTTCGCAACCTCTTCCGATAGGCTGCGATTTGACGTAGCTAAAATGCGGATATTAACAGGAACGGGTTTTGATCCGCCAACACGATCAATCACACGCTCTTGAAGCGCCCGTAACAATTTGGCTTGTAGACGCGTTTCCATTTCGGAAATTTCATCAAGCAAAAGCGTGCCGCCATCAGCCTCTTCAAACTTTCCAATTCTTCGGCCCGCCGCCCCTGTAAAGGCTCCTTTTTCATGGCCGAATAATTCAGATTCCAAAAGAGCATCTGGAATGGCCGCGCAATTGACCGATACAAAGGGTTTTAGCGCGCGACGCGAGCGCTCATGAATATGGCGTGCAATAACTTCTTTACCCGTACCACTTTCGCCCGTAATCAAAATTGACGCATCCGATTTGGCAAATGTTTCGGCCATTTGAACAATTTTTTCCATCGCAGGGTCACGCCAGACAATGGATTGTTTTTCATTCGCAACAGCGCTCAAAACGGCGGCAATCAGTTCAGGATCGGGTGGTAAGGGAATGAATTCTTTGGCGCCTGCCCGAATAGCATCTGCTGCTGCTTGTGGTGTCGTATCAATTCCACACGCAATAATCGGAGTACGAATACGATCAAGTTCTAAAGCCGTAATTAAATCGCGGATCGGCATCGTGATATCCATCATGATGAGATCGGCGCCCCGCAACCGCATGACGGCAACGGCTTGGGAGACGCTTTCCGCATTTGTCACATTCACGCCGCGATCCATCGCGATCCGCGCCGCCGCAGAAAGCTGACCTTGAATGAGTCCAACGATTAATAAGCGCATGGTCGATCTCTCTTATGCGGTAGCTGGAATAATTTCTGAAAGTGTAATGGCAAGATTATCATCAACGAGTGTAACTTCACCACGCGCGATAAGTCGATTATTGATATAGATATCAATCGGCTCACCGATGGCTTTATCGAGTTCAATAATGGACCCCTCATTTAAGCGTAACACATCGGCTATGGTTAAATGGGTTCTACCTAAGATCGCGGTGATGGTAATGGGAACATCCAGAACGGGATCTAAATCCGCTTCTAAGACGGGTGCGGGTGATTGAGAACCCTCCCTACCAGCGTGTTGCAACGTATTTTCTGCAACCGAATTGAGGTCGGGAAGCGGAGAATGATCAGTTTGATTCATCGTGTGAATCCTCGTCTAACAGGCTTTTACCAAACTCGATCTCGAATATGGTTTTAATAACGGCATCAATCCGTGCGCGATCGCGTAAAAAGCCACCTTCAGGCCAATCAACGCGAATATCCCCAGGGCGAAGCCTTTCATCCGTCCGTATTATTACTTGCCCGCGATATCCAGCCTCGATAGCTGCGTTAGAAATAGCATCGCGTAACCCATCTGGCGAATGCGTACTAATCGTAATCGTTAAATTGGGTGTATCATTTGCCATCGCGGTGCATTTTCGAATAGCGTCCGTAATCATAGGAATAGGGTCACGATCAATAAGGGCATCGGCGTAAAGACGCGCCAATGTTGCAGCCATCTTTATTGAATCCGCTTCTATCCGCGCTAATTCATTGTTAAGCGATTGCGTTACCATAAACATCGTGTCGCGTATCGAATTTAACGCAGCAAGCGATTCAGATTCAATCGTCGTTTGCGCCTGTGCGATGCCGTGCTCGCGTCCCTCTTCATATTTAGCTTCCAGCTCGGCAATCTTTTCTGCCATGAGACGTGAAGATCGATCATTTTGATTTTGCCCAGTCGAAGAATTATTTCGGCTGAAGTCTTGATCGAAAAGATATTGATTGGATGATTTCATCATATTAACTGATCATTTCGTCATCATTTGCATGGGTTGCCAAAGTAAGCTCACCCTTTGCCGCGAGGTCTTTGGCTAAATTAACGATTGTGCGCTGCGCTTCGTCGACATCTTTTAATCGGATTGGACCTTGCATATCCATATCTTCCATAAAGCTTCTAGCGGCGCGCTGCGACATCTGTGCAAAGAAAAATTCCCTGACCGATTTCGTCGCACCTTTTAAAGCTTTGATCATCGTCTCGCGTTCGACCGAACGAAGCAGAATTTGTGCCGAATTGGCATCCATTTTAGCCAATTCGTCGAACGAGAACATTAAGGCCCGAAGCCTTTGGGCAGCGGATCGATTACTCGAATCGAGGGCTGCTAAAAAAAGACTCTCATATTTTTTATCAAAGGCATTAAAAATTTGCGCCACATGATCCATCGGATCGCGCCTTCCGGGCAGGGGAGGAGGTGTCACAAATTCCTGTTCAATCATCGTCTCAATGCCCTTGAATACCTCGTCGGAAACGGGTTCTAAACGGAGCATTCGATCAACGATTTCAGTTGCGAGGGGCGAGGGAAGAAGTGAAAGCACTTTTGCCGATTGCTCGGGTGAAATTTTACTCAGCACAAGGGCAATGGTTTGCGGGTATTCTTTTTTAAGAAAATCGGCGAGTTGATCCGGTTTGGCAAAGGATAGTTTTTGCCAAAGATTGGGGCTTTCCGGTGTCTTGATTTCTTCAATAATTGATCGTGCTTGAGGTCTTGGTAGCGAACCAAGTAGAATTTTTTCGGTACGCTCAGGCCCACCAGCTAAATTCTTTGAAGTCACCTCCTTCATGAAATCATGCGCGACACGCAGCAATGTTTCTTGTTTCACGGATCCAAGCTTCGCCATAATGGCAGAAACCTGCCGCGCTTCATCATCGCTTAAGGCCTGCCAAATGGAACTGCCATTTTCTTCACCAAGCGCCAACAGCAAGACGGCCGCGCGGATGGGGCCGGGTATGGAACCCATGGATGCTGCATTTAACGGCGTTTTTGCTGGGTTGGATATCGCCATAACTATTGATTATCCTGTAGCCATTGCCGCACGGTCGTCGCCGATGCTTGCGGGTTAGACGTGATAAGACCACTGATTTGCTCAAGCGGATTGGCGCTGATTTGTAAAGGATCAGACGCATAAGACCCAATTGCAGCATTTTGCGCCGGAGGCAATGCCATGGCTTTCACCAAAGGCCTGCCAACAAACAGTGCAATGATGAGCGAGACGATGCCCAAGACGGCGAGTTCAAGCAATTTGCTTAAATCGAAATGAGAGAGATCATACCATGCCACCGGAGTTGACTCTGAAATCGATTCAGGAGGTGCGGCAAAGCGGAGATTAACCACTTCAATCTGGTCGCCCCGTTTAGCATCATAACCAATTCCTGATTTAACCAATGCAGCGATGCGATCAAGCTCAGGCTGGGGGCGCGGCTGGTAGGTGACATCGCCATTCGCCCCTTTCGCATAGGTACCGTCAACCAATACCGCAACAGAGATACGCTTAATTTTACCACCTTCGCTCATTTCGGTACGGGTCGTTTTTGAAATCTCGTAATTAACGATTTCCTCGTTTTTTGCCGATGCATCTTTTTGATTGGTGTTGGATGAGCTCGATCCTGGTAATTCGTTAGCAACGCTAACTGTTCCATCCTTTGCTTCCGTCGTTGTTGCACTCTCATTGCGGTTTTGTGTTGAGCGCACGACACGGCTATCCGGATCAAAAGTTTCGGCAACGGTTTGTACGCGGCTTGAATCCAGTTCGGCTGAAATCTGAACGCGTGCTCGTCCTTGTCCAACTACGCTTGCTACGATATCTTCAATTTGTGATTTAACGCGCTTTTCAAGCGTTGCCTGCTTTTCTTCAAGCGCAATACCCGATCCAACATCGCTCGATGTGCCATCCGCCAAAAGGCGTCCTTGCTCATCAATAATAGATATGTTTTCGGGCTTTAATCCGTCCACGGCTGATGCCACCAATCGCCGGATCGCGTTAACCTGTTGCGCGCTCAACTCACCTCTAATCTTCAGCGCAATGGAGGCGCGTGGATTTTGGTGCTCGCGTTCAAACAGTTTCCGCTCAGGAATGACGAGGTGAACGCGGGCGGATTGAACAGCACCAATGGTGCGGATGGATCGTGCGATCTCACCCTCTAAGGCGCGCACTTGGTTGATCGATTGCACAAAGCCGGTTGTTGAAAACGAATCGGTTTTATCAAAAATCTCATAGCCCACGGTACCACCCGACGGGATTCCCTTTGAGGCGAGATCAAAGCGCAGCTTGGCAATATCCGCTTTGCTTGCCATGATGATGTGACCGTCGTCGCGCGTTTCATAAGCGATGGTTTTTGCATCGAGTTCTTTTGTAATGGCGGCGGAGTCTTCAGGCGTTAAATCGGAATAGAGTACAGCCAGCGAGGGTTGCGACGCCTTAAAGATCACATAGCCAAAATAGGCCATGAGGCTGAAGGTGACCAGCGCCATCGCACCAAGCCTTACAACCCCAAATCGCTTTAATTGCTCGACTAGGCTTTCCAAAACCCAATTCCTTCAAATGACACGACGTCACGCGCTGGACAAGGTTTGACGGATTGTGGTTAGCGAATGGTAAACAAAACACGTTAGACAGGAAAAAATTTCCCTATGCTCAAGAAAGCAACGCATAATTAGAGCAAATAGTAATGCATTCGGTGCAGAATTTATGGTTAATGAAAGGTAAATGAAGGGATGTAGCCTTACAGAACACCATGATACGACTCAATTCCGATAATGCTGGATGCGGGTTGTGCGAAGCCCGGCTATGCCATGCTCATCAATTGATGCCTGCCAATTAAGAAACTCTTCCACCGTTAAAGTATATTTTGAACAGGCTTCGTCAAGGCTCAATAAGCCGCCGCGCACGGCTGCAACAACCTCGGCCTTGCGGCGGATCACCCAGCGACGGGTCGATGTCGGCGGTAGGTCTGCAACCGTTAAAGGGCTTCCATCAGGGCCAATGACATATTTAACCCTCGGCCTAAAAACATCCGTCATATCACGCTCATATTCTCGTATTTCACCCGTCTTTAAATTCACCATACAGGCAAGCCTTTTAAAAAATAGCTAAAGCGAAGGTTAAACTCAGTTAACCATCAGGCGGTTATTGCGACTAGGCTTTGGGTGCGGAGTCGATGGATAAAATTGAACTGATCGCAATCGAGATACCGCCCATCGTTAAAGCGGGCGTCGAACCACTCAAATCAACCCCATCTATTTTGCCATAAATATCGGTGGCAACTGTCATCGCTGTCCCATCCGTACCTTTACCGTTAACGGAAATTGTATAAGCCCCGTCAGGTTGCGTAACACCTAGGCTGTTTTGGCCATCCCAGTGGAACGCTTGCTTACCTCCCGTCACGGTTTGCGAGGTTGAATAAACTTGGTTTCCATTGCTGTCGGTAATCGTAATATCGGCCGTGCCATTGCGTGGGGCATCTAGCACCCAATCGGCTGATCCTGATACCAATGCTGTTTTAGTTCCAGATGCTGATACAGAATGGCCAACAAAATTAAGGGCACCAATCGCATTCGTATTGTTTGTATCCGCAACCAGCGTACTCAGCGTGTCATTCTGTTTCATCTGTTGTTCAACCGAAGCGAACTGTACCAATTGCGATGTGAATTGGTTCGTGTCCATCGGCGATGTTGGGTCTTGATTTTTTAGTTGCGCGGTAAGAAGCGTCAAGAATTGATCAAAATTTTGCGCCAACATTTGAGTATCAGCAACGGTGCCTGTTGTGCTTGACCCGGTCGATGCTGCGGTTTGGGTTGCTGTGATAGTTGTCATCGTATTATCTCTCCTTAGATTTGAACGTCTAATAATCCGATGCCACGCGTTAATGGCTTTAACGGTATAGCCTCTCTCATTGTAGCATCGCTTGGTGTATCTGATCCTTCATAGGCCCGCTGTGGTTTGTTGGCGTGCTGATGCGAAGGATTATTGGAATTAGATTGCTGCTGACTGTCTTGACGCAACGAGAATTGCAATGAGTCTGTTGTCGTTGTCATACCGGTCTGATCCAGTGCACTTTTCAGCGCATAAGAATCATTCATCAACATAGTAAGCGTTTCAGGCCGATCTGCTTTGATATGGGCTTTGACCTCTGAGTGATTTGAAACCTCAAGTCGAATTTCAACCGCGCCTAATTCCGCAGGGCTTAGTAAAACATCAATGGACCGCTTTCCGTTAAGCGCGCTCAATCCAAGCTCAATTGGTAACATTGCATAAGGAATTGGCCCTCGCGATGCAGCCGTAGTCGACCCTGCCGTTCCAATATTCGAGAGCTGATCTTGCAGCGCTTTAGGAAGTTGATCTTTCCCGATGAGCACCTCGCCATTTTGCAAAGTCGGAACGCTCAAGTCTTGATTGGCATCGGCCTTTATCGGTTTGATCGTTGGGTTAGGCGAACCATCTTGGGTAGTACTTACCGTTTGATCGGATTTTTCTGCGCGTAAGCCGGTATGCGAGTTCGCTTTAATCAACTTTTCCGTCAAATGATTCGCTTGCATCCCTGTTACAACAGCAGATGTTGCCTCATTGCTTGTAACAACACCATCCGCTACCATTTCTTGTGAAGCAATATTCTTATTTGACGAAGTGCGTTTTATCGTTGTGGTAAGCTTTAATGCGTCCGCACTCTCATGGGCAGACGAAACAGAATTGGCTGATGAGGAAATAAGGGGTGCATCAGCCATAAACAGATTTGGCGTTAAGGGATCGATTGGGTTCCCCTCCAATGCGGTCTGATTGGCTGGCGTATCGTCTTTCTTCTGAGGCGCTTCTTGTTTTGCGCTAACACCCTTTTCATCACCGCTTGCTGGTTTCGTAGCCGCCGTCCTTTTCGTCATGGACAATCCGTTACGATCCGAATGATCACGCATCGCATCGGATAAAGCCAATGGACTGATATCCGTAACGGGTTGTTGGCCCTCTGGTATCACGATATGCGCTTTTGTTTTGTCAGGGCTTTTTTGAAGATGTTTGTCGATCAATATCCCTTGAACGGATTTTTGCGGAATCAGTCTTCCCAAAGAATTAACGCTAACCGCCGGATCGATTGAGGGGACAGGTGTTTCATCGGATGGCTTGGCGGTATCCGTTTCGGACGTCTGCGTTTTATCTCCATCGGCTTGCTTAGCAATGGTTTTAAAATGAATATTGTTTTTCGACTGATGATCGAAACCTATTAGGTCCTGAGTCAGCGTGTGCGCATGTGCGATAATCGGCAATTTAGGATCGGGCTGTAATTCCACGGTTTGCGCCGTTAAATCAGCGTTGCCGCCGTCATTCGCCGCCGCGCTAATCGCATCGGAGAGTTCGTTGCTAAAATTCGGTTTATCGTCACGCGTTTTATCGTTAGGCAATCCAGCTAATGCCAACGGCTTAGATACGCTTGTAGACGATGGAACGGTATTCATCATGATCTTTAAACAGATTTACCCGCAAAAAAATAAGCTTATTTTTGTTAAAGCAAGGGTTGTTCCACCCTGAGAATTTATAAAAATCTATCGTATTCAATGGTTTATTATGATATATTTCGTTGGATATAGCGGCAAATTTGGCCAAACCCGGCAAATTTTGCCGATTTGGCCTGCTGAAGGCTGGCCCCTCGCTGCATGACGTTGTAAAAGGTTTTGCAAGAGGTGTATGGACGAGATGATGAACAGCTTAGACTTAACAGGGCGTCCAGAGGAGAACCGCGTCGTGGTGGCGATGTCGGGCGGCGTCGATTCATCCGTTGTCGCGGCGATGCTGAAGCGCGATGGTTATGATGTTGTTGGCCTGACGCTGCAACTCTATGATCATGGCGAGGCGATCCACCGTGCAGGCGCGTGTTGCGCGGGACAAGACATCCACGATGCGCGCCGCGTTGCCGATAAAATCGGCATTCCGCATTATGTGCTCGATTACGAGTCCCGTTTCCGCGAGGACGTGATTGAGCGTTTTGCCGATTCCTATTTGGCGGGCGAAACGCCGGTGCCGTGCATCGAGTGTAATAAAAAGATCAAATTCCGCGACCTTTTGATGACCGCGCGCGATTTAGGTGCTGCGGCGCTGGCCACGGGCCATTATGTTGCCTCGCGCGTTTTGCCGGGCGGCGGGCGCGGCCTGTTCCGCGCGGCGGATCCGGATAAGGATCAAAGCTATTTCCTCTATGGTACAACCGCTGAGCAGCTCGATCTCTTGCGCTTCCCGCTTGGCGAATGGCCTAAATCCGAAACGCGCGCGATGGCCCATGAACTGGGATTGTCGGTCGCCGATAAGTCCGACAGCCAGGACATATGCTTCGTGCCATCCGGCAAATATACCGATGTGATCGAGCGGTTGCGCCCCGAGGCTGCCAATGCGGGCGAGATTGTGCATGTGGATGGCCGGGTTCTGGGCCGCCATAATGGAATCATTCACTACACCGTGGGCCAGCGCCGCGGCTTGGGCGTGGCCTCGAGCGAACCTCTCTATGTGGTGCGGCTCGATGCGGGCGCTGCGCGTGTCATTGTAGGCCCCCGCGAGGCCCTTGAGACCCGCATCGTGCATTTGCGCGATATCAATTGGCTGGGCAGCCTACCACTCAACGAGGCGGACGGTATGCCGATTGCGGTGCGCGTCCGCTCCACAAGGCCGCCCCAGCCCGCGATCCTGCATGTTGAGGACGGTGCCGTGACGGTTGAGCTCCCCGAGGGCGAATTTGGCGTCTCCCCCGGCCAGGCATGTGTCTTTTACGCCTCCACCGACCTTCGCGCCCAGGTTTTAGGCGGCGGCTCGATTGTCGCGCCCCATTCTGACATGCGGTTGATTCCTTCTCCCCTCGGGGAAAAGGTGGCCCGCGAAGCGGGTCGGATGAGGGCCTGATGATCGTTTTTTAAGCGATTTTGGCGGCGCAAGCTTATCGCGTCCTTGCGCCTTATGGTCTTGGGCCGATCAACTTAACGCTCACCGCCTTATCTTCCATTTAACCGATCAGCCTTCCTTGACACCGCCGCTAACCCCGTCCTATATGCCGACCGTTCTTGATGGGTTAAAGCTCTCCATCGGGGCGGAGTAGCTCAGCCGGCTAGAGCAGAGGAATCATAATCCTTGTGTCGGGGGTTCGAGTCCCTCCTCCGCTACCATTTTATCTCTAAACAGCCTAAAATCGACCGTCTTAATATTCTTCGCGGTGAACATCGTGAATAACGATGCCCGCGCCATGTGGCGGCATGGTGACCCAATCGCGACGTCCGAGTGTGCGTTTGGTGTCTTCATATCCGCTCTGCCAATGCTCGCGCATTGAGGTGCCGGAAAATTCATAATCCTTCGCATGGCCTTCATAGGCCTTCTGCTGATAAATCAGATGCAAAATCGTGATATCGGGCAGCGTTGCCAAATGATGTTTGAGGTCCTGTTCTTCATTGCTTAACTGCCCATCGGGGATCTTGGCGAGCGCTTTTCCCAATTGCGTTTTTAGATTATGCAGCTTGCCATAAATATCAGTCGTGTAGCGCGTACGAGAAGAATACATAATGTCTTTTTGACGCGCGAGAACGTCTTGCATGTCGCGTGGTAATTCGCCTCGCGCGCTGAAGAGATCGACTTGAAACACAAGCGTATTGGTGAGGTTTTCGAGTTCGAGAAGATGCTGCAAGGGCGTATTCGAAACGATGCCACCATCCCAGAAATATTCCGTGCCAATTTTGATCATTGGCAGGGCAGGGGGCAGCGCACCACTGGCCATAATATGTTCGGGGGTAATTTCTTCGTTCTCATTGTCAAAATAGTAAAAATTACCCGATAAAACATTAACTGCACCCACCGCCATCCGAATAGGGCGGGTATTGAGAAGATCAAAATCGACGAGTTCCAATAAGGTTTCGCGCAAGGGCGTGCTGTCATAATAGCTCGTGGACGTTGCCGATCCCGCAAAGCTCGACCAAGGGCTTACTTTTTGCGGTTGAAAAAAGCCGGGCTGTCCTTGCACCATCGTTACTAAGGAACTGGCGGCGTTTCTCGCTTTACGAAAAACATCGCCATCCGGCGTGTAATTCCAGATTTTGCGTTCGGTAATCCGCTCCCAAAACGCCCGTAGCCGCTCCAGGCGCCGTTCGGGTCGGTTGCCCGAAATGATTGCCGCGTTAATAGCGCCAATAGACACGCCCGAGACAAAATCAGGTTCAAGATTGGCCTCATGAAGCGCTTGATAGACGCCCGCTTGATAAGCCCCCAACGCCCCGCCGCCTTGCAACACCAAAGCGATCTGGTCACACCGATCGGGACGACCCAAGGGTGCCCGATGTTTTTTTGATCTGACGGTACTGGCGTCATTCATGAGAAAGTCTCCCTTTGTTTCAACTTCGCCTGATCATACGCATACGCATTGTTCTCATTCGGCACGACACTGGTATGACACTGCGTAAGGCTTGGGCGCTCGCACCCTAACAATGGCCCTGATGTCGAACATGTTTGTGAGCCGTCGTGCCGCATGGTCATAAAGCTGTCGCCTAAGTGCATCTACTATAGCGCCGTGATCGAGAAAATTGTCGACTGTCTCGATAATTGGCGTTGATCCACGTCATAACCCATTCCGAAAGGGAGTTCTGTTATGGATAGGCAATTGTCGGGAAAAGTCGGTTTGGTTACGGGCTCAACCAGCGGTATTGGTCTTGGAATTGCTGAAGCGCTCGCAAAGGCTGGAGCGAATCTCGTCATCAACGGCTTTGGCGATCCAGATGCGATTGAGACCATCCGCCATGGGCTTGCGAGCGACCATCACGTCGATGTGGTCTATAGCCCGGCTGACCTTAGCCATCCGCAGGCGGTTGCTGATATGATGGCCTTAGCGCAGTCGCGGTTTGGTGGTGTTGATATTCTCGTCAACAATGCGGGCATTCAATATGTCGCCCCGATTGAAGAGTTTCCGCCGGAAAAATGGGATGCGATTATCGCCATCAATTTGTCGTCAGCCTTCCACGCCATACGGCTCGCGATCCCCGGCATGAAGACCAAGAACTGGGGCCGGATCATCAATATTGCCTCCGCCCACGCGCTTGTCGCCTCGCCTTTCAAATCGGCCTATGTCGCGGCCAAACACGGCATCGCGGGATTGACGAAAACCGCGGCACTCGAACTGGCCGAGCATGGCATTACGGTGAATGCGATCTGCCCCGGCTATGTCATGACCCCTTTGGTTAAAAACCAAATTCCGGATCAAGCCAAAGCGCGCGGCATTTCGGAAGAAGCCGTCATTCGTGATGTGTTGCTCGCCGCCCAAAGCACCAAGCGCTTTGTCGAAGTGGAGGAGCTCGCCGCCTTGGCCCTGTTCCTATGCAGCGCTGAGGCTTGCTCCATGACTGGCACCTTGCTGCCGGTCGATGGGGGCTGGACGGCGCATTAGCAAGAATGGAGGAGTTTGACCATGGACGCAGCAACCATCCGTAACTTACCCTCCATGCCAGCCGCCGGACCAAGCTATCCGGCGGGGCCATATCGCTTTATCAATCGCGAATATCTGATCTTATCCTATGAAACGGACCCCGATCTCATCCGGCACCATTTGCCGGAACCGATTGAGCCCATGGAGCGTCCGATCGTCCATTACGAGTGGATTAAAATGCCGGATAGCTCCGGCTTTGGCAGCTATACCGAATCCGGTGTCGTTATTCCGGGCCGCTTACACGGCGAAGATGTTAATTTCGTTTCGCAGATGTATCTGGACGATGATCCACCGATTGCGGCGGGGCGCGAAATTTGGGGTTTCCCGAAAAAATACGCTCATCCCAAGCTTGAAATTGTCAAAGATACGCTGACCGGAACGCTTGATTACTCCGGCCAAAGAGTGGCCACAGGAACCATGGGTTATAAGCACGAAACCATGGCCGGGGACAGCGAACGGACGGCGAAGGCGCTTTCCAAAACCCAAATCAATTTAAAGCTCATCCCGGGAGTCGATGGCGCTCCGGCCATTTGTCAGCTTGTAGCGATCAACCTAACGGATATCACCGTCAAAGGCTCATGGAATGGGCCTGGCAGGTTGCATCTTATTCCCCATGTCAACGCGCCAGTGGCCGATTTGCCCGTGCGCACGATGATAGGTGCCACGCACTTTATAGCCGATTTAACCTTGCCCTATGGCCGGGTAGCTCATGATTATTTGCGTTCATAAGGAGGATGACGAGCGTAGCGTCTTTGTTCAATCCATACATTTTTTTACACCTAAACGATGGCACCTAAACTTCCGCGCGTTTGGTGTTCATCTCATCTGAGGAGGACTTTTTATGAGTGACGTATCCCTAAACTCCGCCATGGCGGGTTCATCGCCGCCCACGCCGCAGGGCGTATCGCGGCCTAATTTTGATCAAAAAATGAATCCCCTTGTCGGATTTCTTTTTGCAAGTATCGTTGCCTTGGCCGTTTTATTTGTTGCCTACAGCATCTATGTCGATGTCGATGAAACGGGCCTTCGGGTGACGTCGATGTTGCCTTTTATGCTGCTTTTCGTGGCGTTGGTCATCGCGCTTGGATTTGAATTTGTGAATGGATTTCACGACACCGCTAATGCGGTCGCAACCGTGATTTATACCCATTCCATGCCAGCCCCCGTGGCCGTGGTCTGGTCGGGTTTCTTTAATTTTCTCGGCGTTTTGATGTCATCGGGCGCCGTTGCGTTCGGCATCGTATCGCTTCTGCCGGTGGAACTCATCTTACAGGTCGGATCAAGCGCCGGGTTCTCGATGGTGTTTGCGCTCTTGATTGCAGCCATTATGTGGAATTTTGGTACGTGGTATTTCGGCTTGCCAGCGTCATCGTCCCACACGCTGATCGGCTCGATCATCGGCGTCGGCGTTGCCAATGCATTGCTGCGCGGACAAGACGGCACATCAGGTGTTGATTGGGGTAAAGCGACTGAAATCGGCTATTCCTTGCTGCTGTCGCCCGCAATCGGATTTGGCGCTGCCTTCCTTTTGCTCCTTGCCTTGCGTTTTCTGGTGCGTATTCCTGCGCTTTATAAAGCACCGGAAAACAATGCACCGCCACCATGGTGGATTAGACTACTGCTCGTCTTAACCTGCACCAGCGTTAGCTTTGCGCATGGTTCGAATGATGGTCAAAAAGGCATGGGTCTGATCATGCTCATTCTGATCGGTACTGTGCCTACCGCCTATGCGCTGAACCGTGCCATGCCGGATGTTCAAATGACCGAATTTGCGCAAACATCGCAAGAGGCATTGGCGGTGATTGAGTCGAAAGCTGTCAACTCTCAAGCCCCTGGCAATCCACGCCCAGCAGTTACCGCTTATGTTTCAAAACGTCAGTTTGCGGATACAACTTTTCCGTCGCTCGCTGTTCTTGTGAAAGAGATTGCAACGGAAGCGACGAGCTATGGTTCAATCGCAAAAGTGCCAGCCGAATCGATTGGCAATACGCGTAACGACATGTATCTCGCCTCAGAAGCCATTCGCTTTTTAACAAAAGACAAAGCGACTGGTTTGAGCAGCGACGATGCCGCAAAATTAAATGCCTATAAAAAGTCTTTGGATAATGCGACAAAATTCATCCCGCTCTGGGTGAAGATTGCCGTTGCCATTGCACTTGGTTTAGGCACGATGATTGGATGGAAGCGCATTGTGATCACGGTCGGCGAAAAAATCGGTAAAGCGCATTTAACCTATGCCCAAGGCGCGTCCGCTGAACTTGTCACCGCTGCTACCATTTCTGCCGCCGATATGTTTGGTTTGCCGGTTTCGACAACGCATGTTCTCTCCTCCGGCGTTGCTGGAACCATGGCGGCCAACGGCTCGGGCCTGCAATGGGGTACGGTCAGGAATTTGCTGATGGCGTGGGTTTTAACCCTCCCTGTTGCCATTGCGTTGTCTGGCTCGCTTTACGCGCTCTTCCGGCAGGTTTTCTAAACATTAAGGTGGCGGCTCTAGGGGGCCGCCGCCTTTCTCTCTTTTGTCATTTTATTTTAACTATGAGGCTTCACATGACGACCGAAACGCCCGCCCAGCCCTCGCTAACAAAAAGTCAAATTCAAGAAGAAATTCTCGACAGCATCGACGAAGAACTCGAAATGGAGTTCGATGATGGTCGCTTGGATGCTTTGATCGAGCGCGGAATGGCGGGAGCGGAACATCCTGATCTCGATCGGCATTTTTATTTTAAAGAACTGATCCGCCTGCAAAAAGAATTGGTCAAGCTGCAAGATTGGGTCGTGCATAACAAGCTGAAAGTCGTAGTGCTTTTTGAAGGCCGCGATGCGGCTGGCAAAGGCGGTGTGATCAAGCGCATCACGCAGCGGCTTAATCCACGGACGTGCCGTGTCGTCGCCCTATCGGCACCCACCGAGCGGGAAAAATCACAATGGTATTTTCAACGCTATGTCCAACATTTGCCAGCCGCCGGTGAAATCGTTTTATTTGATCGTAGCTGGTATAATCGCGCAGGCGTCGAGCGTGTCATGGGTTTTTGCTCGGAAGAACAGGTCGAGGAATTTTTTCAAACGGTTCCCGATTTTGAACGGATGATCATCGGCTCCGGTATTATTCTCATCAAATATTGGTTTTCCATCACGGATGAAGAGCAAAATCTGCGCTTCCTGATGCGCATCCATGATCCACTCAAGCAATGGAAATTGAGCCCCATGGATCTTGAGTCACGCAGCCGTTGGGAGTTCTACACCAAAGCCAAAGAGGATATGCTGGCGCGTACCCACACCCCTGAATCGCGGTGGTGGATTGTGGATGCTGTTGATAAAAAACGCGCGCGCCTGAACTGCATCCACCATCTTCTTTCTCAAATTCCGCATGAGGAAGTACCGCATGAAATGCCGGTTCTGCCGCCCCGGGTGCATCACCCCGATTACATGCGCAATCCAGTGCCTGACGAGTTGCTTGTGCCATCCGTTTACTAAAATAACAGCAAAAAAGGGCGTGATAGGTATTGTGTACCCATCACGCCCTTTTATTTTTTCACACACTAGCTTTCAAACGCCCGCACCCACATCGCGCAAATGCCCGACCTGACAATATCGTCCAGTGAAAACTCAACGATAGGAACGGGCAGATCACGTTCGCGAACGAGTTCTATTGCTTTGCGCAAGCCAGAGTCGCGCTCAAGATCGCATTGCATGATGTCGCCATTGATGACCGTCAAACAGTCCTCGCCGATGCGGGTCAAAAACATTTTGATCTCGGCAACCGTGGTGTTTTGCGCCTCATCCAGTAGGATGAAGGAATTTTTCCAAGACCGTCCCCGCATCACTTCAAAAGGCACCACTTCAATATCACCATTTTTAACGGCGACATCATAGACGGCGGCACCCAATCGATCGCGGATCGCATCCGTGATTGGAACCGCCCAAGGCGCGAATTTTTCTTCCAGCGAGCCGGGAAAAAATCCCAAAGAGCGGCCACACGGAACATTCGGACGGGTAAGAATGATTTTCCGGATCGACTGGCCGCGGTAAAGATCGGCGGCATAGGTTGCTGCCATCCAGGTTTTGCCCGTCCCCGCAGGCCCTAACACAAAAACCTGTTCGCTGGTTCGTAAATAGCCGAGATATTCGGCTTGTTTTAAAGTGAGCGCCAGGATTGGCGGCGGCGTTCGTTCAGGCTCGAATTTTTTCTTTAAAGATTGGGATTTTTTGAAGAGTTGGACAACTTTGCTTTCATCTCTGGCGCGAAGAAATTTATCGCGCCGCTTTTCGCGGTTCTTAGCCATGCTATTCCTTGAGCACAAAGCGCGTGAATGCGGAAGATAATTTGAAGCGACCTCTTAAAAGAGGCTGATTCGTGTGACGAATTGATAACTGTGACGCATGGCCGCTGCTTTTAAAGACCGTTTTAAATCGTAGCGCGGTGCAATTTTTAAGCAGGTCATGGTGTCGTCAAACCATGACTTCTGCGTCATCGTTGCGTCATCGCATCGGCTTAATCCATGCTGAAATGCAAGGGAGTTCGCCATGCGCATCATTCAAATTTCCGATACCCACCATTCGGTCGCTCATCCCTATTTTTCCAAAAATGTAGCCGCGACAACCCGTTGGCTCAAAAGCGCCGAAGCGGATATCGTCATCCATACAGGCGATCTTGCAATGGATGGCGCGGGCAACGCGCATGAGCTGACGCTTGGGGCGGAATGGCTTAAGGACACAGGCCACGATATGCTTGTGGTGCCGGGCAACCACGATGTCGGCGACCATGTGGCCATCAAGCCAACCCAACAAGTGGACGATGCAAGGCTCGACCAATGGCGTGATGCCGTTGGCCCCGACTTCTGGTCCTTGGATAAAAACGGATGGCGGTTGATTGGTCTGGATGCGATGCTGATGGGTACTGGCCATCGTGAAGAAGCCCACCAATTCGAATGGTTCGCTGACGCGCTTGATACAACCGCGCCGATTGCTGTTTTTCTGCATAAGCCGCTTTTTATTGATCATCCCGAGGAAGGTCCGCGCGGCTATTGGACGGTGACGCCTGAGCCACGCCGCACACTGCTCGCTTTGATGCAGAAGGCCGATATTCGTCTGGTTGCGAGCGGCCACCTCCATATTCACCGGCAATATCGGCACGGCGATACGGCGTTTGTCTGGGGGCCTGCGAGTTCCTTTGTTGTCGGCGACAGCCAAGAGGATTTGGGCGGTGATCGCCTGCTCGGCGCGGTGGTGCATGATTTCTCTGAGACGGGCGTCGCCAGCACCTTTATCCGCCCACAAGGCCTTGAAGATCTGTTGATCGATCCGGTCGCCGATCTGATCTACCGGGCTTCGTAACGGGGAATGGCGATGAAACCCGCTTTGGTACTTCGCAATCTCGTCAAATCCTTTGGCACCCAAGGCATTTTGAACGAGATTTCGCTGGATGTTGCGCCGGGCGAATTTATCGCTCTGGTGGGGCCTTCCGGCTGTGGAAAATCCACATTATTGAAGGTGGTAGCGGGCCTTGAACGTGCTGATGCGGGTGACGTGGTGCTGGACGGTGCCGATGTCACCGACATGCGCGCGGCTGATCGCGATATGGCGATGGTGTTTCAATCCTATGCGCTTTATCCGCATTTAACCGTTCGCCAGAATATCGCGCTGCCTTTGGCGATGCGACGGTTGAACGGCTTTGAGCGCCTGCCGTTGATCGGTGCCTTAAAGGCCAGTACGCGGGCCAAACGCACAGCCATTATGCGGGATGTCGAGCGCACGGCGGAAGCGTTACGGATCACGGAGTTGCTGGATCGCAAACCCGCTGAAATGTCCGGCGGGCAGCGGCAGCGCGTCGCTTTGGGGCGCGCCGTTGTGCGCAGGCCTAAAGCCTTTTTGATGGATGAGCCGCTATCCAATCTCGATGCGGCGCTGCGGGTGCATATGCGGGCCGAAATCGTATCGCTGCATCGCGAGGCGGGCGTGGTGACGCTCTATGTCACCCATGATCAGGAAGAAGCGCTCGGCATGGCGGATCGGGTTGCCGTGATGATCGGTGGCAAGATTTTACAAATCGCCACGCCGGAAGCGATTTATCACGACCCCAATCACATGAATGTGGCGGGCTTTATCGGCAGCCCGAAAATCAATTTTTTGCCCGGCTCTATAACCCATAATGGCGGTGTCACCCATGCAGGTCGCCTTTTGAAATCGGGATTAAATGGGCCGGAGCGCAAGGTCACGCTTGGCATTCGCCCCGAGCATCTCAGGCTTCATACGGATGCGAGCCAGCACGCGATCCCCCTCCATCTTAATCGGCTTGAATTTTTAGGCTCGGAAGTCATCGCCCATCTGACGGACCCCAGCGATGGCAGCCGTTTGATCGCGCGCTTGCAACCGGATGAAGCGCGCGATTTGACCCATCGATCCGCACTCTACGCCTCCGCCTCTAGCGAGCATGTGCTGGTGTTTGAAAGCGATGGCACGCGGGTGCAAGCGAGCCGTATTCCGCAGCAGGAAACGGCAAGCCATGCCGCGTGAATTGGCTACCACCGCGCGTATTTTGCCCTTTGACCGGCGCGAAAGATCAGCCGCCTGGTGGCTTTGCGCGCCGACAGCGGTGTTGATGCTGGCGCTGTTGGTTGTACCAACGCTTGCCGTCTTGGCACTCTCATTCACCGATGCGGAATTGGGCGTTCGGGAATTTTCCTTTTTAGGCCTTGATGCCTATCGTGATCTCTTCACAGACCGCGCGTTTCTCGGCGCGTTTCGCAATACGGCGATCTATGTAGCGCTGGTGGCACCCGCCTCCGTCGTGCTCGGATTGGTCCTTGCTTTGCTGATCGAGGCCGAGGTGAGCGGTAAGGCCTTTTTCCGTTCGGTGTATTTTCTCCCCGTGGTGTCGCTCACGGTGGCGATGGCGAGTGTGTGGCAATATCTCATGCATCCGAGCTTCGGCCCGATGAATTTGGTGCTCAAAGCCGTGGGGCTGCCAGGCGTCAACTGGTTAGGCTCCAGCGACAATGTGCTCATAGCCCTTGCCTTGATCGGCATTTGGCAGGCCGTCGGCTTCAACATGGTGTTGTTTTTAGCAGGCCTTACCGCCATCAACCGCGACCTTTACGCCGCCGCTGAAATGGACGGTGTGCGCTCCGGCTGGTCGCGGTTTTGGACCGTGACATGGCCGATGTTGGGGCCAACCACGTTGTTCGTTGTGACGATTACGATGATCAATGCGGTCAAGGTTTTTGAGACGGTGGCGACACTCACGCAAGGGGGGCCGTCCAAAGCCTCCGAAGTGCTGCTCTATACGATCTACAAAGAAGGCTTTGTGTATCTGCATATCGGTGTCGCCTCCGCCATGGCCATCGTGTTTGTCGGCGTCTTGCTGGTGCTGTTGCTTGTTCAAACCAAAGTGCTTGAAAAGCAGGTGCATTATTCATGACCCGGCGAACCGTTTCCCTCACGCGCTTTGTTCGGCTCGGTCTTTTGGCCTTGGGCGCGGCGATTATCGTGTTTCCCTATGTCTTCATGCTCTCGGCCTCGTTGAAGCCGCCGGAAGATGTGTTTTCAGCGAGCCTCAGCCTCTGGCCTCAACACCTCGCAGCTTATGAGAATTTCTCGAAGGCATTGACGCGCATTCCGATGCTGCGGATTTTATTCAACGGCGCGCTCGTGTGCAGCGTCATCGTTATCTTTCAAATCCTATTTGCCTTGCCCGCCGCCTATGCGCTCGCCAAGCTTCGCTTTCCGGGGCGTGGCTTGTTGTTTGGCTTGGTGATGCTCGGCCTTTTGGTGCCGATCCACGCGATATCGATTCCGCTTTACGCGGCAGCGCAAATCTCAGGGCTTTTGAACACGCTGGCGGTGTTGATTGTCCCCTTCACGCTCTCGGTCTTTGCGATGTTTTTGTTCCGGCAATTCATCAAAGCCATGCCGGATGAGTTGATCCACGCCGCCCGCATGGATGGGCTTTCTGAATCGGCGATTGTGTGGCGCATTATTTTGCCCAATGCATGGCCCGCGGCATCAGCCTTCGCGATCTTCTCGGTCGTGGCGCATTGGAATGATCTTTATTGGCCGCTGATCACGATTTCCAAAACGCAGCTCGCGACGCCGCCTTTGGGCCTGTTGTTTTTTCGCTCAGCGGAAGTTGGCGATGATTATGGCGCGCTGATGGCTGCGACCTTGATCGTTACTTTGCCGCTCATTGTGTTTTTTCTCTTCGCCCAAAGGCTCTTCATCGAAGGTGTCACGATGACGGGCCTGAAGGGCTAAGGCCCCCGCTGTTTCCTTCCCCCAACTGGAGCACTACCGATGAAACTGATGAAAAACCTGGCGATTGCCGCCTTTGCGGCCATTACTTTTCCAGCTCATGCCGAAACCACCGAAATCATCGTGCATTATCCCATGCCTAATTTCTTCAAAGGCGTGATGGATACGATTTCGACCGAATATATGAAACAACACCCGGACGTGAAAATCACCTTTGCCAGCCCTTCGCCAACCTATGAAGACGGGTTGCAATTGATGCTGCGTCAGGCCGGCACCGCAGAAATGCCGGATGTCAGCTTTATTGGCCTTAATCGTTTGCGCGTTTTGGCCGAGCGCAATATCGGCACCGATCTGACCCCTTTCATCAAGGCCGATAGCAATTTCGCCAATGAAGGTTTTTCAGATCGTCTCCTGAGCTTGGCGCGCTTTAACGGCAAGCAGATGGGTCTGGCGTTCGCGACCTCCAACCCGATCATGTATTACAACGCCGATCTCGTCCGCAAAGCCGGCGGCGATCCGGATCATATGCCAACGACATGGGATGAAATTTTCCCGCTTGCGGCCAAAATCAACGCGCTGGGCGATGGCGTCATCGGCATGTCCTATCGCTGGCAGGGGGATGACTGGATGTTCTCCGCGCTTCTCTTCGGCCATGGCGGCACAATGCTGAGCGCGGATGAGAAGAAGGTAACCTTTGATGGCCCAGAAGGCCTCGCCTCGCTCAAACTGATTGATCGCATGGTGAAGGAAGGCAAGATGCCACCGCTTTCCAGCGATGCCGCCGTCCAAGGCTTTAACGCCGGAAAGATCGGCATTTCCTTTTGGACGACAGGCGCGCTTCGCGGCACCATCAATGGTGTTGGGGGCAAGTTCGACCTCCGCACGGGCAAAATGCCTGTGATCGATCCGGTGAAGGGCCACCTGCCAACGGGCGGTAACGCCGCCGTGATGTTCACGACGGATGCCAAGAAGCAGCAGGCTGTTTATGACTTCATCACATTCGCCGCTGGCCCCTTCGGCGCATCCGTTGTGGTCCCCGGTACTGGTTATGTCCCGAATAACGAATTGGCCGCCAAAGACGACCGTTATCTCGGCAAATTCTATGATGCGAACCCGCTGTTCAAAGCAGGTCTCAGCCAGATGGATCTGATGATTCCCTGGTACTCCTTCCCCGGTAACAATGGCGTGAAGGTTACCCAGACCATTGTCGATAATCTCGGCATTCTGGTCGAGCAGAAGACCACGCCGGAAGAAGCGTTGAAAACCATGTCCTCGGAAGTGCAAAAGCTCCTTCCGCGCTAAGCTAATGTAAACCAACCCGGCGCCTTAAACGGCGTCGGGTTTTGTTTTAAAGGACACGCAACCCGTCCACGCCTGTTTCGTGGGTTCAGCGTTCAATTCATAAAACCGTCAAGCAGCGGCTCTAAGGCCTTATTCAGGCGTTTTCATTCACGTCTGAAGAGAGTTGTAGCCCTTGACTGCCATCCAATTAAACCAGCTCACCAAGCGATTTGGCCCGGCCAAGGCGGTGGATGCTGTCTCTTTATCGGTGGAGGCTGGCACCATGACGGTGTTGCTCGGCCCCTCAGGCTGCGGCAAGTCAACCTGTCTCCGCCTGATTGCGGGCTTGGAAAAAGCCGATGAAGGCACCATTACCATTGCAGGCAAGAATGTTACCGCAAGCGATCCCGCCGAGCGTGGCATCGCGATGGTGTTTCAATCCTATGCCCTCTTTCCCCATCTCACCGTCGCCGAGAACATTATTTTCGGCCTTCGGGTACGCCAAATGGCGCGAGCGGATCGGGATAAGAAATTAAGCGAAGTCGCAAAGCTTGTAGGCCTTACGGATTATCTCGAACGACGCCCCTCGCAGCTTTCCGGCGGGCAGCGTCAGCGCGTGGCTTTGGCGCGTGCTATTGTGAATGAGAAGCCGGTTTGTCTGATGGATGAGCCGCTCTCTAATCTCGACGCGCAATTGCGCCATGAGATGCGCGTTGAAATCCGCGCGCTTCAGCAGCGCCTCGGCATGACCATGGTCTATGTCACGCATGATCAAACCGAAGCCATGACGATGGCCGACCGGATCGTGCTGATGCGGGCGGGCAAGATCGAGCAAACGGGTACGCCGTCCGATCTGTATAGCAACCCCGCTTCGGCCTTTGTGGCGCGCTTCATCGGCGCGCCGCCGATGAATGTGATCTCTTCGCCAAAAACCGGACAGTGGCGGGGTGTGCGCCCCGAGCATGTCAAACTCGAAATTCTGCACGAGGCCCCTGTTTCAGAGCCTCAGCCCATGGGGGCCGAAGGCATTGTCGAGACGATTGAATATCTTGGTGCGGACTCGGTCGTCACCCTTCGTGCAGGCGACGATCGCATCGCGGCCCGTTTGCCGGGCTTACAAAATTTTGCCGTCGGACAAGCGGTTTCGGCCCATTGGAATCCGTCCCACGAATTTGCTTTTGACGCTTCAACCGGGCGTCGAATTTCGTCCCCTCACTAGCCCCACCAACCAAAGGAAGATCGACGATGACCTCTCTCACCCGCCGTCTCTTTACCGCCTCGGCTTTAGCCCTTGGCCTAAGTTTGAGCGCCTCGGCGCAAGCCGCCGATATTGAATTGCGCTTCTACTATCCAGTTGCCGTTGGCGGCCCGATCACCAAAATCATTGATGAATATGCCGCAGGCTTCGAAAAAGAAAATCCTGGCATCAAGATCAAGCCGATTTATGCGGGCGATTATGTCCAAACCATCGGCAAGGCGCTCACAGCAGTGAAGGGCGGTGATGCGCCTGAACTCGCTATTCTGCTTGCCGCCGATATCACTTCGCTGGTCGATGAAGATGCTGTCGTCCCCGTTGACGATGTGATCAAGACGCCAGCCGACAAAGCATGGGTTGAAGGCTTCTATCCAGCCTTCATGGAAAACGCGAAGCTGAAGGGCAAGACCTACGCCATCCCGTTTCAGCGCTCGACGCCCGTGCTCTATTGGAACAAGGACATGTTCAAGGCCGCAGGTCTCGATCCAGACAAGGCACCGAAGGACTGGAACGAAATGCGCGACTTTGCCAAGAAGCTGACCAAGAAGGATGCTTCGGGTGCGGTGACGCAATGGGGGATTGAAATCCCATCCGATGGCAACTCGCTCTGGCTGTTTACGGGTCTCACCACGGGCAATGGCGTGCGCATCAACAATGCTGAAGGCACCAAGGTGAATTTTGCCGATCCGAAGGTCGTCGAAGCGCTGCAATATTGGTATGATCTCTCCAAGGTCGATGGCGCGCAGCCTGCGGGCCTGATCAATTGGGGCACCACGCCACGTGACTTCATCGAAGGCCGCACGGCCATGATGTGGCACACCACGGGCAACCTTACCAATGTGAAAACCAATGCCAAATTCCCCTTCGGCATCGGCTTCTTGCCCGGCAAGACGCAGTTTGGCGCACCAACGGGGGGCGGCAATTTCTACTTCTTCAAAGGCATGTCGGCCGAAAAACAAGCCGCCGCTTTGGCGTTTGTTAAGTACATGACGACGCCTGAGCGCGCCGCCGATTGGTCCACCAAGACGGGCTATGTCGCAACCCAGCCTGCCGCTTATGAAACGCCGGTGATGAAGGCCTATGCGGCAGATTTTCCAGCCGCTATCATCGCCCGCGATCAGTTGAAATATGCCGTTCCTGAAATGACCGTGCATGAAAACCAACGCGTGACGAAGATTGCCAATGACGCGATCCAAGCCGTGATGACGGGTGCGAAGCCCGCGGATGCGGCGTTGAAAGATGCGCAAGCGGAAGCCGAGCGCGTGCTCAGGGACTTCAACTGATCTTGCGAAAGGTTGGCCGCCTCGCTCAAGGGGTGGCCACTCTCCCATGAACGCTTTCCGCCTCTCGCTCTATGGTTGGTTGATGGTGCTGCCTGCGGCGGTACTTTTGGCGCTGTTCACCCATATTCCGGTGGTGGAAAGCTTTGTTCATAGCTTTATGTCGACCGATAAGCCGAAACGGCCCAGCCATTTCGTCGGGCTTGATCATTACGAGACGCTCATTGCCGATCCGATTTTTTGGAAGGCGCTGACCAATAACCTCCTCTATGCGCTGGGCTCGGTGCCGCTCTCAATCGCCATTGCCATGTTGATGGCGCTGTTCGTGAATGACAAATTGGCGGGCCGAGGCTTTTTGCGCGCTGCCTATTTCACGCCGACGATTTTACCGATGATTGCGGTCGCCAATATCTGGATTTTTTTCTTCACGCCCGATTATGGGCTGTTGGAACAAATGCTCAAACCATTCGGACTCGGCGGCCATAATATTTTAGGCTCCAACAACACCGCGCTGTTGGCTGTGACCATCGTCGCGATCTGGAAAGAATCCGGCTTCTTTATGATTTTTTATCTGGCGGCTTTGCAGCAGATTTCACCGGATTTGAAAGAAGCCGCCGCCATTGAAGGCACCAGCCGTTTCACTTATTTCAGACGTGTGATTTTTCCATTGCTGATGCCAACGACCTTGTTTGTTATGGTCAACGCGCTGATCAATGCGTTCCGCGTCGTTGATCATATTTTTGTGATGACGGGTGGTGGTCCCAATAATGCCACTTCTGTTTTGCTGTTTCGGATTTACGAAGTCGGATTCAAATATTTCGATTTCGGCCTCGCCTCTGCCATGACCGTTGTTTTGCTCTGCGTTTTAGGGATCGTGGCCTTAGGTCAATTCTTCGCGCTTGATCGAAAGGTGCATTACCAATGAAAGCGCTCGCCACACTCGGTCGCGGGGCAGAGCAGGGGGCCGCTTGGCTGCTCGGCCTGTTATGGCTGTTGCCATTGGTGTTTGCGGTGTGGACGGCGTTTCACTCCCCCGCCTATATGGCGCATTTTTCGTTGACCGCGCCACTGACGCTCGAGAATTTCAAAAATGCCTGGCAGGCGGCACCCTTTGCGCGTTATTTTCTGAACACGACGCTGCTGGTCATCGGCATTTTGATCGCGCAATTTACGCTCTGCACACTGGCGGCTTTCGCCTTCGCGCGGCTTCCCTTTATCGGCAGCCGGGTGTTGTTTGCGCTCGTTCTCATCCAGCTGATGGTGGCTCCCGATATTTTATTGCTTGAAAATTATCGCGCGATCAAAATGTTAGGCCTCATGGATACGCTGCCCGGCATAGCACTCCCCTATCTCGCCTCGGCCTTTGGCATTTTTCTCTTGCGGCAAACCTTTTTGACAATCCCGAAGGATCTGGAAGAGGCGGCGCGGATGGAAGGCTGCGGACCGCTTGGCGTGTTATGGCGCGTCTATGTCCCCATCGCGCGGCCGGTTTATGTCGCTTACGGGCTTGTGTCGGTGAGCTGGCATTGGAATAATTTTTTGTGGCCTTTGATCATCACCAATTCGGTCGAAACCCGTCCGCTCACCGTTGGCTTAGCGGTGTTTGCTTCCAGCGATCAAGGCATTGATTGGTCAGTGATTACGGCTGCAACGCTGATGACATCCGCGCCTTTATTGATCGGCTTTTTGCTCTTTCAACGGCAATTCGTGCAAAGCTTTGTGCGTGCGGGCATTCGTTAGGCAGAGCCATTCGATATCAATCCGCAAACCGCGTCAAGGTTCATGGCTCTCATGCATCTGTTACCAAAAAAAACCATCAGAGCGGTGCCAAAAACTGTGTTTCCAAGCTTGCTTTATCAACAATCGAATGGACATATTTTATTTTTCCATTCGAAAATTCATAGATAACATTCTCCGTGAATCGTGCTCTTTTTCCGTTAATCATGATCCCCAAAAAAGCGCCTTTGGGATGACAATCAAACACCAGTCGGCTTGAGAGATAAGGCGGATCACAGATCAAAATATCGATCGTAAAGCGCAAATCGGGAATCATCTCATAATCATTTTCCAACATGCGGCGATAACCGAATACGCCCAACACACGGCCATTATGCACCGCATCCGCGTGAACGAATTGGCTCAAATTAACCCAGTCCTGATTGTTAAGACAGTGGATATAGGCGTGATAGATATTCACTAATTCCTGCCGTGTTCTCATGATGCTTTTTCCTTAAGAAGGCTCATCCGTCACGGTTTCCGCAAGCGTTTCCGATCGCGCAATCCCGGCATTGTTGACCAGAATATCCATATAGTCGTGACGGGCAACCAAGGCATCCCATCAGATCCAATTTTTTCAGATACATTTTTTTAGTCTCCTCGTCGCTTGAAGGGATGATGTTTTTTTAAAATCAGGTTGGAATGAAATCGACGCCACGGCTTGCTACCGCCATTGTGGGGGCGTTTGTATTGCCCGACGGAATGAAGGGCATGACGGAAGCGTCCAATATCCGAAGCCCTTCGATGCCACGCACCCGCAAATGCGGATCGACAACCGCCATGGCATCCTTTTCCGGCCCCATGCGGCAGGTTCCCACCGGATGCCAATTGGTCTTCACCGTTTTGCGGCAATGATTGGCCAGATCGGCGTCTGATGTCACCTCTTTACCCGGAATGAGTTCATAGGTAACGCGCGTTGCAAGCGGCTGAGATGCCAGAATTTCACGCGCATAACGCAGCCCTAAAATTTCAAGCCGAAGATCATCGGGGTCAGAGAGATAATGATTATCGATGACGGGTTTATCATAGGGGTTGAGGCTTCGTAATGTGACGGTGCCACGGGATTTCGGACGCAGCAGACAGGCATTCAACGTAACCCCGTCTTGGTCCGGCACATCGGCATTGTCGCTGTCGAGATAGACGGAGGGAACGCAATACATTTTAAGCACTGGGCGCGCGCCGCCTTCCGGATCAAAATAAGCACACGCCTCAACCCCGTTGCTGGTCACAGGTCCGCTTTTAAACAACATATAGTGCAGGCCGTTTTTAATGGCCCGTAACCCCCGATCTTCTCTGAAATAACCGTAATGACCATTCGTCGCCGCAACAACCGGCACCTCGTGATGATCTTGTAAATTTTGCCCGACCCCTTGGAGATCAAGTTTCGGTGTAATCCCCATTGTCTTCAAAGCCTCGGCAGGTCCTAAGCCCGACAGCATCATGATTTTGGGGGTGTTGAACGACCCCGCAGCCAATAGCACTTCATGGTTGCAAAAAACCTGATATTCCTTGCCCTGATGAAGATAGATCACCCCTTCACAGCGCGTCCCGTTGATGATCAGTTTTGCCACGGTCGCATCCGTCACAATGGTCAGCAGGCCCGTGGCTTCAGCGGGATTTAAAAACGCTTCGACGCCGTTATAGCGGCGTTTGTTGAACGTCGTATATTGCATCGTCCCCACGCCATATTGCGATTGCCCGTTAAAATCGGGCGTATAGGGAATGCCAAGCCCCTGCACCGCGCGGATAAAATCGTCGGTGATTTGGCACGTCGTTCCGGTGTCCGAGACGGGTTGCGGTCCTAAAATACCGTGCCATGTATTGTTAAACCGCTGATTATCTTCCAGCGCCTTGAAATGCTTCAGGAGGATATCGAAAGACCACAAAGCGGGGTTGCCCAGATATTCATCCCAATGATCGTAATCCTGCTTTTGGCCGCGCGTATATACCATGGCATTCACGGCGGTGCCGCCGCCTAACACATTGGCTTGGCCGATGGCAGGCGAGCGGCCCTTCAAATGGTGTTGCGGCACGGGCGTGTGCATTTCAACAACCGGATTGCCGCGAATGGCCATCATCCAAGCCGCAGGCATCGAGAGCAAAAATTGCCGCAAGAGCGACGGGCGACGCGGGCCGCGTTCAATCAACAGCACCTTGGCCTTGCGCTCTGTGGTCAGTTTCCAAGCGGCCACGCACGCAGCCGAGCCGCCGCCCACAAGAATGTAATCATAAGAACGCGCCATGCCTTAGGTCTTGCTCCCTTACCCGGTCAGCCACTGCCCCGGTTAGATAGGCTCACGGGGTTGGGCCTTGCATGGTGAAGCGGTCTTTCCCTCGGGTCAATGGCGGATCAGTGCCGGTCTTTTTTTGGCGCTTGTTCTCGGTAGATCCCATAGAGCGGGTCGGGGGGCCGCTTGCAGACCTCGCAAAAATCGGCTTTTGATGCGCATTATGCATCGACGAGGTTGGGAATAGGGTGACATGGCGCGGTTTCCTGAAAGTCAGACGTTACGGCTCGATGATGCGGCCCGCGCAGGCTGGCTTTATTACGTCGCTGGCAATACCCAGGACGAAATCGCGCGGAAAATGCAGATTTCCCGCCAGTCCGCCCAGCGCTTGGTCGCTATTGCGATCACCGAAAAGCTGGTCAAAGTCCGGCTCGACCATCCAATTTCTCGCTGCCTTGATCTATCCGAAGCGCTTAAAGACCGCTTTGGCCTTCGCTTTTGTGAGGTATCACCCAGCGATCCCGAGAGCCAGTCTACCACGCTCGGCATCGCGAACGCGGCGGCCGCCGAGCTGGAGCGCTATCTCATCCGCAAAGAGCCGATGATTGTGGCGATGGGAACCGGAGAAGAGTTGCGCGCCACCGCCGAACAGTTACGCACCATGGAATGCCCGCAACACAAGCTCGTGTCTTTGGTGGGCAATATCGCGCCCGATGGTTCAGCCTCGTTGTTGGATGCCGTCAGCCGGGCGGCGGAAATTGTCCACGCGCCTTATTATCCGATGCCGTGCTCGGTCATCGCCGCATCCAAAGCCGAGCGTGACTCGATCAACGCGCAGCGTAATATCCGGCAGGTGATCGAATTGGCCCAATCCGCCGATGTCACCTTTGTCGGCATCGGATCCATGGTTGAAGATGCGCCACTCGTCAAAGACGGCTTCGTCACGATTGCCGATATGCGGGCCATGATGGCGTTGGGTTCTGCGGGCGAGATTACGGGTTGGGCCTATGATGATGATGGCAATATGATCAAAGGCATCACGAATGATCGTGTTGTGGGCGTACCACCCCGCCGCAATTCGAAGACCAATATTATCGGCGTCTCCATGGAGCCGGGCCGCTTGCGGGCCATCCGCGCGGCAATGCGGGGGCATCTCATCAATGGTTTGATTACCAATGACGCCATGGCCGAAAATTTGCTAAAAACCGGACGTTAAAAAATTAGTTTTTCTGCCAAAATCATGGTTAATAAAAAATTAACATTTTTATCAATGGCTTAAGACTTAAAATTCAGCCCCAAAGCCATTTTTGATTATTTGCCCAGCAGCTTGACAATTGCCCGCAATATGCGACGATCAAGTGTTACAAGATCTGATCGGATGCGGGGGCCGGCAGATTAGCTGCGGAATCGAAAACGATCCGCATGAACCCCCGGGAGGAAACGAGCATGTCATTCCGTCTGCGGGCGGGAGCGCGCTCCATTATGGGGGAATCAGTATGAAATCCTTGACGTTGAAAACGGGGTTAGGCGCAGGCATCGCGCTGATGTTGGCATCCGCTGCATGGGCCGACACGACCTTGACGATTGCCACCGTGAACAATGGTGACATGATCCGTATGCAAAAGCTGACCGATGATTTTACGGCAGCAAACCCGGGTATTAAATTGAACTGGGTGACGTTGGAAGAAAACGTCCTGCGCGAAAAAGTAACCGCCGATATTTCGACCAAAGGCGGTCAATATGACGTGTTGACGATTGGCACCTACGAAACCCCGATTTGGGGCAAAAAGGGCTGGCTTGTTCCATTGACTGGCGTGGATAAGGTCGATGATCTCTTGCCTGCCATCCGTGGTGGCCTCTCGGTCGATGGCAAGCTTTATGCTTCGCCCTTTTATGGTGAAAGCTCCTTTACGATGTACCGTAAAGACCTGATGGAAAAAGCCGGGCTGAAAATGCCGGATGCGCCGACCTGGGACTTCATCGCTCAAGCCGCTCGCAAGATGACCGATCGCGCCAATGGCGTAAACGGTATCTGCTTACGCGGTAAAGCGGGCTGGGGTGAGAATATGGCGTTTCTCGGCGCCACGGCAAACTCGTTCGGCGCGCGTTGGTTCGACGAAAAGTGGAGGCCGCAATTCGATCAGCCCGAATGGAAAAAGACCCTTCAGTTCTACATCGATCTGATGAAAGATGCAGGCCCGGCGGGCGCTTCCGGCAACGGCTTCTCGGAAAATCTCGCGCTCTTCCAAACGGGCAAATGCGGCATGTGGATTGACGCTACCGCTGCCGCTTCCTTCGTGGTTGATCCAAAAGCCAGCCAAGTGGCGGCCAATGTGGGCTTCACGCTTGCACCAGACGCGGGCCTCGGCAAACGCGGCAACTGGCTCTGGTCATGGGCGCTTGCCATTCCGGCAGGCACCAAGCAGGCCGATGCCGCGCAGAAGTTCGTCGGTTGGGCGACCAGCCAGCATTATCTCGAACTCGTCGCCTCGAAAGAAGGTTGGGCCAACGTTCCTCCGGGTACGCGCACCTCGCTTTATGCCAACCCTGAATATCAGAAGGTACCGTTTGCCAAGATGACGTTGGACTCGATCAATTCGGCCGACCCAACGAAGCCAACCGTGAAGCCGGTTCCTTATGTCGGTGTGCAGTTTGTTGCCATTCCTGAATTTCAAGGCATTGGCACCAAAGTCGGCGAAATCTTCTCGTCCGTTTTGGCAGGCCAGACCTCAGTGGATGATGGCTTGAAGCAAGCCCAGGCGTTCACGACGACGCAGATGACGAAGGCTGGTTACATCAAGTAATCCGAATAGATAAGCCGCCTGATCCGTAAAAAGGTTAGGCGGCTTATGAATGCAAGGCGTAATCCCCTGTTGAGTGTCATCATCACAGGTTAGGGCATAAACACCATGGCTACGCGTCATTCACAGGGTATCGCCAGATGGGCCGTTGCGCCTGCGGTCATCCTCCTCTTTTTGTGGATGATCGTGCCTTTGGTGATGACGATTTATTTTTCGTTTCTGCGCTATAATCTGCTCAATCCCGATATGGAGGGATGGGCCGGTTTTTCCAATTATTATTATTTTATAACGGATGATTCTTTTCCCGGTGCCGTGTTCAACACGCTTGCCCTTGTGGGAACCGTTATCGTTGTTTCCGTTGTCGGCGGTCTTGGTCTTGCGCTGTTACTGGATCAGCCGTTTTGGGGACGCGGCATCGTTCGATTGCTCGTGATATCACCGTTTTTCATCATGCCGACGGTCAGCGCTTTGGTATGGAAAAATCTGCTGATGAACCCGATTTACGGCTTGTTCGCCTATCTCCAAGAGCTTGTCGGCCTCACGCCGCTGGATTGGTTTGCCAAAGTACCCTTGCTGTCGGTCGCCATCATCGCCTCTTGGCAGTGGTTGCCCTTTGCGGCGCTGATTATTTTAACCGCCCTACAATCGCTCGACGAAGAGCAAAAGGACGCCTCCGCAATGGATGGCGCACGCGCTTTGGCCTATTTCCGCTATATCGTTTTGCCCCATCTCGCGCGCCCGATCACGGTGGTCATTCTGATCGAAACCATTTTTCTTTTGAATATTTTTGCCGAAATCTATGTCACGAGCGTCGGCGGGCTGGCGGGCAATTTAACCTATCTCGTCTATTTCCAAGGCTTGCTCAATTTCGATATTGGTGAGGCCTCTGCGGGCGGCTTGATTGCGGTTGTGCTCGCCAATCTTGTCTCGATTTTCCTTGTTCGGATCATCGGGCGGAATTTGGAGATTTAAGCGCATGGCCCGCCGTATTTCCACACCGCGCAAACTCATCGTCACCCTTATCGCATGGACGATTGGCATCTTGATGTTTTGGCCGATCTTGTGGACGATTCTGACATCGTTCAAAACCGAGCAAGATGCGGTTTTAATGCCCCATCTGTTTTCAACCGGGTGGACATTGGAAAATTTCGGCATTGTGCAAGAGCGCTCCGATTATCTGCGCTTTGCCATGAACTCGATTATCCTCGCCTTTGGTTCAACCTTGCTTGGCCTTGTCTTTGCCATTCCAGCGGCTTGGTCCATGGCGTTTAGCCCGAGCAAGCGCACGAAAGATACCTTGCTCTGGATGCTGTCGACGAAAATGATGCCGCCAGTTGGCGCGTTGTTGCCGATTTATCTGATCTTCAAACAGTATCAATGGATCGATCAGCACATCCCCGTTTTGATCGTTATGTTCATGCTGAATCTTCCGCTCGTGATCTGGATGCTTTTTACCTATTTCAAAGAAATTCCGGTGGATATTTTGGAAGCCTCCCGCATGGATGGCGCGGGAGTGTGGCAAGAGCTGACCCGTGTTTTAGCCCCCATGGCGCTGCCGGGTATCGCGTCGACTTTTTTGCTCAATGTCATTTTGGCATGGAATGAAGCGTTCTGGACCCTCAAACTAACCGATGTCCACGCCGCACCACTCACCGTGTTTATCGCGTCCTATTCCAGCCCGGAGGGTCTGTTCTGGGCGAAGCTTTCGGCGGCTTCGACCATGGCGATTGCACCGATCCTCATTCTGGGATGGTTTTCGCAAAAGCAACTTGTGCGTGGCCTCACATTCGGTGCCGTGAAATAGGATAGAAAGGTTCCGCCATGAGCAGAATAGAGCTGAAAGCCGTCAGAAAAGAATTTGGCCATGTGGGGGTGATCAACGGGATCGATCTCGATATCCTTGATGGCGGCTTTACCGTTTTTGTCGGCCCCAGCGGTTGCGGTAAATCAACGCTGCTGCGCCTGATTGCGGGGCTTGAAGATCTAACCTCGGGCCATATTCTGATTGATGGACGCGATGTAACCGAATTAGGCCCGGCGCAACGCGAATTGGCCATGGTGTTTCAATCCTATGCGCTTTATCCGCATATGTCGGTACGCAACAATATCGGCTTCCCGCTCAAAATGGCCAAGCAACCCGATGCTGTGATCGAGGCCAAGGTTAAAAAGGCCGCAGAGACCCTTAATCTCACCGCTTATCTCGATCGCCGCCCCGGCCAATTATCCGGCGGGCAGCGTCAGCGTGTCGCCATTGGGCGGGCGATTGTGCGGGAGCCGAAAGCGTTTTTATTCGACGAACCCCTCTCCAATCTCGATGCAGCCCTTCGCGTTCAAATGCGGCTCGAAATCATGCAGCTCCATACCTCGCTCGGTGCAACCATGGTGTATGTCACGCATGATCAGGTTGAAGCGATGACCATGGCGGATCGCATCGTGGTTTTAAACCAAGGAAAGATCGAACAAACAGGCTCCCCGCTTGAACTCTATGATCATCCCAAAACGCTTTTCGTGGCGGGTTTCATCGGATCACCGAAGATGAATTTTATCTCAGGCGCAGTAGCCTCGCATTATAGCGCGGCAACCATCGGCATCAGGCCGGAGCATATCGAAATAGGGGGATCAAACCCTGAATTTAGAGGCACTATTCGCATTGCCGAGCATTTGGGTTCAGATACGTTTATCCATATCGATTCCGCTGAGCTTGGCTCGATCACGGTTCGCGCGACAGGTAATGTTACGGCCTCACCCGGTATGGCCGTGCCGTTGATGTTTGATCCCTCCCGTATTCATCGGTTTGATGCGAGCGGCCTTGCGATAAAATAGTGTTCAATAACGAGAGCGGCGGCGCGTTTAATAATCAAGGAATAACACGAAGATGACGAATATCGCACAAACGCCATTGGATAAGACGGCCGTAACGCTTTCTCTTAAAACGCTTTCACATTTACCCTCGACGATTGCTCGCCCCTCTTATCACCGTTCCGAGATTACACCCGGCATTTTGCATTTTGGTGTTGGCAATTTTCACCGTGCGCATTTGGCCGTTTATCTCGATGATCTCTTCAATCAAGGCCTCAACAAGGATTGGGGGATCATCGGCGCGGGTGTGATGCCTTCCGATGCGGCTATGCGCGACAGGCTTATAAAGCAGGATTTTTTAACGACCATTATTGAACAGGATCAGGGTATCAGTTCAGCGCGTGTTATCGGCTCCATGATTGATTTCATATCGCCGGATGATCGCGATGCGCTTTTTCAAGCGCTGTCTGATCCGCGCATCCGCATTGTATCGCTCACGATAACCGAAGGTGGTTATTTTATCGACTCCCTAACAGGCGCGTTTGATGCGACGCATCCCGCCATCGTCGAGGATGGGGCTAACCCTGATGCGGCCAAAACCGTTTTTGGTATTCTGGTGGCAGGTTTAAAATTACGTCAATCCAAAGGTCTCGCACCGTTTACGATCATGTCTTGCGATAATGTTCCGCATAATGGCTCTGTCACGCGCAATGCGGTTGTTGGCGTAGCCCGATTGTCCGATCCGGCAATGGCCGAGTGGATCAACGCGAATGTGGCCTTTCCCAACGCCATGGTGGATCGTATTACGCCTGCAACGACAGAGCGCGAGCGTCATTCAGCGATGTCTGATTTTGGCATCATCGATGCGTCACCCGTCTTTTGTGAGGCGTTTAAACAATGGGTGCTGGAAGATCATTTTCCATTAGGCCGCCCGTCTTTCGATAAAGTTGGTGCCACCTTTGTTAAAGACGTCTCGCCCTTTGAGACGATGAAAATTCGAATCCTCAATGGCGGCCACGCCATCCTCGCTTACTCTGCGGGATTGCTCGATATCCATTACGTTCACGAGGCGATGAACCATCCCCTTGTGCGTGATTTTCTCATCAAGATCGAGCAGGATGAAATTATACCCATTGTCCCGCCGGTACCGGGTGTTAATTTGCAAGACTATTTTAATCTCATCATACGACGTTTCTCTAACCCTGCAATTGGCGATACGATCCGCAGATTGTGCCTAGATGGCTCGAACCGGCAACCGAAATTCATCGTTCCAAGCATTGCTGATGCGCTCCAAGTCAAACGCAGCATCAAGGGCTTGGCGCTCGAATCGGCCTTATGGTGCCGCTATTGTTACGGGGTCACGGAGAGCGGCGCGGTTATTGAAGCCAATGATCCAAATTGGGATTTTCTTCAAACGAAGGCCCGCGCCGCGCGTCTTGCCCCATCGGAATGGCTCGCGATGGACCATGTGTATTCAACCGTATCGACCCATCAAGACTTTGTTGACGTCTTTGAGACCATGCTCAAGAAACTCTGGACCGATGGGGTCGTAAAGACCTTATCCGATTATCTTGAAAATAAGCTATAATGGCTCGCCTAATCCTTAGCGATAGGCAGGGCTGATGATATTTGCCCTATCCGCGTAGTTCAACGGATACGCATTGGCGTGCCGCATCGCCATCTTGAGTAGGTCGGTGCACCACGCCGCGATCTCTTTAAAGCGATCCTTCAGATGGATTAACTCCCTTATCGGGAGCAGGACATCTGCAAGCTAAATTCTTATTCGCCAAGAGGAGATACGATCAATTTAACCCATCAACAGGAGTAGATCATGTTACGTTTTTCTTATCTCAACCTATCCGCGATGGCGGCGGCAGCCCTTATCGGCTTAACGTCTTATGCCAGCGCTGATATGTTGTCCGATCGCCTTAAAAATGATCCATCAGCGATCAATCGCTCAACTACCAATAACCCCAATGTAAAGCTCCTGCGCGACCCAGAATATACAGGATCCTTGCGCGTTGAAGGTGCAACACACGCGCTTACAGCCGTATGTTCGTATGATACGTTTTATTGGAACACGATCTACGCGTGTAATCCAGAAAATAATCCTGCCGATCCAGTCTATATTGAAAAACAGCAAAATGACCACGGCCCTGATAGTGCATCCCCTTCTAATTGAAGGTTAGATTTTTTTTAAATAAAAAAGGATTGGATTCTCTGAAGAGAGTTCAATCCTTTTTTCGTGTTTAAAAAGATTAAAAATGGATACAGCCATCATGCATGTTTACCACGTAGCGAAAAACACGATACCTCTTATTTTGGCAATCCAAAGCGGCTTTTTATTGAGTTGAATTTTATTGCCGGAAACCTGAATATGGTAAATCTTTTTTGCATCAATCGATAAAAGTTTACCCAGTAAAATACGCCCTTCTGTCATCACCGCCACACGGCAATGGATTAATTCTTCAGCCGTCAACAATTCCTCAATAACCACGATATCATTCATCGAGGCCATCGGTTCAAATTCGTCGGAACTCACCAAGATCGCCTTCGTTTCATGAGGCACTGGAAAGGTGGAATCAATTTCGATGATTTTAGGACGTCCCTTAACCAATGGATCTTTCGAGCCCGCCTGTCCAATCAATTTTAATTTGGCACGCATGGCCTGCTCGCCAAAAGCAAGCCAATAAAGCGGTACCTTAAATGTTTTTGCATAGTGTTTGAGCTCGTCATCCCTTATGCCACGAGAACCGTTTTCATGACCACTATAGGTACCATATGGAATGCCTAAATAGATTGCGGCTGAAGCGGCGGTTTTGAAGCCTGCCTTAATTCTTGATTGCTTCAAACGGAGATATTTATCCATAATTTTACAACGAACGTCACTACTCAAAGGTTCATATCCGAACGGATCGAAGAAATTATTGTTAATTTTCAATATATTATAGTGTTCGATCCGTAATTTCCCTATCGGTTCGGTCTTGACGCATAGTCGACTGTTCTCTGCATGTCCGATAACCAAAAAATATTTTTAGAAATTCTTTTTGATATGAGACTTAAAGATTATTTTGCACGATCAACTGCTTACGCCGCGTTGGCTCAACGTCGCAATCAGGGCGTTAAAGGGATCATCCTTCATTTACCGTTTGCAAAATATCCCACACAAGCTACGTGGTGCATGTTTTTTATTTGCATTGCACTCTAGGTTCTCTCCTGAATAATGGATCGCTATGCATTGAGCATGGCTTCGCACTTCGTGATAAATGCCTTGCCTGTTTCGTGAGCGCCCTATGGTCAACGCCCCCCGCGATTTTCTCAGCCAATTGTTTCTACGCGCCGTTGCGGCGGCTGATCCTTATCAGGCAATCTTGCGTCATGTGCCGGATCGCCCCCTTGGACGCACCATTGTGGTCGGAGCTGGCAAGGCGGCAAGCCAAATGGCCGCCGCTTTTGAGCGCGTTTGGAATGCCCCCATCGAGGGCTGCGTTGTCGCGCGCCATGGCCCTGTTGAACCCTGCCGATGGATCAAAATCCACCAAGCCGCCCATCCGGTGCCAGATCAGGCAGGGATTGAGGGTGCTAAAGCGCTTTTGCAACGCGTAAAAGGCCTCACTGAGGAGGACCTTGTTGTCGCCTTAATTTCAGGCGGCGGCTCGTCTTTGTTACCCGCACCGCCCGATGGCTTTTCTTTGGAAGACGAGGCGGCGCTTAACCGCGCTTTATTGGCCTCCGGCGCGCCGATATCGGCCATGAATATCGTGCGTGCGCATTTCTCAAAGATCAAAGCCGGACGATTAGCCGCCGCCGCCTATCCGGCCCGCGTCGTCAGCCTCATCGTCTCCGATGTGCCGGGAGACCACCCCGCGCTTGTCGCCTCCGGCCCCACCGTGCCAGACGTGATGCGCGCCAAAGATGCGATGCAGATCATCCACGACTACAGGATCGAACTCCCGCAAGCCGTGCTCGCGGCGATCGCTAAGGCCCAAGTGCCCGATCCGGCATCGCCGCTTTTTGCCCGCAACAGCGTACACATCATCGCCTCGGCGGCGGTTTCTTTGGCGGCAGCGGCGGAATACGCGCACAATCAGGGGATTGAAGCCGTGATCTTATCCGATGCCATCGAAGGCGAAGCAAAGGATATCGGGTTGATGCACGCAAGCCTTGCGCGGGAGATTGCGTTCAAAAACCGCCCCTTCAAAAAGCCCGTCCTTTTATTGTCCGGTGGAGAGACGAGCGTCACGCTCGGGGCCTTAGCTCCCGGAAAAGGCGGACGAAACACGGAGTTTTTACTCTCCTTCGCCTTAGCCATCGACGGGATCACAGGCATCCATGCGTTAGCCGCCGATACCGACGGTATTGATGGGTCCGAGACGAATGCCGGGGCTTTTTGCGATGGCACGACCGCTGCACGGCTTCGGCAATCGGGGCAAGACGGGCGACGCTTTCTCGTTGCCCACGATGCCTATTCGGCCTTTGAGCGGATTGGTGATCTTTTCGTCCCCGGCCCGACAGGTACCAATGTCAATGATCTGCGCGCCATTTTAATCGCGTAAAAGGTCGCTGAGGCTTGCTAAATAAATCTCGAAAAATCCAATCATCGCTTATATAGTCGAAAATTATTTCCATCGTTTTGTTCACGTTCAGGACCCAAAAACAATGCCGGCATATCGCTCTCGTACCACCACCCATGGCCGCAATATGGCGGGTGCTCGCGGCCTGTGGCGCGCCACGGGCATGAAGGATGAGGATTTCGGCAAGCCGATCATCGCGGTCGTTAATTCCTTCACGCAATTTGTCCCCGGCCATGTCCATTTAAAGGATTTGGGCCAATTGGTGGCGCGTGAGATCGAAAAGGCGGGCGGCGTCGCCAAAGAATTTAACACCATCGCGGTCGATGACGGCATCGCCATGGGCCATGATGGGATGCTCTATTCGCTCCCCTCTCGCGAGCTGATCGCCGATAGCGTGGAATATATGGTCAACGCGCATTGCGCGGATGCGATGGTGTGCATCTCGAACTGCGACAAGATCACGCCCGGCATGTTGATGGCCGCGTTGCGCATCAATATCCCCGTCGTCTTTGTCTCCGGTGGCCCGATGGAGGCGGGCAAGGTCACGCTCAACGATCTTGAACACGCGATCGATCTCGTCGATGCCATGGTCGCCGCAGCGGATGATCGCATCAGCGATGAGGATGTCGCCAAAATCGAGCGTTCGGCCTGCCCTACCTGCGGTTCCTGCTCCGGCATGTTTACCGCCAATTCGATGAATTGCCTCACCGAAGCTTTGGGGCTGGCCTTGCCCGGCAATGGCTCCGTGCTTGCCACTCATCAAGATCGCGAGCAGCTTTTCTTACAAGCTGGCCGCACCATCGTTGATCTGGCCAAGCGCTATTACGAGAAAGACGATGCGTCCGTCTTGCCGCGCAACATCGCCAATTTTGCAGCGTTCGAAAACGCGATGACGCTAGATATTGCGATGGGCGGTTCAACCAACACCGTGCTGCATTTGCTCGCCGCCGCCCATGAAGGCGGTGTGGAATTTACCATGCAGGATATTGATCGCCTGTCGCGTCGCGTTCCCGTTTTATGCAAGGTCGCGCCATCGGTTGCCAATGTTCACATGGAAGATGTGCACCGCGCAGGCGGCATTATGAGCATTCTCGGCCAGTTGGATCGCGGCGGCTTGATCAATAACCAATGCCCGACGGTCCATTCGGCGACGCTTTCAGACGCGCTTAACCGCTGGGATATCAGCCGCACGAATGACGAGGCGGTCTCGACCTTTTTCCGTGCCGCGCCCGGTGGCGTTCCCACGCAAGTGGCCTTCAGTCAGCAACGCCGTTACAAAGAGCTTGATACTGATCGCTCAAAGGGCGTGATCCGCGATGTGCCTCATGCCTTCTCAAAAGATGGCGGCTTGGCCGTGCTCTATGGCAATCTTGCAGAAGATGGCTGCATCGTTAAAACCGCAGGCGTTGATGAAAGCATTTTGAAATTCAACGGCACCGCGCGCGTCTTTGAAAGCCAGGACGACGCGGTTCAAGGGATTTTGCTTGGCAAAGTTGTCGCCGGCGATGTCGTTGTGATCCGCTACGAAGGCCCGCGCGGTGGCCCCGGTATGCAGGAAATGCTGTATCCGACGAGCTATCTGAAATCAAAGGGCCTGGGCAAAGCCTGCGCGCTCGTCACCGATGGGCGTTTCTCAGGCGGCACTTCGGGCCTTTCCATCGGCCATGCCTCGCCCGAGGCGGCGGAAGGGGGCTTGATCGGGCTTGTAGAAACGGGCGATCCGATTGAGATCGACATCCCCGCGCGTAGCATCCAGTTACGGCTGGACGCCAACACGCTTGAAGCGCGCCGCAAAGCCCAAGACGCGAAAGGCTGGAAGCCTACCAAGCCTCGGCCTAGAAAGGTAAGCACCGCTTTACGGGCTTACGCTTCTATGGCGACAAGCGCATCAAGGGGCGCGGTACGGCAATTAAAAGACGATTGAACCTTTTTATCCCCTCAAAAGATGGCGCGTCAAAACAGCTTTTGCCGCGTCATCGATAGGGTAGGGGCGGCGCGTGATCGGGTCGATGGCGACATGAATATACTCGCCTTGCGCCGCCGCAGACGTCTCATCATTGGCAAATAGAGCCGGGGCATAGACAATGCTCGACGTTCCAATCTGTTTGATGCCAATGCCAATCGTAACCTCAGCATTCATTTGAATTTCGCGGAAGAAATCACAAGCCTGCCGCACGACAAGGCAAATGGGTCCTGTTTCGTTTTGAAACAACTTGTTTTTCATCAACCAATTATTCACAGCCGTATCAAAAAGCTGAAAATGCACTGCATTATTCACATGGCCATATTTATCGACATCGTTCCAGCGAAGCGAGAGCGGGATAAACTCTGAATAGGCGCTACGAAGCGCAGCAATGGGTCGTGTCATCGGGCATTGGGTCCGTGCATGATAGTGGTGGTAACAACTATACGGGCCATCGGTTGTTGTGTTCAATCCTGATCAGGCCGATGCCGCTTACATCTATGGTTGATAAGGAAATATGTTTTAAATGCTATAAACAATTACCTTTCAATCTTTCGGCCATACCCGGAGTTATCGATGAGTGCCTTCACGTTTAATACCGCAAGCCGCATCGTTTTTGGCGAAGCGGCGTCGGATCGGATCGGTGAATTAACGTTAAACCATATCGGCCAACGTGTCGTGTTTGTTACCGATGCTGGATTGCGCGCATCAGGTCTCATCGCCCCGGCGCTTGCCTCGCTTGCTGCTGCGGGAATTAACGTGTCCGTCTTTGCTGACGTCGTGGCCGATCCACCCGAGGCGGTTATTCTCAATGCTACGCAGCAGGCGATTGATTTCAAGGCGGATGGCGTCATCGGCTTTGGGGGCGGCTCATCGCTTGATGTTGCCAAACTTGTCGCCCTGTTGGCCTTTCAGGGTGAAACATTGGCTGATATTTATGGTATCGGCAAAGTCAAAGGCCCCCGCTTGCCTTTGCTGCTTACACCAACGACAGCGGGTACGGGTTCTGAAGTCACGCCCATTGCGATTGTAACGACTGGTGCAAGCGAGAAAATGGGCGTTGTAACCCCTGTTATTCTGCCCGATATCGCGCTGCTTGATCCCAAGCTTACCTATGGATTACCGCCTCATATCACGGCTGCAACCGGTATTGACGCGATGGTTCACGCCATCGAGGCTTACGCGTCATCAAACGCGAATAATAACCCCATATCACGCGCCCTGGCCCGTGAAGCTTTGCGTCTGATGGGTGGCGCGCTTCAGCGGGCCGTCAAACAGGGTCACGATCACGCCGCACGGGCGGATATGCTGCTCGGCTCTATGCTGGCAGGGCAAGCTTTCGCCAATTCCCCGGTGGCCGCCGTCCACGCCCTCGCTTATCCGATTGGCGGACATTTCCACATCCCGCACGGCCTCTCCAACGCGCTCGTCTTACCGCATGTGTTGCGATTTAATGCTGTAACCGCAGGTGCCATCTATGCCGAGATCGCGCCTTATGCGTTTCCCGATCTCGCAGACATCGGCGCACAAGCCCGCGCTGATGCGTTCGCGGATCGCTTGGCAGACCTCTCACAGCGCTGTGGCTTACAACAACGGCTAAGAGATGTTGGTATTCCACACGATGCGCTCACCCTTCTCACCGATGACGCGATCAAACAAACGCGCCTTCTCGTGAACAATCCCCGTCCTATGAGCCGCGAAGATATTTTTGACCTATATCGTCAAGCGTGGTGATTTTTAAGAGCATGGATCGATTAAATGGATATTGGATAATCGTAAAAACATACGACAAAACAAAGCACTAGAGCACGGTTTTAATTCCATCAAAACATATCGTACTCTAGCGCGTATTATCGCATTCTTTGTTAATCTTCTGATGGTCCGCCAGCGCTTTTCCAATCGGGAAAGCCGCCAACATTAACAACCGATGTATAACCCATTTCCTTAAGCGTCTTACCCGCAAGGGCCGCTTGGCCGCCTGCACCGCAAACGAGATAAATCTCGGCGTCTTTTTTCATCACAGGGTTATAATAGGGCGAGGTTTCATCGGCGGCAAATTCAATAAAGCCGCGTGGAATACGGGCCGCCCCTTTAATCGTTCCAGTTTTGGCAATCGCCGCGCTATCGCGTACATCAATAAAAAGCGCACCCTCTTTGCCATAAAGCGCAATCGCGTCCGTGGTGGGTATGCGGGTTACCACTTCATTGGCTTCCGCCAAATAGTCTTTTGATGATTTCATGATCCATCTCCTTGTGAGATTTTTTAAATTATGTGACCGTTAAACCGACACTTTCACTTCAGCGCCCGTTGCAACAGATTTAACCGCTGCATCGGCCAGTTCAAGGGCCTTGAGCCCATCAAGACCCGTAGGCGAGATTGGTGCATTGCTCTCGATCGCTTTTACGAAGCTTTGCAACTCGGTGCGATAGGCAACCGCATAACGCTCCATAAAGAAATCCAACAGCGGCGCATCATGATAACCGTCTTTATTCGCAACCGTTACCGTATTATTGTGTATATTGGCCGCACTAACCGCGCCTTTTGAGCCATGCGCTTCAATGCGTTGATCATAACCATAGGTCGCGCGGCGCGAATTGGTGATCACCGCAATCTTGCCCGATTGGGTCTTCAACGTTGCCGACGCGGTGTCGACATCGCCTGCCGCACCAATGGCAGGATCCACGAGAACCGAGCCAACCGCGAATACCGATACAATTTCATCCTGCAATAAAAACCGGGCCAGATCGAAATCGTGAATCATCATGTCGCGAAACAACCCACCCGAACGCTTGATATAATCCACGGGCGGCGGCCCCGGATCGCGCGAGGTGATTTGCACGAGTTCCACATTCCCAATCGCGCCCGCATCAATCTGCGCGCGGACGCCTGCAAAATTTGTGTCAAAGCGACGGTTAAAACCAATCATTAGTTTGGCATTCGTTTCTTCAACCACTTTCAAACAGGCGCGCACGCGATCAGCGGATAAATCAATCGGCTTCTCGCAGAAAATCGCCTTGCCCGCGCGGGCTGCCAATTCAATCTGGTCGGCGTGCATATCGGTAGGCGTGCAAATCAGCACGGCATGGATATTTTTATCTGCCAATATCTCTTCAACGCTCGCGCGGCGCGCGCCCGACATCGCGACAATATGCTCCGCCGCCGCATCGACCGGATCAAACACCGCCGCAAGCTTGGTGCCTGGAATCCCCAACACCGCCGTTGCATGGGTTTTGCCAATCCGCCCCGCACCGAATAGTCCAAAATTAATCGTCATGGTTTGCTTTTCCTTTGCTAGCGAATATGCGCAGTTTTTTACTGGTTGGAGAGGAGCCTTGTTCGGGCTTCATCCGACAGATGATCGCGATTAACAATCAAATTTGGATCAAGCTTGGCGTCAAAATAGTCAATGGCATTTTTAACCGAGATCACTGCCATCTGAATGGCCGATTCCGCCGTTAAAGAGGCAGAATGCGGCGATAAAATAACATTGGGATGGTTCAAGAGGGGCAGGTCAGAGGCGGGCGGCTCATCGACAAACACATCCATTCCCGCTCCAGCAATCTGGCCCGCGAGAAGCGCGTGATGGAGGGCCGTTTCATCAATCAGCCCACCCCGCGCGGTGTTGATGAGGAAGGCGGTTTTTTTCATAACCGCCAGTTCCGCCGCGCCAATAATCGCTCTCTTATCCGCCATCGGCATATGGATTGTTACGAAATCCGCCATGGCCAATCCACCCCTTAAATCGACAACCGATTCGATACCCTCCAAAGCCATCGCCTCAGGCGGTTGGAACGGGTCATAGGCTTTAATCACCATGCCGAAACCGGACGCCATGCGCGCAACATGTCGGCCGATGCGGCCAAAGCCGATAATCAGCAGCGTTTTTTGGTAGAGTTCAATCGCTTCAAACCGATTGCGATACTCCCACGGGCCGTCGCGGGTCGCCTGATCATGCGCTCGAATTTTCTTGGCCAAGCCAAGCATCAGCATCATCGCATGTTCAGCAACGGGCCGCGAGTTCACATCGCCAATAATGGCCAAGGGAATACCCCGCGCATTGAGCGCTGGCACATCGACGGCATCATAGCCCACCCCATGACGGGAGACGATTTTTAGCCGTTTGCCCCTCGCGATCGTGGAGGCTGGAACGGGTTGAGTTCGCACAACCAGTCCATCCGCTTGATCAATCAGCGGCGCATAGGATTCGTGGCTGATTTCCGGCACGTAATCAAACGTAAAATCCTTCGCGGATTTAACAAGAGCCAAGCCCGCATCGTGAATTTTTCCGGCGATCAAAAGATGAGGCACTAAGCAGGCTCCCTATGTTTCTAGCGAAGCGTATGGCGACAGGTGTAAATCAGTTTTCGCGTATCTGTGTCGTGCTCTAATGAGGCTGCCATTTTTTAGGCCCCTGTCCACGGCTTAGCATGTAATAGGCATTGCTGGCATAGGTCGCCCATTCATCCGCTTGCCCATCGGGCCAGATTGTCCTTAGTTTAATCTCTTTGGCAGCGCCAACACCAAAATGAATCCAGCCAAGCTGCCCGCCCGCATGGCCGCCGCCGAGGGTGATTTCACGGCGGTTGATATGGTCGCCGTCATCGACTTCAATCCACGCGCCAATCGCATCCCCATTCGCGCCCTCTTGATGCAGGCGAATATCTACGAAGTTTCCAATATTAGCCGTCACATTCTGCCAAAGCGTCGCGTTTTCTCGCCGATTAACAACGATCAAATCCAGTTTGCCATCCAGATTAAAATCGGCAAGCGCCGCGCCACGCGCGGAAGCAAAGCGAACGATCCCTGCCGCATCGCCCACTTCTTCAAAATGCCCGTCAGGTCTTTGCAGCAAAAGATTATTGGGATCTTTTGCAGCAAAGTCCGGCATACGATCCACATTGCCTTTGGCAATAAACAAATCGAAATAGCCGTCATTGTTCACATCTTCAAATTGTGCGTGCCAAGCGGTGCTGGGCTTTAAATCGCCCCCCGTATAGGGCCGATACGCAATCGCCCCACGGTCATAAGCCAAGTCCTTATAAAGCGGGGCAGGGGGCGCATCGGGCTTTGCGTCATTGAGGACCTGCAATTTATTATCCGACATGCTGGTTAAAAAATAAGACGGATAGCGTTCATTCGGGAAAACGGTACTGGCTATTCCCATGCCCCAGATTTTGAGGAACTTCCATCCCTCAGCTTCCGTGTAGAGGCGAGGTTCTTTCCCCGGCTCGATATGCCAGAGTTGCTCTTGCCCGCCTTCATAATATTCGCGGTCATTGGATACCCGTAAGGAAGGCGTGCCTGAGCGGTTCCAATCCGTAAACAACATCGAAAGCGCGCAATAGCTCGGCTTCAAGGCTATTGGTTTGGCAAAACCGTTTTCTGCTTCATTGGGTCGAAACAATCGATTTTCCGTGCACGATCCCCAAGGATTATCCTCGGATTTCGGATTAATATAGGCCCCAAAAGCCAAAGTCGGCCATTGAGCGCCCTTTTCCCATGTGGCGGTGAAAGACGTCCACCAGGCATTGCCGCCGTCAAAATGCCATTTCTCATTGGCGCGCTCAAATCGGCATTGGCCCAGCCCGCGCATCAACACGGCCTCACCCACGCGCAAGACGACAAGATCGGTGATGCCATCGCCATCGATATCGATGGGGTAAAAACCCGTAACACCACTTAATTCAACACCGCTCTCAAACCGCTCAAACTGAAGCGCTCCCCCTTGTGTGCTTTTATTGACAAACAGCGATGCAGCACCCTCGCCCCCCGCCAGAACAAGGTCGGGGAACTGATCACCATTGCAATCAAAAGCGGCCACACCCCCGCCCACCATATATTGCCAATCGCCTTTATAGAGGCTGGCAATGCCGGATTGCGCCGTCACATCCTCAAACAAAGGCACGGTCAAGCCATCATCTGCACGGGCAACGGATGCACTAGAAAAGGGCGTCAGGGCAAAATATAAAATGAAAAACAGGAAACGCATCGATATCATCCCTCACCGCCACGTTTTAAGCGCAACGGCATAACCACCAATACATTGCCCTTGCTCAAATCCGCGCTCCATCCCGGCCCGGAAATGAATCCCGCCATAAAGCCGCGAAATCCCAGCTTCTTTGGCCGCCTCGATAAAGCCGTTGAAGGAGCGTGGCACTGCGCCATCGCGCTCGCGCGTTTTATCGGAGAACGGGTAGGGATCGCCAAAAATCGCTGCCAATACCGTTGCCGCCGCGCTTGATTGCGTCGAATGCCCGCTCGGATATTCCGGAAAAGGCGGTGTCAGCACAAACGGCGTCCAGTCGGGCGCCACGACGCGGCGAATATAGCTGATGGGCCGGATCACATCATAGCGGTATTTTTCATGCCAGCAGCCGATAAACGCATCCGCCATCGCAACGCCTAAGCGCGCCAAAGCATCGACCTGTTTTTCAAGGCTCAAATGATCATGCTCGGCAATCTGGATCAGAATAGAAACCCAATGCCCCGCAGGCGTTGGCGAGGCCATCGCATCATCAATCCAGAAAAACGCAATGGCTTTTTGCTCTGGCGTTAAGGATTTGCTGATCTGGTAGACCTCAAGCGCATCTTTATAAAAGGCCGAGGAGGGGTCTTCGCTATAAGGGTAGGGCGGCGGAAGCGCACAAGATGCCCCGGCAGGCATCGCAAAGCTTCGATTATTGCCCCAATCCGGCAATAACGGCACCTGCTGCTGGCGCGAAAGCGGATTGGTCGGCACCCAATGTTCCGGCCCTTTTTTCAGTTCATAGGTCCAGGGAAACCCCATATTCTCAATCACTGCCCCGCCATCGTCCCGCGCCCAAGCGGTAAGATGGGCTGCAATCGCTTGGCCATAGGCCTCGCTTAACGCGATGGTGTCGGGAGCGGAGCCAGACGCGACAATCGCGCTTTTCAATTCCTCCTCCAGCCGCCGAATGGCCTGTTGGCCGCTCGGTCCCGTATTGGAAAACAGATCCCGCATCATCGCGGCAAGGGCGGCATCAAGAACAACAGCCTCATCATAGGCCTTGCCCGCTTGGCGCTGAGGCAGCGGCTTTAAACCTTGGAGTTGCCCCGCAAGCGTTTGCAAATGTGGCGATCCGCTTGCCACCGCCTCATAGGCCGTCACCCCGAGATAGGCGAGCGCCCGGCTGGCAACGGGGGGCGAATAAGTGGGCGTATGGCGGATCAAGGCAAGGCTCAGCGTGTACCATTGTTGCAAAACCTCCTCGGACCGCAAAGGCGCGGCCTCGCCCTTAAGCGGATGAAATACGATGATTAAAAAAACGGCAATTGCCGTTCTAAGCCAGCGTAACTGCCATAAAGGCCTCTGTTGCGTCGACATCGGGCGTCATTCCCTAAGCTTATAGCGGGGGTGTTTTATGATCCGCCCCGCGAAATTTCGATCAATTTAAGACCGACTATCCTCTAAATGAACTGATTTCTATAGAAATTCAGACAATTTGGAAAAACCAAGTCAAAAACGGCCATTTTGGGTGCGATATTGAATAAAGAATTTCCCCAATGCAATTTTTTCATAGCTGCCATGTTGACTTAAGTCTAAGTTTTAGCAATGGGTTTGTTCGGATCTGAAACCAACGATCCGTTGTTTCAACAAACGACCTTACATGAGGGAACTCCAAGGATGTTTAAAGCTACTCTCGCCGCCGTGAGCGGTGCGCTACTTTTGGGCGCCATGGCTATGCCAGCCGTCGCAAAGGACAAGACAATCGCCGTTTCTTGGAAAACCTTCCAGGAAGAACGCTGGAAGACCGACGAAGCCGCCATCAAGGCTGCCGTTCTGGCAGGCGGCAACAAATATGTTTCGACCGACGCGCAAGGCTCGGCCGAAAAGCAAGCCAAGGACATTGAAGGTCTGATCACGCAGAAGGTCGACGTTATCGTGATCGTTGCTTACGATTCCGACGCGATCCTTCCCTCGATCAAGGCTGCCAAGGACGCGGGCATCAAGACGCTCGCCTATGACGTGCAGTTCGAAGACCCATCAGCGCTTTACATCACCTTCGACAATATCGGCGTTGGCCGTTTAATGGCGAAGGAAGTGCAGAAGGTCAAGCCATCGGGTAACTACGCCTTCATCAAGGGCGACAAGGGTGATCCGAACGCAACCTTCCTCTTCAAGGGCATCCAAGAAGTGCTCGGCGATGCGATCAAGGCTGGCAAGATCAAGAATGTTTGCGAAACCTTCACCGATGGCTGGAAGCCCGACAATGCCCAGAAAGAAATGGAACAGTGCCTGACCTCTACGGGTAACAAGGTCGATGCAGTCGTTTCTGAAAATGACGGCATGGCTTCGGGTGCGGTTGCAGCGCTTAAAGCTCAAGGTCTCGATGGTTCGGTCGCCGTATCCGGTCAGGACGGTGATTTAGCCGCCATCAACCGCGTGGCTCTTGGCACGCAGACCGTCTCGGTCTGGAAAGACGCAACGCAGCTCGGCAAGAAGGCTGGCGAACTCGCCAACATGATTGCTGATGGCACCGCGATTGACAAGCTCCCAGGCGTTTCGAAGTTCAACCTCGGCAAGAAGGGCGTTGAAATGAACGCCATCCTGCTCGCCCCAACCGTCATCACGAAAGACTCGCTCAACCTCGCGATCGACTCCGGTCACATCACGAAGGATAAGGCTTGCGCTGGCGTGAAGCCCGGCAAAGTCAAGGCTTGCGGCTAAGATGACCCATTGCGCGGGGTATGATTTGACCTGCGCTGATTAAACTTAACCGCGTCGCTTTTTTAAAAGCGGCGCGGATTTCGTTAAGCGCTAATCGCATGTTAAACAGCCCCGCAATCAAAAAGGGGTCGATGAGGGAGAGCTGGAGTATGGCGAGCGGAACCAACAAGACGACAGAACCCGCCATGGCACAAGAAAGCGCTATGCAGCGTTTTTTGCGCGCAACGGAACTTGATACGCGACTTCTGGGCATGGTTGGCGCGCTTGTTCTGATCTGGATTGGCTTTCATCTCGCAGGCATCTGGCGCACGGGGAACGGTATTTTTCTCTCGCCGCGCAATCTCTGGATTTTGCTCGTTCAAACCTCTTCCATCGCAGTTATGACAACGGGCATGGTGATGATCATCGTCATGCGCCATATCGATTTGAGCGTCGGCTCATTGCTGGGCGTTATCGCGGTCATCATGGGCTATGCGCAAGTCTATGTGCTTGGCCCTTGGCTCGGCGTGGGACATCCCGCGATTTGGATTTTAACCGTGTTGATTGGTCTTGGAGCAGGCGCTTTGCTGGGCGCGTTCCATGGCTATCTCATTGCCTATGCAGGCATTCCTTCCTTTATCGTCACACTGGGCGGCCTCATCGTATGGCGCGGCGCGGCATGGGCCGTTATTCGCGGCGAGACGGTTGCTCCCATGGATGAGCGTTTTGAACTTCTCGGTGGCGGTCCCTTCTATGCCTCAATCGGCGCAACGGCGAGTTGGGTGCTTGGCCTCGTGGTCTGCGTGGTGATCGTTCTGGCCATTCGCTCCGGTCGCCAATCGCGGCAGAAATTCAATTTCCCCTTGCGCCCCATCTGGGCTGAAAACTTGCTCGGTGCCGTAGGCTGCGTGTTGACGCTTGGCACGGTTTTGTTGGTCAACTCCTATTACTTCCCACCCAAGCTCGCCGATGATTATGCGGAAGCCAATAATATCCCGATCCCTGAAGGTGGATTGATGATCCCGCATGGCTTTGCCATTCCGGTTTTGATCGCCGCTGCGGCAGGCATCATCATGACCTTTGTCGCGGTGCGAACTCGCTTTGGTCGTTACATCTACGCGATTGGTGGCAATCCCGAAGCGGCTGAACTGGCGGGTATCAATACCAAGCGCATTACGCTGTTGATGTTCAGCATCATGGGCATTCTGGCCGCCGTTTCCGCCTGTATCTCATCCGCCCGCTTGAACGCGGCGTCGAATGCGCTAGGCCAATTCGACGAGCTTTACGTCATCGCCGCAACCGTTATCGGCGGCACCTCGCTTGCAGGTGGCGTGGGTACGATTTACGGCGCTATTCTCGGTGCGCTTGTCATGCAATCGCTGCAATCGGGCATGACGCTGTTGAACTTTGATTCCGCCTATAAAGACATGGCGGTCGGTTCCGTGCTGGTCTTCGCCGTGTGGCTCGATCAGCTTTATCGCCGTCGGTCGAATTGAGGGAGGGCCAATTAATGACCATATCCATGACCGCTCACACCTTCTCTACCATCAAAGCCTTCAGCGATGGCCGCAAGCCACTCGCCGAAATGCGCGATATTTCGATTGCTTTCGGCGGCATTAAAGCCGTCGATCACGCGTCGGTCGAACTCTATGAGGGCGAAGTCGTGGCCCTTCTCGGCCACAACGGCGCGGGCAAGTCGACTTTGATCAAAATCCTCTCCGGCGCGTATAAACGCGACCAGGGCGAGATTTATATCAATGGCGAGAAAGCCGCGATTGACAATCCGCGTGATGCGAAACGCTATGGCATCGAGACCATCTACCAAACGCTAGCTCTGGCCGATAATGTCGATGCCGCCGCCAATCTCTTTTTGGGCCGTGAAATCCGCACCAAATGGGGTACGCTGGATGATGTCGCGATGGAGGCAGCAGCGCGTGAAGTCATGGGTCGGTTGAACCCCAATTTCCGCCGCTTCAAAGAGCCCGTTAAAAAACTCTCCGGCGGCCAACGCCAATCGGTGGCGATTGCGCGCGCCATTCATTTCAACGCGAATATCCTTATCATGGACGAGCCAACCGCCGCCCTCGGCCCGCAGGAAACGCAGCAGGTTGCGGACCTCACCTTGCAGCTCAAAAAGCAGGGCATCGGCATCTTTTTGATCAGCCACGACATTCACGATGTGTTTGATTTGGCGGATCGTGTCGCGGTTATGAAAAACGGCCGCATCGTCGGCACCGCGCGCGTCGGCGATGTCACAAAGGACGAAGTGCTCGGCATGATCATCCTCGGCAAATGCCCCTCCGGTGCCATTCCCGGCCCCGGTGCTTTGGTGAGCTGATGCAAGGCCCTCCCGTCTACGCCTTTACCAACGCGATTGTTTCGTTAGCGACTTCCGAGATTGCGAAGGTGGATGCGGGACTTTCGTGCATGTCACTCAGATGGCGAGCAGCTTAATCGCAACCATCCCCCTCATCCTGAGCCACGCCGCCTAGCGGCGTGAGTCGAAGGACGTTGAGCCATGCTGCCTAGCGGCGTGAGTCGAAGGACGTTGAGCCATCCTGCCTAGCGTTGTTTGTCGCCCTTCGACAAGCTCAGGGTGAGGATGTGGTAAAGTCTCCCCTCATCCTGAGCCACGCCGCTTAGCGGCGTGAGCCGCCCTTCGACAAGCTCAGGGTGAGGACTTTCCGCTAAATCCCCTCATCTTGAGCCACAGTGCGAAGCAATGTGAGTCGAAAGACGTTTGCCGTGGTTCGACTCGATGCTTTGCATCGGCTCACCATGAGGAAAATTTTAGACGACAAGCCTCTTTCCCCTCATCCTGAGCCACATCGCGTTAGCGATGTGAGTCGAAGGACGGTAGCCACATTGCGAAGCAATGTGAGTCGAAGGACCGTCCATTACCCCCGCTCACTCAAATACATCGCTTCGTCAATCTCAATCAGCGTCGGCCCATTGCGCTTTACAGCATCGCGTAACAATCGTGGCAAATCATCTGGATGGTGCAACTTTTCCGCCGCCGCGCCGAAGGCCAAGGCGAGGGCGATAAAATCTGGCGTACCGATATCAACCCCAATCGGTTCAATCTGGCGCGATTGCATGAAGTTTTTGATTTCGCCATAGCCATGATTATTCCAAACGAGAATAATAATCGGCGTCTGCGCCTCAACCGCTGAGGCAATTTCGGAAAGCGTAAATTGCAAACCCCCATCGCCCATCACCGCTATGACAGGTCGGTGCGGCGCACCCACTCGCGCGCCAATGGCGGCTGGAAGCGCATAACCCAATGTGCCAAACCCCGTCGCAGACGCAAAGAAAGAGCGCACTTTAGGGGCCGCATAAGCCACCGATGCCGCATAAACAGGTTGCGCGGAATCGCCAATGATAATGGCATCCGGCAGCGTCGCACGCGCCTCATCCAATAGCGATAACGAGGCCTTATAGATGCGGTTGACGTCTTCATGCATCACCCGCGCGCGCGTCTTTTGCGCCCGCTCTGCTCCATCCCCCTGTTTGCTCACTGAAAGCGCATCCAAAAGTGCCGCCACACTCGCGCCTGCATCCGCCACCATCACACACGCCGCCCGATGGCCGCGCATTGCCTGTTCAGGGTCGATATCAATGCGGATCAGCGGTGCGGTTAAATAGGGCGCACCCGTCTCATACCAATCATAATCGGTGGGGCCAAATTCGGTCCCGATGGCCAAAATCGCATCTGCCTCCAGCATCAAATCACGCACCGCTGAAAGGCTCGGATTACACGGCACCGCAAGCCGATGCCCGGTTGGCAAAATTCCGCGCGCATTCACCGTCATCACCACAGGTGCATCGAGCTTTTCGGCGAGCAGGGCAAGCCCATGAGACGCCTCAATCGCCCCGCCCCCTGTCAAAATTAAAGGCCGCGATGAGGCTTCCAAAATCTTTACCGCCTCTGCAATCGACTCCGCCCGTGGTGCTGGACGCAGCGGCAGAGCAGCGGCTTCAGCAACCGCTGACACCTCAACAGGCAATCGGATAATATCGGTTGGAATTTCAAGATGCACAGGCCTTGGCCGTGCGCTCGCAAACACGGCAAACGCACGGGCCAAGGCTTGGTCCAGCGCGTCTTTCGTCAACACCGTTTGGCTGAACGCCGTCAGCCCTTGCGAGAGCTGCCGCTGGTCTTTCAACTCATGCAGCCACCCATCGCCCGAGCCCATGCGGCCAACCGCATTGACCGCCGTAATCACCAGCATCGGAATTGAATCCGCATAGGCCTGCGCCATCGCCGTCGCCGCATTGGTTAGGCCCGGTCCGGTAATCAACAAGCACACGCCGGGCTTGCCGGATACCCGCGCATACCCATCGGCCATAAAGCCCGCGCCTTGCTCATGGCGCGGCGTGATATGGCGGATTTTGGTCAGCGGCAGCCCACGATAAAATTCCACCGTATGCACACCCGGAATCCCGAAAATCGTATCAACCCCATAGGCTTCAAGCAGTTCGGCCAAATAAACACCCAGCGTTCGCATGTCACGCCTGCCCCGTCAGCGAAATAGCGTAGCGCACGATCCGCCGCCCGGCTTCCGCCAATTGCGCTTCCCCAACCGTAAACGCCACGCGAACATAGCCTTCTGCTGAGGGTCCAAAAGCCGAGGCATCGAGCACCGAGACGCCTTCCGCTCTAAACAGCCCCCACGCGAAGTCATGCGCGCTTAAGCCTGTGCCGCGCACATCCACAAGCGCGAACATGCCCGAGGCGGGCCTTAAGCATAAAAGCCCCGGCGCATGGTCAAGATGATCGCATAAAACCTGACAACGCCTTTGGTAAATCTCGCGCATCGCCAAGGCCACGTGATCGGTTTGCTTGATGGCGGTCATCGCCGCATCCTGAATAAACCCCGCAATGCCGTAGAGCGAGCATAGGGCTAGATTGTCAGTATGTGTAATGAGGTCTTTGGGCGCAATAATCCAGCCAATCCGCCACCCCGTCATCGCATGGGATTTGGAGAGCGAGGCCACCGTCACCGTTCGCTCTGCCATGCCGGGAAGCGCAGCTGTACTGGTGAAATGCCCGTCAAACACCAATTCCGCATAGACTTCATCGCTCACCACCCATAAATCATGGCGGCGGGCAAGATCGGCGATGCCTTCAAGCTCGGCGAGCGAGAAGACGACGCCGGTCGGATTGCACGGATTGGCAAACAAAATCCCCTTCGTCCGAGGCGTGATAGCGCGTTCCAAAGCCGCGATATCGGGGCGAAACAGCCCATCCGCCGTTGCAGGCGCGCGCACCAGCGTGGCCCCCGTTGATCCGACGGTTGCCTCATAGGTCAGATAAGCAGGCTCTAACACAATCACCTCATCGCCCGGTCCGAATAAGCATTGGCAAGCCGAGAAAAGGCCGTTCTGCGTCCCCGCAACGATTAAAACATTGTCCTCATCCAGCGTTTGGCCCGTTCGCTGGTTTTGATGCGCAGCAATCGCTTGACGAAGCTCAAGCCGGCCCGCCACCGTCGTATAATGCGTGTCGCCATCCTTCAGCGCGGCAATCGCGGTATCGATAATCGGGGCAGGGGTGGCAAAATCGGGGTCACCGACGGAGAGCACAATCACATCCTCACCGCGCGCTTGCGCTTCTTTTCCGGCATTGTGGATATCCCATGCCCTGACTGAACCACCCCCCAACCGTTCAACGCGCGCTGCAAACCGCATGATTTCCCCTATCTTTTTGATCTTTTTCCGGTTTTCAATGGCGCATGGTACGCGCCTTCATCCGAAGCATCCGATCAATCTTTTCGATGCGCGCTACAGATAGCGCTTGTTTGCGCGTCAAACTACTGAAATAGTTCTGTCATGGAAGCGGGCGGGTCGGTTGCTTAAGACCTCTCTCGTCCCACTCCAAAAGATCAACAGGGTCTGGTTGCAGGTCCGGGGTTAATGTCGGTTGCCATTATACCGATGAAACAGAATGGGATAGGAAAAGTCAGATGATAAAATGGATTGCAAAAACCGCCGCCGTCGCCGCCATCGTTGCGGCCGCCTCTTCCGCGATTGCCGCTGAAAAATTAAAGATCGGCATTAGCTCGGAGGCCTATCCACCGTTTAGCTCGCAAAACGCGACAAACCAGTGGGAAGGTTTCGAAATCGACCTTTTGGCCGCGATT
>Ga0316217_10000494_pt1 | contig 56498 bp, 49 predicted proteins | sample 1anoAmetaG_FD_203633 | JGI IMG/M metagenome (GOLD analysis project Ga0316217, IMG submission 203633) | Freshwater microbial communities from Trout Bog Lake, Wisconsin, USA - 1anoA | ecosystem: Environmental > Aquatic > Freshwater > Lake > Hypolimnion/Profundal zone | place: USA: Wisconsin...
ACCGCCACCGACGGCAGGGAGGTCTTGGCCACATCAATGGTGGTGTCGGTGCGGATGCGCTTCGAGACGCCGAAGGCGTGGTGGAACAGGCGATGGAGCACCGGCCCGGCGGTGCCCTGTTCGTGCGCCAACTGGTAGGCTTGCTTAAGCTGGTTGACGATCTGGCTTTCGCCCAGAACCATCGAGTCCAGGCCGCTGATGACGCGCAGGATATGGCGGACGGCCTGGCGCCCCTCCACCTGGAAGAGGTGATTCTTGAATTCCGCCACCGGCAGGTCGCGCACCTGGGAAAGAAAACGCATGATTTCGGCGGCGTCGGCGGCACCGGTCTTGTTGTGGACCAGGATCTCCACGCGGTTGCAGGTGCTGATGATGGCCGCCTCGCAGTCGGGGAACTGCTGGCGGAACAGCAGCAGGGCATTGGCGACGCCCTCGCGGCTCAAGGCCAGTTGTTCGCGCAGCGCCACCGGCGCGGTGCGATGATTCAATCCCATGAGCAACAAATTCATGGCTTTCCTCCGGAACGCATTTCCTGCCGCTTCAGAGCCCGGCCCAGCAGGTACAGATGGGTGGCGTAGCCCCAGAGCAGGAGCGTGGCGATAACATACGCGGTAATGGTGTATTGGGTGGCGTTCATGCCGCTTCTCCTACCGGGGTCAACCCCGGGGTCGGGCGATAGACCAGCCGGGCGGCGGCACTGCCGGCCGCCGCACGCCGATTGAGCTGGTAGCGTACGACGATCAGGCCGGCGGCGATCATGGTCACCGGCACAAAGCAGGCGGCGAGGGTCAACTTCATCGCCGGATCCAATTGCACATTGCCCGGGTGGATGTCCGGCAGCAACCGGGCCGACAGGTAGACCAGCGGTACGTCGAGAAAAGCCACCACGCCGTAGACGGCGCTGACGATGGCGCGGCGCTGCGGCGCATCGACCGAGGCGCGAACCATCAGAAACACCACGTACAAAAGCCACAGCAGGAAGCTGAAGGTCAGGCGGGGGCTCCAGGTCCACCACTGGCCCCAGGCGCTGCGTGCCCAGATCATGCCGGTAAGCAGCACCCCCGAACAGAGCAGCACGGCCACGTTGGCGGCGGCGGCGGCCAGGTCATCCCACCAAGCCTTGCGCTGCCACAAGTAGCCGATATTGGCGATAAAGACGACCAGGCAGGCCAGGAACGTGTTGATGGCCAGCGGCAGGTGAATGTAAAAGGTTTTCTGGATCATGCCCATGGTGCGTTCTTCCGGGGTGTTCACAAACACCATGGCCACGGCACCGGCAAACAGCGCCGCCGCGAGCAGCCAGTAACCCACATTAAATCCCCGTCGTAGCGCCGACATGGGTATCTCCTGAAAATGGCTCACGGTTCGAGGATCAACTCGAACAGGAGCCAACTGACCACCAGAAAAATGCCATCGAAGGCCAGCAGCAACAGCAGGCTCGAGGCCTGCCAGCCGCCGCCCTCACGAAACATCTCGTTAAGCAAGCGGGTCGATACAATCACCAGCGGCAGGATGATCGGGAAGACCACCATCGCCAGCATGCCGCCCTGGAGCCGGGTGGAACTGACGAGCGCCGCAAACAGGGTGCCCACGGCGGCAAAGCCCAGCATGCCCAAGGCCATCACCGCGGCAAAGCCGCCTGGGGCCGGCGAAAGATCAAACCCGAAGAACAGCACGCCCACCGGCGTGATCGCGGCCGCGACGGTCAGCATCAGCACCAGGTTGCTCAGCAGTTTGCCGGCGTAGATCACGCCGCGATCGATCGGGGCCAGCAGCAGGCCGGCCAGGGCGCCATCCTGGCGTTCCAGGGTCATGGTCTTTTCAAAGCACAGCACGCCGGCAAACAGGTAGGCGACCCACAGCACCGCCGGCGCGCCCAGCGCCCCGGTTTGCTGCCCGGATCCCAGGCCCAGGCCCAGCACCGTGACAATCAGGATGCCCAGGACGATAACCAGTCCGAGCGTCTGGCGGGTGCGCGCTTCAATGCGCAGATCCTTGCCGGTTAACAGGACGATTTGCTGGAGGGTCCGGGTCATGGCGCCTCCGTCGTCTGCATTTGTGCCAGGACCTGGGCGGCATCGAGCGCACTGGTGGCGGCGGCGATGACTTTGCGGCCGCCGCGCAACACCACGGCCGTTTGCGCCAGGCGGAGCGATTGGGCAATATCGTGGTTGGCCAGGATGATCGTCTTGCCGGCGGCGTGGAGCTGGGCCAGCACCGCTTCGACCGCCGCGGTCGAGGGCGCATCGAGCCCGGCGAACGGTTCGTCGGCCAGCAGCAGTTCCGGATCATGCATCAGCGCCCGGGCAATCGACACCCGCTGGTTCATGCCGCGGCTGAAGGTTTTTACGCAATCCCCGGCCCGGTCGGCCAGGTGCAGCATTTCCAAAAGCTCCATGGCACGCTGCGTGGCGTGTTTAACGCCATAGAGGCGGCCAAAGAATTCCAGGTTTTCGCGGGCCGACAGATCGTGATACAGCATCGACTGATGCCCGATCAGGCCCAGGCGCGCCCGAATGGCGGCCAGGTTGCCCGTGGCCGGCCGCCCGAAAAGCAGCAATTGGCCGCTGGTGGGGGTGCTTAATGTTGAGAGAATTTTCAGGAGGGTGCTTTTGCCGGCGCCGTTGGCGCCCAGCAGGGCCACGTAGCGGCCGGGAGTAATGGTCAGGTCGATATCCTGGAGAATCGGGCGTTCATCAATCCACTTGGTCAGACCCTGGGCCTGCACCGGCCCGGCCGTGGTGCCGGCGGCGGGTGCGACCTGACTGAGGGTGACCGATAAGGCGGACATGAACAACTCCACAAAGGTTACTTCTTGGCGACCTTGGGTTTCTTGAACAGCAGCACGCCGCCGCCGGCCAGCAGGATCAGTGCCCCGCCGATCGCCCCGACATTGCGGGCAAGATTGGCGGAAGCCGGGGACGCCGGAGCCGCGGACGCCACCGGGGCTGCGGGGTCGGCCGGGGCCGCAACTGTTGGAATGCCCGTCAGGGCCAGGGATACGGATTGTCCGGCTTTCAGGTCGGCGGCTTTGAAGACCCGCATCGCGCCGCGGCCCATATCCATGGTGCCGGCGGATTCCACGCCGCGCGGTGTGACCGTAGAGGCATCGCCGGGGAGGAAGATCATCAGGTGGCCGACCGGGGCCGGTGCCACCAGCGTCAGGGTTGCGGCGCCATTGCGAACCGGGATGGTATAGCCGATTTGAAATTGCATGGAGCCGGGGAACAGGGGCATGGTGCTGGCCAGTTGCCGGCCGATCTGTTTGGCGTAGGGTTCCTGGAATCCGCCGCCGAGTTCCGATACGGCGATGCCTTCGGGCATGGTCAGCGCCACGGTGACATGGTCGGCGCCTTCCACGGGAGTGCCCAGCCAGACGCGGTCGGTGGGGTTGTTGACCGAGAGCATCTCGGTAACCTGGAGCCCTTCCGGGGTGTTATGCACGATCATGTGCCGCATCGCGACGGTCCAACTGGGGAGTTGGGCGGTCGGTTCATACACGGTCAGGTGCAGTTTGGCATTGGGATTCGCCGGGTCCATGGTGGTCCCAATCGTTTGCTGGGTCAGGCCGGCATGGTCGCAGGTGACCACGGGATCCATCGCCATGGAAACGGGAACATCGGCGACGGCGGCGTGGCCATTAGCATCAAGCTTGAGATCATACTTCTGGACGATGCCCCCTTGGCTGTAAAGCTGAATGCTCACGGCCGAGCCGCCAATGGCCGGTCCACCCTGGGTTCCCTGGACGACCTGTAAGTCGATCGAGCCGTGGGTGGCCGGTGCAGTGGTGGGGGCTGGTCCATTGGCTTCCGGCCCGGCTTTCGTATGGGTGACGGGGCATTCCAGGGCGGGTTGGGTGCTGGGAGGCGGGGTGCTGCTTCCGGCCTTGGTGTGGGTGACAGGACATTCCATTCCGGCCATTCCGGCCGGGGCGGCCGCCGGGGCACCGGGGGTGGCAGTGGAGGGGTCCGCCTTGGTATGGCTGACCGGACACTCCATAGCCGGTGCCGTGGTCGGTGCTACATCGGCCGCACTTGCGAACGACAGGCAAGCAGCTACGGTCAGTGCAGTCACAATGTTGAGAACCATCTTGTTACGCATATTCATAAAAGAGATACCTTGTCATAAATGATTGAAAAAGTTGAAAACAAGAACAGGACCAAACCATCGGGTGATGAAGGAATGGATGAAAATGATGTAAGATATTGTTGTAGCATATTTTGTGCAACATTGCAGAAGAGTAATCTGTCGCGTGTGCGAGGGTATGTCTCAAGGATGAGATTAGGCCCAGTAAGCCCATCCCGCGTGCGGGAAAACATGCATGAAAAACCGCGTTCTCAGTATTGGGAACGTGGAAAAAGGCGTGGGGGGATAGGGTCATCGGGTGATCGAGCGATTGGGGGATTAAGTCATGGGGTCATTGGGGCTTTGTTTGCGGTTAGGGGTGAGATCGAAAGAACTTCCCTATTTCGAGCGAACGTCCAACGTTCAACGCGCAACGTTCAACGTTGAACGAATTCTTTGGACGTTGGACGTTGAGCGTTGGACGTTCGTCATGCCCGAAGTTATTTAAGGCATGGCCCTAATCCAACGCCGGCTTGGCAATCGGCAGGGCGGTGGCGGGGCGGTCCTTGGCGGAAACCGGTTGCGGGGTCTTGGAATGCGGCATCAAACAGACTGCCGCACCCAAGCCCAACAGGATTCCGCCGATCCAAATCCAATCCACCAATGGGTTTAAGATCACCTGAATGGCCACATTTTGTCCATCTTTTTCCCAGCCGGCCAGGCTTACATAGATATCGCCCGCAAGGCTCCAGCGAATCGCCACTTCGCTGGCGGATTGTCCTTGTTCCATTCCCTTGTCGTAGAAACGCCGTTCCGGGTGCAGCGTAACCTGCTGGCCATGCGCGTCGGTGAGGGTTACGTTCGCCTGGACCGCACTGTAGTTCTCGTGCCGCAGTTCTTCCAGGGAAACAAAGGTGATGGTATGGGTCCCCAGTTTCCCCGATTTGCCCGGTTGGAGCTGGAAGGTCTGGTTGGCGTTGTACAGGCTCGATCCAGCTACGCCCACGATGATCAGGGCCAGGCTGAAATGCGTCAGGTAAACACCCCAGCGTTGATGGTCACCCTGGAGTACGCGGAAGGCGGCCAGCGCGAAGTTTTCCGGCCGGACCGTCCGGCGCAGTCTGATGACCACCAGGAGTTCCAGCGTAATGCCCGTGGCCACAGCCGTTACCACGGCGGCGCTGGCCAAGGCCCAAGGGTTGTAGACGCCCAGAAGCAGCATGACGCCGGCCCCGGCGGCGGCGCTGCCGACAATGATCTGCAGTGAACGCCGGGCCCGCAGCGCGGCGCCGTTGCCATAGTGGACCACGGGGCCGGCGGCCATAATGGCGGCCACTACCAGGGCCAGCGGCAGCACCGCCTTGTTGTAGAACGGACCGCCGACGCTCAGCGGTTCATGCAGAAATGGTCCGCTCAGCAGCGGCAGCACGGTGCCAACCAGTGTCACGAGCATCATCAGAACCAGCAGCACATTGGCGGCCAGAAAGAAGCCTTCTCGCGTGCACAATTCCTCGACCTTGCGCTCTGCCTTAAGCAAACCGAGCCGCAGAATGATGGACAGCACGCTGCCGGCCACCAGCACCGCTAGGAAACCCAGGAAGAAACGCCCGACCAGTGATTCGCCAAACGCGTGTACGGATTGCACCACCCCACTGCGCGTGAGGTAGGTGCCAAAGACGCACAGGATGAACGTGAGCGCGACCAGGCTGGCGGTCCAACGTTTGAAGAAGCCGCGCCGTTGCCCCGCCGCCGAGTGCAGCAGTGCCGTGCCGGTGAGCCAGGGGAGCAGTGAGGCGTTTTCGACCGGATCCCACGCCCAGTAGCCGCCCCAGCCCAGTTCCACATAGGCCCATTGGGCGCCCAGCAGAATGCCCAGGCTCAGGAACAGCCAGGAGAACAGGATCCAAGGGCGGGCCTGGCGGAGCCAGGCGCCATCGGTTTGTCCGGTAAGCAAGGCCCCCAGCAGCAGCGCCCAGGGCACGCCAAAGCCGGCGTAGCCCATGAACAGCAGCGGCGGGTGGATGATCATCGCCAGGTTCTGGAGCATGGGGTTAAGGCCATGGCCATCGGCGGCCGGTGTGGCAGCCGGTTCAAAGGGATTGGCGGCAAACAGCAGCAGCACGGCAAAGAAGCCGCAGACGATGGCGAGCAGCGCGGTGGCGACCGCCGATTCCTTCGACGTTTGCTTCCACTGCCCGAGCACCACGACGACGGACATCATGGCCAGCAGCCAGGCCCAGAGAAGAATGCTGCCCTCCTGGCCGGCCCAGAAAGCGGCGATTTTGTAACCCAGGGGCAAGGCCCGCTCGGTGTATTCGGCGACGTAGGCAATGGAAAAATCGCTCTGGATCAGGGCCCAGAGCAGGGCGGCGGCCGACAGACTCAGCAGTGTCGCATAACCCAGGATCGCCCCGCGTGCGGCCCGCAGAAAGGCCGGCGAATCAAACCGCAGCGCGGCCAATGCGGCAAACAAACCCCCTGCCAGCATCATGACGGCCAGAGCTAAACTGTACTGGCCAACAAGGGCACTCATTTTTTGGCTCCGGGCTCGTACTTGCTGGCGCACTTGGTCATGATCATGTCCGATTCAAACGTGCCGGCGGCATTTTCCCGCCCCTCGACGACCACATCGCACCCGGCCTTGAACAGATCCGGGATCACACCATGGTAGGAAACGGGAATGGACTTTTCTTTGCCGCACAGGAGGAAATTGGCCTGTAGTGCCGCGGAGTGGACGGTCAACTGGTCCGCAGAAACTTTGCCGCACAGGCGGGTGCGCTGGTGTTTGTATTGGGCCTGGGTCTGATACGCATCGACATCGAGGGTGTAGACCCAGCCCTTTTGGGCGCCGGCGTAGGTGAGGTAGGACACCGCACCGATCACGATGATGGCGGCGAAGATCAGTTTATTGCGACTATGCGTCATCGGGCGTTCCCTTTGTTTACGGAGTATCTGCATGGGTATAGAACAAGAGCAATACCAAACGGCCGCGGTGAGAAAGAGTTGCATGATATTGTGTAAGATGTTTAATGTAAAACAATTACAATTGTTTTTGTGGGCTATGCGCTGCCCTGTCGCCGGCATTAATCTCAGGGTTGAGATTCGGGCGTCGGCCGGGCATCTTGTAGCCGGGAAGTGAGGGTGTTGCGGGAGACAGGGGGGGCGTAAATCGTAAATGGTAAATCGCAAATAGGGTTACGGGGGGTGCATAACTGATTCGGCTGGGCATAGGTAACAGCGGGACTGGCGTATTCTTGCCCCGGCAGGGGCCTAAAGAATATAGCCCACGGCGCAGCCGTGGGGGGGCCGAAGGGTTAAGTTTCGTTTTAGCCCCGGCAGGGGCGTAAGCAAGCCAAGACCGAGCGGCATCATTCGAACACAAATCGCTCGTCATACTCAATTTCATGGTGCTGGAGAAATTCGAGATATTCATCCAGGATTGGATCGCGATTCTTGGTTGAAAAGGTGATGTGAAGGTGGAGCGACGTAAAAGTGTGCCATCTCAAGACTCCTTCTGTCGCCCCTGCCGGGGCTAAAACGTAACTTTAATCTATCCTAACCCACGGCCGCGCCGTCTGCGACGGCTTGCCGTGGGCTACTTTCTTTGGCCCCTGCCGGGGCGGAATGCCGCCGATACGCCCGCCTTATCTGTTATGCACCCGTTACGGGGTTACGGGGGGAGGCACTGTTGGTCGTTCGAAGAATGACATCGAAGGCTGCCAACTGGCGGGGGCGGGGGTGGCATCCTTTGGTTTTCAGGGTCAAAAACGCGGTTTTTTGGTTCGCGACACGTTGGGAGTTGGCATCCTTCGACGGCACGGGGGCCTTCTGCACTCACCCAATGGCTCAATGTCCCAATCGCTCAAACGCCCAATGGCCCAATGCCCCAATCCCCTCACGGCTTGGTCGCCGCCGGTTGGGGCAGATGCAACGTCGTTTTGCCCTCGTCCGGCAAAGTCGTGGGTGCCACGGGCGCTGGCGGCGGGGTTATTCCGCTCAGGCTTACGCTCACGACCTGACCGGCTTTGAGGTCCTTGCCGACCACCAGTTTGCGGCCCTGGGAGCCCACTTGGCCGCTGGCGTCCTTGACGGTCAGGCCAACACTTTTGTCCACGTGGAATGTGGCGGGAATATAGAGCGCAAAGAGTTTGGTGTCGGCCGGTGGGGTAAAGGAAAGTTCGGCGGCGCCATTGGTTACCGGCACTGTGTAGCCGAAGACATATTCCGTGGAACCCGGGAGCAGGGGCTTGCCGCACGTAACGGTGCCATTGGCCAGCGTGGGATTGGCTTCGGCCAGACCCTGACCCAAACCAACATTCTGGGCGTTGGGCGGCAACGGAATGGTGAGCGTAACATTGTGGTCGCCGGTCCACGTCCGATCGCCCGCGGCAAAGCCGCCGATCATTTCGGTAACCCGGAGCGTGAGCGTTCCATGGCTGGCGACGGATTCGGCGGTAACGTGGCGAATGCCATTGGTCCAAACGGGTTTCTCCGTGGTGGTTTCGTAGACCTTCATATCAAGCTGGATGGCGGGCTGGAATTTATGCATGGGCGGGCCGACGAGTTCCTGCGGGGCGCCGGCGTGCTCGACGGTGATGACCGGTTGGAAGGGCACCTCCAATGGCAGGTCGTGAATCTCGACGACCCCGCCGTCGCCGACGCGCAGATTATAAGTACGAATCGCTTTGCCCCGCGCAAAGAGTTCGACGGTCACCAGGTCGTGCCCGATGGCCGGTGCTCCCTTGGTGCCCTGCGTAACGATAACACGCAGCGCGCCGCTTTTGGGTGCCTGCATGCCCTTGGGGTGGAAGGAGACGGCATCGTCATTATCTTTCATGGAAGGATGGCCCGCGGGCAGGGCCCCCGGGGTGGCGGCGGCAGGCGGAGGTTGCACCACCGGTGCAGCGTCGGGCGCGGCCTGAACACAGGGCATGTTCAGCGTAACGGTTCCGATAACAAATGCGGCCAGCACTATTGCCGTATTGAATAAACTCTGGCGCGAACCTCTCATGGATTCAACCTTCCTGCCGTAGAGGCTGTTGGAACACGTCTTCCATTGACAAGGCGGATGCCACAGCACCCATGAACTTACGCGATGCCCGTGATTAATTGCAATCAATTCTATTATAAATACTTATGTGTTTTTGCAAGGGATTGCGAATTCGCCGGGGTCGGTGAATTCTCCCGGCCCTGAGAACTCCCCGTACAGGTGGTGCTCCAAACACGGGAGAAGCGCCGGGACGAGAGGTGATTCCATAAAGACGGTGAATTTTTCGCCGTCGAAGGTTGAAGTCCTTGGGGGTGTTTGCTGGACCGGTTTGCGGACGCAGGGGCGATATTCTGGCATTCCGGTCTTCGGGACAACCGTTCTTAAGTGGTTTCTCCCTTTCAAGAATCGCCCGAAAGAGAAAACGTCCAAAAGCTCGTTTTATATGGCAAAAACGCGCCTGCCACTATTGGCACCGGGGTTGCTTTACTGTTGAGCAGTGTGGAAATCCTAATAGTCGAACGGACGGGGACGCGAACAGGCAGCGGGAGCTTGCCGCGGGCCCTTTAACAAATGAGCCCGCGGCATTTTTTTAAGAAGGAGTTTTTGTATGAAACTGTGGACGTACCTAACCACGCTTGGCATAACGGCGGTTCTTTCCGCGTTTGCCCTGACGGCCCAAGGCGGCGTCGCGGCTACCAAGCACAACATGAACCTTGTATTCGGCACGGGCACCATTCAGGACAACCAGGTTTGTCTGCCCTGCCACGCGCCCCACAACCAGCCCGACCCCACGCAGGGCTATCTCTGGAACCACGTGATGCCCGCCCCGGCTGGCGGCTATAAGCTCTACGCCAATACCGCCATCGGCGGGAATATCGAAGGCGCCTTGGTCACTGGTCTGGACAGCACCAGCAAGAAGTGCCTCTCGTGCCATGACGGCTCGGTCGCGGTCGATTCCTACGGCGGGTATACCTTTAACGCCGCGGGCACCACCTCGGTATTTGGCCCGACCACTGGTACCCACACCTTGGGCACGAGCGTTGACGGCAATGGCAGTGCGACGACCGGCTTCGTCGTCGGCTCCGGTGGCGATCTGTCACACGATCACCCGGTCGGCGTGGTTTATCCCGCCAGCGGCTATGTGAATCCGACGACTTGGACGAAAACCGGCTACACCAACAGCAGCGGTTCGGTGGTGGCCTACGTCAAGGCCGACGGTACCGCAGGCGGTACCACAACCGGCGGCGGCTTAACCCTGGATGGCGGTAACGTCGCCGGCACCGGTGTGGTTGGATGCGGCACCTGCCATACCCCCCACGGTGACACCTACAACTTCCTGGTGATTTCCAACTATGGCTCGCAGTTGTGCATGTCCTGTCACACGCGGTAACAGAACAGGCCAACCGGTGGGCCGGCCCGAAGACCGGCCACACCGGTGGCCCCAGACAAGATCATCCCGTTCGTTGGTTCGCGCCCGTCCGTTTTCAACTGGCGAACTGGATTTCCTAGCACCCAGCGACTCTTGTAGTATATACGATAGCAGTGCACAAAAAGAGGCCGCCCACTGCGGCCTCTTTTTTTTGAAAACCAAAATTCCTCTGTCTCCACAGTGCTTTACGGAGGTTGCCATGTGTCCGATTTCTCCGCCGCCGCCCGCAGAATTACGGAAATTCCCTTCCCTGGTTGGCGCCCGGCTGGGGTTGCTTCTGGTGCTGCTGTTGTGCCTTCCGGCCTGTACGGCGCCGCAAAGCAAGACCGGCGGTGCCCAATACATGTTCTGGCCGCCGGCCCCCGACGCGCCGCACGTGCAGTTCCTCACGTCCCTTTCCTCCTCGAAGGACATCACCCAGAAGCAGACTGGCGTGGAAGATATCCTCTATGGCAAAGACAAATTCAATGGGCTGCCCTTTTATCGCCCCTATGGTATTCGCATGGCCGGCGGCTGCATTTATGTTTGTGATGCCTCCTCGGGCAATGTCTCGGTCCTGGATATCCGCAAGAAGGAAGTCCGTGTTCTGGGCACCACCGGCCAGACCCATCTGGCCAAGCCCATCGATATTGCCATTGCCGCCGAAGGCACCAAGTATGTCGCCGACGTGGGCCACGGCGCCATCCTGGTCTACGATAAGGACGACAAATATGCCGGTAAGGTCGCCGTCAAGGGGATGCGCCCCGTGAGTGTGGCGGTTACCGCCGACAAACTCTACGTGAGCGATATTGCCGCGAGCCTGGTCCGGGTTTTCGATCGCTTCAACGGCAAGGTGCTCCAGAGCATCGGGGGGCCTGGCGGCGGCAATGGCAAGCTGGGTGGCGCCATGGGCCTGTGCCTGGATGCCCAGGGCAACATTTACGTTAATGACGTGATCGGCTGCCGGGTACAGAAGTTCTCGCCCGAGGGGAAATTCCTCCTGGCTATCGGCGGGCTGGGCAATAATCCCGGGCAGTTCGTTCGCCCGAAACACATGGCGGTCGATTCGGCGGGCATACTCTACGTCGTGGATAACGCCTTTCAGAATGTCCAGGTATTCAATGCGCAGGCCAAGGTTCTCACATCCTTTGGCGGTGCCGGTACGTTCCCCGGCGCGATGGACATGCCCGCGGGCATCTGTGTTTCCGATCAGGATCTCGACCTGTTCGCCCAGTATGTCCATCCGGCTTTCCAAGCCCAGCGCCTGGTCATTGTCACGGACAACGCCGGCCCCAAAAAAATCAACGTCTATGCCCTGGGGGAACTCAAGCCCGGCAAAACCATCGCCGACATTGCCGGCAACCGCATCAAGGGCATGTTCGGTTTCGATACCCAGCCGGCGGTGGGGGTTCTCGATCTTCCCCATGACGCAACCGGTGCCGCGTCCGAGCCCGGTGCCACCACGGCGCCGGCCACGGGGCCGGGTGCCACGAGCGCGCCGGCGGCCACCACCGGACCGACGACCCAACCTGATGCAGACCCGAAGCGCCCTTGACCCGCGGCAACGAAAGGTGAAAGAGCATGTCCGGCTGGCCACGCAAATTCTTCCCGGGCTCGCGCCTGGCGCTGGCCCTTCTTCTGGTGCTGGTAACGGCCAGCGCCTTGGCCGGATGCTCTACGCCCCGGGAGCGCTACCGGGTCCTGAGTTTCTTCTTTGATGGTGTTCCGAACCCCGATGCGCCACCCAAGGTGGTGGCGGTCGCACGCCCCGATTCCGAGTTTGCCCCCGTCGTGACCGCCGTGGTCCTCACGGTGCACAAGCCCTACAAGGAGGGGCGGTGTGTGGTTTGCCATAGCTCCGTAAATGGGCAGATCCAGGACTTCGCCCGGGCTTACGACTCGTGTGTTAAATGCCACAAGAAGGTGTCCACGGAGCATGCCCTGATGCACGGCCCGGTGGCACGCGAGGCCTGCCGCTTCTGCCACGCCCCGCACGACTCGGTTCAACCGGCGCTGCTTAAGGATACGCCCATTAAGGTTTGCACCCAGTGCCATGACAAGCAACTCCTCGGCGAGTATCCCTATCAGCACATGGATGGTCAGACCAGTTGCCTGCTGTGCCATGCCGGCCACGGGGGCCATGCACGCTATTTCCTTAAACCGCCGGCCACCCAACCCAATGCGCCACCGCGTATCCCACCGAGTACCCAGCCCGCAACCCTGCCGGCAACGCAACCCGCAACGCAATCCGCAACGCAACCGCGTCCGGGGGACCACGCCCCATGACCATTCGCCGGTCATCCATGCTTCTGGCACTGGCCATTACCAGCCTGTGGCCGGCGTTGGCGCGCGCCGACGACGACCTGGTCATTGGCCGCCGCGCCCGGCCCGATTTTCTGACCCTCGACCGCTTCGGTGGTTCGGTGGGCCTTATCGGCCTGTATAGTCAGCAGAACGTCACCCAGCGCGGCTCGTCGGCCTCCGCGACCAATACGCTGATGACGGAAAGTCTTAGCCTCAATAGCGCCGGCCACGTGTTCTCCAACAATTTTCTGAGTTGGTATGGCACGGGCACACTATCGCTCGAGGAGCAGGAATCCACGGGGGGCGGTCAAAACCAGAAGCAAACCGGGATTTTTGACGCCTACGATTTTCGCACCAACATTCTCAAGAACACCCAGTTTCCGGTGACCGCCTACGCCCAGCGCAGCGAGAACTTCGTCGATCGCACCTTTGCGTCGATGCTCCGCAGCACCACCTCGGCTTATGGGGCCACCGCCCGCTACGATTCCCCCGCCCTGCCCACCAGCCTGAGTATCAATCATACGGAGATCACGCAGACCGATCTGGGCGGCGCCTCCCAGTACAGCGGCGCCACCGACCAGGTGGCCGCCCAAACCGCCTTCCAGCCTTTCGAGCGCCACCAGATCTCCCTGGATTGCAGTTACAGCAGCACCACCCAGAATAACCCCGGCGCCCTGCCGGACAGCAGCCTTAACGGCGCGCAGACCAATTCGTCGATGCTGGCCAACGAGTTTACCACGCAGACGGCCGCCGCGGCGCATACCTGGGCCATCGATCCGGATTCCCGTTTCGTGCTTTCGGAAGGTATCAGTTACAGCAACGAAACGGGCGTCTTCCCCGCGACCAGTTTGCATCTCAACGAAGGCCTGCGCATGCATTGGACCGAGGACCTCACGTCCGCCCTGGATTACAGCCTGCAGAAACTCGATAACTATAACTCGAGCCTGACCAGCCAGAGCCTTACCGCCAGCCTCACCCACCATCTATTTTCAAGCCTGACCACCAATGTGCAGACCGGTGCCACCTTCAGCGACAATACGTTCACCAGCGTTGGCAGCAGCGGCATCAGCAATGGCAACGGCAGCACCTCCACCGCGGATTCCTATTTTGGCAACATTGGCACGGCGTACACAAAAAAAATGTACATGGGCACGTTCGGTGCGAACCTCGGCGTGGGCCTGAGCCAGAGCAATAACAGCAGCATCTCCCAGACCCAGCAGGTTTTGAATGATGCCCATGTATTTACCGACCCGCAACCGATCATCCTGACCCGCACGGGCATTGATCCGGCAACAATCGCCGTCTTTGATGCCACCGGCACGCGCCTGCTGGTCAAGGGACTCGACTACAACGTCCGCGCCGTGGGCAATACCGTCCAGGTCAGCCGCATTGTTGGCGGCACCCTTGATGCCGGCGATACCGTGCGCCTCAACTACAAGATCACCCCGCAATCGGCCTATACGTCCGACAACACCAATTTCAACGCCGGCATGAACTATACCGTTGACGAAGGCCTCTTCAAGGGGTTGCGGCCTTATATCCGCTATCAGCAGGTCGACCAGACCATTACGCCGGAGAGTTCCGGCCTCCAGCCGGACAACATTCGTGACACCACCCTCGGCGCGGATTACAACATCTGGAAACTGACCTTTAACGCCCAGGATGAGGATCGGAAGTCCACGCTGGCGCCCTACGACGCCCTGCGCTTGAGCGTGCGCTATAACGACACCCTCGGGGACCGGACCACCCTCTCCCTGGACGCCAGCCAGAGCTTTATTACCTACGCCAGCGATGGTTCGAGCGACTCCCTGACGACCGCCAGCGGCCAACTTGCCTACCAGATTACGCGCGATGTAACCTCCCGGGTGCTGGTGCGGTGGCGGGATGAAAACGATTCCATCCAGGGACCCTCGATGGGTTGGGAAGAACAGGCGCGCATCCAGTGGAAGATCCGCCAGACCGACATCTATGTCATGATCCGCCATACATCCATGGAGGCGGGCGGAGGCTCCAATTCGAGCCTCTTTCTGCAATTCGGCCTGACGAGGAATTTTTAGGAGCGACACCATGGCCGGCATGGCGTTAAAATCACGGATGGCAGGGCGCGGCAAGATATCGGCGCTGCGGTGTCAGCAGGCATTCGATGGCCCGGTTTTCAGAGGTATCGTATGACTGGTTGCGAATTTCAACAGGCCGCCGGCACCGGGGTGATGCCATGGGGTATCCGCCGTTTGGCCGCGTCGGTGTTCATATTGCTGGTTATCGCCGTGACGGGCTGTGCGACCCCCGCCGGACGTATCTTTCCGCCGGTCCCCAACGCCCCGGCCTATCCCCCGCCGCCCGATACCGCGCGCATTACCTACCTGGGTAAACTGGTAACGGATGCCGATTTGCAACCGGCCGTCAATGGCTTGGATGCCCTGGGTCGTGCCATCTTCGGCAAACAGGACAGCCACTCCATGCTTACGCCCATCGCCGTGTGCACCGATGGCCCAATTGCAGAAACCAAGGATGGCGGCACCGGACGCGTGTTCGTCGCCGATTCCAACGCCCAGGTCATTCACGTGTTCAATTTTGCCACCCGTAAATATACGATCTGGAAACCCGGCAAGTCCGCGCCGGCCCTGGAGCAGCCCGTCGCGCTGGCGTGGGACGCCCCGCGCCAACGCCTGCTGGTTTCCGATTCGGCGGCCGGGGCGGTGCTCATCTTTGATGCTACCGGCAAATTTCAGGGCCATTTCGGCGGCGCGACATCCTTCCAGCGCCCCGTGGGTATTGCCGTCGATGGCATCGGCAACCGTATTTTCGTGGCCGATGCCAAACAGCACCAGATCCTGGTATTTTCCCCCGAGGGCTTGCTCCGCGCACGCCTCGGGCAGCGCGGTACCGGCCCGGGGCAATTCAATTACCCGACGAACCTGGCGCTGTCTCCCGACGGCCTGCTCTACGTTTCGGATTCGCTGAATTTCCGCATCCAGCAATTCGACCCGGATCTGCACTTCCGGCGGGCCTTCGGTAAAAAAGGGGACCTGCCCGGATACTTCGCCCAGCCCAAGGGCATTGCCACGGATTTACAGGGGCACCTCTACGTGGTCGATGCCCAGTTTGAAAACGTACAGCTCTTTGATCGCGCCGGGCAAATCCTGATGGATTTCGGCGAAGAAGGCTCGGGGCCGGGGCAGTTCTGGCTGCCCACTGCCATTTGCATTGTCCCGCAACTCGATGGCAGCAACCGCCTGATCGTGACCGATTCTTATAATCGGCGCCTGCAGTTTTTTGATTACCATAACCTTCCGGAGGGTACGCCATGAGTGGCGGAAAGTCATTGGTCCTGCGGTATGCCCAACGCCTGGACGCGGTGGTGGCGTGTTGGGTTGTTCTGCTCCTGGCCACCACGGCCGGCGCGCAAATCGCCGCCAACAGCACCGTAGCCAACACGCCGCACAATCTGTCGGCCAATGGTCCGGGCACCGTCAAGGCGGCAACGGAAACGGAAATCTGCATCTTCTGCCACGCGCCCCACAATGCCCTGCCCCTGCGCCCCCTGTGGAATCGCGCCCTGCCCACTTCGGCCTACAAAATTTACACCTCCAACTCCCTCAAGGCCCTGCCCGGCCAGCCCACCGGCGACAGCAAACTCTGCCTGAGTTGCCATGACGGCACCATTGCCCTGGGCTCGGTGAACTCCCGCACGCAGACCATTCAGATGGCCAGCGGCATCACCACCCTGCCACCGGGTAAGACCAATCTGGGCACCGATCTGTCGGACGATCACCCGATCTCGTTTGTCTATGACAGCACGCTGGTGACCAAGAATCCCAAGCTTAAAGATCCCAGTGTGCTCCCTCCGACGGTGCGCCTCGATGGTGACCAGAACCTGCAATGCACCACCTGCCATGATGCCCACAACGACCAGTGGGGCAACTTCCTGGTCATGTCCAATGCGAATTCTGAATTGTGCAACACCTGCCATACCATGGCGATCGCCGGCAGTTCGACCGACATAACCCTCCACACCGGTTGCAACAACTGCCACCAGACCCATACCGCGCCATCCGGTCCGTACCTGCTGACCAAGGCCAAGGTTTCCGATACGTGCCTGACCTGCCACGGCGGGGATGCGACGGTTCCGGTGGGCAATCAGGGCCCCGACATTGCATCCCTACTTAACACCAGCAACCCGCACGACACCAAATCCGCCATCAATCTGCCCAATCACATTCCCAATAATGTGGATTGCAAAGACTGCCACGAATCCCACACGATGAAACAGACGGGCGCCCCGGTCACCGCGCCGGGCATTCAAATCACCCTGGGCAAGATTGACGGGGTCAATGTGGCGGGTGCGCCGGTGAGCACCGCCCAGTACGAATATGAAGTCTGTTTTAAGTGTCATGCCGACACCGCCGCCACGCTGACCCCCCTGGTGAGCCGCCAGATCGTCCAGGCCAACACGCGGCTGCAATTTGCCTCCAATCCGGTCTCCTTCCACCCGGTGACCGCCAAAGGCGTGAACACCAATGTTCCTTCGCTGCGTCCCGGCTATACCACCGATTCGCTGATCCAGTGCTCGGATTGCCACGGTTCGGACACCAGCAAGAAGGCCGGCGGCACGGGTGCCAATGGTCCCCACGGCTCAACATACACCGGATTACTGCTGGCGCGGTACGAGACGGCGGACTTAACGGCGTATTCGACAACGGCGTATGCGCTGTGTTTCACCTGCCACGACAACACCAAGGTCGTGGCCGACTCGGGTCCCTTCCCGTGGCACAATACCCACGTGAACACCAAGAGTACGCCCTGCTCGGCCTGTCACGATTCGCACGGCATTTCTTCGGCGCAAGGGACTACGCTTAAGAACTTTGCCCTGGTCAATTTCGACACCAGCATCGTCTTTCCCGACACGATCACCCACCGCTTGGAATACAACCATACCAGTGATGGCCACGGCACCTGTTTTGTAAACTGCCATGGGACGAATCATTCGGGGACGACGTACTGAGTGGTTAGTGGATGGTGGTTAGTTGTTAGTGGAGAAGACGCGGGCGTAAATCGTAAGTGGCAAACCGTAATTGGGCGGGGGGATAAGCGAACGTTCAACGTCCAACGCTCAACGTCCAACATCCAAGGAAACGGCTCCGTTCAATGTTGAAAGTTGGACGTTGAACGTTGGACGTTTGCGCGAAATCGGGAAGTTGTTTCGATCTCATCCCTAACTACCCCGTGCCGTTACAGCCCGGATACCTCCCAGCCCGTGCGATACTTCCGGCGCAGCAGCTTGTTGGCGGCGGCGCTGTTGGTGAAGCGGAACCAGGTGGAATCCCAGTGCAGGGTTTGGGCGGGGCAGCGGGCGGCGACGGTGCCCAGGAGAACCATCTCGGTTAAGGGGCCGGAGACATCAAAATTAGATATCGGTTTGGACCGGTCGCCGGCGCGGCAGGCTTCGGCCCAGGATTGGTAATGGTCGATGTGCGGCAATTTGGGACGGGGGAAGGTCTTGAATTTCTCGCTGGGGAATAACTGCGGCCCGCTGCAATGGGGCAGCATCAGGTGGCCGTTTTCGCCGATAAAAATGGCGCATTCCTCGGGCCAGGCGTGGTTTTCGAACAGGGCGTGGACGTCGGCCGACGGCCAGTGGTTGCCGTCGAGCCAGGTGGCTTTGAGGGTTTTGCCGGCGGTCAAGGGCGTGCCGGGGAACTCGTAGGCCACCTCCTGCCAGAGGGGCCACAGCTCGTTGCACCGGGCCGGATCGGCGGCCCATTGGGGTTCGACCGTGGCGTGCACGGTGGTCGGGGCTTTGAGGTCCAACGCGCGGAAGACGGCACTGCCGATGTGACAGCCGATATCCCCCTGCCAGCCGGTGCCAAAATCCTGCCAGGTGCGCCACAGCACCGGGTGGTAAAGCCGGTTGAGGTAGGGACGCGCCGGTGCGGTGCCCAGCCACAGATCCCAATTCAAGGTCGGGGGTACCGGGTCGGTATTCGCCGGTCGCGGCCCGCGCAGACGGTACGCCTCGACCCCGCTGCGGTTGGACCACATGTAAACTTCTTTGACTTTGCCAATGGCGCCCTGGCGGAGGAGTTCGACCGCCATGCGGTCGCCGATGCCGGAGGACATCTGGTTGCCCAACTGCGTGACCAGGCCGCGGCGGCGCGCGAGGCGGGCCATCTGGCGGGCCTCATACACATCATGGGTCATGGGTTTCTGGCAGTAGATGTGCTTGCCCAGGTTCATGGCGGAAATACCCACCGGGCCGTGCATGTGGTCGGGGATGGCGATGGAAACGGCGTCGATCTGGCGTTCTTCCTTCGCCAGCAGTTCGCGCCAGTCGCGGTATTTACGGGCTTGGGGATACTTGGCGGCCGCCTGGTTGAGGTGATTTTCATCCACATCGCACAGGGCCACCACGTCGACCATCGGATCGGCGGCAATACCGCTCAGGGTGGTAAAGCCCATCATGCCGCCGACGCCGACGGCCGCCAGTTGCAGGCGGCTGTTGGGCGCCCGCGTGATGCTGCGGCGCGGCGCACAGGAAGCGTTAAGCAGCGCCAGCCCGGTGGCGGCCCCGGCGCTCTGGAGAAAACGACGGCGGGAAATGGATGATGGCATACGGATCTCCTTTCCACGTTCAACGCGGCCGAGGCCCAGGCATTGCGGCGGGGGCGAAGGTTCAGGGTGCCCAGTGGGGCAGGGGGCCCTGCTGGGCATGTTCGCGTGCCAGGGCCGATTCGTCTGTGGTATGATCGGGGGTTCATGTACATAACGCCTGGAATAAAGGACGCATGATGAGGCTCAAAAATCTGCCGCGACTTGCGCATCAACTGGTGCTGGTACTTCTTTTGGGGCTCTGCGCGGCCGCCCGCGGCGCGGGCTATCGGCAGATTGTTCTGGCACAAAACGCGCATCCCGCCATGGCGGCGGCCGCACGCCTGATGGCCGGCAAGTTGGGCCTGCCGGAGACCGCCGTGGCGCCCGCCGCCACCCTGGCCCCGCCGGCCGCCGGGCAAATCGTGCTGGTGTGCGCTCCGGCGCCGGCGAACGTTGGCGCCCTGCTGGGAACCACGCCGGCCGCGCTCAAGCATGATGGCTACGCCGTGGTGTTCCAGAACGGCGGGGCGATTGTTTACGGTACGCGGCCCCGCAGCCTGCTGTTTGCCGCCGGGGATATGGACCTGTGGCAAGGCCGCGGACCGGAGCCCTGGGTACGCGATCCGGCGTTTGCGCTCCGCACGGTCTCCCTGCATGGCAGCCGCCCGATAGCGGAGTATGTCGCCGCGGTGGGGGCCAACTTGATCCTGGGCCGGTATGAGGGCTCCGTGACGTTGGAAAAAACGCTGCCGCAGGTCTTCGCCCAGTTAAGCCCGGAAACGCAGCGGCAACTGCGGCGGCAACAGCAGTCGGGCGCGGCCCGTATCGCGCGGATGGTGCAGGAATGCCATGATGCCGATGTCGAATACTATCCGCTGCTCTATGGCAATGATCTCCAGCGCTGGTCGTCGGAGCTGTACAACGCGGTATTAAAAGTGTTCCCCAAGGCTCAGGGCCAGCCCGCGCCAACCTCCTGGGAAACCGCCGCACTGTGCCTCTCGGATCCCGGGGCGCGCCAAGTGTTGCGGGCGTATGTGCAGGAATTTGCATCCCAGGGCGGGGATGGGTTGTATGTCACGTTCTGGGATCACTATGGCGTCCACTGCCAGTGCGACCGCTGCCGGGGCGGGGGCCTGGGCACGTTTCCCGCCGAATTGCGGGCGTGCGTGCAGGCGTACTACGAGGCCCTTGAGCCGCTGCACAAGAAGATGATCGTGCGCACCTGGTCGTCCGGCGTGCCGCACTGGCTTGGCGAGCGCTGGGTACATGCCCCGGGCAATGGTTCGTTCGGCGGCACCGGTGCCGAGTTGTGGGGCGCCGTAATTCGCGATTTGCCCGCCGCCATTACCATTCAGACCAAAGTGTACAACAGCGATTGCCAGCCCGATCCGCCTTTTAATCCGCTGCTGGGCCAGGCCCGGCCGCACACGGAAATAGCTGAATGGCAGATTACCGGCCAGACCACGGGGCGTTTTTATTTCCCGGCCGCCACGGTGGCGCACACCGCCTGGACCATGAAGAAAAGCCTGGCCCTGGTGGGGCCGGAGGGGGGCGTGAATCTGTTCCCGGGCGGCACGCACCAGTCTAATTACGATTTAATGGCGGATATCGCCAACAGCATCAATGTGTATGCTTGGCGCCAGCTTAGCTGGCGGCCCGATGCGAATGTGGACCAGATCTGGCGGGATTGGGCCACGGCGATCTATGGCCCCAAGGCGGCGCCGCACGTGGTCAAGGCGCTCCAGCTTTCCGAGCCGGCGGTCAATCGGCTCTTTTCGGCGCTGGGCCTGGGTTCGGATACCAATTCGGGCTTTCCGAGCAACATCGAGCGCCGCGAGACCCTGCTTAAATACACGAATCGCTATTACCTGCCCGAAGGCCAGAAGGCGTTGGAGCCCACGCTGGAAAATATTCAACGCGTGATCGCGGAAAAGGATGATTGCCTGCGCCAGATCGACCAGATGGTCCGTGAGCTGGAACTGGCCAAGCCGGATATGCGCCCCGAACAGGCGGCGGAACTGGCGACGCGTTTTGACTGGTTGCGGGAATTCGGCATCGTGGCGCGCAGCCTCGATGAAAGCCTGTGGCGCTTCCGCTACCTGCGGCACCTGGCCCAGCAGCAGACCACGGATCCCGAACAGCTTAAGTGCATGGCTCAGTCGTGGGAGATTATCAAGGCGCACCGCCCGCGGCTGTTCCGTTTTGACCCCGCCCAGAAATTCAGTTGTTATGACGTGCCGCTGGGGCAGTTAAAGACCAAGCCCTCGCTGGGCAGTCCCATTTCTTTGATGCGGGAACTGTTCGATACGGCCCGCCAGTACGTTGGCGCCAGCGTGCCCCCGGAGCAGTTGCCCCCGCCGCTGGGCACACCCAAGGAAAAGACGCCGGCGGCGGTGGGGACGGAAGAGCAGTGAGATCTGGCGGAATGACGAATGACGAATGCCTGCGCATCTATGCTATGCTATAATCCCTCCACTACTTTGCACCCTGCGCAAATTTCAAAGCGCTTCATCCCCACGTTCAATATCTGTGTTGATCTGTGGCTCCCTCTCGTTGCCTTTCTTCGCGCGTCGTGGCTTCGTGACTTCGGGTTTATGCCATTGGGTTGCGGCTATGCCGCGCTGGGCGTTTTCCGCTCCATAATGCCGGTGGGGTGAGCATCTATGGAGGCCCCGCACCCACCCCAGACCGCACATCCGGGACTTCTAACTTCTGCTTCCAAAAATATTTAATCGGTCCCGTTTGACTTTCCCGCCCGCGCCGCGCTATAGTGTCAAACTGAAAATTAAATACGGCTCTTATCAAGAGTGCCTGAGGGACGGGCCCGTTGAAGGCACAGCAACCCATCGGGGACAATCGTGTGATTGTTCCGGAAGCGGGTGCTAATTCCCTCCCGCTTGCCGTTCTTACGCATGGCAATCCTGGGGATAGATAAGTGGATCAAGCGCTTCGCCTGGGCACTCACGAGACAGCAAGCGGCCTCTTATCTGGGATTTTCTTAGTCCTGATAAGAGGCCGCTTTTGTTTTTGCCAGGAGTAGTGGGTATGTCGTTTGTGCTTGGACTTAAATGCCGGGAATGTGGGCGGCGCTATCCGCAGCAGGGCGTGCACGTGTGCGAGGTGTGCTTTGGCCCGCTGGAGGTGGAATACGATTATGCCGCCATGCGCGGCCGCGTGACGCGTGAAAGCATTGCCCGCGGGCCGCGCAGCCTGTGGCGCTATCGCGATTTGCTGCCGATTGATGGCGAGCCGCGGGCGGGTCTGCATTCGGGCTTTACGCCCTTTAAACGGGCGCGCAACCTGGAAAAGGTGCTGGGGGTCAAGGAACTTTACATCAAGGATGATTCGGCCAATTACCCCACCTGGAGCTACAAGGAACGCGTGGTTTCGGTGGCCATCACCAAGGCGATCGAATTGGGTTACGACACCGTCGGCTGCGCCAGCACCGGCAACCTGGCCAACAGCGTCGCGGCCCACGCGGTCGAGGCGGGTCTTAAGGCGTTTGTCATGATTCCGCACGATCTGGAACAGGGCAAGGTGCTCGGCTCGCTGATCTTTGGTCCTACGATGGTCCGCATCCAGGGCAATTACGATGATGTCAATCGCCTGTGCTCCGAAATTGCGGATAAGTACAAGTGGGCCATTGTCAACGTGAATCTGCGGCCATTTTATACCGAAGGCGCCAAGACCTTCGGCTTTGAAATTGCCGAGCAATTTGGTTGGCAACTGCCGCGCCATACCATTTGCCCCACCGCCGGCGGCACCATTTTGCCCAAGATTTACAAGGCCTATCACGAATTCATCGACCTGGGCCTGGTGGAAGACAACCAGCCCAAGATCTATTCCGCCCAGGCCGCCGGGTGCAACCCGGTGGTCGAGGCGATCAAGGCGGGGCGCGATCTGATCAAGCCGCAGAAGCCCAAAACCATCGCCAAGAGCATCGCCATTGGCAACCCGGCCGACGGCTTCTACGTGGTGCAGGCGATCAAGCAATGCGGCGGCTGGGGCGAATCGGCCACGGATGACGAAATTGTGGAGGCCATCAAGCTGCTGGCGCGTACGGAGGCCATCTGGACCGAACCGGCCGGTGGCACCACATTGGCGGCGACCATCAAGCTTATTGAATCCGGCCGCATTCCGCGAGATGAAAGCATCTGCGTCTGTATCACCGGCAACGGCCTCAAGACCGTGGAGGTCGTCGCCGATCACCTCGAGCCGCCGGCGTCGATTCCGCCCAAGCTTGAGGCGTTTGACCGGATCATCAGTGCTTTGGAATCCCATGGCCCCGGCCACTGCCAGTGTGCAACTGGGCCGGCGTAAAGACATGGCGCGGTTGGCTGGGAGCGCGGGCATCCTGCCCGCATTTTCAACCCGCTGGCGGGCAGGATGCCCGCGGTCCCAACGGACGTTTTATGAAAGTGTGTATTATGATTAGAATGATTGCCTGATACCCCGGCTGGCTTTGAGTTCTCAAGGAGATGTTATGCCCGTGAAAGTTCGCATTCCCACGCCCCTTCGCACGCTGACCAATGGTGCGGACCTGGCGGAGGTGACTGCCCCCACCGTCGGCGAAGCGTTGACCACCCTTTGTGCCCAATACGCCGGCATGGACAAGCGGCTGTTCAAAGTGCCCGGAGAGCTCAACCGCTTCATCAATATTTATCTTAATGATGAAGACATCCGGTTCCTGGAGAATTTGCAGACCCCGCTCAAAGAAGGCGATGAGCTGAGCATTGTGCCGGCCATTGCAGGAGGTTAATCATGGCGACAAGCAAACGACGCGTCTGGCTGACTTTCGGCAGCAAAGCCATGGTGGAAACCCCGGCCTTGTGGCGCATGTCCACCCAGTATCCGGATGTCAGTTTCGATATCCGCCAAGCCAGCGTCACTGCCGATATCGGCATCATGGCGGTGGTCTTTGCCGGCGAAACTGACCGCCTGGAAGCGGCCCTGAAGTCCCTGGCCGACCAGGGCGTGCTGGTGGAACCCATTGAGAAGAATGTGTTGGAAGGATGAAAGGAATGCTGAATGTTGAATGCTGAATGCTGAAAAGGGCGTCTCCATTTTCAGAATTCAGAATTCAGAATTCAGAATTAGTAACGCATGGCATTAAGTGATCAGGCCGAACAACTGGAAAAAGCGGATCCCGCGCTGGCCCGCTATAACCGCCAGATGCTCTGGGCGCCCATTGGCGTTGAAGGGCAGCGGAAATTGCTGGCCGCCAGGGTGCTGTTGGTGGGTTGCGGGGCGCTGGGCACGGTGCTGGCCAACACGCTGGCCCGCGCGGGCGTGGGGCATCTGACGATTGTGGATCGCGACTTTATCGAGATCAACAATCTCCAGCGGCAGGTACTTTTTGACGAGCAGGACATTGCCGATGGGCTGCCCAAGTCGGTGGCGGGACAAAAGAAGATCGCCAAGATCAATTCCGCGATCACTGTCGAAGCGGTGGTGGCGGATGTGAACCACGGCAATATTGAAACGCTGGCCGCGGGCAAGGATCTGCTGCTGGACGGCACCGACAATTTTGAGACGCGATTTCTGATCAACGACGCGTCGGTCAAACTCAATATCCCTTGGATTTACGGGGCCTGCATCAGTGCGATGGGCCTGGCGATGGTGATTCGTCCGGGCATCACGCCATGTCTGCGGTGCATTTTTGAAACCATTCCGCCGCCCGGCATGAACCCCACCTGCGATACCGCCGGGGTGCTGGGGCCCACGGTGAACCTGGTGGCCAGTTGGCAGGCGATGGAAGCCCTTAAACTGCTGACCGGCAACATCAAGGATGTCAGCAAGACCCTGTTCAGCTTTGATATGTGGGACAACCGCTACCAGCAGTTAAACGTGGCCAAGGCCAAGGATTTGGCGGACTGCCCGGCCTGCAAGCATAAGAACTTTGAGTTTCTCAGCGGCAAATTCGGCAGTTCCACCACCACGCTCTGCGGGCGTAACGCGGTGCAGATTTCCCAGCCCGCCGGCCATAAGGTTGATTTTGAACACATTGCCGTTGGCCTGCGCACCGTGGGCACGCCCAATTACAATAAGTTCATGCTCAAGTGCGCCATTGTTGAAGGCGCCGGCGAGCGCCGGAAAGAATATGAGCTGACCTTGTTTGCCGATGGCCGGGCCATTGTCAAAGGCACCAACGATGCCGCGACCGCCAAGGCGATTTATGCTAAATATGTTGGTGCGTAGGATTCAGAACGTCAAAGGCATAAACACGAAGGCACGAAGACACGAAGACACGAAGGACCACGAAGAAGTTGGAAGTTAGAAGTTGGAAGTTGGCAGGTAACCAAGACCACTGACCGGTGGAATAAGGAGTACTGAGATGCCCATGTTGGATTCTTATCTGGCAACCATTGCCCACGCCCGTAATCAGACGCTCAAACTGGTGGCGGATCTGACGGACGACCAGTTGGTCATTCAACCGGCGCCCAAGACCAATCATGCCGCCTGGGTGCTGGGGCACCTGGTCCAGGTGGAGAATGCGTTTTTGTCGTTGATTACCGGAGAGCCTATGCCGGCCTGGATCGATGACGCCTGGAAGGCTACGTATGGCATGAACAGCCAACCCGTGGCCGACAAGACCAAGTACAAATCCAAAGCCTTTTACCTGGAGCGCCTGGCGACCACACGCGAACAGATCATCGCCCGCCTCAAACAGATGAAACCCGAAGATTTCCAAAAGCCCCACCCGGACCCCGCCCGGCGGGAACGCTTCCCGACGATTGGCCATGCCGTCATGCTCTACGGCACCTGGCACGAGGCGTATCACTCCGGCCAGTTATCGACGTGGCGTCGCGTACAAGGCTTACCGCCGGTGTGATGGCTTGTCGCGCGAAAAGATCTGCGTCCCCTTTTTCTGATTGGATTACTGTAATGGCTACCGACGTAATCTATTTTGACAATGCCGCCACCTCCTGGCCCAAGCCGCCGGAGGTGACCGCCGCCATGACCAAGTTCCTGGCGGAAGATGCCGCCAACCCCGGCCGCGCCGGGCATCGCATGGCGGTCGCGGCGGAGAAGATGCTCGACGGCGTCCGCAAGTCGCTGACGGAGTTCATCGGCGGCACCGATCTGCATCGCCTGGTCTTTACCATGAACGGCACCGATGCCCTGAACATCGCCATGAAAAGTCTGCTGCGCCAGGGCGATCATGTCATCACCACCATGCTGGAGCACAACAGCGTCAGCCGGCCCTTGCAGTCCATGAGCGACAGCGGCTTTATCACCCTCACGCGGGTCGCATTCTCGCCGGCCACCGGCGTTATTGATCCAGCCGATATCGAAAAGGCCATCACCCCCAAAACCCGCCTGATCGCCATGACCCACGGCAGCAATGTGCTGGGCACCATTCAGCCCATTGGGCAGGTGGGAGCCCTGGCCCGGTCCCGCGGGATTATTTTCCTGGTGGATGGCGCCCAGACCATCGGCGTGGTGCCCATTGATGTGAATAAACAGAACATTGACGTACTGGCGTTCCCCGGCCACAAGTCGCTGCTGGGCCCCACCGGCACCGGTGGCCTGTACGTCAACACCACCATCAAAATGGAAGACCTGGTGGCCTTCCGCGAGGGCGGCACCGGCGGCGATTCGTCCAGCCCCACCCAGCCGCGGCTGTTCCCCTATTTCCTGGAAGGCGGCACGCCCAACACCGTCGGCATCGCCGGCTTGGGTGCCGCGGTTAATTACGTGCGGGCGCACGACCCCGCCAAGACGCTCGTCCACGAGCGTTCCATGGTGCAACGCATCGCCGACGCCTTGCGCCGCCTTCCCAAGGTCAAGGTCTACGGCCCGGCCGGCCCGGATGCCGCTGCCAACCGCGTCGGCACCATCTGCTTTAATATTGAAGGCTACACCCCGCAGGAAGCCGGCAGCATTCTGGATGAATCCTTCTCCATCGCCGTCCGCCCCGGCCTGCATTGCTCCCCCTACGCCCACCGCACCATCGGCACCTTCCCCGACGGCGCCATCCGCGTAAGCCCGGGGCACTTCAATACCGAAGCGCAACTGGCGGTGCTGTTGGATGCACTAGGGCAGTTGGCAGGATAGGTGTGGCCAGATTTTGCGGCATTTCCGAGCCGCGACCGTAAGGGAGCGACCGCGCTGCGTGCGAACGTCGATGGGTCGCTCCCTTACGGTCGCGGCTCGGCTGACGCTCCGGTATCACACGATGGCCACAATATCTGGCCGCCCCCGCAGGATAAGGTTGAAAGTTTGTCTTCCCGGTAACGGCGGCTGTTGGTTATAATGACGGTGTGATCCAAGTCCATCCCACAACCTCGCCAACGCCACGACCGATCGAGGATTGTCTGACACAAATCAGCCGCTCGGTCGCGTTCAGGAGTGCGCTCATGCAGCAGCCGCCGATTGAGTTGTTATTACTCCAGCCCCTCGTGGATGCCGTCGAACTCTTCACGCGGCTCAATATTCCTTATGCCTTGGTTGGCGGTATTGCGGCCATGGTCTATGGCCGGGCACGATTCACTGATGACATCGACTTTGTGGCTGCCGGCAACCATCAGGCGGTCTTGGCAGCCCATGCCGACATCATGCGTGCCTGCCACTTCGACCCCGCCAGCACATGGAAGCTGTATCACGACAGCGGCACCGCTCTGGACCTTTGGAAAGATGCGCATGCCGATCAAATCGCCGCGCGGGCCCGAGAGATCCAACTGGCCGGGCGCACGGTCCGCATCGCCGATGTGCACGACCTGATTGCTATGAAGTTGCGCGCTGCGCGGTTCCAAGACGACTACGACATTTCCGAGATCCTGCGCCATACAGAAGTGAACGATCTGACGTTGCAGTCTTTGGTCACACCCCAGGAATTTGAGCGTTTCACTATTATCCGTCGTCGCCTCGCTAAACAAGACCGCCCATGACGTTCCCTCGGCATGGGGCGTCGAATGTAAGCATAGGCTTGGCGAATCGACGATGATCAACTCGGGAAATCAAATCGGCTATCAGGCGCGTTCAATAGGCAGAACTTGGTCCGCGTTCGACCGGAGGTATGCCAAGACTTGGGCGAACGCCGCCGAATCAACGCTGTCGTATTCCCGGTCCGCCGCACTCAGCACCGCAAGTTGCTCCTCACTCATTGCCGCAAGCATGCGTCTTCTGTCAGCGGTGTCAATCGGGACCCGCCCATCAGGAAAAACCGCACAGGCTCGCGTGAAGATCGTTGCAAGCGATGCTAGGCCCATTGCGGAGAGTGCAGTTCGAACGTCTGCGGCATACGCTCCCACGGGATTTAAGAAGAACTGGACATGCCCGCCGTTAGCGACGTCACCGCTATAAAGCAGGAACATGTGTGCGTGGAATTCGGGGACAGTGAACCCAAAGTAGGGCAGGGATTCGGATCGTCCTTCGCGCATGCACCAAAGGGATGCCAGATCGTAAACTGCCTCAACAGGTTTGGGGCTATTCAGCAGGTCAACAATATACTGGGTGGCGATCTTTGGCATAGGTGTGATCCTTGATTGTAGTGTGCCGTCGCGACTGATGCTGAGCAATACCCGCGGTGTCTGCGTGGCTGAAGTGGTGCGTGTCAAGTTGTGCAAAACGTTGCCGCTACGGCAACGGCTATAGGTCGCTATCAAACCTTCAACGCCACCTTCTGCTGTAACTTGCCCGTGTAGCGTTTGCGGATCGGTTCGACGATATTGTTGACGAATTCATCGACCTGCTGCACGCTGCGCCCCACGTACAAGCGGGCGTCGACTACCTGGGTCACGTCCACCTTGCTGAAGGCATCATCGCCTTGCAGGCGTTTGAGCAGGTCGTTGGGCTTGCCATGCTGCTTAACCTGGCTGCCGGCCTCCAGGGCGTGGCGGCGGATGCGCTCGTGGAGTTCCTGCCGGTCGCCGCCGGCCTTTACCGCTGTCATCAGCACGTTTTCGGTCACCATGAAGGGCAATTCGGAATCCAGCCGCTGCTCGATCACCTTGGTGTTCACTGCCAGACCGCGGGACACGTGGATCATGATGTCCAGGATGGCATCGGCCGCCAGGAAGGCTTCCGGCACGCTCAAGCGCTTGTTGGACGAATCATCGAGCGTGCGTTCAAACATCTGCTCGGCGGCCGTCATCAGCGGCTGCTGTACCATGCCCAGCAGCCAGCGCGACAGGCCCGTGGCCCGTTCGCACAGCGCTGGGTTGCGCTTGTAAGCCATGGCCGAGGAGCCCACCTGCTCGTCTTCAAACGGTTCATCCATTTCCTTAAAGGCCGCGAGCATGCGGATGTCCAGCGTCATCTTGTGGACCGCGGCCCCCAGGGCCGCCAGGCTCGAAAGAATCTGCACATCGACCAGGCGGGAATAGGTTTGACCGCTTACCGGGTGCACGCGGGTAAAGCCCAGGCGCTCGGCCACGCCATAGTCGAGCTTGCGTACCTTGTCGTGGTCGCCATTGAACAATTCCAGGAACGAGGCCTGGGTGCCGGTGGTCCCCTTGATGCCGCGCAACATCAGTGTTTGCAGGCGCAGTTCCAGGTCCGCCAGCACCAGCACATAGTCGTAACACCACAGCACCGCCCGTTTGCCCACGGTGGTGGGCTGGGCCGGTTGCAGGTGGGTGTAGGCCAGGCAGGGCAGGTCGCGGTAGCGGGCGGCAAAGCTGCCCAGGGCGTCAATAAGGTTGGCCAGCTTGCGCACGGTGATTTCCAACGCGTCGCGCATCAGCAGCACGTCGGTGTTATCGACAATGTCCATCGAGGTGGCACCCAGGTGCATGATGGGCTTGGCCTGCGGCGCCACCTTGGCAAACGTATGCAGATGGGCCATCACATCATGGCGCACGCGGGCTTCCTGCGCCGCGGCCTCGATGTAGTCGATGTCGTCCAGATGGGCCCGCATCTCGGCGAGCTGATCGTCGGTAATGGGCAGGCCCAACTGCTTCTGGGCTTCGGCCAGGGCCAGCCAGATCCGCCGCCACGTCGAGAACTTGCGCTGCGGCGAGAAGACCTCGAGCATTTCCGGCGACGCATTGCGCGTCACCAGCGGAGACTCGTAAACCCGGCGATTGTTGTTGTTTGAACCCATGGGATCGATTCCTCTTTATTTCAGCACTACGATTCCGTAAATGGTATCATACCTTGGTACGCGGCGCGGTGGCCAGTGTCCGCTGGAGCAATCGATAAAATGCTGGCTTAATGCGGACCGGCCGCGCGGCACTGGGAAAATATGTGGAGGCCCTTATGGCGGAAGAACCCAAACTGCAAGTGGATGACAATTGGAAACAGCAGGCCGAAATGGAAAAAGAACGCCTCGGCGGCCCCCCGGCCGCGGCCCCGGCACCGGCGGCCGCACCAGCAGCGGGGACCACCGCCGCGCAGCCACCCCACAAGGCTCCGCGGCACGGCCCCTTGCCGCCGGCCACGTTTTCGCTGGTGGTGCAGCAATTCACCACGCAGACCCTGCTGGCCCTGGGCGTCATGCAGCACCCGATTACCCACAAGCATGACAAAGACTTGGAGGCCGCCAAGCATTTTATCGACGTGCTGGGCGTGCTCAAGGAAAAAACCAACGGGAACCTGACGGAAGAAGAGACAAAGCTACTCGACGCCACGTTGTATGAGCTGCGCATGACTTATGTGGAACTGGCGAAGAAGCCTTGACATCAGTAGTCCATGGTCAGTGGAGCGTGGGGCCAGCCATCGCGCCCGTTACAGGTCTGCAGGGCCGTCAGCTTGTAATCTGCCGCCTTCGCCTCCCACAGCGCCACCGTACCATCGGGGCGAAGGATGTCGCGGTGGCACGTGTAGCGGCGTGAAATGGACCATCTGTTTCATTAGCATAGCTGCAGGTGCGAGTGCTCTATTCGCAATGCAACAAAGGTAGAATGGCGCCTATCGTGAGGCTGTAGGCCGTAATAGGAGAGATCATGCCCCCGTCGCCGATAAGCCCATGCTCGCTTATTGCAGCCATGGTACAGGGCCGATTTTTTGAATTCCTAACCGAATGTGGATGTGACTTAAAGCAAGAAGATTTTAGGACGTTCATTACCGTCGACCACCACGAAATTGCCAATTTTCTAGAAGAACACCACGAGGACGCAACTCGGTATTTCGACAGATACCGGCGTGCTAGTGCCACTCATGACGTGCCAGCAATTTATATGGACGAAGGAGAGTACATCACCGCGTGGATGGATCATGGCGTGGCTACAAGTATGCGCCGGTTTCCCGATGTCTATCAGGCAGTAGCTGACCACGTACTAATGTTCTATGGGATGCCCCGCGCGGCTGTTAAGCACGTAAACCCGATCTTGGGTCAGCCTGCGAACAATCGAGAGAACAAAGTGTGAGGATGTCGTCCCCATCGAGCGAAACTGTGGACGGCTAGCGGCATGATCAGGTCGCGTCTGCAGCACTGTTTTCTTAGCGGTTAGTGGTGCACGGTATGCAGCTTGGAATTTATTATCGACTAACAACTATCAACTAACAACCCACGAGGTACCACGGACGGCTTGCCTCTATGCCTGTACCCGGCGCAGTTTTGTCACGCGCCCATACGGCAGCCACTCGGCTACATAAATATTGCCCTGGCGGTCCCAGGTGGCGCCATGCGGGCAGCAGAATGCTCCGGGGACCAGTTGGTCCCGGTGCACCCCGTTGTTGGCCCGCTGGCTGGCGTTGGGATTGTCCCCCAACTGGGCCAGCACATTATTGTCCCGGTCCAGAATGGTGATGCGTCCGCGCAGATCGGGCACCAGCATTTCGCTGTCGCGCTGGCTGAAATGGCACGGCCGGCGGAACTTGCCCTGGTCGTTGGCATCTTCCTGCGGCTGGGCGTTGGTCACCAGGTGGTCCAGCTTGCCCTCGAGCGTGAAGTATTGCAGGCGGTGGTGTTCGCGGTCCGCCACGACCAACAACGGCTTTTCCGGTTGGCGGGTGTCACAGTAAATGCCGTGCGGACAGGCGGTCTGGTCGGGCGCGTTGCCCTTGCCGCCAAAGGTGCGGATGTATTCGCCCTTTGAATTGTAATGGTGGATGAAACCCGCCCCGTAGCCATCGGTGACATAAAAGTCGCCATTCGGCGGTAAGGCCGTGAAGGTGGGAACGTAGCTGCCGGGCCCTTGGTAACACGGCGTGCCGTCGGTGCGCTTGGCCTGGCGCGGATACTCCAGCGTCAACAGGATTGTTCCTTTCAGGTCGGTCTTGAATACTTTGTGCAAGCCGGTGGCGGCCAGGTACAAGAACTCCTCCGATCCTTCCTTGCGCAAGTCCATGCCGTGGGCGTGGCCGGCAAACTCGTGGCCCCAGGATTCGATGAAACGCCCATCGGGATCAAAGAAGCATACGGATTCATGTCCGGTATGGTGGATGATGATGCGCCCGTCGGCGGTTTCCTGCACGGCGTGCGTATTGCCGAAGGCGATGTGCGTCGGCAGCCGCGCCCAGTTGTCCACGACTTCATAGGTATGTGCGCCGCTGCCCACGATCAGCGGCTTAACGCCCGCCTTATCCTGGGCGCGCACGAACTGCGGCGCCGCCAATACCTGGCCCAGGGCCGCACCGGCAATCATCCCCATACCTGTTTTAAGCACGCCGCGGCGGGATACCATGCGCCCCGAGCGCGATGAGTGTGCATCCATTGTCATACTTTGCCTTTCTTATGGTTTCTTCGGTGCCGTGGTGGCCGGCACGGCGGGCGGCACGGCGGGCGGCGTCGTGGGATTAATAACCGTTGCCGTGCCCTGCACTACGTCCAGCGCCTGCTGGGCAATGCGGGCTTGGAGGGTTTGAATCTCCTGCTGCCAGCGCTCGATGCTTTGGTGATCAATCATGGCAGCGCCAAACGCCTGGGTGGCCGCGGGTGTTACCTGGGTGTGCCACAAGTACAGGTGGCGCAGGTTGGGCAGGCTCTTGAGCCGGCCCAGTCCCGCATCGGTGATGGCGGTGCCGTAAAGATTCAGGTAGTCCAACTGGTAGAGCCGGGCTATGGGCCGCAAGCCGGCATCGGTGATGGCGGTGTTTTCCAGTTGCAGGCGGGTCAGGTTGGGCATCGTTGCCAGGACCGCCAGGCCGCCATCGGTTACTTTGGTGCCGGCCAGATTGAGCGTTTGCACATTGACGCCCAGCGGTGCCAGGCGGGCCAACTCTCGATCGCCAAACGTACGCGCCACGCCGGCATTGACCGCCAGCCACGGCTGATCCGCCCCGCAGGGCACAATCACCACGCCGAGTTCCTGGGTCAGGCGGTCGATGACGGGCTGTAACTGCGCCAGTGGCAGCGGTGGCACGGGCGCTGCGGCCGAGCCATAGATTGTGGCCAGGGCTCGCAGGACCTTCGCGGGCGGATCGAGCTGTGCCACCTTTTTGTCGGGGCTGGCGCCGGCATCAATCCACCATTGCAGCAATGTGATTTGCTCGGCGCTCGGCTGGGGCTTGCCCGCCGGTGGCATATGCTTGGAATTGGTGCTGGGCAAGAGCAGTCGCCGTACCAGCAGGCTCTCGGCGGCGTTCCCGGTCACCAGCGCCGGGCCGCCTTCCCGGGCCTTGGTCAGGTCATGCCAGGTATCCACCTGCAAGTTGCCTTTGTGTTTGGCGGCACTGTGGCAACCGCCGCAGTTCTGTTGGAGCATGGGGTGGATCAGGTCAGCAAAGGCCGCGGCTTCCAGCGGGTCGGTCACCTTGGGGGCGGGGCCCGTAGAGGGCGGCGCCTGCCCCAGCATTTTGTGTACCCAGGGCGGGGCGTATTGCGTAAGGTAGTCGCTGCCGTGCGTCATGGATCCGCCCAGATGGCCGGCGGGCGCCAGGATGGCCAGTGCCAGTGCCAGCAGCGCGGTATAAAGCCGCGGCCGCCCCGTCCCATACGCCAGGGCCGCGAGCAGACAGACGGCCGCGAGCGTAATGCCCAGCCACTGATGCCAGAAGAGCAACTGCGGATCGTAATCGCCACTGGTGGACAGCAGCAGTCCCAGGAGCACGCTGGCCAGCGCGGTCCCCACGGTCAGGGCCAGCACCAGGCCGCGGGCGGCGGCAGCGCCGGCCAGGCGCCGCGTCCGTGCGGCCACTTCCAGCAGTGCCAGCACCGTCAGCCCGCCGATGGGCAAATGCACCAGCAACGGATGGAAATGGCCGAAGAACAGGTACAAATTTGTAGTGTTGGAATCTGCCATGGAACCCTTTCGCGGGGCTGTTTAAAAAAGCCATTTTCACCGCAGAGACCGCCGAGGACGCAGAGGAAATTCAAGAGATTTTAAGGATATCCTCAGCGCCGGTCTCTGCGTACTCTGCGTTCTCTGCAGTGAAAGATTACGTTACGCCAATGCCGCCTGGACCACGCTGCCGGCGGTGTCGGTCAGCCGGAAATGGCGGCCTTGGAATTTAAACGTCAAACGCGCATGGTCGATGCCCATCAGGTGCAGGATCGTGGCGTGCAGGTCATGCACATGCACCGGATCGCGCGTAATATTGTAGGAATAATCATCGGTTTCGCCGATGCTGATGCCCGGCTTGACGCCGCCGCCGGCCATCCAGGTGGTAAAGCAGCGCGGGTGATGGTCGCGCCCGTAGTTGGTGGCGGTCAACGCCCCTTGCGAATAAACGGTGCGTCCGAATTCGCCGCCCCAGACCACCAGCGTGTCATCGAGCAGGCCGCGCTGTTTAAGATCCAGCACCAGCGCCGCCGCCGGTTGATCCATGGATTTGCACTGCGTGCGGATCTGGCCCGGCAGGTCGTTGTGCTGGTCCCAGCCCAGGTGGAACAACTGCACAAAACGCACATCGCGTTCGGCCAGGCGCCGGGCCAGCAGGCAATTGGCCGCAAAGCTGCCGCGGCGATGCACATCGGGCCCGTACATTTCCAGGATTTCCGGGGGCTCATGGGAAATGTCGGCCAGATCCGGCACCGACGCCTGCATGCGAAACGCCAACTCGTATTGGGCGATGCGCGTGGCGATTTCCGGGTCGCCGAGGGCCGCGAACCGCAACTGGTTAAGCCCGCCGACCTCGTCGAGCATGAGGCGGCGCGTCGCCCGATCGACCCCGTGCGGATCGTTGAGGTAATAGACCGGCTCGCCGGAACCCTGGAAACGCACCCCCTGGTGGACAGTGGGCAGAAAGCCGCTGCCCCAGTGGCGGTCGGCCACAGGTTGGGCGTGCCCGCCCCCGTAGGAGAGCATGACCACGTACGCCGGCAGATCCTTGTTCTCGCTGCCCAGGCCATAGGAAAACCAGGACCCGATGCTGGGCCGCCCGGCAATCTGCGAACCGCTTTGGAAGAACGTGATCGCCGGATCGTGATTGATCGCTTCGGTATACATGGATTTGATAATGCACAGGTCATCGACGATGCGGGCCGTGTAGGGCAGCAGTTCGCTTAACCAGGTGCCGTTGCGGCCGTACTGGGCAAACTTGAAGAGCGATGGGGCCACGGGAAATTTGCTCTGGCCCGCGGTCATGCCCGTGAGCCGCTGGCCCATGCGGATGGATGCGGGCAGGTCGATGCCGCGCTGGGCCTCCAATTGCGGCTTGTAGTCAAACATGTCCAGTTGCGATGGCGCGCCCGCCTGGAACAGATAGATCACGCGTTTGGCCCGCGGCGCAAAGTGCGGCACGCCCGGCAGACCCATCAACCCCACGGCCGCCGGCGCTGGGCCAGCCGCCATTTCCGCGGCCCCCAGGCGCTCCGTCAGTATCGACCCCAGGGCCGCAAGGCCAATGCCCGCGGCGGTGCGCGTCAGAAAGGTGCGCCGGTTCATGGCATCCTGGGTACGCAGGAGCGGCAGAATATCTTTCATGCAGACCTCATGGCTTATTCACCATTTCATCCAGGTTCAGGATCACGCTGGCCGTCATCGTGTACGCGGCCAGTTCGGCCGCCTCCAGTTGCGGCGGGCGCGGCGTGGCACCCAGGCTCAGCAAATCGGCGGCGGCCTTGCCATCCTGCTGATAGTGCGTGCGCAGAGGCTCGATCCCATCGGTCAATATCTTGCATTCCGCCGCCGCCGGCAGCCGGCCAGTGGCGCGCCGGAAGCCCCACGCGACCCGCTGTTCGGGCGTGGTGCCACCGTCGGTGATCATGTGCTGGCCCAGCACGCGGGCGGCTTCCAGGAACGTCGGGTCGTTGAGCAGCGTGAGCGCCTGGAGCGGGGTGTTGGTGCGCGACCGCTTGATGATGCAATACTCGCGGCTGGGCATGTCGAACATGGTCAGGTTCGGCGGGGTCGCGGTGCGCTTCCAGAATGTGTACAAGCTGCGCCGGTAGAGGCTATCGCCCTTATCTTCGACATATTTGGCCAGGTTGCCAAAGCGATTATCCGCCCACAGTTGTGCCGGGGCATAGGGTTTCACACTCGGTCCGCCGATCTTTTCCACCAGCAGCCCGCTGATGGCCAGGGCCTGATCGCGCACGGTTTCCGCCGACAGGCGCAGGCGCGGGGCGCGGGCCAGCAGCCGATTCTCCGGATCGCGTTCCAGCAGTTCCGGCCGGATGGTGCCGGCCTGGCGATACGTGGCGCTGGTCACGATCAATTTCTGAAATGCCTTGAGGTCCCATTTAAGCCGAACCAGTTCGGTGCCCAGCCAGTCCAGCAGTTCCGGGTGGCTGGGCCAATCCGCCTGGGTGCCGAAGTTTTCGGTGGTTTTAACCAGGCCCACGCCGAAGAATTTTTCCCACAGGCGATTGGCCTGCACGCGGGCCGTCAGCGGGTTGGCCGGATTGACGATCCACTGCGCCAGTTCCAGCCGATTGCGCGGTGTGGATACCTTGCCGGCCGGAGCCAGAACTTCCGGCAGGCCCGGTTCGACCTTGTCCCCGTGTTTGTCGTATTGCCCGCGCAGCAGCACAAACGTATCCCGCGGCTTAGGCAGTTCTTCCATCACCATGGTGGTGTTGCGCTCATCGTTGGCGATACCGTCGCGTTCCTTGGTGGCGGCCGTTTGTTCGGCCGTGATCTTCGCCTTGTCGGCATTGGGCTGGGCCAGGCGGGCAACGCATGCGGCGATCTGGGTATTAAGTTCGGCGATGCGCTGGGTCTGTTCCGGGCTGTAGACCCTGATGACCGGCGGCGCGTTGGTGCCGCGGTCCAAGGTGCCCGTATCGCCCACGCCCGTTTCGTTGATGCTGTTGAAATACGCCCCGAAGCGATAAAACTCCTTCTGCGTGATCGGATCGTACTTGTGATCGTGGCAGCGGCAGCACCCCATGGTCAGGCCCAGGAACACCGCCGAAGTGGTCTCCACCCGGTCAATCACCGTTTCGACGCGCCATTCCTCGGCAATGATCCCACCCTCGCCATTGATGCGCCCGTTGCGATTGAATCCCGTGGCGATCTTCTGGTCTTGCGTTGCCGCCGGCAGCAGGTCGCCGGCCAGTTGTTCGATGGTAAACTGGTCGAAGGGCATGTTGGCATTAAAGGCGTTGATGACCCAGTCGCGCCAGCGCCACATATGGCGCTCTGGGTCGGATTGATAACCATGGGAATCGGCGTAGCGGGCGTAGTCCAGCCAGGTGGCGGCCATCTGTTCGCCATAGCGGGGCGAGGCGAGCAGGCGTTCCACCAGTTTTTCGTAGGCGGTGGGTGCCGCATCGGCAAGGAAGGCATCCACCTCTGCCAGGGTGGGGGGGATACCGGTCAAGTCCAATGTCACGCGCCGGATCAGGGTGGCTTTGTCGGCTTCCGGAGCCGGGGAGAAGCCTTCTTGTTCCAGCCGCGCCAGGATGAAACGATCGATGGCATTTCGCGCCCATGGGGCTGCCGTGACCGCTGGCGGTTCGGGGCGCACCGGTGGCACAAAGGCCCAGTGCTCCTCCCACCGGGCGCCCTGCTCAATCCAGGTTTTTATCAGGGTCTTATCCGCAGCGCTTAGCAGGTGATGGTAGGCCGGCGGGGGCATCATCTCGGCCGGGTCGGTGCTGGTGATACGTTGCCAGGCGACGCTTTGTTCCGGATGCCCTGGCACCAAGGCCCGCGCCTGGGGATGCTTGGGCAATGGGCCAAAAGCCTGCACCGGCCGATCCAGCCGCAAGCCCGAGATACGCTTGTTGCCATCCGGACCATGGCAGGCAAAGCAACGGTCGGCCAAAAGGGGGCGAATGTCACGATTAAAGGCGATGGCTGCGGGGATGCCTGCGACTGAGGTCCCGGACGCCGCCATTACTCCTTGTGGCCCGCCGGGCAAGGCCAGCCTGAACCCACCCAGGGCCAGTGCAACCAGGCTGGCGCAACAGGTCAGCCGCCGGAAATTAGGGCGTGCCACTATCACGAAATTTCACTCCCGCCGCGTTTCCTCAAGAGCCGCACATTTCATGTGCCACTATTGTAGGCCTGCAGTTGGGCTGAAGTTAGAATAAGTCTTAAGAAATGGAGGCAGGAACTCAAGAACCCGCGGCGGCTGGTTCTCAGTGGTTGTCAAAAAATTCCTGCCAGCGGTCTTCCTGGATGGTCCAGCCGTTGGGATACGCACTGCCTTCGCCGTTTGGGGCGGGGTAGACCCCGTTGGGCTGGGACATATTGGTGATGGGAAACACCAACTTGAAGAGCGGGTCCGCGAGCCAACTGACGTGGCCGTCGGCGTAACCGGCGTTGTATCCAACAGAATGACCATACACATATCCATACTGTATATTATCGGCCAGCCAAGTATACCAATGGTCGGCCAGGATGGCCGTCGCGACGGGATTGGAGGGCATGGGCTGGTTGGTCCGGGTGTTCACGTAGGTACTGCTGCTCAAATTCTCGGGCAGGTAATTGGGCGGATTGAACGTGCTGCGGTAGGCATAGCTGATCCCGATGTGACTTTTCGGCAGCGGCGTGTTGAGTTCCGACCAGCCGCCGTATTCCTGCCCCGCCTGCGGGTTGGGTGCCACCATGGTCTGCTTGGTATTGAGTTGGAAAAAGGGATGCGTCCAACTGGGGCAATAGAACGCACCTAGAACATTACGCGTGCGCGGCATGTAGCCGGTCGTCACCAGGATCGCCGTACCCATGGGCCAGCCGCCATATACGCCGTTGACATAACTGGGTCCCGAATAGGTCGAGTCGATACCGTACCCGGCGGCGATGGTCGCATTACCCGGCGGCATTTTTCCCCGGTAGTCATGGGCGTACACCAGGCACATGGCGGAAATCTGATGCACGTTCGAGGCGCACACCGCCCGCCGGGCCTGCTCGCGCGCATTGCGCAGGGAAGGCGCCAGCACGGCCAGCAGGACCATGATGATCGCGATGACCACCAGGAGTTCTATGAGGGTGAAGGCGGCCCCGCGTGGGGATCGCCGGATAGTGCTGGGGATTATATTCATGGCAGGCACTCCGCATTCTCCGGGGTCACGACCACGTACCAGCGTGCAAACCATTCGTCCGGGGTTTGCGGATCCGGGCCGGCCGGCGGATCGCCCTGGCGCGGCGCTATCACCACATCGGCCGCATGGCGCTGCAGCCACGCGCGGGGCGGCAAAAACAGCAGCGAGGCGGCGATGATTTTCGGGCGTGCCGCAGGCATCCGGTCAAAATCCGCCTCCTTGAAGTTGGGCATGGTTCCCACCAGCACCAGGGCGTCGGCATCTTTGTGTCGCGCGACCAGTTCCAGGAAACGGTCCGGATTTACTGCCGTTTTCTTCATGCCCTCCATGGGCTCGTAGGGGTTGTATAGTTCTTCCTCGATGGCTGCCACAACCACGCCCGGCGTTTGCCGCAGGGCCTCATCGAACGCGGCGCTGGTGGCCGTGAGCATGGGGTTATCCACGGCGTAACGCAGGCGCCACAGCACCACGCGACCGGAGCCGCCCAATGTGCGCACCGTCTGCTGCGCCAGGACTCGGCCGGCCGCTTCGAAGGGTCTCATATCCTGACCGACCTTCGGTGCGTACCACGACCGCTTGATCGAAACCGCGGAGACGATGATCAACACAATCGCGACCGGCGCCACCAGCGCGTTACGCAGCTTTTTTTTCATTCTCAAGATCTCTGGTCACCAACGATCACTTTATAGCGCCGCGGCACAGACCCTCTGGCTATGATGCGTCTCCATACTCTACTCAAGTATAATAATAAAGAGACAAAAGACAAGGCGAGAGATATATCTCGAAAGGATGGTATTTCTTTCTCGTGCTTGTTTCTGGCATTATGTCAGGGCGATGGCCACCTGCCAGATGCGGTTGAGGTTTCCCACGTTGTAAATTTGTTTGAGCGCATACGTGTTGCCTTGATACACGATAGTGTGTTGCAGGGTCAGGCCGTGGTCGGCGTCAAAGTAGACCAGGTCGGTGGCGCCCAGGTGGCTGAAGGTGACCTGCAATTCCTGGATCGCCTTTTCCACGCGTGCCGGCACGTTGGGGGTGGTGGCGCCCGGGACGCCGCCGGCCGCCGGGGCCTGGAGCGTTACGCGATGAATCAATAACAGACTGATACTCATGGCACCGCCTCGCGATAAGCGTTGAGGAGCGTTTTGATTTCCGGCGTAAAGGCCAGATCGCCCGGCCGGCCGATGTAGTAGTAGCTGGCGCCGATTTTTTCCCGCTGCTTGGTCAGATCCGGTTGATGGTAAAGATTGCCCACCGCCAGCACCGTCGCCAGTTGCAGGTCGTCCGGGATCGGATCAAACCCGGCGCTGTAATCCACCTGAATATTGGCGCGCCCGCGCACGAAACGCGGCACCAGGCCGCCCAGCATGGGCACATCGGGCTTAAAGATAATCTGGCCGATGGCGGGCCGCAGCTGGAAACCGGCGGCGGTGCAGGTGGTCGGCGCACTGGAGCTGGCATCGACCACCACGCTGTTCAAACTGATGAGTGGAAAGTGGCGCAGCAGCAGGGCCACCGATCCGGTGCCATCGTAAAGTTCCACGTAATGGGTTGGCACCAGGTCGCGCCGGCAATAGGTCTTGATGGCCTGCGAAACGCCGGCCACCAGGGCGGTCAGCAGGGCGTCATCGGCGGTGTTGGCGCTGTCGATGCGCAGTACGGTTTTGGCAAAGTCGAGTGAGATTAGAGCGGACATGGGAAATCCTTTGCGTAAGATTCGGACTGGTCCGTGGTCAGTAGTCCGTGGTGGGGTCAGTGCTCATTAGTCAGTAGTAGGGAGACACGACCCCGGATGATTGCTTCGGGCACGACCGGCCGGCCATGGACAAACTCCTGCCACTGACCACAGAACCACGGCCCCAGCCACTGACTACGGACAACTGACCATGGACAACGTCACGGACAAACCACCTTCGGCGGCACCTGTAGTGCGGCGGCGAGTTGCTGGCGATGGCAGAGGAATTCGTAGATGGCCATGGTCGCGGCGGCCACCCCCAGGGTGCAGAGAATCCAGAAGCGGTAATGGATTACTTCGCCCAGGAGAAAACAGCCGATGGCCATGGCCAGGCAGCCGGCGCCGCCGGCGATACTGATGCGGATGTCGTGCAGCAGCAGGCCGATGGTGACGGCAGCGCCCAGACCCAGCAGGCTGGTGATTGCCACCCCAAACAGGAGCTTCTCCAGGCGGGCGGCCTGGTCCGAGCGGGCCTTGGCGGCGGATTCTTCGGCTTGCAGGCGGGCGCTGCGTTCCTGGGCGATGGCGGCGTTGGCGGCCGCCAGGGCGGTGCGCAGGCCGGCGGTTTCCGCATCCTTGCCGGCGCTTTGCCGCGCCAGTTCGTCCAGGCGCTGCTGCAAGCCGGCGAGGTTCTGGGCGCTGCCGTTGAGGCGTTCGGCGGCGGCCAGAATCGCATCCCAGAATTGGGCGAGCACCGGCAGCAGATCCGGTGGTGTGCGCAGTTTGCCGGCGGTGGCATTGGTGCGGATCACCGTGGCGGCATCGCCATCGGCGGCTGCGGCGGCCTGCATGTGCGTGGTAATGTCCCGGATTTGCGGCCCCTGGCTGGCTACCGGCGGGGGGGCGGCATAGGTTCTGACCGGGCCGGCGGAGCGGTGGGCGCCGCAGCCCAAAAGTGCAAGTGCCAGGCCGCAAAGCAGACTTAGACTTCCAAGTTTCAATCGGGTCGTGTTCATGGGGTACCTTCCTTTCGCAGAGTTTGTTGGTTCGGCAGCGGGCCGCCCTGGGCGATCCGCTGGAGTTCGTGATGCAACACAATTTGCAGATCGCTCTGGATCTGTGTGACCTGTCCTTTAAGCTGGGCCTGATCGACTTTGAGCGTGTAAATATCGTCGCGCAGGCCCGCGAAAAACTGTCCCACCTTTTGCGCCCCCTGCCACGCATAGGGCAGCAGGATGCCGGAGGAGATTAAGGCCACGACTCCCGCCAGCAGGCGTTTGGACGTGGTGCGGCGGCGTGTGGGTTGTTGGCGTTTCATGGAAAGCTCCGTCTGTAGGTCCGTGGTCAGTGGTCCGTAGCCAGTGGCAGGGTCATTAGTCATTAGTCAGTTGCATGCCACTGACCACCGGACTGCGGACCCAACCACTGACCACGGGCCACTGACTACGGACAAAGTTCTTTCCCGCCTCAACGAACGCCAGAGCCCTCCCCTTCCCCCTCCGGGATTCCCCTCCGGGGCCCTGGCGTTCGTTATGTAGCGGCGGTTTCCGTTACGCGTGCCGGTCGGCCAGTACGACGAAGTACCCCAGCGTCTTGGCCGGGTCGCCGTAGGCCGGGGCAAACGGTGCGGTGCGCACCGGCTTGCCATCCATGCGGAAGATCCAGCGGTAGGCCAGCTGGTTGGTGTCGAAGTACATGTGGATCGACATGGCCATCTGCGGGGCGCCCTTGGTGATCGCGAAGTACTGGGAGAAATCACACAGGGCAATATCGCCGGTGTCGCCAGGACCCGAGCAGTGATCGCACGGCAGGGCCGTCACGCCCAGCAGCGTGCCCCAGGGCTTGTTGGCCAAGCCGCCCGGCGGGAAGTAGATGTTGCGCCCGGCGGCATCCTGCAGGGTCATGATCTGCGGGATAAGCTGCCGGTTATAGAGCCACACGGCGTTGGCCGGGTTGCCGACAAAACGGCTGTACATCTGTAGCAGGTTGCTGTAGGTGAACGTGCCGGCGGTCTGCGTGGAATCCTTATCGATCACCACCGTGCCGGAGTGCCCCAGGAAGCCGGTGGGCATCCCGGTCTGGCCGCCGCGCACGATCGCATCGGTGATGCGCCACTCCAGGGCGCTTTGTGCGCGGCTCATCAGGTACTGTTCCAGGGCCACGTTGTTGTCTTCGGCCAGGTCGCTGGTAATCGGCACCAGCACGCCCAGGTCGTTAAGCTGGAAGGTGGCCTGGCCCAGCACCGGTTTGGACGTGCTGACAGTCACGGCCTCGCCGGTCGTGGCGCCCGCCGCGCCCAGCCACGTGGCGGTAACGCCAAAGGTGCCCACGGCGGTGGTGTTGTCCTTGGGCAGGCGCAGCGAATTGCCGGTGGTCAGCGTGAGGTTGAAGCACCGGCCCAGCAGCGACTCATCGCGCACCAGGTCGTCCCAGAGGCGGTTGGCATAGACCACAGGCACGGCGTAGCCGCCATCGGCGGCGGTGGTTTCGTTAGCGCCGGCCGCCTTGACGCTCAGGGCCTTGTGGATCTTGAGCAGGCGCTCATCCATGTGCCCGTAGGCGGCGCGTTTGACAAGCTGGAAATATTCGCCCTGGGCCAGGCCCTGGTGGGGATCGCGCTGCCAGCCGTCGGGGCCGACGACAATGGCGTCGCCCGCCGCCTTGATGTGGCGGCCGACGTTCTGTTCCACCTCTTTGGTGTGCTTGGCGAACAGGTCGGTGACCAGTTCCTGCACCTGGCCAAACAGGCCGCGGGTGGCGTCCTCAATGGTCAACGGATCGGCGGTGACCGCTTCGGCGAGGCCCTTGGTGATGAGTTCCTGGGCCGCAGCGGCCTCGACCTCGTGAATCTCGCCGGCCTTCCAGCCGCAGTGGTCCTGAAGCAATTTGATTTGGGTGTTCATGGTTTCTCCTTGTGTTTGGTAAATGGTGATGGTTTCTTTGGAGTACGGAGTCAGCGCGGTTGGCCGCGCTGCTGTGTCGTCCGGATCGCTACACCGCGTCGCGGATCGACCAAGTGGCATGGGCAACGTGCCCACGGTTCTTCAAATGTGGCAGAGGCGTCCCGCCTCTGTGTATGGCGCTGGAACACGGGCAGGATGTCCGTGCCACGCGTTGGATAACGCCCGTTAATCGACAATGCCCCCGGCGCGGTGAAACGCATCCCGCACGACCGTCTCGGCCGAAAGCCTTTGCAACCGCGCCCGCAGCCCCTCAATCGCGGCGCCGGTGATTTCCGCGGAAACCAGCTTGCGCGGCCCCGGTGGCAGTGGCGTTCCCAATAGTTTATGTAGCATGTGGCTGCTGTAGCCCTTGCTCACCGCCAGGGCCAGCGCTTCGGGATTGGCCGGCACGCCGACCACGGAAAATTCCAGCAGTTCCCAATCGCGATGCACCAGGCGGGCGCCGGCCCAATCCGGGCGGGTGGCAATTTCTTCTGGCGTCGGCGGCGTGGCGCCATGCGAGATAAAGCCGATGGAATGCGCCTGCAAAATGCCATCCCGCAGCAAGGCCCAGACGTCGCGGGCCTCAGGGGTTTTATCGCTGATCTGATACTTGGCCAGCACGCGCCGCGGCTCGGCCTTCACCCACAGGGCTTTGCCGATCGGCAGCGAAAAATAATCATGATTGGTAAAGACCACGGGGTTGCCCTGGAACGCCTTTTTCCGCAGGCCGCGGGGCAGCACCACCTCGCCGTCGCGATCGACGGTGTCGGTGGAAATGACCGCGACGACGGTGCGGGTGTCGGGTTCGAGTTGCAAGGGGCTGTCGAATACTTTGGTTAGCATGGGGGCCTCATGAAATGACGAATGACGAATGACGAATGACGAATGACGATTCAAATCACAATTACCAATGAGGGAATGACGAAACGAGGGGAAGAGGGAACGTTCAACGTCCAACGTCCAACGTTCAACTTCCAAATACAACTATCAACCAACAACTAACAACTACCGATACTCCTGCGGAGGCACGGGGCGTGGGGCGGCGTGCCGGTGGCTTCCCTGCCCGCAAGCGGCTCCGTGACTCCGCAGGTGTACCGGGGTGCTTACGGGCCACCACCAGCCGGCGGCGACGGGAGTCCCAACGCGTCGCCGCCGACCAGTGGCCCCAATCCTGCGACCTGCCGAATCTCGTTGCGCGTCATGGCGCCGTTCTGCGCGGCAAAGGTCTTTTTCTCCAGGTCAAACTGATCGTCCTCGGGCACGGGGTTATCGAAAGCCAGGAACAGCCGCGGGCCAAAGAGTGGCGCCAGGCGAACGTTCAGCCGCTGCTCGAGGGGCAAACAGCGCGGCAGAATACCGAACTTGGCGTGCAGGTAGATGGCCTTTTCCAGGTTGGCATAGGTGGCGCCCCCGGCCGACAGCAGCACCTCGGGCACGTCAAAGGCGGTGGCCAGGCGCGCCCGCGTTTCCTTGTTGATCTCTAATGGGCCCAGGTCGGTGGGCGAGAATTGCATCGGCATGGCTTTGCCGCCGGACGGCGCCACCCACACCCCGCCATTGCGCTGGTCCCCGAACTTCTGGGCAAAGGCCTCTTCGGCGCGCTCGGCCATGTCCGGCCCCAACGGCTCGTCGGGTACAAACACCCAGTCCGGCCGGGCGCGGTTGTCTAACAGGTGGTCCTGGTAGGCGGCAAATTTGCTGGTCAATAAGCCCTGCCGATACGCCGCCTTGAGCGGGCTATGGCCCCAGCCGCGCGGGTCGTCCAGGGCGGGGTTGCGGAAATCAATCACATCTTCCACCGCCAGGCGCAGCCAGGGTCCGCCGCAGGTCTGGTACACGTAGCCGACCACTTCCATATCCGCCGCCACGTTGCGTACCGGCAGCACCCGCTGCGGTTGGAGCACGTGGATCTTTGTGGGCAGCCCCGTTACGGCACTGCGCTCCAGGCGCCAGTAGGCGCGTCCCAGGATGTCCTTGTAGGTCTGCGTCAGCGCCAGCAGTAGATAGCCATCCAATCCATCGTGGTCCTGGCGCAGCAGCGTCAGCAGGGGATGGTCGGAAAGTTCCTCGATCGTCTGTGTTTGCCCAAGCATATCGGCCAGGTTTGGATGCTTGCGGAGATACGTTTCACGCTCGCTGGTCAGGCGCCGGGTTGGAAAGGCCGTGACCTGTTTGTGCCCCGGCCCCGTGCGCACGTACAGACGCAGCGGCGTTTGTGCCACCCCGTTGGCGTTCCGGGCCGCACAGGCATAGACCATATCGTTGGTGGCGTATTGCAACAGTAATTGCTGATCGCTGGGCGTCCCGGCACTTGCGGCCATGGCGCCACCCAGATAGGTCCAGTAGTCCTGGGTGCCCAGCATGGTTGGGCTCTTGGTCGCGTGCTTTTGTTCCTGATGTGCGTGTCGCAGGGTCGTCATGTTTGCCTCGTCGGAATCGTGTTTCTTCACCCCCATATAAAGCGTTTTGATTTTTGGCGGCGCGGCGTTTTGCTAAACCGGGAAGGGCCAGTTTGTTACGGCGGTTTTACGCCGACTTTTTGCGCCGAAGCGACAAAAAATGGAAAGATTTTTGAAAATTTACAAAAATGTTCAGCCGGGGGGAGGAGGGGGATGGGGGATTGAGCCATCAGGCGATCGAGCCATCGAGCGGATTCACGTGGCACCGGGCTTCGGCCCGGTGGGTTTTTCACCGCCCAGAAGGGCGGTGCCACGGAAGTCCCGGAAACACGGGTAAGCCCGATTCTGGCAAATGCTCATCAGGGAAATGATTGGAGAGGCTCCGTCTGGTAAAATGTTTGCAGTGTTATGGTGTTGCTTGGCGCTACAACTGGTATTACCATAATGGTCATGGAGTCGGCCCTATGGTTACGGTAACCGCTAAAATTCCCAGCCGCTTGCAAGGTGAACTGCAGGCGGCACTCAAAGATCGCCGGTTGTCCAAATCGGAGTTCATCCGCGTCGCCATCGAGCGCGAGATCAAGCGCAGCCGGGGTCGCCGCCGGCGCCGGGCTATAGAATTGGTCCGGCACCTGGCCGGGGCACTCAAGGACGCTCCGCCCGATCTGGCGACGAATCCCAAGTACATGGAAGGCTACGGTGCCTGAGCAGGATATCATCCTCGACACCGGGCCCCTGGTCGCTTTTCTGGGGCCCCAGGATCCCCACCACCGCTGGGCGGTGGCACAATTTGAGCAACTGCCGGAACCCTTTGTTACTTGCGAAGCGGTATTGAGCGAGGCGTTCTTTCTCCTCCAGCGCGTCCATGGCGGAACGGGCCTCCTGCTGGATTTCCTTGGCACCGGAATACTCGTCAGTGATTTTAACATGCTGACGGAACTCCCGGCGCTCGATCCCCTGCTGCGCAAATATGCGGATGCTCCGATGGCGCTGGCCGATGCGTGCCTCGTCCGCCTTGCGGAGCTGCACCCCAGGGCCTGCGTGTTTACCCTCGATCGTCATTTCCGCATGTACCGTAAGAACGGCCGCCAGAAGATCCCCGTTATCATGCCGGACGATGTGGGTTGAAATCGGCGGAGTTCCAGTAAACATGCTTAACGGGGTCCCCTGCCCTGTAAAACATGGCATCCAGAAGTTTTCAACGCGCTGTGGCACGTTCCAGCACATTGACCAGGCAATGCAGGGTGCCGCCGCGCTGCCAGACGTTGGTGCAGTTGATGGGATAAACCTGGTAGCCCAGCGACTCCCAGACCTTTTGGGCGGCGGCGTTCAATTGGGGTTGGTCGTCGTACACCGGCATGTAGACCACGTTCTGGCCGGCGCGGCGGTCCATGATGACGTTGACGTAGGTCAGGTACATTTTGCCGTGGCGGGCCGGCACGGTGGCGATACGTGAGACTTGGTAGCCATTGGCGGTGGCCGTGGCGGCGACACTGTCAAAGCGGTGCTGGGTGGCCGGGTCGAAATCCGGCCCGCCTTCCAGACCGGCGGCGGTGGGGGCGTGGGGGGCAAAGAATTGGCGGCCCAATCCCGGGTCGCCCACTACCATGCGCTTCTGGCCGGCAGCCATCATGTACATGCCGGCATGGTGCGGCGGAGCGTCGTCGAGCAGGATGGGCTGGCGATGCAGGTCCCGTTCGATGGCTGCATACAGCTTTTCACGCGTGCCGACGGTCTTTTGTAAATTGCGCTGCAACACCGCCGGGGCCACAAACACGAAAGGCCCATCGGCCAGATAATCGCCGCCATCAAAGTACAACGCGCTGCGCTGGGCCCGGCCCAGCGCCGGCAGCGCGTGCGCAATATCCTCGGCCAAGTGCCCATCGCCAGCGCGTTCGGGCCATATTTCCTGTTGCAGCTCGCCTTGCGGCGCCAGCAGGGTTGCTGGAGTGCCGGGCTTGGCCGGCAGCAATTCCACCCAGCGATCGCGCGCCCAGGCCGTCATGGTATGGCCGGTGAGCAGGGGCGTAATGGTGCACGCGGTGGCGCCGATGGCGGTACGGCATTCGTCAAAATCAGCCTGGGCCGGGCACGCCAGGTAGACGTGCAAGGTTGCAGGTTGCGGCTGGAGGAACTGCCGATAGACCGGCCAGACAAAGGCCGCGCCATGGGTGTACTGCATCACGACGCTACGGATGGGGCCACTGTATTCTTCGAGCATGGGGCCGGTGGGTTCGGGGCCCGGCCCGCGCAACAGGGCAGCCAGCAAGGCACCGGCCAGTACACCTGCCAGCACGCCGAGGAGCGTCGGCGTGCCATTGTCGATTTTCGATTGTCGATTTTCGCTTGTCTGCAAGCACACACTTTCGCTATTTGCCGTTAGGCGATTCATTTAGTCTGTTGCATGGCGGCCAAGGTCACGGGTTTGGCGGGCACCGCCGGGGCAGCCGGGGCGACGAGCGTCAAGGCCGTGATTTGCTGTTTGTCGCTTTGCAGAGCCAGCGTGGCCATGCCATTGGCATTGAGGACCGCCCCGGTGGGCAACGCCACCACCAGGCTTTCGCCGGGTTTGAGATTCCAGACATATTCTTGCATCCAGGCGGGTTTGGCCGCGCGCGGCACGCGCGACAGCATGTCGGCCATGGTGGGGATGGTCAGGCGCGCCGTGCAATGGAGCGTCTGGGGCGTGCTGCCGGTATTGGTTAGCAGCAATTCCATGGGGGGAATGGCGCCGGGTTTTAAGGTAATGCGGGCGTCTTTGATCTCTACCGCCGGTCCGCTGCCCGCAAGGCGGGCCAGCACCACGCAGTCGCTGATTTTTAACTTGGGTTGGGCAATTTGCAGCGTGGCCAGTTGTTGTGCCTGCGGTTGGGCGCCAAGGGCCCAGAACCCAGTGATGGAAAGACTGAAGGCCGCCACGGCCGTGAGCCCCGTTCGCATCCATTCATTGCGTGTCCACATGTTTGGCCTCCTTTAGGGTGAGCATGTCCGCAAGTTTGGACGCACGAGGGGGGGCGGAGGTTCCAAGCATTATTTCAAATAATACCCGCTGACGCGCCATTGGCCGTCCTGGTCTTTCATCGGGGTGATGGTTTCGATGGCGGATTTTTTATTGGCAAACTCGGTTTGGAATTGCAGCACAACGTATTGCCCGTCGGGAGCGCCGGGGAGGGTCGTGGCGTACTGGGCGGATTGGAGTTTTCGGGTGATCACTTTGCCGAGCGGGGTGCGGAAGTTTTCGAGCATCTTGGCCCAATCGGCCTGCGTAACTGCCTTTCGCGCGAACGCGGAGAGTTCCTTCCAACTTTGGTCATATTGGCAAACGTCGAGGAGTTGGAGCCAGATTTCGGCCGCCGCGGTGGCTTGGGTGGTGGCGGCCTGGGTGGCCGCTGCCTGGCCGGCCGGTGGGGTGCCTGTTGTGGCGGCGGTCCGCGTTCCGGTCTGAAACACCAGCAGGTACGGCACAGCCGGATGGCTCTGACGATCGGTGAAGTTCTGAAACTTGGCGGTGTTGAGCCAATAGGCATAGGTCTTGTTGGCTTCCAGCTGTACCTTGAGCACGCAGGTTTTGTGATCATCTTCGTACCGGGGTTTGGCCAGGGCCTCCGCGTTGGCGCCGTTCCACGGCGCGCACCAACTCCACGACCCATCGGTCATTTCCTTGCTGAAGGTCACGCGCAGGTCCGTTACGCCCGGCGCCACATCCGTGCGCCCGGCTTCGGGCACGGTCTTGACGACCACGGGCGGCATGGCATCAACGGTCTGGGCGCGGCCGAGGCATGGGGCCAGGTGGCAACACAGGGTCAGGATGGTGCCGGCAATAAATACTGGAGATTTCATACGGTTACTCCTTTGAATGTGCGCTGGATGCGGTATGGAAAATCAGCAGGTACGGAACGGCCGGATGGCCGCTGGTATCCTTGAAATTCTGGAACTGCTCCGAGTTGAGCCAATAGGCATAGGTGTGATCGGGCTCGAGCAGTGCCGTAATGGTGGCGGTGCGGTGGTCGGTATCAAAGCGCGGCTGGCCGATCGTTACCGGCGCCGAATCCGGCCAGGCGGTGCACCAGCTCCAGCAGCCATCGACCATATCCTTGCTGAAAGTTACACAGATATCGGTGCGGCCCGGTGCTACATCACGGGCCCCGGCAGGCGGCACGGTTCGTACCACCACGGGTGGGAGAGTCGCCACGGTCTGTCCGGCGTCCGTGGAAGCGCCTGCGGTTGTGAGCCGGTAGCGGTAACGGATTTCGAGATTGCCGCCGGGCGGAATGATCCGATCAATGCGCAGCTCGATCCGGCCATCCTTTTTCGATTCCACCAGATCCGCCGGACTCTTATCGAGCAGGGTGGCCCCTGCGGGCAGCCGATGCACTTCAACCTGCCGAGTGTCGCCATCAATCGCCGGCCAGTGGTTCATGTGGTACTCGAACTCGCCGGGGTTGCCGGTCGGTTTGACGAGCGTCTGCTTCATGCCTTCGGACGTCATCGTGAAGACCTGCCCCGGTGGCACGGCGTCCGGCAGGGTCAGGGTGAAACGGTAGATATGCGCCTGCTCATCGTGCTGGACGGTGAAGGGAATCGGCTGGCCGTGGGCGTCCGTCATGTTTTCAATGTGGACGAAATCCGAGTTGATGAACTGGTAAGTTGTCCACGTGGAATGGGTAAGATTGCCGGTGGCGGTGGTCGATTGGAAACGGATGGTGCCGTCCGGTTGGACGTCGTCGATGCCCGTCTGGTTCCAAGTGATATGGGATGTGCCGCCAGGGGATGTGCCGCCATGGGAGCCTGCGAGCAGCATGGCCACCACCGCCGCGTTAATGCCGCCGACACCCATTCCGGCCAGTACGTTCCGCCAGTGGCTTGGCGGTCCGAGCGCTCGCCGCGCGATCAGGTATCCCGTGCCGATGGTTGCCGCGAGATCAACCGGCGACACCGCGTGAAGGCGGCCCTCGGCCACATGAAAGAGTGCCCAGCCCACGATAATCAAACGCGCGGCGGTAGTGGCGGAGAACCAACCGGTGACCATGCCGGCGGCCATAAGCGCGATGCCCAGAAACTCCCATTGCACGTGGGGCGGCTGGTTGATGATATTCGGCGGACCCTCGCCGATGAAAAACAGCGCAAACACCAGGAACCAAAGCGAACCGGCAAGGCGGGCGATCCAGAGGAACGTCCGGCCGATACGCGAACGCAACGCGCTAGGCGGGGCGGTCGACGCCTCCGGTGACATAGCCTGCGCGCCGGACCATGGGGTGCTGGCGGCGCCAATCGGAATGTTGTTTTGGGCGCGATGAATCAACTCCAGCAGAACCGCAATGCCGATGAGTCCAAAGAATCCCGAGCAGCCGAACATCCATCGGAGCCCGGGGAAAAATCCCATGACGGCAAAGCACCCCAGTAATACCCCAATGTGCGCCACGCGCAGAGCAATCCGGGAATGGAATGTGATCCCGAAAGAGGGTGGGAATAGCGGGGTGCGCGGCTCATCCATGGTGGTCTTACTTGCGTCTGGGGCAGCAGGGGCGCGTTTCTGAGTGCGATAAAAAAAGTCGATAACCACCGCAACCGGTATGAGCCCAAAGAATCCCAGAAAGTGGAACATCCAGTCGCCACTGGGAATGAACCCCAGCGCCGCCAGGAAACCCAATACCCAGCCTAGCCGGGCAATATTGAGGGCGGTGCGCGAAGCGAATGTCGGGCCAAAAGGATAAGGCAACAGGGGCGCGGCGCTTGTACTGACCGTCAGGCCGTCGAGCGGCTTGATGTCATAGCTGATGACCTTCCACTCGCCGTTGGGCTGCACGGCCGCCGTGAGGGATTCCACGGCGACTTTCAGGCTGTCGAACGATGTTTCCCTGACCCAGTCATGGCGCGTCCTGTCGGGGGCGACATGCAAGGAACGAAACTTGCCGGAGACGGCTTGACCCAATGGACGCCGGACCTTTTCCATTTCGCTTACCCATTGGTCTTTGCTGATGGTGCGTTGGAACATGGGCGCGGTGGCTTCCCAGGCTTGCGCGTAATTCCCCCGTTGGAGGGCCATGGAGAATTCCATCAGGGACAGGGACGTGGCCGGGGCATTGGCGGCCACGGGTGTTTTTGCCGGGAGCCAGACGCGGCGGATGATAAACCAGACCGTCCCGATGGCCAGGGCGATCCATACGGCAATCCGCGCAGGGGTGGTGATGGCATTGCCGTCGGCCGACGCGGTGCTGGACGCCGCTGCCCACCAATGCGTTAAGAACTCTACCCCGGCGGCTATGCCCGCCGCTACGGCTAGCGCGACGACCATCAATAACACCCTGCCGCTGACTTTTCGGGCGGTGCCGCTTCGGGCTATCGGGGTGACGTCGGCGGGTGGGATCTTACGGGCTCCCAGTTGCAACGCTGCCAGACGCATCAGCGCGCAGGCCGCCGCCAATAGGAGCACCCACGGCCATTCGCGGGGTTGGAACATCGCCCAAGCCTGCGCCGTGAGCAGCCAGAGCGCCAGCGCTAGCGCGAGGTTAACGCCCAGTACCACCACGCCGATGGTTCCGCAGAAAAACAATACGCCTGGCCAGTAGAGACGTCGCCGCCCGCCGCGCTGCACGAACAGCGGTGGGTTGACGGTGGCCTGGGGCACCGGCGCTGCGCTTCCGGGCTGGGTGCTGGTGTCACCTTGAGCCGGCGTGGCCACAATTGTTTCGACGCTCGTCTTGACCTCGCTGACCTGCTGGTAGCGTTTCTCGGGCTGTTTTTCCAGGGCTCGCAGCACCACTTCGTCCAGGCGCACATCGATCTGCACTTTGCGGGATGGTGGGGTAAATTGTCCCACGGGCAATTCGCCGGTGAGCATCTGATAGAACACTACGCCCAGGGCGTAGATATCGGCGCGGTGATCGACCTCGGCCGGGCGGTCGCGCTGTTCCGGGGCCATGTACTGTGGGGTGCCCATGACGGCGCCGGCCTCGGTGGGGGAAAGTGGCAGAGGCGTCTCGCCTCTGGTCAATGATGGCGCTGAAACCAGAGGCGAGACGCCTCTGCCACTTTGCCCGATTAGTTTGGCCAGGCCGAAATCGGCGATCTTGACTTGGCCCTGTTTGCTCAGCAGGATGTTCTCGGGCTTGATGTCGCGATGGACGATTCCCTGGTCGTGGGCGTACTGGAGTGCCTCGCAGATCTGCGGGACGATCGCCAGCGCCTCCTTGGGCGAAATGTGCCCGGAATCCAGCAGGCCGCGCAGATTCATTCCGTCCACATATTCCATGAGGAAGAAGAACAGGTCGCCGCGCTGGCCGAAATCGTAGATGGCGACGATGTGCGGATGGTTAAGCTTGGCCAGGGCTTGGGCCTCGCGTGCAAAGCGCTCGGTGAACGCTGGGTCCTGCCCGATTTCCGGCGGGAGGACTTTCAGGGCCACCACGCGATCGAGTGTTTTCTGGCGTGCCTGGTAGACTGCCCCCATGCCGCCGCGACCAATAAGCTGCGTGATTTCCAATTCAGAAAACCGGGGCGCCAGTTCGTCCACGCTGGGCGGCAGCCAACGGGACGCCGGCGCGGGCGCTCTCGCCGGTGCCACGGTGTTGGTCTCCAGCCCCCGCTTAAGCAGGCAGGCCGGGCAGAGCCCGCGTGGGGCGCTGGCGGCCAGTGGGGCGCCGCATTCCGGGCAGTGGATGGTTTCGCTCATGTCGGCTCTCCGTGTGCCAAGTCCTTCTGTATATAACAAAAGCAAATGGCGCGAAAGGTTACAGGCTGCGGAGCAATTGACGGATTTCTTCGTCCACCAGGCCGGGGTCGGCGACGGTCTGGGCGATTTCCTCGCGCAGGAGTTCGCGATAACGGCGGCGCAGGCGATGGCCGGCTACTTTGATGGCGCCCTCGGTCATGCCTAATTGTTTGGCGATTTGGGCATAGCCCGCCCCGGCACCACCCACCAGCACGTGCTCCAGGGCGGCAAAGAGTTCCCCTTGGTCGCGCGCGATATAGTCCGTGCGCAGGCGGATGAGCACCTGGTCGAGCACCGCCAGCGCCCACCGCCGCTCGAAGACGCGCTCGGGGGTCATTTCGTCGGCCGGTTCGGTGGCATAGCGGGCCTCGGCGTCGCGGGCATCGAGTGCCAGCACATCCTTCCCCCCACCGCGTTTCTGGGTCTGGTGCTTGTCCCATTCGTTGGCCAGATAATTGTTCAGCGCGGCGAGCAGGAAGGAGCGGAACTTCCCCTTGGACTGGTCCACCGTGGTCAGTGCGTCCTTCTCCAGTAGTCGCGTGAAGAAACCCTGCACCAGATCCTCGGCCTCGGGCGGCGCATTGCCCTTGCGGCGCAGGTAGGCGTAAAGCGGGAACCAATACAATTTGGCCAACTCCCCCATGGCCCGCTGGGCGGCCGTGCCGGCCCGCCAGTTGCCTGCCGCCCATACCAGGCTCCAGCGCGTGGCGTCAAAGCGGGAAGGTTGGGGGGTAGAGGTTGGTGTGTGTGCCATGGGCATGATCGTTATCTGTGCCGTTCGATTAGACGCGATCAGATAACGGGGATTTTACGGGTTCGTTTGGCTCGCCGATAGTCGCCGGTATGGAAAGTGCCGGTTTGGAAAGGGTGAACATCGCCCCAAATGTCGATGAACGTTCAACGTCCAACTTTCAACGTTCAACCAACAATTAACAACTACCCACGGACCATTAACATTCCAGGCACAGGAAGCTGACATCGTCGTTGAAGATGCAATCGCCGAAGAACAGGTCTTGGAACATGGCTTCCAGGAACGCCGTACCCGTGCGCATGTGGCGGCGGGTGACCAGATCCTTCAAGCCTTCAATGCCCAGCAGTTCGCCGTCGCCGCGCACCGCTTCGATCACACCATCGGTATACAGCAGCAGCCGATCGTGCGGCTGCAAGGTTACGCTGGCGGTGGTCGCGTAGAGGGGCGTCTCGCCGGTGAGCAGCGGCAGATCATTTTCCATGGTGATGGATTGCGCCTCGGAGCCGCGCAGCAGCAGCGGTGGCGGATGGCCGGCCGAGGCCAGTTTGACCGTGCGCGTCGCGGGGTCGAAGGTGGCCACCAGCGCGGTAATGAAACGCCCGAAGCGTACCATGCCCGCCAGATCCTGGTCGGCCCGGGTCAGAACCTCCCCTGGCTCGGCGGTCGCGGTGGCATGGCGCACAAAAACGGTTTTGAGCATGGCGGAACTCATGGCGGCTGCCACGCCATGGCCGCTGACATCGCCAATCATCAGGATGGTCTGCCCCGCCTTGTGCGCGGCGACATCGAGGAAATCGCCGCCGATGTGGTGCAGCGGCTGATAGAGATGCGCCACGCGATGCGTCCCATGATTCTGGTATTCCGGCGGCAGCAGGAATCGCTGCACCGCCCGCGCCGCCATCAGGTCCTGCTCCATCTCCTCGGAACGCTGGAGCAGTTGCTGTTCGGCAACATTGGAAATCTCGTGGTCCGATACATTGCTTACCACAGCAAACCCCTGCAACAGGCCAAGGCCCGGCCCAGCACCAACGGCAAAGAACTGCGTGCCGCGTGGCATTACAAGAGGTTATATCGTCCGAAATTGGCAGAAGCTTTTTTTGCGGTGAAATGGCGGGCCGATAATCCACCGCGGGGAATGACGAATGACGAATGACGAATCAATAACCAATGCTCAAATGAGCGAATGACGAAACGGGTTTACCGCTCCATGGTTTTGCGCATTGATCATTGCTCATTGGAATTTGATTCGTCATTCGTCATTGCCGTTAGCGCGGCTTAAGGTGCAGATGAATCAATTGCTGATCCAACAGCAGCCGCCCGGTCAGGGCGTCAACAAACGTGATTTTGAAGGTGATATCGGCATGTTCCGGCGGCTCTTTCCACGGGCAGTTGACCGCAAAAT
>Ga0316217_10000495_pt1 | contig 56470 bp, 80 predicted proteins | sample 1anoAmetaG_FD_203633 | JGI IMG/M metagenome (GOLD analysis project Ga0316217, IMG submission 203633) | Freshwater microbial communities from Trout Bog Lake, Wisconsin, USA - 1anoA | ecosystem: Environmental > Aquatic > Freshwater > Lake > Hypolimnion/Profundal zone | place: USA: Wisconsin...
TCCTTCACGGCGATCCGGGCCTCCTCCATGAGGGTCAGCAGGCGCTCGGCATAGTCCAGGAACCGGTGTCCCTGCCCGGTCAATTCGAGCCGGTTGCCGATCCGGCCGAACAGGGCCACTCCCAGGTCGTCCTCCAGGTGCTTCATCTGGGCGGTGATGCTCGACTGGGCATAGTTCAGCTCCCGCGCCGTGCGGGTGAAGCTGAGGGTGCGGGCGGCGGTGCGGAAGGTGGCGAGGGTGCGCGGGTCCATGGTGGCTATTATCGCATTTTTCGATTGAAACGATCGGTACAAATCGTTTGCTTTGATTGATGATGAAAGTCTAAACCTGGAGGTGGAGGCATACCCATGATCGACATGAGAAGCGATACCGTCAGCCAGCCCAGCCTTGACATGCGCAGGGCGATGGCCGAAGCCGAGGTGGGCGACGACTGCTACGGGGACGACCCGACCGTCAAGCGGCTGGAGGCGGAGACGGCCGCGCTCCTGGGCAAGGAGGATGCCGTCTACCTGCCGACCGGCACGATGAGCAACCAGGTTGCCATCCGCGCCCACACGGAACCGGGGGACGCCGTGATCATGGAACATCAGGCCCATATCTACCTGCTGGAGGGCGGCGCGCCATTCGCCCTGTCCGGGGTTCATCCCCGCCTCATGCCCGGGGTACGGGGTGTGTTCACGGCAGCGGAGGTACAGGCGGCCATTCCCGGGACCCATCCCTATTTCCCGGTGACCTGGATGGCGCCGGCAGGCCTGGTCTGCCTTGAGAACACGCACAACCTGGGTGGGGGCAAGATCTGGCCGCTGGAAGCGATCCTCGCCGTGGCGGCCGCGGCCCGCGCCGCCGGCCTCAAGCTGCACCTGGATGGCGCACGCCACTGGCATGCCACCGCCGCCACCGGGATTCCGGAAGCGGTCTACGCCGAGCCCTTTGACACCGTCAGCGTCTGTTTCTCCAAGGGGCTGGGCGCTCCGGTCGGCTCGGCCCTGGCCGGGTCCAGGGCCTTCATCACCCGCGCCCGGCGATTCAAGGCGCAGTTCGGCGGCGGCTTCCGCCAGGCCGGGATCATCGCCGCGGGCGCCCTGTTCGGACTGCGGAACCACCGCCAGCGGCTGGGCGAGGACCATATCCACGCCAGACTGCTCGCCGACCGGATTGCCCCGCTGCCCGGGGTCGAGTTGGACCCGGCCACGGTCGAGACCAACATCCTCCGTTTCAGCGTGACCGCCATCAAGGCGGGAGACCTCGCCTTCCGCCTGCATGACCGGGGACTGCACGTACTGCCCTCCGGGGACGACGGCATCCGGATGATTCCCCATCTCAACCATACCCGGAAGGACGTGGAGGCGGCGGCCGCCATCGTCGAGCGGGTGATGCAGGAAATCCCTTCAAGCCGATAGTTCCCCTCGAGAGGTTCCCATGCCCACCTGGGAGGTCGGCGCAATCGCAGGTTCCGCTCCGGATGAACTCCGGATCCACCTGACTGCAACGCGGCCGGGCACCATGATGGTTTTCGGCCACCTGGCTGAGCCTCCCGGCCGCCTCCGGCTCCCAGGCCTTCGCAGGCTTTCCACCCGGACTCGCGGCCGTGACGAGGGCCCCAGGCACCGCCCTCAGGCGGTGCCTGGAACAAGACAAGATCCGGTTTTTGGCGGACTATGGTTTGATGCCTACGTCCCCCGATGCCCCTCTGGAACCCCCTCCGAACAGCGCCCAACCCGATGCCCGGGTCGACCCCCCACGTCCATCTCTTGTGAATTCATCAAATAAATCCTGCATTTTGCCCAGAAAAATCCCTGGCTACAATTTTATAAATAGTTTACGTGAACTGTTGGACATGATCAAGTTCGAGCACACCGTGTTCGCCCTGCCCTTCGCCCTCCTGGGCGCGCTGGCCACGGTCCGGGGCCTGCCGCCGCTGGGGAAGGTGTTCTGGATCCTGGTGGCCATGGTCACCGCCCGCACCGCCGCCATGACCTTCAACCGGCTGGCCGACCAGGAACTGGACGGCGCCAACCCCCGGACCCGGGACCGCGCCCTGCCGGCCGGGCGGGTGAGCCGGACCGGCGCCCTGGCGCTCCTGGCCGTGGCCATCATCGGCTTCGGCTACGCCGGCGGCCGGCTCGGCCCGCTCACCTGGAAGCTGACCCCGGTGGCGCTCCTGGTCATCCTCGGCTACTCCCTCTGCAAGCGCTTCACCGCCCTCAGCCACGCGGTCCTGGGCCTGGCCCTGGCGGGGGCCCCCCTGGGCGCCTGGATCGCCGTGAACGGCCGGCTGGACCCGCCGGCCTGGTGGCTGGCCCTGGGCGTGCTGGCCTGGACCACCGGCTTCGACATCCTCTATGCCCTCCAGGACCTGGCCTTCGACCGCGAGCGCGGGCTGCACTCGGTCCCCTCCCGCCTGGGGGTGCCGGCGGCCCTGTGGCTCTCCCGGGCCGCGCACCTGGTCGCGCTGCTGGCCTGGGCCGGATTCAACCTGGGCATGGACGCCCACCTGTTCCCCTGGCTGGCCTGGGCCCTGGTGGCCGGCATCCTGGCCCGGGAGCAGTGGGTGGTGCGCGGCGGCCGGCTGGAGCGCATCGACCACGCCTTCTTCACCCTGAACAGCCTGGTGGGGATGATCTTCTTCCTGGGCTATCTGACTGAATGGGTGGCCGCCTGGCTCGCCCCTTGATAAGCTTTGGAAGCATCAAGTCCCGTCTCGACAATCGGCCGCTTCCCACCTAGGGTATGACTTCTATGGCTAAACCGCCCGTTGCCCGCCGTGGCCTGCGCCTGAGCCGTCCGGACTCGGAGCGGTTCTTCACGATCATGATGGTCTTCACCCATCGCACCTTCCGCTGGTCGATCGCCCGCGGGCGGGTGCTCTGGCTGGCCGGGATCATCGCCGGGATCTGGGCGGTGGCCATGATCGGCTCGGCCTACGGCTTCTGGGCCACCAAGAAGATCATGAGCTTCACCCAGCTGCAGCAGGAGACCTACAACCAGCAGCGGCAGCTGCGCGAGAGCCTCGACCAGGCGCAGACCCTGGACGCCGAGATCCAGAGCCTGCGCAAGCAGATGGCCGACCTGCTCAAGGTCCTGAACCTCAAGAACCCCGAGCCGGCCATTCCGCCGCTGCCGGCCGCCGGCGGGGCCAAGGTCCCGCCGGCCGGCGCCCCGGCCCCGGAGAAGCTGAGCCAGCTGCGGGACGAGCTGGAGGCCACCAGCGCCGCCGCCCGGCGCATCCGCTCGCGCATGGATCCCATCGTCGAGCGCTGGAAGCGCACCCCGGCCATCCCCCCCACCGCCGGCTACCTCAGCTCCGGATTCGGCCTGCGGCTGAGCCCGTTCTCCCGGGTCAACGAGACCGACGAGGGCCTGCTGGGGTACCACAGCGGGGTGGACATCACCAACGCCGAGGGCACCCCGATCCAGGCCACCGCCGACGGCGAAGTGGAAGAGGCCGGCTGGCTGGGCCCCTACGGCAACGGCGTGGTGCTCAGCCACAGCGCCCAGCTGGAGACCCTGTACGGGCACATGTCCAAGGTCCGAGTCAAAGTGGGACAGAAGGTCAGCCGAGGGGATATCCTGGGGGACATGGGGCGCACCGGTAACGCCACCGGCGTGCATCTGCACTACGAGGTGCGGTTGAATGGGCGGCCGGTGAATCCGATGCCCTACATGCGTCTGCAGCGGGAATGGTTGTCCTCGTTACGGTGAAGCAGGAGTCTCCGATGTTCAGCAGCAAGAAGCGTCCCGACCAGGCCCAGGCGATCCACACCCTGCTCGGCAAGGGCACCCTCTGGAAGGGCGAGATCCAGGCCGGCCAGAACAGCCTGCGGATCGAGGGCAACGTGGAAGGCGACATCCAGAGCGAGGGCGAGGTGACCATCGCCCCCACCGGCATCGTCCGCGGCACCATCAACGCCAAGCACCTGATCGTCACCGGCCGGGTCGAGGGCGTCTTCAGGATCCGCGAATGCCTGGAGATCCACGGCACCGGCTACGTCGAGGGCGAAGTGGAAGTGGGCTCCCTGGTGGTGGACGAGGGCGGCACCCTCCAGGGCCAGTGCACCCGGCGCGGGGTCGAGAAGGCCCTGCCGGAGAAGGCCGCCAAGGACGCCGCCGAGAAGCCCGCCGAGAAGCCCGCCGAGAAACCGGAGAAGGAGCCCAGCTTCGTGCCCTTCCCGACCCCGCCCGCGGTCCCGGCGTCGGCGTCGGCCTCCGCCGCCGCCGCCTTCGCCGCCGCCCGGGGCGAGGATCCGGCCAGCGACCGCCACGTCTTCAACATGGCCAACGGCGTCCCGTCCCTCCCCGCCGCGGGCGAGCACGCCTACTCCAAGACCAAGCTGTAGGGAAGCCGGGGCCACCGGAGCGGCCGGCCCGGTTGCCCTATTGCCCCAAAAGGGTATACATCAGCTTTGGGCCTGGCGTCCTGAGGTCCAGGCAGCGGTGGCGAAGTCCTTCGAGGAACCCAGCATCAGCCTCGAGAGCCCTGAGGGGCAGGATTTCCTCCGGAAACTGAGCCGTGAAGGTTGAGATCAAGCCCAGCTTCCTGGAGTCCGCCCTGCTGCTGGAACTTCCCCTGCGCAAGGGCATCCTCAAGATGACGGTGAGCGGCGACAGCCTGGTTCTGCGTTATGTGGAACCGGACCACGACAAGGCCTGTCACTGAAGGCGCCGCCCCTGGGCTAGCGCTTGGCCCCGCTGAGATTGGCGCCGTCCAGGTTGGTGTCGGTGAGGTCGGCTTCGCGCAGGTCGGCCCCGCCCAGGTGGGCGCCGCTGAGCTTGGCGCGGGTGAGGTTGGCCCGCACCAGGTTGGCCCCGCTCAGGTTGGTCCAGACCAGGTTGGCGCCGCTGAGGTTGGCCCCGCCCAGGTTGGCGCCGTCCATGGAGGCGTCGATGAGGTTGGTGTCGCGCAGGTCGGCGTTGGTCAGGTTGGTGCCGCTGAGGTTGGCGCTGCTGAGGTTGGCCCCGTCCAGGTAGGCGTCCCGGAGCACCGTCTCGCGCAGGTCGGCGCCGCACAGGTTGGCCCCGTCCAGGTTGGCGCCCTTGAGGTTGGTCCCGCGCAGGGCGGTCTCGCGCAGGTCCACCCCGCGCAGGTCGGCCCAGATCATGCTGGCGTTGGACAGATTGGCGTTATGGAGGTTGGCCTCGTTGAGGTTGGCCTGGTAGAGGTCGGCCCCGGTCAGGTTGGCGCCGCTCAGATTGGCGCCGCTCAGGTTGGTGCGGTACTCGCCCCAGGACTCGGTGGGCAGGGAGGCCAGCTTGGCCCCTTCCAGGTTGGCCTTCTCGAAATTGACCCCGAGCAGGTTGGCCCCGCAGAAATTGGCCATGCCCAGGTCGGCTTGGCTCAGGTCGGCGCCGGCGCAGTTGGCGCCGACGGCCCGGCAGCCCCGCAGGATGGCGCCGTGCAGGCTGACCCCGGTGAGCTTGGCCCCGTCCAGGATCGCGCTGGTGAGATCGGCGCCCTGGAGGTCGAAGCCGCTCAGGTCCACGCCGGAGAAATTGGCCCCGGTGAGCACCGCCCGGTCCAGGTCGGCTCCCCGCAGGTTGGCCCCGTCCAGGTTGGCACCGTTGAGATTGGCGCTGAGGATCACGCCCTGGAGGTCGGCCACGCTCAGGTTGGCCATGCTCAGGTCGGCGCCGCACAGGTTGGCGGTGCGCAGATCGTCCCCGTGCAGGTCGGCCCCGCTGAGGTTGGCCCCGCCCAGCTGGGTCTCCTCCAGGTTGGCGCCCACCAGCACCGCCCCGGTCATGTTGGCGCCTTCCAGGTTGGCGTAGCTCAGGTCGCACTCGCTGAGGTCGGCCCGGCTGAGGTCCCGCTCCGCCAGGTTCACCCGCATGAGCTTGGCGCCCACCAGCACCGCCTCGCAGAGCACCGCCCCGTCCAGCATGGCCCCGCTCAGGCTGGCCCCGGTCAGGTTGGCCCCGGTCAGGTTGGCGCCGACGAAGCTGATCTCCCGGAGATCGGCGCCGGTGAGGTCGGCCTGGTGCAGGTCGGCCCCGATCAGCACCGCGCCGGCCAGCAGGGCCGAGCTGAGGTTGGCGCGGCCCAGCTGGGCGCCGCTGAGGTTGGCCCCGCTCAGGTCGGCGCTGCTCATGTCGGCGTCGTTGAGGATGGCCCCTTCCAGGCTGGCGTGGCGCAGCACCACCTCGCGCAGGTTGGCGCCGCTGAGGTTGCTCTGGTTCAGGTTCAGCCCGCGCAGGTTGGTGCCGCTGAGGTTGGCCCCGCTCATGTTGGCGCCGGTGAGGTCCGGGATGTCGTTCTTGTCGTACTGCAGGATGTCCAGGAAGCGCAGGTTGGCCCCGCTCAGGTTCGCCCCGCCCAGGTTGGCGCCCCGCAGGTTGGCCCGGCTCAGGTTGGCGTGCTCGAGGTTGGCCCCGGCCAAGTTGGCCCAGTGCAGGTCGGCGTCGGTGAGGTCGGCGTCGGCCAGGTTGGCGTTGACCAGCGCGGCCCCGCCCAGCACCGCGAAGCTGAGGTTGGCCCCGGTCAGGCTGGCGCCGTTGAGGGAGGCCCCCAGCAGGCTGGCCTTGCTGAGGTCGGCGCCCTGCAGGTTGGCCCCGCCCAGGATGGTCTGGCGCAGGTCGGCGCCGCTCAGGTTGGCCTCGCGCAGGTCCTTGCCGCTGAGGTCCACGCCGCTGAAGTTGACCCCCGCCAGGATCGCGCCGGTGAGCTTGGCGCCGCGCAGGATGGGCATGGTGGCCTGGTCGTACTGCTGGATGTCGAAGCCGCTCAGGTCCGCCAGGGTCAGGTTGGCCCCGCTCAGGTTGGCCCCCTTGAGCTTGGCCCGGGTGAGGTTGGCGCCTTCGAGATCGGCTTCGTCGAGATTGGCCAGGCGCAGGTCGGCGCCGGCCAGGTTGGCGCCCCGCAGCACGGCATGGTTGAGCACCGTCCCGGCGAGATTGGCCTCGGACAGGTCCGCCCCGGAAAGATCAAACCCCCTGAGGTCGAGGCCACTGAGGTCGGTACGCTGGAAGCTCTTCCCCGACTTGAGGATAAAGACCACTTCCTTACGTGTCAGCTCGCTCATTGAACTTCCTTTGCAGCTTTCATGCTTTCGACTTCCATGGGGGCAAAATCAGGGGATCTTCGCTTCTCCGATATTCGGCTCGGGATGGGAATACGTCAGTGTGACTCACTTGGCGCTCCTTTTGGGGGCGTTCCTGAGAACAAATTGAGCGATATCCTGGCGAGACCTGGGAGGGGGGCACGGAATGACTCGGCCTGCGGCACATTGGGTATGGAAGAACGAGGCTTGAAGATGACCAAAGCATTTACTTCGATCAAAGTTTATTGTAGTCAAGTCTACTCTCCAGTATCCAACGCCATCAACCAGGATTTACCTAGCGCCAGCGCCCTATTCCGGCCTCCCCGCCCGCGCCGCCGCCCCGGACCCGCCGCCTGGGACCTGCGGACCGGGCCCGGGGCGGCCGGTCGCTTTCGCTTGCGCCGATTTTTTCTTATTAATTCATACGCCAAGGAACCATTTGCCGATCGCCCCCCGGAACCAGCCGGGCCCGGGGCGGCGGGCCCTTTCCAGCCGCCGGCGGCGCGCAGCGCGCCCGCGCTCCCGGGGGGACCGGAGGTCGCCCAGGAATCGGCATGGACAAAGCGGTCCAGGGCAGATAGACTGATCCTTCACCGCGGTCCCGTAGCTCAGCTGGATAGAGCATCAGACTACGAATCTGAGGGTCGCACGTTCGAATCGTGTCGGGACCACCACCAAAGCCCCTAGAATCAGGGGCTTTTTCATGTCTGCTCGTCTGTTGGGGCATTCCCATTCCTTCCCGTTACATATGTAAGTGTTGAAAATTCGGGCTCGATTTTGGGAGTGTGGCGAGAAAGTGGCGAACGGGAATTCATCGGAAACCCATACACAACAAGGACCCGGAGCGAATGGACAGCGGATCCTGGCGAGGCTATGAGCGCATCCATATAGAGGATGCCTACTCCTCCTCGTCGCCACATTCCTCTTCCAGGTAGCGCTCGATCGCCTGAGCGATGGCCTCGTGGCGGCTCATTCCCCGCTCCTTAGCCAGTTCCTCGAGTTTGGCGAACCGAGGGTCGTCCGCTTCCTCAACCAGCCGGCCAATCCCCACCCGGATCAGGTAGTGCCTGGTCGTCTTCCATCGTTTCTTGATGGTGTCCAGGTGATTGAGCAGTTCCACAGGAATCCACACGCCTACCCTCTTGCTCGGCGCGGCGGGCTCATCTCGGCCTGGGCGCCCGGGTTGTCGGCGGAATTCTCCCATGCTCAAGGCATGACGCGCCAGGGATCTGAGATCAACCGGATTAAATTATGGCCCAATTTAATTTAGTCGATGCGAACCTGAATCCCGACCTCCCGCCCCAGCAGTTCGGCCACCTCCCCCGCGTTGGCGTGCGTGCGCCAAGCGATCCTGGCAAGATCGGTTTGCCCCTTCTCCATCAATAGGCCATAGAGACTCAGGTTTAGTTGAGAATCGATTTCCGCAGTATGGATGATAGAAAAAACAACTTCCCTGGTCAACATTTGCACCCCGGAGCATGAGCCGTTTTTGATTGGAAAGATCTATGGTATCCGATCCCCAGTGGTCAGCGGGTGGCCAATGTAATCGTTAACATTTTGATTGGAACTACAATTTTTCAACGCATTTTTTCACAACTCAACCGTCAACCAGCTTTGCTCACGTCGGTCCAGCGGTTCACTAGACACCCGCAGGCCAGACAGCGGCGCCGATCGGTCATTGGTCGGCATCCGCAGTTCGGGCAGCGTGGCCCAGCCGGCGCGGGCTCGATGTTGCACTCCAGCATTTGGGCGGTGATGGTCTTCTGTTCCTCATCAACCATGGCTACTCGCCCTCCCAGGAAAGGACCGCCCGCTGCCGGGGGTCCAGCGTTTCGAGGTATTCCAGCCGGCGGAGTGCGTTCGCCTCCCGCGCCTGGCGCATGGCGGGAGATTCGAGCGGGGTCATGGGTTCGGGTGCATCCTCTTTACGTTTCACCACTAGAACGCTCTCGAAATCTCAAACAGGTAGCCGCTGGTCAATCCCTGGAGGATGAACGAGGCGTTGCTCCCCACCGTGGCGTTGACCCCTCCCTTGAGCAGAATGGTGCCGGTGTTGTTGATAACCGTGGAGCCGTTGCCCAGGAACCGGACGACCTGGCCCATCTTGCAGTTCGTGACTGCGGTTACAGTGTTGCTTCCAGGGGATAGGGTCACGTTCTCCGGGTAAAATTCCATGTCATACGTGCCCGCTCCCTCACCAAAAGCATTTGGGGCGTTGCCATTGAGACTGATCGGCCCCGCATTGTTCGTATACCAATTGGAGTTCGCGTATTTGTAGAGCCCTGCAACCCGGTTGGGATTGGAGATGTAGTAAGAATTGCTGCCCAGGACGTTGAGCGCATTCAGGCTGGCCGCGTAGACCACGTACCCAGCTGTCTTGATGGTCATGGCGGTACCGTTCCCCGAACCCGCTGCGGTTGCCGTGAACGTGGATCCAACCGCGCCGACCGTGCCGACCCAGGATGTGCCGCAGGATGACCAGGTGGTCGTGGTCCCGGTTGCGGTGACGATGTATTTCAGGCCGACCTTGAAGCCGCCGGCCGTGATGCTGGAGGTATTCTCGCAGATGAACGAGTTCCCATCGCAATACCCGTAGGAAACGCTCACTCCGTAGAATCCCGCCGCGCTCTGGCCCGAAGTGTTTACCTGCGTGTCGTAGAAGAAAACCGTATTGTTCGTGAACCGGGCGTATTGGGTAGTCACCCCATAGACCTGATTGTCCATGTTTTGGAACGTGCAATTTGAAACGTTCCCGTGATACGCAGGATCCGCAGATGCAATGGAAAGGAATTTGCTCCCTCCCCCGTTGTTGTTGATAAACGTGCATCCCTCTAGCAGCAGATCGATGCAGTTGACGGTGGAAACGACTGGGGGGACGGTTGCAGAGGTGAAACTCGGGTATAGCCCAATCAGGTTGGCAATGCTGGATGTTCCAAAGAAGCAACCTTTGAACTTAACGCCGGTCGAGCTGGTGACGTAGATCGGCGCGGAGGCGTAGACAATCGCTGTCCCCTCCTCGAAGTGCATGGAGTCGAAGAAAATTCCGGTCAGACTGTCTCCGCGAATCATCCCCGGGCAACCCTCTATCCGCCCACCGTAGAAATGGAGGAGGTTCGACGTTGACCCTATATTCAGGCCATACGTGTTCGTGGTGTTCCCGCAAAACAGGATGTAGAGATTCCAGAATTTGAGATCCTGGAGGTAGGGTCCATCGAGCCCCCAGCCGACGAACCGGTCAATACACAAGTTTTCAATCGATCCGGTGTTGCCCTGGCCAGTGAGATACAGGCCGTTGCTGGCGGTTCCGCCCCCGGTGAATCGCAGGTTGCGGAGGTGAATCCCGTTCTCGAACGAAGGCGAGTTGACCGTGAGAGTGAACGGAGCAGCGGTCATGGACCGGCTGGATAGGGTTCCTGGGGTCGTGGTCAGGTTGTAGGTTCCGGCTCCCCCGGTGCCCGTCCCGAGCGAGGAAATCACAGTCCCATCAGGGATCCCGGTTCCGACGATGGTCTGCCCAATTGCCAGGACGCCAGCGGTGACGGTGACGGTGAGCACGCTGGTTGCGGTACTGGCCGTGATCGCAAACGGGGCCACGGTCGATTTGATCTGCGTCCCGTAGCTGGGATGGACGGTTGAGTTCACCTCCGGGGATTCCCCCTCCCAGCATGGCGCATGGCTTGTAGCCTGCGGAGTCGCCCACAGGTAAACCCCAGCCGGGAAAACGAGTTTCCGCCCAGTGGCTACGATGTCCGCATGGGCGGTCATGATCGAGGTCGAAACGTCAACCGTACCGGCCCGCGTCACTACGTCCGCGATCTGGGCAGCGGTGAACCAGCGGAAAACCGAGATTTTCTCACTGTTGATCTGCGCCTGAGTAGTGGCGATGGCGTTGGCGAAGGGGGCCACATCGGCCACCAGCGCAGCCCCGCTCTGAACGCCAGTTACCGACAACTGTTGATACTGGATGGGGGATCCAACCGCAGCCTGCCCGATCATGATGTTGTCGAACCAAAAAGTTGATGGACTTCCGTTGAATCCGTTCCACTGGAGCGTCACATAAACGTATTGAGCATGGGGAGGAGCTGTTATGTACCCGTTGGTATTCCCAACAGGGAGCCATGCACTGGTAATCGTCGGCGCAGGAGTCCATGTCCCGGTAGAAAGAGGACCATTCCCAGCTGTGAAAACAGGGATGCTCCCATTGATATCCAACAGGGTGGTTGCGTCCTGAGTGTGCCCAGTGGCGTCCGTGCCGTCCATGTATAGAGGGACGGTATATCCAGCCAGGATGGCCCCATAGAATGCTACAGAGATCGTTGCCCAATCGGTGGAACTAGAAGAGGACGAACCGGAGTTCCTCCTGATGAATGATGAAATCTGAAATTTGTCCCCTGGGGAGCATCTTATGGGATAGGTCGTTAGATTGGTATTCCCATTAACGGGAGCCCCGGGGTTAACCTGCCAATACGCAGCGTCCCCAGAGACAACATTGAGAGCCCGAACGTATCGAGAGGACCCGTAACCGCTCGCAGCAAGCGAGCCGCCCTTGGTCGTGTCGAATACGCAATTTCCACCAGCTGTGGTTGAGGGACCGATTTCTGAATCCCAATTCGGGACCAGGCTGGAGGATGTTGACGCCGATCCCACGGCCGCTCCCGAGATGCCCTGCGGGTAAACGGCAAACACCCGGACGTTGTAAGCGCCCGCAACGTAGGTTTCAAAGATCGCACCATTCCCCGCAACGGTCATGGGTCCCCAATTTCCAGACCCTCGCTGGATTTCTGCAATATAGGACGTTGCACCGGTTGGAGCCGTCCATGATGCGGAAATACAAATGTTGATGGCCCCATTCGCCCATGAGGTGTTCCCATCGATTATGAGGTTGGTAACCGGAGAGAAATTCCCAGATGTTGAGATATTGGGGACAATGGTATCGGTAGAGTCTACGGATGCGTAAATCGCGGGGACCTGCTGGACGGCGGTCACAGCATAGGATTTCTCCTTCGTGGTTTGGCTTTCCTTGATCGACACGATCCGCCATCGGGACGCGGGCTCCGCACTGGAGGACAGGAGCCACTGTGCCTGCGCCTGGGGGGCACTGGGGAGTGCGGAGGACAGCGCCAGGGTGGAGACGGTGCCTGCGGTAGTGGTGACGGTCCTGGAGGCTACCGTGCCATCCATGAGCCATGCCCAAAGGGTGTAGGTCTGCCCTGCCAGGAGGACAGTCGGAGCGTCCAGGGTGATGCTCGTCGTGGTTGCCGAGACAATGCGCCCACCCAAGCGTTTGCGAGCCTTCGCCGGATCCTGGATGAGGACCAGGTCTCCGGGTTTCGCGCTGATCCCCTGCATACCAGTGACAAATGAGACCGCCTCGACGCAATTTTGTTCAGTCAGAATCGTATACTGCCCCAGCCGGCGGGCCTGCCCTAGCGAGGTGCAGCCGACCGCGACCGGGCTGGTGGTTTGGATCCCGTAGCGCGCAATCGCCGTGTCGCTCGCCATGACGGGCTCTGAAACCGTCGCAAAAAGACGCGTCGGGTCCTGCCACTGAATATTCGCTTGGGTGTGCCTGGCCTTGCGGGCGGTTCCCGTGTAGGAGAATTTTCCGTCCTGGACATTCGAAGGCGTGAACACCCCGGCGATCGTGGAGTCTACGTCCTGGACAGGGCGGACCTTTCCGCCGCCGAAATAGAGCTGTGCCCGTGCGCACGAGATAATGTGGGCAAGAATTTTGAAAGCCTCGTCGGCATTAGTCAGGTAGCCGTTGAAAACGAAACGGGGTTCCTGGCCGCCCATGCCGTCGCTGACCATGCCGTCGCAATACTGGGCAATCACATAGAGCGCAGCCGCATCGACCCCCGCGGCAGCCAGGTAGCGTCCGGCGCCGTAGCGCTTGTTCGTTGCCATGTCGTAGAAAATCCACGCGGGGTTCGATGACCAGGCCGTTTTGAAGGTTCCATCCCAGGCCCCCCCGCTGGTTCCTGCCCCGGTAGTAGCGTATACCGCAGCCGTCCACCCAGTTCCGGCGATATTCCCAGTGGCATAGGTGGACTCATCGGCCAATCCCGTTGCCGTCGAACAGGTAATGGTCAACGCGGAGATGGCAGAGATGGCGAACTGCCCGTTGTTCCCGGCGTTCACAAACCCAGAGGTGGTGATCCGCATCCCAACGAGGTAGCCATCAGCAACGAACGATCCGACCGTCCGAGTGAAAGTTTTCCCGCTGGCAGATATGGTGATCGTGTTTGGGCAGTTTGCGGACAGGGTTCTCGACGCGGAGGATTCCGTTACCAGCGTGGTTGAATTGGCGAACGTCAGGGTCAATCCATCGGTGGAAATCCCAGTGATGGTGAGCCCCTGATTGTTTCCCGTTGCGCTCCCGGTATTGTTCCCGGAGTTCGTGAACCCAGTTGCCTTGACTGGCTGGAAAAGCCGGAACCCGTCAGCGATGAACGATCCGCTAGACCGAGTCATCGTTTTAGTAGTTCCGTTAACCGAGATGCTCGTGGTAGTGGTGACGGTCGTCCCAAGACCGATCCCACAGGTCGCAGGAGTGTAGTTTTTCGGAACCTGGATTTGAATTCCGCGCATTGCCACGCTTATTTTGGGCATGGACGCGAATCGGCTCGCGTCATACATGACCCCCAGGATGGAGGTGGCTGGGTAGCGCAGTTGCTCATCAACAATAACGCTGTAGCTTTGGAGGTAGGTCGCATTGGATGGGTTGCTGGTGGTGTCCAGCGTGGAACGCGATACCCGCACCACCCAGGATGTTCCGGTGGGGAGTGAAATCCTGTAGCCCATCACGAACGGCCCGTCCGAGCGCCCGATTATCTGCCCGGGGGCGATGTCTTTCCCATTGTAGGTGCTGGGCAGCGTGTTTGTTACATCGACGAACCCGCCACCATTGGTGTTTACCTCGAATTTCATCTGGACGCTGGAACCGTCAATGCTCCCATCGGAATTGATCGTCCTGCAAGCAGGCATCGAAATGTTGACCCGAACCGCGTCAGCAGCGGGGTTAGATACGGTGAACGACTGCGGGGACGCCACCAGGATTTGAGCCCCGGAGGTAGTCAACGTCTCAACGTCTGGGAACCCTGGGAGGAGCCCCTGAGTGGCAGTCCCGGAGACCATGGCAACGCTGACCCCATTGAAATTGAACGTGCCATCCGCGTTCTGGATCGGCACATCATTGAGGCAAACATCCTTGAGCCCATACCCTGCGTGGATCGGGCCAGATACCTGACCCTCAGAAAGCGCAAACAGAAGTTTTGCTTGCTGAACTGCTCGGAGTTCCGTCCCAGTGGTGGCAGCACTGCTGACCGGAGCAGGGTTCGTCACCGTCCCAATCGGGGTAGTCGTTTGATTCGGATACCAGGATGATTTCCCGCCATCAGGCATTGATGCTCCCTAGATGCACTTGAGGCTCGCTCCCCAGGGGGTGGTATCGCCATTTCCTGTCCAGTTCCCCAACCCATCCATGCCGACGTAGAACAGGTAGGAGGAGAACGCCTCTGTATCGACGCACTCATTGATCAGCGGGGGGACGATGGTCATCTGCCCATACAGGACCGGGACGGGGATGCCCTGGCCAACAGTATTGTTTACGTTATTGAACAGGAACGAATTTGGGGTTGAATTGGCGTCTGAACTGTTCGGGGTGCTCATAAGGGCTTTGGTAATGCCTCCGAGAACCATGGACGAGCCCATGCCGATCAGCGCACCGTGAATCCAAGGGATCGCCGCGCCCCACCCGGTGAAGGCCAGGCCAATCAGTGCTGCGCCCAGCAGTATTTCCCCGAAATTGGAGTCGGCCCCAGAATTAACGGGGACGATGCGGATCTCCTGGCGCCCGGTGGGATCGCACAGGTGCTCTCCGGGAATGGCCGTGTTGTCCTTGAGTACAATTCTGTACCCTCCCTTGCTGGCACGGACGTAGTCCTCAAATCCATTGACAGTCGCACACAGCAGGCGGATCGCCTCGCCCGGGGAGGTCACGTTGAGATGTCGAACGCCGGCCCCGAACTTGGCTCCCAGGTGCCCGCGAAGCCGCACGGGGGTTAGGGTTTCGCTCATGCGTTCCTCCGGAGAACATGGGAGATTCGCCCGAGGTAGGGCGTCAGCAGATCGACCCGGGAAAACAGATTTCGCGGGTGATGGAGCAGCCAGCCATCATTAAGCAGGATCCCGGCGTGATTGGGGATGACGTGGCTCCGGAACCGCATGAGCAGGGCATCCCCAGGAAGCGCATCGACAAGGCTAACCTCGCGGAACCCGCAGGCGGAGAACTGCTCGGTGAACGGGGAATGGCCGAGCTCCCAGAACTTATCCTCGCGGGGAAAATCAGGTAGGCCGCCGTAGTAGTCCCGGACGAGGGACCAGCAATCCGACCAACCAAATAGGAACGGACGCTCGGTCAGCGGGATCAGTGCGGGGTCCAGACGTTGCATCTCGTCGCCCTGGCCAAGGATGAACCAAGGAACGCCAGATTCGCTGCACCGCTCGCGATCCAGATCGCTGGGCGTGGCGGGTCCGGTGTGGGAATGGCAAATCGCCTGGATCGGGCCAGCGTCCTCCGCCGAGTCCTGGTCCCCGGCATGGATTGAAAAACTGTGTTTTGGATCACCCTCGGTCACGTTCCGGCATGGGAAATAGACATCCCCCGCGATCACGCCGCACGCCTCTAGGGGGGCCTGCTCGTGTGCGTGGTCTCGGAATGCCTCGAAGGCCGGGAGCATCATCGTTAGGCCATCTGGAGGCCAGGGAACGCGCCATAGGGCAACGGCACGCCCGACCCGAAATGCGCGATGCAGCCGTTCGGCGTTTTGATGCCCCGATCACAGGTTGCGAGGCCTCCGGAATAGGTGCATAGGCCGGAACCATCGGCGTTCTTGTAACTCCAGGTGCATCCAGAAATAGTCATCGGGCGAGCCGGTAGATTGAGTCCCTGCGCATCCGAGAGAGCGACCAAATCGAACGTGATGCTGTCCCAGGTATGCGCCGTTTTCTGCTCGACAACCCAGATGTCCGAGGAGAATCCGGCGCTCGGATCCGCCGTGGCGTTGACCCCACCCGTGAAGTTGACCGCATCCAAGAACTTCGTGAGAACGGAATAGCGGGTGACGATCGCGCCCGTCAGATCCCCCAGGGACGCCACCAGCGCGCCCACGACGCCGCTGAGGTTGGATACCGTGAGTTGGGGGTGCGGGAGGGCGCCCTGGGTCGTTTCCTCCATCCCGGATATCTCGATGGCCAGCGGGGAATAGGCCTGTCCAGCCCACACCACAGCCGTTTTTAGCTGGTTGAGATTCGGGGTGAAAAAGTAGACCGAACCTCCGATCCCAGTGAGATCGAGCTTGAACCCGACCCAGAGGGCGCCAGGCGTGAGGGTTTGAATTTCGGAGGTCGGAATTGCCATTAGGCCACCCGCTCAACGAAGGTCCCCGTGATCCTCCAGGAGCCGTCAAACGAAACCCGCCGATAGTCCTTGCACGTCCACAGCGCGGCGACACTCTCTCCATACGGAGTCCAGGAAAATCGAACGACTCCGGCCTGAGTGCGCAGGAACGCATAGATAGCCTGGGCCTCTGCCAGGGAGCGAGCCGAGAATATCACCGGGAGGGTCCGGAGATCCGTGTTGATGCCGTTCCCGGTGGTTTCCACATACCCATCGCCGTAATTGATTTCAAAATTGCGGACATCGGAGACGATTTCACAGCCCCAGTCCTCAACCCATGTGAAAATCGGTGCGGCCATTGATCCTCCCTATGCCGGGTTCAGGACGCCGCCTGGGCGCTGGTGCTTCTGGATGATCCCGACCACAACGGATTCGAGTTCCTGTCCGATCTGCGCGCCTCCGCTAGCGGTCACCTTGGAGGTCGCCTGGCCATTGCCATCGACGTTGACGGAGATCGAGACGTTGTTGACCTGGGAGGCGGTACTGCCGGCGTTCTGGCTGGCCGGGATGATGCGCTCACCCTTGTGGATCTGGGCGACCTGGTCATACGGGACGTAGTCGGTTCCCACGGCGTAAGAACTCATTAGGCTCGAGCCGTTGACGGCATTTGAGGCTGAGGTGGTGCCTCCAGTGACGGAGGGGGTGAACAGAGAACCCAGCCAATTGGCCAGTCCGGGAGTCACATTCTGCTGCATGGCCAGTTTCGCGAGGTCCTTTGCCATGGAGGTGATGAGGTCACTGAACGCGACCTTGGCCCCAAAACAGGCATCCACGAAATCATTATTGAGAGTGTTGGCCCAGGAGTTGACCGTGCTGCGCATGTCGCCAAACGTCTGGGTCATGATGTGGGCCTGGTTGTTCAGGTCATTCATCCGGGCGGTATATTCCGGCAGCGTCCCGACTCCCTCCATATAGAGACGGTTGGTTTCCCTGATCTGGGCCGCGATGGATACATTGTCGTCGTGGGGTTTGGTCAGAGCGTCGGCCTGGCTGAACGTGAAGTTGTCCTGCGCCTGCGCAATCGCCCGGTGCTGGTCGGACCAGCGTTTGTAGGCATCCTCCGCATCCTTGGCGTCTGAAACGGCACTTCGCTTGCGTTCGTTGGCGGCGTCTTCCTCGTCCTTCTTCTTCTCCTCAAGGTATTTCTTGGACCAGTCCGCAACGTCCTTCTGCTGCTGTTCGATGTCGGAATTGACCTTGTGCTGTTCGATCAGGTTGGTGAGTTCTTTCCCGCTGTAGCCCTGCTGCACTAGCTGGGCCCTGAATGCGCCCTCGGAATCGCCAATGAGTTTTAGGTATTCCTCGTGCTGCTTGGCAAGTTCGGAGGTGTATTGCTTGGCATGGGCGGTGGCCTCGTCCTGGAGCTTTTTCTTGTTCTCCATGTAGGTTTTCGACCACTCTGCGACTTCGGCTTCCTGCTTGGAGAGGGCGCTTGCGGCCATCCTGGAGCGCTCAATGGTGGCGAGCTGGTCCCGCTTGGCCTGCTCTGCCTTCACCTCGGCTTCTGGATCGCCGCCAGGGTTGTAGAGTTTCGCTACAGCGCTATCCCCAAGGTGGTTCAGCCCGCTTTGCCCACGATCAAGTGAGGAGTTGTACCAGTTCTCCAGCCATTTCGGAGGTTTGAATCCGGCGAGCATCCCGAGCAGTTTCGTGAGGCCGTATAGCGTCCCAGAGATGGCCGTGTTGATCCCCCCCCAGAGGATTTCAACGCCACCGACCGCCGCCAACACCACATCGCGGATAACTGCCATCGTGAGGGCAAGCCCCCCAGCCAGGATTTCCCCGATGCTCAACTCGTCATCAACACGGGTCATGGCCGACGCGAGGCCAAGAACCTCCTTGACCAAGCCCACAAAATTGGAAGCCGCCGAACCGAGCATGGCGTTCATGTTCCGAGCCGCTTCGGCATTGTCGGTGAGCCACTTTTTCATGTCAATTAGGCCCTGGTTGATGGCCTGAACTCCAGTGCTGAACGCATCCGAGAAGATCGACCCGAGCACGGTCTGAGCATCCTCCGCATAGCGGGTCATGCTCAACAGTTGCTTCCCGGCCGTTTCCATGGAGGCCGCGTAGGCGCCCTGAAGGTCCTTGGCCTTCCCGAGGACCAGATTGGTTCGCGCCTGGATCTTCTCCTGTTCGGTCAACTGGGCCACCGTTTTCCCAAGTGACTGGGCCAGGTCCTTGTAGGACTGATCGAAATTCACGTTGATGCCGATCGTGCGTAGAACCTCCGTCTGCCCGGCCTGGATGCCATGGATGAGCGTCTGGAAGGCGTCCGAACTGTTCATGTTGCCGATGACCGCGGCATCCTGAGCGAGCCGGGCGAGTTTCGTCGCGTTCGCCAGGTCGATGTGACTCTGAGCCATCACGGAGAGCGACTGCCGGGACTCCACCATGGAAATGCCGGTTTGGGTCAGGGACGCGGCAAATGCGTCCATCTGTGCCCGGGTGTAGCCTGCGTTGTTGCCCACAACGCCCATTACGACGCCAAGGGTGTCGTAATGGGCAGCAAGTGTGGCAGCCTCACGCGCATACTGGACGACCTTCCAGGAGGCCCAGGCAGCGGCCAATTTCTGCACGATGCCTTCCAACCCCCTTCCGGCCTGTTCCATGCTATCCATGGCCCGGGTCGCATCCGTCACACCCTTGGAATCCACTGCGATGGAAAGCTGCGCTACCTGCATGTCAGTTCTCCTGTTGGGTTTCAAGGAAGGCGCTGTCGATGGCGCGGATCAATTCGAGTTCGGAATAGGTCAGTTTTCGTCCCCTCGTGCGGCTCCAGGCTTCGATGTCTTGCCAGGAGATCAGGGAAGGCCCCATTCCGTTGGAGGAGCGGCCCCTGTTGATGTCCAACCACAATTCCCAGGCGGTAGTGGCCAAACCAGGGAACGATGGCACGGAGAGGGCATCAGGACGATTTCCGGTCGTCTTTTCGAGGAGTTCCAACTTCTGCCGTTTGGTGACGCCGGTCTTGTCTGCGGATTCCAGATCAAAGATGGCCAGCGCCACTTCACGGGTGGCCTCGATCAGGAACTGGAAGGGGTCTTCGGGACGAAAGGGGACTCCTTATCCCCCAACGCCTCGATGACCTGGTTGCGGAGCCAGAACGCCTTTGCTCCGGACAGGCAGGCGGTGGCGACCTCTGCGGAGTAGGGAACCTCCGCGTCCCCATCTTCCAGGCCGCTCCACCCGAGGATCCGGGCGGCGATCAGATCCACCGCATCCTTCTCGTCCTGGGAACCCGTGGATTCCCGGCGCTTGCGGATCCGATCCAGGATGGCCGTCACGCGGGCCTGGGCCGCGGCATGCGCCGGGGTCGCAAGTTCTAGGACCCAGCCAGAGGGTTCCTTGGTGATCGGGTCCTGCACCTCAAATGGGAACGAGGTGTTGAGGGCCGCCTGAATGCTTTTGAAATTGAACACACTTGCTCCTTTTATTTCTTTCCGCCCTTGCCTTTGCATTTGGCCATGTCAAACCTCACGGAAGCTGGGTGATCATCAAGGCGGTATTGGTGCCGCTGATGGGGACGTAGGACTCGTAATCGACGGTCACCGGGAACATGCCGTCCTTCGGATCGCCCTTCCAATTTTTCAACCGGCAGCGGGTCAGGTCGAACTGGTAGGTCTTGGTCCCGCCGGGTCCGAAAAGCATCTGCAGGACCACATCGTTCTCAGCCCGCATGTCGGTGTAGAGGGCGTAGGTATTGGAATCGAACAGGAGTTCGAGCGCCCCCGAGACCGTGGCTGCCTTGTGGCGGATATCGTAAATCCCGTTCACGCCACAGATCGCGGCGACATCGCTGTTCCGATCACATTTCATGCTCCCCTTGGTGATCGGTAGGACGGTGGTCCCCTTCTTCACCACGGCCTCGAACGGGGCGACCTGGTTGTTGGTGTTGGCCGCCGTGTAGGTGGTCATGATAGGGGTGGTGGCCTCATTGCTGACCGTCTTGGCCAGGAGATCGAACTTGATCTGCACCGGCTTGGCACTGGAGTCCCAGGAGAGTTCGAAGGAGTCCACCACGGCGCCCAGGAACGGGAACGCATAGCCGTTGACCTTGTGCAACTTTTCCAGTGAGAACGAAGGCCGGATGTTCTGCGAGATGGCGTAGGCGGAAAGGCCAGCAGCATCCACCAGGCCGGAGGCGGTCGAACAGGTGATGACCAGGGCGGCCACGTTGCTGATTAGGAACGTCCCGTTGTTCCCGGCGTTGGTCGCATCCCCGTTGCCGTCCATGTACATCCCGACCGCGAAACCGTCCGTGACGAACGATCCGGTAGCCCGGGTCCAGGTCTTCCCCGCGGCGGCGATGGTGATGCTTCCCGCGGTATCCACAATCGCGGGCGCGATCTTGGAGACGTTGGAGGTGAACGCCCAGTTGCCCATCACGGCGGCCATGAAGTCGTCGTAGATCCCATAGGCCAGGGGGGCGGTGAGGGTCGCCTTGCCCTTGAGGAAGGACCCGCGGCCCGCGGCCTTCATGTTGTCGGTCCGGAGGACGGGGTTGTCGATGAAGTCCCGGTCGGCGGTGTAGCTCAGATCCGCCCACGGGAGAATGAGCCCCGTGGGCGTGGCGGGGGTGCTGCCGAACGCAACTTCTCGAACGTAGCTGATCTGGGTTTGATTGCCGACTTCATTGGCCATGGTTTACCTCAGAGGACGGAGAACGGAATGGAGACGGGGAAGTGCAGCCAATCCGCCTCCGTGACAAGGGGAGCCGGGGCGGGAACTCCGCATGCGACCCCTGAGAGAACCTGTTTTTTGAAGTGGTCGACGATGCGCTGAACTTCGTCGAGTGCGTCCGCAATCCCGGTCCCGGTGGGGACCCACACGGACACCTGGTAAATCCCCATTTCGTGGTCGGCTCCGGAAAATACCGGATCAACTCCGGACGGAATTAGGTCCACCTTCCAATAGCGCTCGGTCTGGGCTGGGAAGTCGTAGCCCTGGAATTCGACCTTTTCCCACTCGATCATGGGCAATTCGGCCAAGTGGGAATCCAGGGCGGCCCTGGCCTGCTGCCAACTCATCGCGTGGCCCCGACTGCTCCATCAACGATTTTCTGCCAGCGAGCGACGGTGATTCGAGCCATCCCGGCCGGGGCCTGCTCCGAAGAGCCGAATTCGAGTTTCAGGATGTATGGGACGTTGTTCACGATATAGAAAACCCCGCCGGCCCTGAGGTGCGCAGCCCATTCAAGTCCGCGTTGGATGGACGGGCTCCCGTTCTTGCTGGCCACGGTCCCGACAGTAGAGATGGGGTCATTCCCGAAGAACCAGTTGGAACGAGCAAGACCGGTGTCGACAGGGGTCGCAAGCATCAGGTCACGGGTGATATCGATGCAGACCTTGCGGACGATCTTGTCGAAGCGCACCCCGCATTCCTGCGCAAAATCATGCAGAGCATCGCCGAAGCCGATCATTTGCGCACCAGCAGGTTCCATTCGCAGACGGAGCCACCAGGAGCGAACTCCGGACGGGTCTCAATGACCACGTAGGGCCAATTGAGGACGGTCAGGAAGTCCCCGGGTTGGGGGGAGAAGGTCAATCCCTTGGACGGGATCGAGGCCATGATGTCACCACCCTGGACGAGGCCATCTCCGAATTTGTAGCCAAGGGTCTTGATGCTGGTGGAATCGAGTTTGCAGAGGGTGGAGCACGTTAGGGTCGAGGAGCTCACAGATTTCCCCGTGGCAGGGTCGATAGCCCCCAAGACATTACGCGATAGCACCGCCGATGCCGCCTTCAGCAGTCTGTAGGACTGCGCGACCTGGGCGATGATCAGGGCGTCATAGCTCACGAGCGCACCAATTCTCCACCGGAGCGGGGATCGCAGGTCAGGAATGAGGAAACGATGTCCAGCACGGAGGCGGGAATGGGTTTTCGCTGGAGCCCGGTGATGGTGGTCGTCCCGGACTTCAATTCGGTGGGGACCAGGCCGCCAGCGTCGGCGGTGCGATCCTCGGACAGGATCCGGAACGCATACTCAGCCGTTCCGTTTTTCACCTGCCAGGGAATGCTCAGGTTGGGGATGGGATAGCCGTCATGGTCGTAGAGCCAGCCGATCCCGGAGGGGGACATCCCAAACATTCCAACCCCGGCGATCCTGGGCCAGCACAAGATTTGTGCGGAAGACATGCGGGACCCTATCCAGGGGAGATTCCCCATGAGCCTGGATGCCTGGATCAGAACGGATTCCTTGGTCGGGTCATCGGCCGCAACCCAGTCGGCCTTATAGTCAGGGATTATCGCCGCCATGTAGGCTTCTGCTTCCGCAAGGGAAACGAGGCTGTTGGCGGTCACGTCGCCGGGAGCCGTAATGAGGGTCACTTGGATACCTTGGCGATTTCATCGCGCAGGCGGTCGTAGCCCCACCGTTCGAGCACGGATCGGGTCCCGATTTCCAGGGAGATGGCCTTGGCGATGAGAGCGGACTTGTCCATCTCCACTTCGGCCTCGACCTTCCTGGCCTCGCCCATGACGGCTTTCAGCGCGGCGATCTCCGCGTCCTTGGCGGCCACGATGGAGTCATGGACGGTCTTCTCGACGTGCTCCACCTCGACCCGGAGGAAGTCCAGGACGCTCCACCCGATTTTCTTGTGGTTGGACACGGCGTCGGGATGGACTTCGATGGTTTCCCCGGCCTTTGTCATCGTGACGAATTCGGACATGGAATCTCCAGGCAAACGGGCCGGGTCCCCGGAGGAACCCGGCCTGCTGGCGGCTAGTGGATGAGGAGGGCGGTGTGCTCGGGCTTCACATTGCCGCAGCCCCAGGCGATGCTCACCATGTAGAGGAGCTGCTGGAACTGGGGATAGACAGCGATCTGGAAGGTCAGGCCGGTGAACGGGTCGGTCACGAACTCCACGTCGGTGGCGGCGTCCAGCGGCTTGCCGGAGGGATCCAGAGGCATCGCAGGGGCGCGGGTCACGAGGTGAAGGGCCATCTGGTCGAAGGCCATGTTGCAGACCGCAGCGGCGCCGATGGTCATCGCGGTGCCGGTGGTGATGCCCGCGGCGGGGACGACGCCAGGAGCCGCGATCTGGATGGTGCCGGGGCCGGTGGTGCCGACGGTCACGACATACTTGTTGGTGTCACCTGCGAAGGTGACGATGTCGCCAGGCTTCACGACCAGGGTGCCGGTGACCAGCACGATGGAGGTCGCGCCCTGGGCGGTTGCGCCGGAAGTGACGAAGTTGATGCCAGTGCCGGCGACCGTGGTCCGGATCTGGTTCGACACGCCCAGGTCGAAGCCCTCGATCGGGAGTTCGTTGATGCGGCCACGGCGGAGCAGGCCGTCACTGCCGGACTCGTTGACCTTCAGGAGCAGGGACTGCTTGCCGCGCAGGGAGGCAGCCGCGGTAGAACCGAGGACCATCTTGAGAGCGCTGGTGGAGGTGCCGTTGTCCTCCAGGATCTTGCGCATCTGCGCCAGATCGGAGAGGTCGCCCGCGGTGGCGAAAGGGATGGTCCCGAGGGTGCCATACGCCCGGGAGGCGAAGGTGCTCAGGGCCGCGAGGTCAACTTCCATCAGGTTGGTCAGGGTCCGGAAGGCCTGCTGGAACTGCTGGTTGAGAACCTGGTTGTACCATCCGGTGTTCAGGGCGCCGCGCTGCTGTTCACCGTTCCAGCGGACCGGCACACCTTTGCTCTTGGTAATGGTCATGGTGCCGTTGCCGATCACCTGGTCGCCAGCGTCCGGGCTGGTCACGCCGGGGGTGATGTCCACGGCGGTGGCCGAGGGGGTGACGGGATACATGATCGGCTGGTTCAGCGCGGCCTGCTCGGCGCTGGAGTTGCGGAACACGTTGGGGATGAAACCCACGAGTTCCCGGGACACGACGTCCAGGGACTCATAGATGTTGGGAAGAAGGCTGGTCAGGGTATTGGCCATCACCGCTCCTAGTCAGTGAGGCTGCCCTTGTCCTTCGTGAAGAAGGACATCTTGGCAGCGGGTTCGAGTTGGTTGAAAGCGTCACGGGTCATGGTTTTTTGCCCGGTGTTCGGCTTCCCGCCGCCCCCGTTGCCGCCCCCTCCCGAGGCGTTGTTTCCTTCGAAGGCGCGACCAAAAACCGGGTCGGCCTTGAAGGATTCGATGAGGTGCTTGAAGGTGGCGGGGGTTCCGGCCGCATCTGCGACCATCGGATTCCCCGCGGCGTCCAACACCTGTACGCTGAATTTGCCGTCCTGTTCCAGCACCTTGACCCGGCCCTTGACATGGGGGAGGAGGAGCTGGGGAACGCCCTTGGCTTCGGCAATGGCCGCGGTAGCCTGGGCGTCGATGAGGTGCTGTTCCAGGGCCGTCTTGTATCCCTGTGCCTGCCTATTGGAGGCCTCCAGATCGGCCTGGTGCTTGGCGGCCATCTGCTCGCGCTTCTTGGTCTCCCCTTCCAGAACCTTCTGGTACTCACCCTTCTTGAGGGCATCCTGAATCGCCAGGTCATCCTTCTGGCGCTGCAGGTCCTCCTGGGCCTTCAGGAGTTCGGAGATCTCCTCCGGGGTTTTTCCGAGGCCCTGCCAGGACTTGATCTGCTTGCTGAGGGAACTCGCATTGTCTCGCTCTTTCTGGAGAGCGGACTTGAGGCCAGCGGTGTCTTCCAGCCCATCGACTTCCAGGCGAAACTTGCCGTCATCGCCCTTCTTGTAGAAGGCGTGTTGGGCGGCGTCCAGGCCGTCGAGACTATCCAAGATGAACTTGAAGGCCATGCGGGATCTCCCCAAATGCGCCCAATCCCTGGGCACACTGAGAGGGTCAATCCCACCGGATGCACGGAGGCCAACACTTTCTATCTGGCGGCCACCTTAGCTCGGAGTTGATCAAGGGTTATCGAGTTCCCGCTTTGGGAGATCATGTCGCTGAACCCAATCTGCCCATCCTGGTAGAGTTTCAGACGGTTCGGTCCCAGGATCTCCAATTGCCGTTCCGGGGCCTGCTGGTCAAACCAATCGGTGTAGGTTAGATCCGCCGAAACGGCTTTCCCCATCGAAGCGCGGTTTCCCGCTGGCATCTTGTCCAGTTCTTTGGCGAGTGTGGAATTGCCGTGAGCCTCGCGGGCCAACTGTTCCCACGACTTGGTTACCGGGAGCAGCACACAACGGCACCCCCAGTGTAGAGACGGGCTTGGGTGGTTCTCTTCCATCTTCCACTCCTGGCCATCTAAGCCGGCACAGGAAGCGCACGTCCGAGGGTCAAGGGTCGCGCACCACGAGACGCCCTCAAGGATGTCCGCATTGGCTTCATAGGCATCCTCATGAGCAGCGTTCGCCACCGAAATGACCGAGGTCCGGACCAGAGCCTCAGCATTGCGTCGGGCCTTCCAGATGGGTCCCCTATCCAGGAATGGGACCTTGCGCAGATCTACCTTTCCCACCGCGTCCACTCCTCGGATGTTCTGTCCCATGATCCGATTGCGGAGTTGAGTAACCGTCTCGCCACGAAGCATGCCCTGGCGCATTTGATCGGAGAATGCCTGAATCAGGTCGGTTGATTGGCGATTCCACCAGACGGAGGATGGGGCTCCCTCGATCAACGTATCGGAGGCAATGGCCTTGAGTTGGGAGGCCGTCCATTTGGGAGGCACCATGACATCAGCCCCGAGTGCATCATTGATGGCGCTGGTCAGCCCTATCCCAGAAACCTGAATCAACCCCTCCAGTTCGCCCTGGTGGGTGTCGCTGATCAACCCATAGGACTCGTCAATTTTGGTCTTGGCTTCCTTAAGCAAGGCTTCCAGGCGGGCCCGCTGCCAATCGGTGCGCGGCGTGTCCAGGCCGGCGCCCAGGAGATCTTTGATCAAGTCCTGACCGAGTTCCATCAGAAGATCAGTCACGTCCTGGGATAAGCCCGCCTCGTAACGGTGGGTGTCGACCGCCAAGTTGAGAATATTGGATCGGATCCGGTCAGGAACGGGCATCAGCAGGACTCCCAGACACCAGCCCGCAGGAACCCGTGCCAGCCGCACTGCATCCGGCGATAGATCGACGGGGACAGGGTTGGCGCATCCTCGTTCCCATCCCATGCCCAAGCGTGGCGGCCGGCATCGGCGGATGTCCCCAACGGTAGGATGGACACGCCACGGCACCCGCATGGGCAAATCATGCGCATATGCAGATTTCCGATCCCTTCCCGCTGAATGGACCAGGCCCCTTCCGGTTGTGTTTGGTCGGATGCGAAAATGCTCCAGTCCCCGCTTGCTGTTTCTCGCCCTTTGAAAGGGATGTGTTCGAACTTCGATCCGTTCATATCCACCTCACGCGGTTCTTGGCGGGGACCATGGATCCACACTCCGGGCACTCGATCAGGGCATCGGTAGTTTCGATATCCACCGATTCACGCACCTCATGCCCACAGGCCGTGCAGGTCTCACGGAACACGGCGATGTTCCGCAACGGGTCTATTGATCGCGTGATGTAGTCCATCAGGCACCCTTGCGGATCGCCAGTAGCCCGCCCGTGCAGAAAGGCCGCCCGGTGTTCGTGGTCCCCTTGACCCGGATCAGGTAGGCCTTCCCGTCGACGCCGCCCTTGATCGACTGTTTCACCAGCGGGAAGGTGGAAAAGTCCGCAACCCCGACCAGGAAATCGGAGGCCACAACCGCTGCGCCGCTCTCTTCCTCCACCACGAAGACCGCGCTGGCAACCGTTTCACCCGCCATCAGGCGGTTGTTTTCGGAAAGGTCGATCGTGAGAACCCGGGTTTCGTCGGGGTCCTTGGCGCTGGGGAACTGGTTCATAGGATCACCTTGAGGGCTGGGGGTTTGAGTGTGGCGTTCACCGAGGGCGGGGCGATGGTGGAGACGATGGGCGGCGCCACCAGGACGGAGAACACCGCACCGGGGCGGAACGTCGTCACCAAGGCCGGGGCGATGAGGATGAAGTCGGGATCGGTGGTGAGTTCGTTCCCACCTTGAAGGTCTACGCTGATGCTGGTGATAGCTCGAAAATCGGCCGAAATGCGGATTGCCGTGGTCAGGATCGCCGCTGCGGCAACCTGAGCGATCAGGTTTGCGGATAGCCGAATGATCGTGGTCAAACTGGCCGTCATGCTGGCCCCTGCCGACATGCTGCTCGTCAGTCGAATCGCCGTAGAAAGGGATGCTCCCAGCGCGCCCTGGGCCGCAGGAGATGCCTGAAGGCGGATTGCCGTGGTGAGCGCCCCGTATCCGGTTGCGACCGCCTGGGGGGCCATCTGGAGCGAAATCCCGGTAGTCAGGGCTGCACCCAAGGTAGAGGTCGCTCCAAGGGTGGCAGTCAGGACAGCCGCTGCGCCCGTGGCGGTCAGATCGGAAGTCAGGGAGGAGGTGCTGCTGAGACTAGCGACAAGCCGAATCGCCGTGGTCAGGGACGCCGTTTCGGAAGCCACGACCTGCAGGACGGACTGCAGGGGGATGGCGGTGGTTAGTGCCGCGGTGAGGTTCGCCGATGCGACGGGGGACGATGCCAGGCGGATCTGGGTTGAGAGCGTAGCGGTTGCCGTTGAGCTGGCCGCTAGGGCTACCTGGAGCGCGATCCCAGTCGTCAGGACTGCTGCCTGGGTTGCCTGAGCCACGGGAGACGCGGTCAAGCGAATCGCGGTACTCAAGGTGGGCGTCAGGCTGGCTACGGCTTGAAGGGTTGCCGTGATGTTGGGCGATGCCCCCGCCGTGAGGTCCGAAGTCAGGGTAGACGTTGCCACCAGCGAGGAACTGAGCTGAATCGCGGTCGTGAGGGCCGCGGCAAGGCTGGCGGAAGCTGCCAGGGTCGCGGCGGGGCGGATGGAGGTGGTCAGACTGGCCGACGAGCTCCCGACAGCCGTCAGGGACACCCCAAGCGAAATTGCCGTGGTGATCGAGGCGGTCTGCGTTGCCGTCGCTGCCAGGCTGGTCGACAGTGGGATAGCGGTCGTCAGGCTAGGGGTCAGCGTAGCGACGGCAATCAGCGAGGCGGTTGGCCTGATGGCAGTCGCGAGTGCGGGAGGGGTCAGCGTGGTCGTCGCGGTCGGAGCAGCCGCGAGACTGATGGACGTGGTGAGCCCGGAGTTCAGGGCCGCGATGGCTGCGGCGGTTGCCGTCAGCGGGATCGCGGTGGTCAGGGATGGGGTTAGAGTCGCGGTTGCTTGAAGGGTCGCGCCTAGGGCAGCGGGGGCAACCACGCTCGCGATTTTGAACGCGGTGCTGTAGCCGACGATTTGGTTGTCAGCGGATGGAACAGTGACGGTCTGTGGGTACGTTCCGGTCGCCGCTACCTGCTGATAAAAAAGGGCCTCGCCAGCGGTTGACGCTGTTTGTGTGAATCCCACGGTGCCATTGGTGAACGCCTGCCCGGCATTGTCGAACCATTTGGTTAGAATGAAATCCCCAGCATTAGAGGTTGCTGAACCGGCGTTCGTGTGGCTGGCGCTGCTCGTCGTGTCGTTGCTGCTCGAGCTGGAATCCATGACGGAACCGAGCGTTTGGTTCATGCCTGCGACCACAGTCACAAACCCGCCGTAGTCGTTTCCCCCACCATAAATAGTGGTCTGAATCGTCAGCGTTTCGGTCGCCTTGGCAATGGCATAGAACCGATAAATCGAGGTTCCCCCGCCCGCGTTATAAACTCCCGCCCCCACCTGGGCATAGGTATTGGATCCGCCCGCCGCGTTGTCGCTCGCAGTCTTGGTCCCGAGCGTTGCGCCCTGGTCCGCGTCAATGATGATCAGATCACCAGCGGTGACGGCGATTCCAACCCATTGGGAAACAGAGGCTCTGGTTGTGCTCCGTGGGGTGATGACAACCGGTGGGGCGGGACTGGTGTGGCTAACCAGCATCGCATCCTGGGCGACAAGCCCCGCCGGGCTATTCCCGCCGGCCTGTGCCGGTTTGAGATAGCCGGATAGCGCCCGGACCCACGGGCCGCTCATGTTTTACCCGTTGCCGATGACCATCTCGCCGAACAACGTCCCGCTGGAGGTCGTCGTAGCGAGATACATCAGGGCGATGCAGGAATCGGTGTAGACCTGGGGCATAGCCATGTCGAAGGCGTTCTGCTTGGGGCGGCTGATGTTCGCCGAGACCACGGTCATATCCCCCAAGTTTCTCTGAATCACCACATTGAACGATCCGGCCCCAAGCACGCCACCGACCGTGACGCTGTTGACCTTCTGCACGCCCGTCCCGTTGGCGAGACGGAATGGCAGCATCCTCAGACTAGGATTGCTGCTTAGGTTCGTATCCAAGGTGGCCGTCTGGGTCGCGTTGGTTCCGTCCTGGTAGCTGACAGTCACGGTAGTCGCCGTGGCGCCCATGGCCACGTTCTGTTCCAGCCAGAGTTCGAGTTGGCTGTAGTCGGTGTTCGGGACGCGGGAAAGGGTTGGCTGCCCGCTCAATGTGTCTGTGTGCAGCGTCGTTGTGCTGAAGGATCCAGCATGCCAGAGCCGATCATAGATCGAAACTACACCAGGCTGAGCGGTGGCGGCGTCCCAGCCCAGGCAGTAACCAACGTTGGCCCCGGTGAACGCATTGATCACCGGAGCGCCCAACGTCGAGTCATTCGGGATCACGCCTGCCGTGATGTTGCCAATGGTGAGATTCCCGGCGGCAGGAATCCCCGCCGTCGACCAGAGGGTGTAGTAGAAATTGGCCACGGTCGTCGCGCTGGCTTTTTGCAGCTGGATCCGCTGCGCGCCTGCCATCGCGGCAACAAGTCCGTCCATGGTGGAAATCGCCATCATGCACCCCCATCAGGAGCGGGTTCGTATTGACGAAGCACCCCAGCCATGCGGGTGCAGGCGGTGGCGATGTCCTCCAACTCCTGGGCCGTTCGCCAGTCCTGGATGCAGACGATCTCCGCCGCCATCCCACCATCTTGCATGTTGAGGGAGATCATTTCGGTTTGGCCATCGGCGGCCAGGGCCTTGATTGTGCGCAGCACCATGGCCGTCTCCGGTTAGTTGTCGATCTGGATGGACAGCGCGGCAGCCGCGAAGGAAGGGGCCGGATCGTTGGCATTGACAGTTTTTGGGGTTCCGAGAGCTCCCCAACCGACCATGTTGCCACCGGAGGCGGCGTCGAAAACGCCACAATGGGTGCAGAGCCCCCAGGCCGTTCCGCCAGGCGCCGGGAAGGTCACAGGGTTGTTGTTGCTGGTCGTTCCGCTGGTTCCGGTGGAGGCTACGGTGCTGGCAGCGGCCTGGGTCCCGGCCCAGTTGGCGAGGGAACTGGCCACGCTCACGCGACCATAGTTGGTCCCAGAGGTGGAAACCTCGGTGCCACCACCAGTATCCGAGGGGGCCGCGGTGAACAGCGCCCAGTAGAGCGTGGTTGGGCCGGTCCCAGCGGCAGCCGAAGCCCCGGTAATGCCGATCGCCTGGCCTCGGAAGAACCAGTCGATCAATTTGTTTTCAGCGAAGTCAGTCCAGAACGACATATCGGCTCCTAGGTGGTTTGATTGGCCTTGGCCAGAGCCGCAGCGCGTGATTTGAGACGATCCATGGCAGACAGTGCCGGATCACCGGTCCCGCCCATCGGCGGGGCCTCGCTTGAGATGAGTTCCTTTTCCTGCTCCACGGTCCGATCCGGAGGAAGGGCACCCTTACGCTGCATGTTCCAGATGAACGTGTCCTTGCTCATCAGGCCAGAATTGGCCGCGTTGGTCATAGAAGTCATCAGGTCTGCCGCCAGTTCCGCGTCATCCCATTCGGTGTTGATGACCAGCGATCCACCATCCTTCTCGTCGATATACATGGCCATGTAGCGGAATGCTTCCTCAAGAGCGTCCTTGAAGGTCCAAACCCATTTCCGGAGTTGGGATGCACCTTCGCGCCCTTCCCGGTCGGATTCGGTAGCGGTCTTGTCGCCAGGCGCTCGAGAGATGATCTCTCCCGCCACCGCCCGCATAGCTTCTTCGATGTCCTGAAGGTCGGTCCTGCCGGCGGCGATAGCAGCTCCGGAATGTTCGACCACTTTCAGATCGGAGTTCTCGCCCCCGGTGATCAGCCGATTTGGTCCGACCACGGTTTGTCCGGTCCTCTCGTCCTTCGTCAGGTTCTTCCCGAACAACATAGGAACCCGAGCGAAATGTAGGATGTGCCGCTGGTCGCTCCTGGACTGGTAGTGCTCGACGTTGAGCCATGCCAGGTCCTCAAGGGGAGGATCGGCGAGCATGAACCCTTTCCTGCCGGTGTAGCAGGTGGTAAGAGGAATGCAGTTGAGTGTGGTCGGACCGCTGTTTTCAGGTTCTAGAACCCATTCCATGCCCCCCTCAGTTGACTGCGTCTTGACGTAGGATTCGACATTCCCGGGTTCCAGAATTCGGATCCGTTCGACCTTCTTGACACCCCAGGGTCCATCAGGAATATCAGTGCATTCCATATAGCGGAACTGGGTCACCTCGTGACAGCCGTTCTCGATCTCAACCCGCCATCCAATGACACTGTCGAGTGGGATGTGAATCAGGTAGGGCCGTAGTCCCAGGTCACGTTCATCCTGCAGATCAAGCGCATCCTTACCGAGATTCTCTCGGATTTTTACCGTGTTCTGATATTCGGCTAGGATCCAACCGATTCCATCATGGAGGTTTTTGGAGAACACATCGCCAGCGAACGTGTCGAGGTTGCGCCCAGCCATGTCGATGTTTTCACAGCCATCCCGAAGTTTCTGGGGGATGTCCTTCCCCAGGATGATGGGCGTCCCGAATGGCTTCCCTACCATCGTGTTGACGGCCTTTTTGTAGGCGGGGAAGAGCACGGTCTTGTTCAGCCTGGCTTTGTATGCGGTGTCGCTCTCGGCCGCTTCCTTGGGGAGATATTTGCCGCCGGCCGCTCGCATCGCCAGTGTCCCACCAACAAGGGCATTGCATACCTCTGCCCGGGCCTGCATCTCAACGACGCAGTCACGCTTGATCGAGGGATCCGGTGCGGTATTCATGGTCACCCTCGCTGATCATCATGCGAACATTTGAATTTGGCGACCCCGGAAGCGACTGCCTCTTCCAGCCTCTTGACCACGTTCTCAAGGCGCTTTTCCAGGCGGTCTTCCATCTCCCGGAACTGGGCCGCCAGCGCCCCATGGGAGGGCATGTTCTCGATCTGGGTTTTCAGTGTGGCGAGCTGCACCCGGATGTCCGAGGTCTCCCGCTGGAGTTCCATGACCATCGAGGTTTCCCGCTCCTGGCGAGCGTCTTCCGCTTTGTTCCCACGGGAGGTAAGAGAGGTTACCCCGATCCAGATGCCCTGGACGATGATGCAGAGGAGGTAGCCCCAGGTCGGGATCTGGTCGAAATTCACTTCGAACCCCCATCCAGGGGTGTACTGTTGTAGAGCATCTGATCCTTGACGCTGCTGGAGCGGGTGGTTCCGTAGTAGTAAGAGGTGCAGCCGATCCAGGCCGTTCCGAGCGTCCCAACCAGCGTGAAGACTACCGCCTTGTTGCTTTCGGGAACAGGAAGGAACAGTAGCGCTGACAGGAGTCCGAAAAACCCGATCGAGATGATGTAGAACCCAACGGCAGGCGTCTTATCCCGGGTGGCAATCTCCATGTTCCTGGCCGATGCACGATCATCGGCGGCGATCTTCTGAAGGTCGGTTTCACTCTTGTAGCCCATCTGGGCCATCTGGATTTTGAAGTCCTGATCGGCCTTCTGAAGGGCCAAAAGTTGATCAGGGGTGGCGTTTTGGACCGCGGTCGCCAGGGCCTTCTGATCGGTCGGATCAACCCCCAGAACGGCACCGATCGCGGCATTCGCGATCCCTCCGAAAGGACCAAGGAGCGCCGTCCCCAGCATAGGAGCGACCGATTTAACGATTGCCTTCCAGTCAAAATCCATACTCACCCCCATGTCGGGAAACCCATTCCGAGGCCATAGGGATCCTCGTCGTAGGCATCATCAGGATTGACGGGCGGCATACCGAGCCCGGATCTGTGCCCTGTAGCGGGCGTTGTTCTCGATGTAGCCTCGGGTCTCACCGGCATGCGCATCGCCTGTGACCCGAGGCAGGGTCCGGAGCCAGGCTTGCGAATCAGCGAGACCGATGGAATCGGCCATCCGCTGGGCTTTGAGGATCGACCCAAGGCCCGCATTGTAGCTCCCGAGGGCCTGATCGAGCCCGTGGGTTCGGGCCTCCAGCCAGAGCATGTAGCGGTGCTGCGCATCGAGCGCAACGGGCACATTGGAGGGTTTTGCGCTGGGAGGTTTCGCCCATATGGCCCAGGTCGGAGGCGTGAACTGGCTGGGTCCGAATGCGCAGGGAACGCGCTGACCCTGTTTGTTGACGATCCAACTCTGAGCATCGGCGTTGTATCCGCTCTCGGCTTGCACCTGGGCGGCGCGGTCGATCCATCGCGACCCGGCGACAGAGATGAAGATGCCCTGCCAGGGGACGCACTCACCGGGTAGGGGCTTGGCGGGTCCAGCCAGCAGGGCAAGCGCCGCCACACAGGCGGCGAAGAGGCGGCGAATCACCGAAGCACTCCGAACAGGAGCCCGATAATGCAGGATGCGAGCAAGGCGGCCATCACAATGGAACGCTCCAACGAACCAGCAAGGATTCGATCGCCGAGTTTCGAATTCTCCAGGAGTTGGTAGACCGACACCGCGCCCACGGACCCGATGATCAGAATCGGCAGGGCGAGCACCAGGCGCACCAGGGCCAGTCGGGTCTGCAGGACGGCGTCCCAGATCGGACTTTCCGAGGCAACGTTGGTTCTGGCCGTTTCGCTTGCCATCCCCAGGACAATCAGAACGAGCAGAAGACCAACCCAGGCCGCGATCCGGACCGACTTGGCCCGTTCCTCAGGGGAGATCGATGAAACCTCAGCCCATAGGTGCTGGAAAAACCTGAGCATGGTTCGCCTCCATGCTCAGGCTCAGGCCCTCCGGGTGCATTGAGGCCAGCACTATTTAACAACCGGTGTTGCTAGGCGACATCAGGTGTACAGAATTGTACGGTCATCCCCAGGCCTTCGCCCCTTATCCAGCGTTCTCCAAAGAATTGTCGCTCTGGTCAATCCTCACCAGCAGCATGGCCCTGCGCCGCTTGGCGTGGCGAACTAGGGCGATGTAGATCCTGCGCTTGCAGATCCCCAAGCGGGCAATCATGTCAGGCTGGGCCACACGCTTTCCCCGCAGCCCGTAGATCTTGGCGTCCAGTTCGAACGCATCCATTGCCTGGCGCGGAACGAGGTCGAGTGCCTTGATGGTTCCTGCGGTCACAGCTGCCACACGATCCGCCAGGATGGGATCCATCATCATGGAGCGGAATTTCTCGGCCAAGACGGTTTCCAGGTAGGAGGTCATACGAGAAATTCCTCAGATGTAGTGATTTTCTTGGCATACAGGACCCGGTACCGGGTTTCATCCCCGGTGTGATCCTCTGATTTCGTGTCCACGTCGTCTGTTTTGATTGGGTCTCTGGGAAGGGTTGGGACCGTCCGAATGAATTGCCGGCAGGTGTTGAAAGTGAACAGTCCAGGTTCTTCCATTGGGTGCTGGTGGGCTGCCTTGAGCCGTTTCCGGATAGCCTCCCAGCCCGTCTTGCGGCTCCCTGGGCTCTTGTCGCACCGTTCCCAGCGAATGCCAATCTTGGCCATATCGTCGGCGATGCACATCCCATTTTCAGCGTCGAAGATCGAGTTGTCGGCGGGTCCCGGCACACATCTTGGCCCCCATGGGACATCGGCCAGGTAGGACTTCACGTCCCGGGCAACCTCGACGGCCAGCTTTCGGCACCCCTCGTTCGGTTGGCCATTCCACCCATAGATTTCCCCGATCCTGAACAGGGTCCCTCGCGGCCAAGACTTTTTTTTGCCGTCCGGCATGGTGGCTTCGGTTCCGTCGCTTTCGGCCCAGAAACCGACCGAGAACGGTTTGGACGAACCCCAGTCGAAGGATCGATCAATCCGCCAGGTGGAAGGGATCGGGAACGGCGGTTGTTCATGGATCGATTCGAGGTAGACATCATCGAACATCCCGCCGGCCACAATGTTCCAGTCGCCATCCTTCATGGCCTTAACCAGGGCGGGAGTTCCGAGGCCAGACAAACGTGATAGGTATTTGGGATCGTTGAGCATGAGGGATGGGTTGTCCTGCATCTTGGCGGGGATGTATTGCCGCAGCATCCCGCCTTCCTCATCCGGCATTTGGGTGATGGTCATCGGCGGGGCGAGGTCGACCCAGGCGGCCTTTACCCAGTTGTGCCCTTCGCCCCCAGGGTTCGCGCTGCACAGAATCCGGGGAAACATGGCCTGTAGTTCATCCGGGATCTTGAGCCCAACCATGCGAACCCGGCCCCGGAGATAGCGATACATCGTCGCAGTGAAATGGGTCAACTCGTCCATCATCAGGACGTGGATTTCCGCGCCCTGGTAGTTGTAGACGTTCTTTTCATGCTGGCAATGGCACAGGAAGATTTTCGAGCCGTTCGGAAAGGTAATGAAATTGTCACTGAGGTTGATGGAAACCTGCTTGACCTTCACCAGGGGGGACAAGAGGGCCTGGAAACTAGACGGCCCTTCCATGTGGTTCTTCCACAGATCAGGGAACGTGCGCCGGAAGAGATAGACCTGGAGGCCGGGGATCAACAGGCACCATAGGATCGCCGCGATTCGCATCAAGTGGGATTTACCGCCACCGGCAGCCCCGCCATAAAGAATCTCTGTGGCCATAGAGTCAAATGCTTCCCCCTGCTGGTCGTGCAGCATACCCAGGTCAAGTTCCAGCGGTTCAGCCATCAAACCTTCCCATTCCGGGTGATCTTCACTGTGATCGGCTGATTAGTCGTGACCTTGGCATCCACCTTCTCGACCAGCATGCCCTTGATCTGGGCCAGGATCCGGAGGGCGTCTAATTTGTTGATCACCTTATATTTCTTCAGCATCGCAATTGATTCAACAGAGTCTCCGTTTTCATCCATTGTGACGCCGCCCTCTTGCTCGACAAATTCAACGCCATTGATGCTTTCAGCCGTTACGTCATCCAGTTCACAGATGTCCACTAGGCTACCGCCACGCCTTCTGGTCTTGCGAACGTCGAAAGATGCTATGTTCTTCAATTTGTTGATGATCCAGTCGTATGTGACCCCGGCGTCCTCCGTGTGTTTCTGATTCAAATGCTCAATGTGTGCCTTAACTTCAACGTTTTGCAGCCACCTCCATCCTGTCGTTCTGGCTGACTTGGAGCTAACCCCAACGTCCTCCGCTGCTTGGGTAGCGTTTCCATGCAGCACATACTGCTCTGCAAATCGGAGACGGCGTGCAACGGTGGACTCACATTTTTCGCCCTTCTGTTTTCCTTTTGGCTTCTTACGTTGCGCATTTGTGTTCATTCCTCGTCCTCGCTCATCGGCCGGTCCGCATCACGCCAGCATTCCGCCGTTTTCTGCTCGACGTCGGCGGCCATCAGGCGATACATGCCGATGGCTTCCAATGTGGTGGCATCGTCGACACGCTTCTGGACGACGTTCATGTTCCCCTCGTGGTCCATGGTCAAAATCAGGACCTGCCGAAAATTGTCGACGTTGGCTGCAAGGTCCATGGCCTGGTTAATGACTTCGTTTCGCTGGGGTTCGGTCCACTTCATGATGCGCTCCTGAGGTCGTCCTGGTCTTTGGCGTAGCGGTCAGGCTTGGATGTGAGGTGCCAGTAACCGCAGGATCCGCAGTGGTAGGCGCGGAGAACGATGGTTGGGTTTTCCTTCTGGCGCTTCTGGAGGACTTCCAGGGCTCGGGTCTTGGAGGGGTAGCAGCCCTTTTTGCATTCCATGGACATGAATCACCCTGCCTTTTCCAGGGATGTAGCAGCGCGATTGGCATACCAGGCCGCCTTGCGCATGTCGGTGGCCGTGTCTTGTTTCTTTCCAGCGCGCCAAGTGTATTTCATGACGTTCCCCCGGCAGTAGGCCTGGAAACCTTCCGGCCCGAGGGCGGCCTCCAGGGCGTCGATGCACTCGATCCCGTTCCCTTGGTAGTGTGATGGATGGTCGACCAGATGCGGTTCCGGGCGGGAACTGGATTTGATGGGGGATCCGCCTTCCCGATCGAACATGCCTCCTGGGCGTGTTTCCCTGGAGATCATTTCCTGGGTCGCCTGGTGAATTGCTTCATGCTCCAGGCTCATATTGATCCCATAAGCCGACAAGAAGGACGGATCAGGGAAATTCAGTTTGATTCCGCGCTCACTCAGGGCCTCGGCCAGCTTTGCCGGATCCGGTTCGGTGTAGGGACCGGGCCCCGCCTTATCCAGGTAAGGCGTTTCGTCGACAACCTGCTGCAGCGTCCCTTGGCGGTTGGCAACCTCGTCAACGACTTCGGGGGTCGGGGAGTTCGCCACGGGCCCATCCGCGGTGAACTCGGCCGCACCGGGACGGACAACACAGATATCCGGAATCGGGATTGAGAATGGGTTGACCGGGAGTTCCGGAAACTCGGGCGCCTTCAGGGAGAAGCGCTTGACCAGGTCGCGAATTTTGTAGCGGATATTGTGGCACCGCTGTGCAAGTTGGGCGAACGTCTGCTTGTCGGGGGCGGAGTTGGCCTTTTCGGTGGTGTCCCGAAGTTCGACCATGGCGGCTTTCAGTCTTTCCTCGTTCTGGTTCACAGGAAGTTCCTGGGGAATGGGGGTTTGGGGGATGGGCTCCTCAGCGGTGCCCTGGTTTTGGAGGTGCTGGATGTGGAGCTCCAGCTGTTGGATCCGCTGGCCGTGTTCCTTCATCCAGTGGAATAGGTCCAGTTCGTCGGTGATTTCGGATTCCTTGTCCAGGAGGTCGGCCAGTTCGATGGCGGCTTGCAATTCGGTAAGGGCGTTGACAGGTTTCATGGTGCCTCCTCAAAAGTTGAGACGGATTCCGAGTCGGTAATTTCTCTGGATGGTCCCGGCCTCTAGCCCGATCCAGGTCATCTGCCAGGCCGTTCTCCAAGACCCGGAGAGTTGGTTCGCCACCATCACGTGAAGCAGGATCGCGGTTGCGAAATACTCATTCACCGTCGCCCGGGTCGGGTGCCTGCCCATGATGCTATTTTGCTCCTGGAGGTGGAAGGGGTCGGATTGGATATCCAGCGTCTGCCCCCAGTCCTGGATGGCAGACGCGACAAACAGGCCCTCCATAGCCACGTCCTGGCGGTTCCAAGGAGTCGAAGCCGACAGGGTGCAGGCGATGAGCAAGACGAGGAAGAAACGGATCATGCTGCCTTCCTCCTCGGGGCGATGCGCTTGGAGGCCCAGGCGGAGAATTCCGCTAAGGGGATGTCGTGGCGGTCGCGGGTGACCGTGTTTTCGAACGTGATCCAGCCGGCTTCGATGGACAGAACCTTGCGATCGTCCCGACTCTTGCCGCGGTAAACGCCAGGGGTGATTTTGGATTCAGGGATCATGCGGTCCTCCCTAGCGGTTCCGTCTTCTCCACGAACTGCACGCCAAGGTTTTCTCCCGCGTAAACCTCGATCTTCCGGTCGAATTCGCCGAATTCTTCGACACTCAAGGTGGTCGAGCTGATGTAGGTGAATGTCCCATCGGGCATTTCTTCCTTGCCGATGAACTCCCCGCAGAAGAACCGATGCCATACTTCGGCGCTGTACTGCTTGCCGTGGAACCATCCCTGTTCTTGAACCTGGTTGAGCATTTGCCAGTGGTATTTGTTCGCCTCAACGCTTCGCTTGGCTTTCTCGGGTCCGATCTGGATGGCGAGCGGGTTCCCGCCTTCCGCCATGACCTTCCAGTTATTTTTCAGAAAGGCCCACAGCGCCTGGGCGTTGCGATCCTCACGGAGAACGAAGATTTGAGGTTTCATCGGCGTACCCCCAACCATGCAAGGCCAGCCACCACTGCTAGGAAAACCATGGAAACCCAGTTTTTTCCTATCCAATTTGCCCCAGGACGGGCCTCTATTTCCCAGGGCGAGCCGATGGCCACCGGAAATCCTTCCCCTGCCTTCTGCCCCCAGGTCTGCGCGAGCGCGGGTTGCTTTTGGACCTGGGATGCAATGAAGACTTCGCCGATGGAATAGGCCTCTTCCTGGCGCTCCGGAGTCCATTCGCTCGGATTGATGGCTTCGAAGATGACCGTGAGGTCTTCCTTGACCACTAGAACAGGCATCCCCTGGATTTCAATCGTCGCCAGCGTGGTCATGATGCCTGCCCTCGGTAGAAGTCCCAGGCGGCCTGATCGTGTTCGTAGGTCCAGATCAGGTCCTGGAGGTGACGGATGAATGCCAGAGGCTTCCCGTAGACGATCCAGCCGGGGCCATCCTGGGCGACGAACCCTTCCAGGTGGGCAACCACCAGGGAGTCGGCTCCCCATTCCGCCTTGGCGAACGTGACCCACTCGGCCAGGGTCGCGTTGTCTCCCGGCAGGAAGTCGTCCACCCGGTCGTTGAATCCCCAGTCCGGGTTCACGGGCGCCCCCAGGTTGCGGTGATGTCTGCCTCGGCCAGAGGCTCATGGTGGGCAGGAGAATTCGGGCGACCCCGCCCACCGCGGGACAAGTCCTGGCCTTACTGGATCCGTTGCTGAGTTTTCGGTAGGTAACCCTGCCAGCGTAGACGCGCAGAACTTCGCGCACCTGGCCGGCGGCGCCCTTGAGGATCATGCCTGCTTCGATTTCCAAAGGCTGGATGGGGCGGGGTGTACGTGTTCCAACCATCTTTTCTCCTTGGTAGGGGTTCTTTACAGATGCAGATACAGATACAGATACAGGAATCGCTACGCGTAACATTTGGGGGTTACGCGTTACAGGGTGATGTATCGCGTTATTCACCATTTTCCGCGTCCTTCTTCGCCCTGTATTTCCGCATGTATGGAGCCCGGCTCCCGCTTTGACCCTGCCCCATATCCCTGTATTTGTCGTGGTTTACGACATGCCATCCCCCGGGAGTCGGAAGGATCCGGCGGCCCTCATGGTCTGGCGTTCTGCTGTCGGGATCGGGAGAGGACAGAACTTCAATGGCTCGCCGCATTTCCTCGACAGTCACCCGCGCCAAGCTGGCGAATCCTGGGATGGATCCCTCGACGTTGCCATTGGTGTCCTTCATCGCCAGCATGGCAATCCAGACACGCAGGGTGGAACTGTCCTGGCACCAGACGCTGGATGTGACGATGCAAGAAAAAAGTTTGCTGTATCCGGCCATTAGGCCACCCCCTGCAACTGCTGCGCTGCCCAAACGTCGGCCCAATCGGTCCCAGCCAAAGCCGGGATGCGCACCTCAACGTCCAGGCCCTTGAGCCGCAACTTCTTGGCCAGGGCGAAGGCGGCGACTTGGCCCTCATAGATCTTCCCGGCATCGTTGTCGCCGAAAATCACCACCGACCGCGCCCCCTCGGGGGGAATCCAGGAGGTCAGCCCGTTCGCGGACAGGGCAGACCAGACAGACAGATCGGATAATTTCCCGGCGCAAATGCTGGTTTCGATCCCTTCGGCGACACCCATGCGCTCGGCCGGCGGCCCCAGTCGAACCGAGGCCCCCTCCAGAGGAAGGCACGACATGACCTTCCGGACGGGATCCACCGCGGCCTTGAACCCATCGGGGGTGAGGTAAGTCCGGTGGACGCTCGCCCCGCTGCCGTCCGCATACCGCAGGATCGCCAGCATCGCCGGATGCACCCCGCCGCTCTCCAGGTGTTTGAGGCCGGTATGGGCCCGCAGATCCTCGGTGAGCCCGGACAGGTTCCCACACCGGGCCTCCAGGTATCGGCAGGCCGGCGTGTCGGGCGTCAGGAGCGAAGCGGATTTCAGCAGGCGGCGCACGGCATCCCGCTTCTGGGCCTCGGTGCGCTCGGCCTGGCGCTCCTGGATCGGGATCACGCCGACCAGACCGTCGACTTCCTTGGCTGCCTTGGCGAAGTCCCAGCCCCGGGCCCGCATCACAAAATCCAGGCCGCTGCCGGCGCCGCACTGGCTGCAGAAGAAACTGCCAGTTCCGTCCTTGTCGTCGAACCGAAACCGATTCGTCCCCCCGCAGAACGGGCACGGGTGGTGCTTGCCGTCCAAGAATTTCGGGTCGATCCCCAGGGATTGGATGATGCCCCGCCAGCGGCCCCGGGCAGCGATGGCTGTTTTCTCCAGGCTCATGATGCCCTCCGGTGCGCGAAGGCGATGCAGAGCGAACGGATCTTGTCGACGGTGTTCCGGGTCGGCTCGACCCGCGGCGCATGCTCGGCACGGAGCCCGCGGGGCGGCCATTCCCCGGTGATGTCGTGGTAGAGCGCCAAGGCCCGCTTGTGCGGATCCCGGCCGACCTTGGCGTGGTCCAGGGAGTAGGTTGCGACCTGAGCCCAGAGGTCCATCTTGTCGTTGGCCAGCTTCTTTTTCCCGCAGAGGATTATTTCCTCCATGCGCCCCGGCTGGTGCTCGATCAGGCTCTTGGGCGCCGGCTCGTAGCCGCAGCCGACGCACCGCTTGCCCATGGGGCTATAGCCGCACTTCGGGCAGGCCCGGGGCTCGTGCTCCTCGTCCTTGCGAATCTCCTTGTCGAGCCTGTCTCCGGAGGCCAGCTTATCCAGGCCCTCGAAGTAGACCCGCGCCCAATCGTCGGCGAACCGGATGATATTTCCGGAGAAGTCGAGGAGATAGCAGTCCTCCTTTCCCGTGTCGGGGCTGGATCGCAGACCGCGGCCCCACATCTGAACAGCGGTAGAGAACGATTTGCGCAGAGGGCGACAATCGCACACGCAGCCCACATCCTTGACATCGAACCCTTTGGCCAGGGCCTCGACACTCACCAGGATCTGGATCCGCCCCCAGGAGAACCCATCCAGGATGCGCGCCCGCTCATCGTCCTCAGTGGTCGCGCAGAACGTGGCAGCAGGTATGCCCGCCTCGTTGAACTGCCGTGTAATCTCCTCGCAGTGCCGGATGGTGCTGCCAAACACGATGGTCTTGCGCCCCAATGCAATCCGGGTCCACTCGCTGACCACATCGCCGACGATGGTCAGCTCCCGTTCCTCGGCTGCCCGATCCGTCCATTCGCCGTCTGCCTTGGTTTCGGCGCCCTCCATGTCGGGCTTGCGGCAACTGAAAATCCGCATCGGCACCAGCAGTTTCTGCTCCACCAGATCATGCATGGTGGCGGCATTGACTAAATGGGTGAAGATTCCGCCCAGGCCCTTGGCGAACGGGGTCGCGGACAACCCGACGACCAGCGCCTTGCAGTCGGGGCCCTGGATGTAGTCCACCCAAGTCTTGTACATCGCATGGCACTCGTCGATCACGATCACGTCCATATCCAGCGGCCAGCCGCGGCGCATGAGGGTCTGGCAGGATGCGATCTGGAACGGCCGGGACAGTTCGAGCATTGGGTTGTCGGCCTGGATGATGCCGTGGTTCCCTAAACCGAGTTCCCGGGCCACGTTGCTGGTCTGCGAGATCAGGGTTTTCCGGTCGCAGACGAACATCGCCTTTTTGCCCTTGAGCAGGGCCTGCTGGATCACGTTCATGGCCAGGATGGTTTTGCCTGCGCCAGTGGGAGCCATGAGCAGGATGCGGCGGTGGAGTTTCCGGGCCGCCTCACGCAGGGCCTCGTGCGCGACTTTCTGGAACTCGCGGAGAGGGGGGAATTCGCCGTGGAAGAGGCTCACGAGACCTCCGCCAGATCGGGTTCCTTCTTCTCTAGGCGCTTGATCCGACCGAGGGCCGATTTCAGCCGCCCCGCCAGGTCCCGGTTCTCGACCATCAGCCCATCCCGCCGACTCTCGGCCACCCGGGCGCGCTCCTGGTTGCGCTTCACCTCGCGCTTGAACTCCTCGAACATGCCTTCGGCATCCAGGATCCGGTGCATGCTGGCGTTCTCCTCGTGGAGTTCCAGCACCTGGGCGCCAGCCTCCTGGAGTTTCTGGGTCAGTTCCGCGATCTCCTTTTTCCCGTCCTCCAGCAGGCGCTCAAGCTGGGCGATCCGGGCGTCCCGGTCGTCGATGGGCTTCGGGCCCGGGGCCGGCGCAGGGGAATCCATGGCGGCCTGGCGTTCTTCCTTCGGGAGTTTCGCCAGTTGTGCAGCCCGATCCACGGAAATACGCCCGTCTGCCAGGGCCTCATTGAGGACGGGGTCGTGGGCTTTGGCAATCTGGGCCCCACGCTGGGCGGTTCCGCGGCCGACTTCCAGATCCTTCTCGATCTCCTTCACGCTGGGGTCGTGGGGGGTACCATTTGGTACCCCCCCATCCATCTGCATCTTGAGCAGCATCACCGCCAGCCGCTCGGCCGGAGGCATGTGCCGGCGCAGCATGTTGGCTCCCTTGACGAACTCCCAGGGGTCAAGGCCCGGGGCCAGGGACAGAAAAACCGGGCGGGCCTTGGCCAACTTGCACGCCTGGAAACGGTTCCATCCGTCCAGGATCATGCCGTCATGGGTCGTGATGGGGTTCAGTAGCCCTTCGTGCTTGATGTCGTCGACCAGGGCCTGTAGATCTTCGCCGACCAGATCGAACCGCTCGAAGAGGGCGGAGAGGGGGTGGCGCGTAGGTTCGATGGCTTTGGGTTTCATGCAACATCCTCAAGAATCAGAACCGTGAAGGCCCGCTCACCCTTCGCCAGGGGAACGTGCCGGGGTATGCCGTGTTCGATGTAGGCGGGGGAGTCGTCGACCAGGAGGCGGAGTTGCACCAGGTCGTCCACGATTCCCTTGCAGCCCCCATGGACATTGGCTTCGTCCTGGGGAATGCCCTTGGCGTGTCTTTCGATGGTCAGCCGGCGTTTGCAGGTGGCTCGGGGGATCAGGAGGAATCCAGGAGCGGCGCGGATCGCCCACCACCAAAGGCCCTTGCAGGTATGGCGAGCCATGTGGTGCTGGCGCTCGCGGGTGTTCTGGCTCGGAGTCGGGACGGGGATGACTAGGTGCCATCTCATGACTCGTCCTCTAGCAGAAGCTGGCCCAGGGTGTCCTTGCGGGCCTGCTCCATCTGGCGGCGCTCCTCAGCCTCGGCCTTCTCCTGAATTTCGACCGGCGTGAGCCATCCGTTGTTGAGCCTGATCTGCTCCGACTTGGCATCCTTGCGAGCCCTGGATGCATCATGTCTCATGCCGCCGCCTCAGGCGCCATCACGTCCAACACTTCCAGGGTCAGGCCGTCAGCACAGCAGACGCCGTGGTCCCGGTATTGGGCGAGCCAGGCCGCGCTGCGAAGAAGGTCGTTGAACCTGGAATATTTTCGTTCCAGGGGGTTTGGCTTTCGCTGGTAATCTGGTTTCATAGTTCGTTTCTCCTGAAAACGGGCTTAGAACTAGGCCGCTCCGTCACGAGCGGTCTTTTTGTTAGACTGAAAATCCTGGATCAACAGCAGGGCGAAGGTGATGCGATCCAAGGCCGGTTCCCCACCCTTGCCAGAGCGGAGCGCATCCTGGGCTTGGATAAGGTTTTTGCAGACCTCGGGAAGTAGGGCGGAATCGTAGAAATTCAATAGGTCGATGGCCGCCCCGATGAACTGGTAAGCTGTGGGTCCGGTGTCGCTGAGGCGAGGAATCCAGAGCGCGGAATAGGCCTTGTAGATCTCGACGCGAATCTTGTGCAGGGCCTCAGCCTCATAGGTCACGCCGCACCGCCCTTCAGGGATGCCTGGATCCCGTCCACGATCCCGTCCACGATCCCGTCCACGAGGGACTGGACTTTGAGCCAGGAAACGAGGTCGACGCGCTTTTCATCGTCGTCCCAACGCCCGTCGCTGGCCACGTCGCGCAGGGTATCGCCTACCGCGGCGCCGGCCTTTGCGCTGAATAGGGCGATCAGCGGGATCGGCTCTGGGCAGCCCTGCTGGGAACTCAGGGGGATCAGTTCATATCCGCACATGCGGCAGATCCAGCGAAGCAAGCCAGGGCCCATCGCCTTGGTCCAGCGGATCAGCCGGTAAGCCGGGACCGGGGTGGGCTTGGAACGAGCCGTCCATTTGCTCAACGTGCTAATGTCCACCTTCATCTGCTCAGCTGAGCCTTCCCATTTGCACGGGGCCTCGTCCAGTTCCTGCCGCATCTTGGTCGCCATGGATTCAACCAACTGGCGATCATGTGAAGGGATATTGCTATGGGACATATCGGGACTGAGATTGGTATCCATGGAAAATCCTTTAGCTGGGGGTGGCGGTTTTCTGATGGGGTCCGTGCGACACTGCACCCTCACCAGGGCGAGTCGCATGGATGGATTCATACCGAGCCTGATTCGGCTGACGGACGCCGCGGCCTTTGCCCCGGTCCCGGTCTGGCAGGATGCAGCTCGTTCGGTTGAACTGTGCCTGACGATCCGCCGCGAGCGCGGGGTGGCGAGGGGAGCGATCACCCCGTTCGACCGGCACGATGCGAATCATGCGGCCGTTTTGGACGAGGTTGAGGGGTGAGTGGGCTGGGGGGGGATTTGGCCAGCACGCCACAAATCGGGACGGGTTTCCCAGCAGGGGATCCCTCCATTGGTCACAAAATGAAGCTGAATCGCCAGGGCGGGCTTGCACCCCTTCCCGCCAATGGCGCGGTAGATGGTCGCCTGATGGACTCCCCCACAACATTTGCTGAGGGATTCAATGGTGTGTCCTGCAGGAAGGGTGATTTTCATGACACCCATAATTTCGCACATGCTGCGATAAATGCAAGGGGTGAATTTAGCCCGTCATGCGAAATTGCAAAAATTGCGAAAAATGCGCACGATTTGAGAATGACCCGCACCCGGATTCCACGCCCAAATGACCCATGGCCGCAGCGTTTTGAGGTGCTGGCTATGGTCGATGCTGAGGTCGCCAAGGGTGCGACATATGAAGACCTAGCAAAAGCCTTTGGGATGAGCACGCCATACAGTCTTGAAACGGGTTGGCGTTATAACTACGACCGTAAACCGCATTTAGATACTGTCGAATTGATGGCAGAGTATTTCAAACTGCCCCCTGATCGGCTTTTTTCACCCCAAGGGATGGTCAAATCAGCAGGAGCATTGGCCCGGGAATTTTGCTGGAAAGTTCTTGAGGGCGACAGCGCTGCACTCCTGACCGATGAGCAGGCGATCACCATCCAGCGAGCGGCCATTGCCAAAGCCCGCCAGGTGGCCAATGCACTCTTGAGTGATTGAACCGACCCTGGAGGTTTTGCGTGGCTTCACCCTACGAATCAAACGATCACAACCTCCATTTCTGGGTTGGCGCCATGTTCGCCGGATCCGGCGTGGCCACGTTGCTCATGCTTGATGGGGAGCGCATAAGCACAGGGCTCCAATCGGCGATTGTGGGTTCCGTCATCCTCGGGATTGTTCTCATGGTCCGCTATCCACTCAGGAGGCACGGGGCCAAATAAAGGAGGTCGTATGCGGTTGCTTTTGGCCTGTGTTGGCTTGGCCCTGGCTGTTGGGTGTGGGGGAGGCGGAGGCGGTGGGACCGCCGGCCCAGTGATTCCTCCCAACCCGGAAGGGATCTACCGGGGAGTGGTAAACACGGCCGGGATTGGGCAGCTCGGGGCATATGGGGTTGCCCTTCCCAACGGAGATATCAGCTATTACGCATCCAACGGCTACCTGGCCTTCGTCAATCTGAACAGCGAAGTTGGGTATATGACTAATGGGGATGGCATCTCCAGCCCCGGGATAACTCTCAGCGGGGTTTCAATCAGCCCGGGGACATCTGCAACCGGATCCTATGCGGTTTCCACCGGGGATCGAGGGACCTTCCAATTCACCTATTGCGCGGAATACGCATCTCCCAAGTCGCTTTCCACCTTCGCTGGGACCTACACTGCCCACGTCACCAGGTATTCCATCTCCTCAATGACCATAGACGATCACGGGAACATCACCGGGACGAATTCAGAGGGGCCTTTCACTGGCACCATTTCCCTGATCAACCCAACAGAGAACCTATACGAGGTTATGTTCTTCTATGGTGGCGTGACCTACAGCGGACTTGGGTTCTGGGCCGGCGCATCCGCGACTGAGTGGGCAGTCCCCAACGGCTTCTACGTGCTGGTCCGGGCAGGCGACAGTCGGGCCTGGGCGGGGCAATTCCAGAAAAACTAGCCCTCAACCAACCTCTCCAAAGATCGCAAGCCTCTCAATCGAGAGGCTTTTTTGTGCCCATACTAATTTATCGCACATCATGCGAAATTTTTCTCTTGACGAGTTTCGCAGTCGATGCGATATTTCATCACCGGCACGAACCGGGATCCTTGAGAACCCAAGAGCGACATGCGAAATCGAAAACCGAGGTTCAGGATTCGGCAGAAAGACCAGGTGCAGAGCTACCAAGTTGCGCAACGGCCCAGTGTGAGCTACTGGACGGCCTGGAATCAGTGATGAGCATCCAGCCCCATACGTGGGGTTGGCTGAACACCACCCATCGCGGCTGGCCGATCCAGCCCGACCACCGGCACCGCATCTCGCGATTGCTGGCACCCGCCAGAGATTCCGGCACCCCTCCGGGTATCGATCCGAGCAGCGGAGGGGACAAATCAAAGGCCCGGGACGTTGACGCGTCCTGGGCCTGAATCGCGCTCTCAGGAGGAGCACATGAACATTGTCCCGTTCAAGCCACCGAAGGTCAAGCCTCGCAGCCCCGAGCCCATCGCTCCCATCCGCCGCGCCGCATAGGGAGCGATCATGTGCAGCCACATCATCAATATCTCCCTGATCCCTCCCTGTGCCTGTGGAGAACCGCTCGACCACGAGGCCGAACAGGACGCCGGAAAGTGCTTCAACTGCCAGGCGGAGGACGCCGGGTTTGGCATGCCTGAGCCCCGGATCGAACACCTCTGGACTTCCGCTGAAATCGATGCGTTCTGCGGTGTCTCCCATCGTCGGCGGGCCTGATAACTACGCCATCCATCTCCTAAAGGGGGAATTTGAATGAACAACGAACTTCCGTTCGACAGCGGCACGAGTGCAGTCCTTATGCCCACCACGAATGATCAGGGCAATGGGCAGACGGCGATGAACCTCCGCCCCATATCCCAGGTGGCCGAGCCGATCACCAACCCCATGCAGCTTCTCGCCATGGTCATCGCCAATGGCGGCGACCTGAGCATGGTTAAGGAACTGATGGACCTCCGTCGGACCTGGGAAGCGGATGAGGCACGGAAAGCCTTCAACCGAGCGTTCTCTGGGTTCAAATCAGAGGCCGTGCGGATCGTCAAGAACATCGACGTGAAGGATGGCCCCCTCAAGGGGAAGAAGTACGCAGACCTATTCGCGGTGGTCAATTCCGCGACCGATGCCCTTTCCAAGCATGGACTGAGTTCCTCCTGGAGGCTCACGAAGGATGATCCAACCTGGATCGAAGTCACCTGCACCCTTCGCCACGAGATGGGACATTCCGAGTCCGTGTTCATGGGTGGGCCTCCCGACAACGGCGGTGCGAAGAACGCCATTCAGGCGCGGGCCAGTTCCTTGAGTTACTTGGAGCGGTACACCTTCCTCGCTATCACCGGCCTAGCCTCCAGCGATGGGGACACCGATGGGCGAACGACCGTAGCCGCAGGGTCCGACCTTCAGACCGATCTGGACAAGATCGCCGCCACCACGACGCTCAAGGATCTTCAGGAAATCTACACCACGGCTTACCGAAAGGCGACCGCGGCCAACAACAAATCCGCCCAGGGTGCGCTCCTGAATGCCAAGAACGAGCGCAAGGCCGATCTCCAGAAGGAGAAGAAATGAAAATCCTCAACGTCGAGCAGGGCAGCGCCGAGTGGAAGGCCGCCCGCGCCGGCCGTGTGACCGCCTCCCGGGTCAAGGACATCCTAGCCAAAGGCAAGGGCAGCGCCGAATCGGCCTCCCGCGTCAACCTCCGGTTCCAGATCGTCTGCGAGCGCCTGTCGGGCGAGCCGCAGGACGATGAGTTCACCAGCGCCGCGATGCGGTGGGGCGTAGAACAGGAACCCTTCGCCCGCGCCGCCTACGAGATGGATCAGGGCGTCATGGTGGATCAGATCGGCATGGTCATTCACCCGAACGACGATCGCTGCGCCGCATCCCCAGACGGTCTGGTCGGGTGGGACGGGGAGAACAGCCCCGAGGGTCTGACCGAGATCAAATGCCCGCTCACCAAAACCCACGTCGGCTACATCCAGGCCGGCGGGATCCCGAGCGACTATGAGCCGCAGATGGTCTGGCAGATGGCCGTGACCGGGGCCAAGTGGGTCGATTTCGTTTCCTACGATCCCAGGCTCAAGGGCCAGGCGGAAGGGCTCCAGCTTTACATCTGCCGGCTGGAGCGCAACGAAGCCCGGATCCAGGAAGTCGAGCGCGAAGTAGCCCGGTTCCTGGACGAGTGTGATTGCCTCTACAACACCCTGATCCAGATCGGCGGGGCGGCGGCATGACGATCCGCGGCACCGTCTCCCCCCTGATCCCGGCCGCCGCCGCGCCTTCTCCCAGGCCGGCGGCCATTCCCATCAACGGCACCTCCGCCCTGGCGCTGGAGCCCGAACAGACCCCGCTGGAAGGGTCCATCGAACCCGAAAAGTTGGTCATCATCGAGCCCACCAAGCGCCTGGAGGTGTTCACCGCCCCGGGCGGCCTCAACGCCATCATCGAGGCCATCGCCCTGGTGGCCCGCAAGCACCAGCCCGACCTGACCACCAAGAAGGGCCGGGACGCCATCGCGTCGAACGCCTACAAGGTGGCCCGCTGCAAGACCCTGCTGGACGACGCAGGCAAGGAAGAGACGGCCAAGGCCAAGGAGATCCCCAACAAGATCGACGCGGCCCGCCGGGACATGCGGACCCGCCTGGAAGCCCTGCAAACCGAGGTGCGCAAGCCGCTCACCGACTGGGAATCGGAGCAGGAGCGGATCGAACAGGAACGGCTGGCCGCTGAGGCTGCTGCCGCCCAGGCCCGCGAGGTGGATGCGGATCATGAAATCGCCCTCACCCTGAACTGGGCATTCGACCAGCGCCGCAAGCAGGAAGCGGACGAACTGGAGGCCGCCGTGATCCGCCGCGAGGAAGAGATCGCCCTGGAGGCCGCTCAGAAGGAGCGGGAAGCCATCGCCCAGCGCGAGGCCGACACTGCTGCGGCCCTGGCCAAGGCAGAGCAGGACAAGCGCAATGCCGAAACCCGAGCCGAGCAGGCCCGTAAGGATGCTGAGGCCACAAAGATCAAGGCCGAGAAAGACGCCGCCGAACTGGCCGAGCGCAACCGCCTCGCCGCCATCAAGGCCAAGGAAGAGGCCGACGCCCGCGCCGAAGCCGCCGCCAAGCAGGCCCGGGAACAGGAGCAGCAGCGCCAAGCGGCCCAGGCAAAGGCTGAAGCCGATGCCCAGGCGGCCCGGGACAACGACAAGGCGCACAAGCAGGCGTTCAACCTCGAAGCCCTGGCGGATCTTCAGGGCCTTGGGCTTTCCGAGCACGACGCCAAGCAGGTTATCAACGCCGTCTACCTCAAGAAGGTCCGCCACATCGCTATCAACTACTGAGGAGCCAGAATGGCAAGTTTGAAAGATCGCGCCGTGGGTCGAAAAGATCTATTCATGTTCGACCCCCGGCTGCTCAAGGAAGAACCCGGCTGGAACGCCCGCCACGACACCCCGGAGTTGCGGGAGCACCTGAACACCATCAAGGGCTCCATTCGCGCCCTGGGGGTGCTGGAGCCGCTGACCTGCTACGTCTCCGGCGAGGATCTGATCGTGACGAACGGGCACTGCCGCCTCCAGGCCGTGACCGAATTGATCGCCGAAGGGGCGGAGATCGTTTCCGTCCCGGTGCGCGTCGAGGACAAGGGCACGAACGAGGCCGATCGGGTGCTTTCGATGCTGTCCCGGAACAGTGGCAAGGCGCTGACCACTCTGGAAACGGCGGAGGTCATCAAGCGACTTCTGGGCTACGGCTGGGACGAGGGTAAGGTCGCCGCGAAAACCGGGTTCTCCATGACCTACATCGGCCGCCTGTTGGTCCTGCTGGAATCTCCGGCGCCGATCCTGGCTGCCGTGGAACGGGGTGAGGTTTCCGCCTCCCTCGCCGTCCAGGTGCAACAGGAATGCCCTGAGGATGCGCCTGCTGTGCTCCAGGAGGCCGGGGTAATCGCCCAGGCCGCAGGAGCCCCCAAGACCACACCGAAGCACGTCAAGGCCGCGCTGGAGGCCCGGAATGAAGCCAACCCGGGGCAGATCAGGCCCGAGGACTGGAAGGTTCTCGGCCCGAAGCTCAAGGCCGCCGTCGAGCGGGCCCTCGGAGAGCCCAACCAGGGGAAGGCGTTGACCAAGCTGAACGCGTTCTACGCCGCGAATTTCGGCGGCTGACATGGCTGGCCGCCCCTGCCCCAAGACCGTCACGTTCCGCAGCCGCCGGCTGCTCGACCTGGCCGCCCTCTGCCCCCGCTGCATGTGCTGCGGTGGGGGCCGCGCCGGGGAGATGGTCGGATGCCATTCCAACGCCCTGGAGCACGGCCACGGAGTCGGGTACAAGGCGCACGACCTTACCGCCTACTGCTGTGGGCACTGTCACAACGTCATCGACGGGCGCCCCGAAGGCGGGACCCTACTCCCTCACCAGGAACGCCTGCTGATGTTTTTGCGGGCCGTCTACAACACCACCGTCTGGCTCTTGCAAGAGGGCTATCTGGAGGTCGCATGAGCACGCTCGATGCCCTGATCAAGGGCCATAAACGCCTATCGCTGTTCAAGAAATTTTCCGAACAGGCGCAGGAAACTAAGACCCGAATCAACCTCGCCCCCCAGGAGATTTGGGAGGCCGCCGATGATGAAGCGCTGGCGGCCTTGGAATGGGAAATCAACGGACTCAATGGCGTCCAGGTGACGCCTCTATTTCGCGAGGAAGCATCATGACGGACCCCCTACGCTCCCCGTGCGGAGAGGACTGCATTCATCCCAGCCACCGCCTCTCCGAAATGCTGACCCTCACCGAGGCCCGCAACTCCCGACTGGAGAACGAGAACGCCCTGTTGGACGGCGAAAACATCCGCCTGAGCCAGGAGACGGAGCGCCAGGCCCGGGTGATTGACATTCTGCACCAGGCCATCCTGGATGCGCACGATGAGGGCTGCTGCTGCGACTGGCACCTCTACGGCGAGGATTCCGACATGCTCAAGGGCGAGTATGAGAAATATGTCAGCCGAATCGGGCGCCTGGAATCCGCGCTGCTGTCCGAGCAGCGCAAAGGTGAATCGCTCTTGGCCCGTATCGAATTCCTCAAGCAGGACATCCGAAAAATTCAGGCCGAGAAGACCGCCTGTTCCATCCAGCACCTGAGTTCCGAAGGCGACGACATCATGGGTGGCTACGCCGATGGGTTAAGCGCATGAGCCTCCAACGAGTCGAAATGGAACTGCACTTCCGCGGGATCGACATCATCGCCGGATCGGTCATCGGCTCCATCCTGGCGGTCGTCGCCTACGTGTGCTGGTGATGCGGCCCACCACTGTTTCCCTGTTCTGCGGTGCCGGTGGCGAGTCGGCCCGCCGATGCGGCGCGGTCGCCAACCTCTCCCACAACCAGCGCCAGCGGACCCCCCCGGCATTTCGGGATCTCCTGTTTTCGCTGGTCGAATCCATCCCTACCCAGGCCACGGCCTGAGCATGTCCAGGAGACACCTTGACCTTCCAAACGATTACGCCCGTCAAAAAGGTTGCCTGGGCGCATCGGTGCGACTGGTGCGACGAGGAGATCCCTGCCGGATCACCCGCGACCGCCTACGGTGGGGGCGAAGGCAACTTCCACTGGCGCGTGTGGCGGCATCCCGAGTGCGAAGCCGCTTCCCTCAAAGTTGACGCCCACGACCTGGAGTGCTGCTCTGCTGGCTCATTCAGGCGCGGGACTGACGAACAGAAGTGAATGTCCATGAAAGGGAACCTCGTGCCCCGCCCAACCAGCCCCGACTTCGACCTGCCGTATCCGCCTGGACCGGATGACAACAAGAACACCGATCCATCCCTTCCGTGGTTCTGCCCGACCTGTGGGGTCCCCGTCCCTGGAATTCACGTCACCTACGAAGAAACTCACGACCCCCGTTTCGGCGGCTGCGGTCAACCCGTTGAATGATGTCCACTCGCCGGAACCCGGCAGAAAGGGAACCGTGAACCAGAAATTTTGGGTGATTTGGAATCCTGAGCGAGGACTTCCCCGCTTCCAGCATCCATCTCTCTTCGCCGCCAAGGTCGAAGCCGAACGCCTCGCCAAGGCCCACCCCGGCCAGGTGTTTCACATCCTGGAGTCCATGGGTTTCATGAAGGTCTCTGACCCCTGCCAGTGGACCCCCGCCGATGACGGGATCCCCTTCTAACCTCTCTTGTCCAGGCGCGCCCTGGAGAAAGGAACCCATGGAATACCTTTATCGCGTCTTCTCCACCGGCTACCACGTTGAGGGTCGGATCCAGACCCGCATGGAGCGGTTCCCCGTCCTCAAGAAGACCCCCTGCGGGGCCTGGATCAACACCGGATCCGACTATCCCGGCTACGAGGTGTCCAAGAAGTTCGTCCGGCTTTTCCAGCAGGACATGCCGACCTTCAAACGGTGGGCCTGCCCCTCGGAGGAGGAGGCCATCGTGAGCTACCGCCGCCGGAAGGCCAGCCAGGTGAAGATCCTGCGCGGCCAGCTGCTGCGCGCCGAGGCCGAGCTGAAGGAGGCCAGCCGGCCCGGCTTCAAGCCCGACGAGCCGATCTACCTCACCCCGGCCACCTTCGCCCTCAGCTGATTTTCCAAAGGAGGCACCTGTGCCGAGAGAACTGACCACCTGGGGCTGCGATTTCCGATGCGGCTACGTCAACACGAAGCGGCCGAAGATCGAGAAGCACGAAAAGACCTGCTTCGCCAACCCCGCGCGCCGGGCCTGCAAGACCTGCAAGCACGACCTCAAGAGCCGGGACGCGGAGGATTGCTTCTGCGATCACCCGGACGGAGAAGATCTCCGGCCCAACGACTCCGGCGACCGCCTCTCCTGCCGGGCGGATTGTCCCGCCTGGGAACCCAAGCACTGAATGTCCAGAACGGAGAACCAATGATCGATACCATCCGTTTTCTGATGACCATGGCCCTTGTCTTCCTGATCCAATGGTCGGTTCGCTGGGCAGTACGCTCCGAACTTGAGCGCATGGGTTTCCGTCCATTGAAGCCTCGCCCGATGACGGACGCGGAATGGATCCACTATTCAGCCCTCCTGGATGCGGGGAAACACCACCAAGCCGAAGCCTACGCCAAGAAAACCTGTCGCGCCTATCGGGCGTAACTGTCCATGCTCACCACCACCCCGGAGCCCGCCGTGAAGGAACACCTCCACATCCTCCAGCATTCCCTCGGCCTCGATGACTACGGCCAGGGCCGCCAGTATCGCAACCACTTCGTCACCGGCCCGGGGTCGAAGGACTGGGACGCCTGCCGTGCGCTCACCGAGGCCGGGCTCATGACCGAGAACAAGGGGCATTCGCTCCTGACGGACGGTGATTCGGTGTTCTACGTGACACCCGCCGGGATTGAATTCGTGGCCAAGAACAGTCCGATGCCGCCCAAGGTGCCCAGGGACCGGAGGCGCTACCTCGCCTTCCTGGATCTCACGGAATGCTGCCCGGACCTGACCTTCAAGCAGTTCCTCACCGAACCCCGTTTTGCCGCCTATCGCGGCTGATGTCCAAATCCGTGAACCTCGGAGCCCCCTTGAACCTCATCCGTGTTTTCCCCCGCCGCACCAGCCTGACCCCCACGGATGCCCTGGCCTTCATGGGAAACCCGCCCATGGACCGGCCCGAGGCCGACGAGGTGCATGTCTCTGTGGCCTTTACCTGGGATCTCCCGGAGGCCCGGCGCCTGGTTCAGGAGTGGGGCCGATTCTACCCGGTGGTGCGAATCGGCGGCCCGGCCCTGGGTACCCCCATGGAGCAGTTCATTCCGGGCCGCTACCTCAAGCCGGGCGTCACCTTCACGACCCGGGGCTGCAACAAACGGTGTCCCTGGTGCCTGGTCCCCAAGACTGAGGGTCGCCTTGCCGAGGTCCAGGACTTCCCGGATGGATGGATGGTCCAGGATAACAACCTGCTCCAGGCCGGGCCGGAACACATCGAGCGCGTCATGGCGATGCTGCGGAGGCAGAAGAAGGCCGCCGTGTTCTCCGGGGGGATCCAGGCCGATCTGGTGGACGAGTGGTTCGCCGACCAGCTGCGCGGGATCCGGGTGGAGGCCGTGTTCCTAGCCGCCGACACCGCCGGGGCACTGCGCCCCCTGGAACGGGCCCTGGGCCTGCTGTCCTTTCTGGGCCGGCGCAAGCTGCGCTGCTACACCCTGATCGGCTTCGGCGGGGAGACGACCCCCCAGGCTGAGGCCCGGCTGGAACGGGTGTGGGCCCTGGGCGGGATGCCGTTCGCCCAGCTCTACCAGCCAGCGGACCGCTACATCGACTACCCCCGGGAGTGGAAGGCCCTCTCCAAGAAATGGATGCGCCCCGCCGCCATGGTGGCATCGCACCGCGACCCTCAACCTCTTGATCCCGGCCCTGAAGCCTGGATCGCGTGAATTCCCATCCTCGGAAGGAGGACCATGCATCACCCTCTCCAGCCCCTTGAACCCGATGCCCACGGCACCATGCGGTTCAAGCCCAACAAGATCGTCCAACACCTCCTTGACCATGGCGGGATCGACCTGAACCAGATCGCCTGCCTGGGCTTCCCCCAGGAGGACCGCGAACAGTTCGCCCAACTCATCGGATACAGCCTTTCGGGATTCGGCGACCTCTCCGAGGTCAGGGACGAAACCTACGACACCGCTTGCAAGATGTTGGACGGCGCTACCGAGGACCGGGCACGGATTGAAGTCCTGGAAGGGATGCTGGAGCGGGTTCGGGAGGGGTTGAAGATCGCCGTCCCCGCCGCCTTCCGCCTCCACCCTGACGATCTCCACCCGTAGCACCTGTCCACTCGCCGGAACCTTGGAGCTAAAATGAAACGCTACACCCCCAATGAACTCAAGGCCGTGTTGGACGCTCACCTCAAATGGTTGCGCGACGAGGAAGGTGGAAGCCGGGCCAACCTGAGCGGGGCCAACCTGAGCAGGGCCGACCTGCGCTGGGCCGACCTGAGCGGGGCCAACCTGAGCGGGGCCAACCTGAGCGGGGCCAACCTGCGCTGGGCCAACCTGAGCGGGGCCA
>Ga0316217_10000496_pt1 | contig 56452 bp, 54 predicted proteins | sample 1anoAmetaG_FD_203633 | JGI IMG/M metagenome (GOLD analysis project Ga0316217, IMG submission 203633) | Freshwater microbial communities from Trout Bog Lake, Wisconsin, USA - 1anoA | ecosystem: Environmental > Aquatic > Freshwater > Lake > Hypolimnion/Profundal zone | place: USA: Wisconsin...
CTGAGGGTTGGTGCTGGCCTGGCTGGCCGGGGTCGAGGCGGTGCTGGCTGCGGCCGGCCGGGCGTTGGTGTTGGCCTGGTTGGCCGCGGGGGTGGCCGCGACCGGGCGGGCGGTTGCGCTGGCCTGGTTGGCCGGGGTCGAGGCAGAGCTGGTGGCTGCCGGCCGAGGGTTGGTGCTGGCCTGGCTGGCCGGGGTCGAGGCGGTGCTGGCTGCGGCCGGACGGGCGTTGGTGTTGGCCTGGCTGGCCGGGGTCGAAGTGGAGCTGGCTGCGGCCGGCCGGGCGTTGGTGGTGACCTGGCTGGCAGGGGTCGAAGTGGAGCTGGCTGCGGCCGGCCGGGCGTTGGTGGTGGCCTGGCTGGCCGGGGTCGAAGTGGAGCTGGCTGCGGCCGGCCGGGCGTTGGTGTTGGCCTGGCTGGCCGGGGTCGAAGTGGAGCTGGCTGCGGCCGGCCGGGCGTTGGTGTTGGCCTGGCTGGAGGGGGGCGCCGCGGGGTTGGCCGCGGAGGGCCTGGCCGAGGAGCTGGTCCGGTTGGACGGAGCCGAAGCGGGGGAAGATGTGGCCGGTTGGACAGCTGCCTTGGCCGGTGCCGGCTGGCTGGCGCCTGGCCTGGGATTGCTGGAGGCTGCGGGCGCCTGGGTCGCGGTGGACCTGGCCGGCGTGGAGGAGGGCATCACGTTCCTGGCCGGCGCTACGCTGTTGGCAGGTTTCCGGGAGGCATCCTGGGCCGGGTCCCTGGGCGGGGTTGGGGGCGGGGTGGTGGCCTTGACGGCGCCTGTGGACAGCAGGGCCAGGAAGGTGGTGATGAATCGCCTCTGGAAGTTGCGGCGGTTGTGCGGGCCGATAGCCAAGGATTCCTCCAACGTCTGGAAACGGGAATGCGGTGCGGACAAGTTGTCTGCCCCTCATCTGGAATGGCGGCACCAGTGCCTGGGTTCCCAAAAAATATTAAATATGAATAATAATTGTTTCGTGCAAGACCCCGCCACCTGATCCAGGCACGGTGTTCAGTCCCGCCGGGGTTCGCTCAGGCAGGGCGCGGCCCGTACGCCGGCGGCGTCCCCCAACGCCGGCACACGGGCCGTTTCCTGCTGTCCGAAGGCCTTCCGGCCCTGGTCAGGCTGGTTGTGCCCGGCACAGGTCCTGCGGTCAGAGCGGACCAGGCGGTACTACAACTCGGACTCCGGATTCCCGGACTCCGGCTCATCGCTGAAGGCGGATATCACCAGGCCCACGGTTTGCGCGTCCATGTTGGCCGCTGCGTTCAACGCCAGCGCGAATCCCGAGTCGAATTCGAACCCTGAAACGGGCACAGCCGGCTCGCCGGGTTCCTGTACGGTTGGTGCCAACACGGCCGGGGCCGTGGTGTCGCCCTTGGAGTCCCCGGGCGTGCTGGCCAAGGAGGACCGGCGCGACTGCCTGAAGGTCACGATGTGCCCGGCGCTCCGGAAGGTCGCCCCGTCGTGGGTGACCTCCACCACATACTCGCCCGCATCCTCGAGTTCGGCTTGCGGGATGACCAGGACAGCAGCCGTATCATTGTGCATCGGCATCGGAATTCCATTGTGGAACCACTGGAAGGTAGCGTCTTCTTCGCCAAGGCCGAGTTCGACATGGGCTGCCAGGATCAGGGTCATGCCGATGACCGGCGGGCATGCTTCGACCACGGTCACCACGGGATCGGCGGTCTGGCTCGGGGCGGGACTGGCGGCATGCCCGGGCCTGATCGCCGGTGAGGCGGAGGAAGCCGGCCCCATCTTGCTTTCCCCGGACATGGCCAAGGCCGTTGAACTGGGACTTGTCACCGGCGGTCGCAGAACCGGCCGGGTCGCAGGACTCGGCGTGAATCCCGAGGCCATCGAGAAACTGCCGAGGGGGGGCGCGGCCGGGATGCTGGAACTGGCCGAGGGGGACGGCGCGGCTGGCGCGTTGGGTATCGCGCTGGGTGCGGCCAGGCCCGGCCGGACGCTGATGCTCGAACCGTTGGACACGGTTGATGCGGGGATGCTCAAGGACGTCCTGGCGCTTGGGCTCACCTGTCTGGACGGTGTCGCCACGGGGACGGTTGTGGCCGGGCGGGCGTTGCTGCCCAGCTGGCAGGACGGGGTCGAGGCCGGGCTGGCCGTGGCCGTCCGGGCGGGAGGGTTCGCCTGGCTGGACGGGGCCGAAGCGGCCGTCCGGGCCGGGATGTTAACCAGGCGGCTCGGCGCCTGGAACCGGGTGGCCGCGGATGGCCGATTCGAGGTATTCGGCGTGAAGCCCTGGGGCATGGAGAAATGACCGAGCGGCGGTGCCACTGGAACATTGGAAAGGTTCGCGGAGGTCGAAACGGAGGACACCTGGGGCGCTGCGTTGGGCCGGGGCACAGCAGGGGTGGCACCGGACGGCCGCAGGCCAGTGCTCGCTTGGCTGGTCAGGGCCGCCGAGGGGGTGGCCGTGACGGGTCGGGCATTGGTGCTGGCCTGGCTGGCCGTGACGGGTCGGGCATTGGTGCTGGCCTGGCTGGCCGTGACGGGTCGGGCATTGGTGCTGGCCTGGCTGGCCGTGACCGGCCTGATGGTGGATTTGGCCTGGCTGACCGGGGTCGTCGCGGGGGTGGCTGTGACCGGCCGGGCGCTAGTGCTGGCCTGGGTTGCCGTGCCCGGCCGGGCGGTCGTATTGGCCTGGCTGACCGGGGTCGCCGCGGGGGTTGCCGTGCCCGGCCGGGCGGTGGTGCTGGCCTGGCCGGCGGTGACTGGCCGGGCGGTCGTATTGGTCTGGCTGACCGGGGTCGCCGCGGGGGTGGCCGTGACCGGCCGGGCGGTGGTGCTGGCTTGGCCGGCGGTGCCCGGCCGGGCGGTCGTATTGGCCTGACTGACCGGGGCCGAGGCGGGATTCGCCGAGGATGGCCTGGTTGCCGTGTCCGTTCGGCTGGATCGTGCCGGCGCCGGGGAGGTCACAGTCGGCCGGGCGGTCGGATTCGCCTGGCTGGAGGGGGTCGAAGCGGAACTGGTGGCGGCGGGTCGTGCGGTGGTGTTGGCCGGCTGTGCGGCTGCCTTGGCAGGAGCCGGCTGGTTGGCGCCTGGCCTTGAGCCGTTGGCGGCAGCGGCAGGCTGGGCCGGGGTGGATCTGGCCGGAGCTGCCAAGGGCGCCGCGGCTTTGGCAGGCGCCGGGCTGTTGGCGGGCCTCCTGGATGCATCCGGGGCGTTCGGGCCGCGGGGCGGGGCGGGTGGCGGGGTGGTTGCGTTGATGACGGCGCCTGTGGACAGCAGGGCCAGGAAGGTGGTGATGAATCGTCTCTGGAAATTGCGACGGTTGTGCGGGCCGATAGCCACGAATGCCTCCAAAATGTGGAACAGGAACGATGGTGCGGACTGGCCGTCCGCCCCTCCTTTGGAATGGAGGAACCTGCGGCTTGGTTCCCGAAAATATGATTTACAAATAATTGTGATGATCAGAATTCGTTACAGCTACCAGCCGTAAACGTCATGATTCCGATCATCCGGACCCGCCCGGGCATGGTTGGGCCCGTGCGCCGGCATCCCACCCACCCCGCCGCACGGGCCGTATCCTTCTGGCCTGATGGGCTATGGCTACACGGCGGGCTCCGGCCCGATCCACACCATGGCGCTGGATTCACGGATGCCCAGGTGCGAGGTGGTTTCCACGTGGAAGTACCCGGCCTGGTCCGGCGCCACCTCGTAGGTGGAAGCGGTGCCCGCCGGTCCGGCGAGGGGCACGCTGTCCAGGAACCACTGGTAGCGCACCGGGGGCATGGCGTCCGTCCAGCTGATCAGGCGCACCGGCTGGCCCTGGGTGGGATGGGAGGGGGACAGCCTGACGCTGACCGTCTGCATCTCAGGATAGAGCTCACCGTCCTGCTCGAACCTGCTGATCACTTCGAACCGGTTGGCCTTGTTGTCCGCGTAATCGATGCTGTCCATGAGCCGGCGGACCGTGCCGTCGCCCTGCCTGCCCCGGCGCCCGCGGCTTTCCAGGATGATCCAGCAGTGTTCCCACACGGGCCCGCGGGTGTCATAGCCGACGATGGCGGTGCACTGCTTGGAATCGTCGAACAGGACCACCTGGCCTGAAGCCAGATGCCGCTTGATCGCCTTGATGGGATCCGCGCCGGTTCCGCTGGTCTGGACTGGTTCAAGTTCCAGGGCCGAGAGGTGGTAGCAGGGGGACTCCACTACCTTCAGGCCCAGGCTCCGCACCAGCCTGAGCCTTTCCGCCACTGCCTCGGGCTCCTGGCCCTTCGGGGCGGACAACTCGCGGTCCTGGTAGTGGGCGCCGGGATTGGAGCTCGGAACCAGCCTGCCCAGGCTCTTGTAGGTCCTGACCACGGTGGCGGCACTGCCCCGGTAGACCGGATCGGCCGGGTCGCCGTCCACCTGGGGCCGGTAGGCGGTGTTGAAATACTGCACCGACAGGCTGTCCTTGACGCCGTAATGCTTGAAGAGGGCCATCTCCAGGGCCGTGTGGGTCGCCCACACCCAGTCGCTCTGGGACTTGCCCTGGTTCCTGGATATGGGATCGTGCACCAGGTGCGGCAGCAGGGTCACGGCCCTGGGCAGCGGGGCGTCGGCTTGCGCGGACTTGGAGTCCCAGGCCGGCACCGGGTCCGGCGCATCCTGCGGGATGGCCACCATCACCCGCGACGCGGGGCTCTCGACGATCCGTCCTTCGTGGGTCACCCTGACCAGGTAGTCGCCCTGGTCGATCAGCCCGGGGGAGGCGATGAGCAGGGTGTCCAGGGTCTGCCCTTCCAGTGCCAGGGCCCCGGCGCCGCTGGCGGAGCGGTACCACTGGTAGCGGGTCTCGGCCGAAGGGGTGGCGCCGTTGAGTTCGGCCACGAGTTTCAGGGGCTTCTCCTGCGAAACCGTCACCTGGGGATTCCAGTTGATCACCGTCACCGTGAAGGGCCCGGAGGAAGCCGAGGTGCCGCGCTTGGTCTCGGGGGCCATGCTGGCGGAGGATGGCGCCATGTCGGTTTCCCGGACGCTGATGGTCTTGCCGGCGCTGCGGAAGGTCGTTCCGTCGATGGTGACTTCCACTGTATAGTCGCCTGAGTCAAGGACCCGGGCCGACGGGATGAGGAGCAGTTTCTCGGTCTGCCCGTCCAGCTTCAGCGGACGGTCCCCCTGGGATGTGCGGAACCAGCGGTAGGTCGCGCCAGAACCAGGATCCGGAGTCACGTGGGCGTTGAGGATCAGAGGTCCGCCCACGTAGGTCACGCTTTTCAGGTGCACGGCCACCGTCGGATCGGCGGATGGGCTCGGGGTGGAGCTGGAGGCGAGGCTGGGCCACTTCGCCGGAGCAGGAGCCGACACCGTCGCCCCTTTGCTGTCCCCGGCCTGGGAGCTGGAGGAAGCTGAGTTGCGAAGCCTCGGCAGCCCCAGCCCGGCATTGCCCGCCGGGGCGAGGCTGGAATGGGGCGCGCTGGGACCGCAGGACAGGGCCGAGGTCGTGGAACTGGAAAGCGTCACAGGCGGCCGGGAAACCTGCCGGGGAGTGGTGTCCGGCCGATCATCCAGGTAGCGGTTGATTTCGGCAACAGCCGGCCGGGCAGCACCCGGCGTATAGCCTGGGGCTACGGAGAAATTGCCGAGCGGGGGCGCCACCGGAATGCTGGAAACAGGCAGGGGGGTCGATGCGGATGGCGCATTGGGCGCTGCGTTGGGCCGGGCGGTGGCGCTGGCCGTGGCCGGACGGGCGGTGGTGCTGGCCTGGCTGGCCGGGGTCGCAGCCGGGGCGGTCGTGGCCGGCCGGGCGGTGGTGCTGGCCTGGCTGGCCGGGGTCGCAGCCGGGGCGAACGTGGCCGGCCGGGCGGTGGTGCTGGCCTGGCTGGCCGGGGTCGCAGCCGGGGCGGTCGTGGCCGGCCGGGCGGTGGTGTTGGCCTGGCTGGCCGGAATCGCCGTGGCCGGCCGGGCGGTGGTGCTGGACTGGTTGCCCGGAGTCGCCGTCGGAGTCGCCGTGGCCGGCCGGGCGTGGGTGCTGGACTGGCTGGCCGGAGTCGCCGCCGGGGTGGCCGTGGCCGGCCGGGCGGTGGTGCTGGACTGGCTGGCCGGAGTCGCCGCCGGGGTCGCCGTGACCGGCCGGGCGTGGGTGCTGGACTGGCTGGGCGGAGTCGCCGCCGGGGTCGCCGTGACCGGCCGGGCGGTGGTGCTGGACTGGCTGGCCGGTGAGGATGCCGGGGCAGCCGTGGATGGCCTGGCCGATGCGGTAGGCCGGTTCGCTGGTATCGCCGCGGGGAAGGCAGCGCTTGGTTGTCCGGCCGCTCTGGAAGGAGCCGGTTGCCCGGCTGTCTTGGCGGGAGCTGGCTGGTTGCTTGTTTGCCTGGAGTTATTGGCAGCCGGCACCGGCTGGGCCGAGGAGGCCGGGGCCGGTGCGGAGGAGGAGGTCGAGAACTTGGCCGGGGCGGGGGTGTTGCCAGACTTCCTGGACGCGCCCTGGGCGTTCGGGCCCCGGGGCGGGGTGGTCGCGTTGACGGCGCCCGTGGAAAGCAGGGCCAGGAAGGTGGTTACGAATCGCCTCTGGAAGTTGCGACGGTTGTGCGGGCCGATAGCCACGAATTGTCTCCGATGATGGAACGGGATCGAGGGGGCGGACAAACCGTCCGTCCTTCACCATGGAATGGAGGCAAGGGTGACTTGGTTTCGAGAAATATTAAATAAAAATAGAAAATGAAAGCAATCGCCTGAATTTTGTTGATAAATATAATTATTTAATATCAATCCTATAGACCTTCCTGGTGGCCAGGCTCTGCCCCAGTCCAGTCTGCCGGTCCTCGTTCTGGGCCCAGCCGGCCACCAGCCGGCTGCCGGTCCGGAGGAAATGGATCTCCTCCCGCTGCACGCCGTGGAACCGGATCAGGAACCGGCTGCCCTTGTAGTTGATATCGCTGCGGTAGGCCAGGGGCGTGCCGTCCGGGCCGACCCAGACCCTGGCCTGGGCCTTGACCTCCTTCACCGCGCTGCGCAGGCTGGGGGGATAGATCAGCGGCTCCAGGCTGAGTACCAGGAGTTCGGCGGGCTTGCCTTGCCAGGCATCGGGCTTGGCCTCCTGGAGGGTGGACTGGGCCAGCAGCCGCTCCAGGGTCAACCCTTCGTTCAGGTGCTCGGCCACGTCCAGCGCCGAGAGGGTGCGCATGATCTGGGCCGTGGGCGCCAGGTCGGCGGGGTTCTGGACGGTGGCCCGCTGCTCGGCGTCCGCCGCCTGCAGGGTGCCGCGGTCCCAGGCGATGCGCACCCCCTGGGGGCCGTCCTCGGCGTGCGTGGTGACCTGGCCCTGCAGCACCACCGGGCCGCCCTCTTCGCTGGTCTGGCGCCAGAACTGGAAGTCCAGGGTGGCCTTCACCGCTTCGGTGCCCTGGAGTTTCTTCAGGGTGGCCCGCAGATCGGCCAGGGCGTCGGCCCGCAGCGGTATGCAGGCGAGCAGCAGGACCAGCAGCGCGCCGCGTTCAGCCGTTCTCGGCGCGTTCCCGTTCCAGTTGCGCAAGATACACCTCAAGCCATTTCGTCGAGAAATTGCCGCTGATGAAGTCCGGGTGGTCCATGATCAGCCGGTGCAGCGGGGCGCTGGTCTTGATGCCTTCCACCACCAGCGTGTCCAGGGCCCGGCGCATGCGCGCCAGGGCCTCGGTGCGGTCGCTGCCGTGGGCGATGAGCTTGGCGACCAGGGAATCGTAGTAGGGGGGGATCACCGCGTCCTGGTGCATGGCGGTGTCCATGCGGATGCCGGGGCCGCCGGGGAAGTTGAGGGCGGTGATCCGGCCCGGGGACGGGGTGCAGCGGAACGGGTCCTCCGCGTTGATCCGGCACTCGATGGCGTGGCCGCGCAGGACGATGTCCTCCTGGGCGTAGGAGAGCTTCTGGCCGGCGGCGATGCGGATCTGCTCCTTGACGATGTCCACCCCGCTCACCATCTCGGTGACCGGGTGCTCCACCTGCACCCGGGTGTTCATCTCCATGAAGAAGAACTCGCCCCGGGCATCCAGCAGGAACTCGATGGTGCCGGCGTTGAAGTAGCCCACGGCCCGGGCGGCGCGAAGCCCCATCTCCAGGATGCGCTTGCGCAGTTCGGGGGTGATGGCGGGGCTCGGGCTCTCCTCGATCAGCTTCTGGTGGCGGCGCTGGATCGAGCACTCCCGCTCGCCCAGGGTGATGATGTTGCCGAACAGGTCACCCAGGATCTGCACCTCGATATGCCGGGGTTCCAGCAGGTACTTCTCCATGTAGACGGTGTCGTCGGTGAACGCGGCCCTGGCCTCGCTCCGGGCGGTGTTGTACATGTCCGGCATCTCTTCCGGGCTGTTGACGATGCGCATGCCCCGCCCGCCGCCGCCGGCGCTGGCCTTGACGATGACCGGGTAGCCGATCTGCTCGCCCCAGGCCAGGGCGTCCTCCACGGTGTCCACCACCCCGTCGCTGCCGGGCATGAGCGGCACTCCCGCTGCCTTCATGGTGGCCTTGGCCTGGGCCTTGTTGCCCATCTTGCGGATGATCTCGGAATTGGGGCCGATGAAGACGATCCCGCAGGCCTGGCAGACTTCCACGAAGTGCGGGTTCTCGCTGAGGAAGCCGTAGCCGGGGTGGATCGCCTCGGCGCCGGTCACTTCCGCGGCGGCGATCACCTGGGGGATGTTCAGGTAGGACTTGGCGCTGGGGGCCGGGCCGATGCAGATGTCCTGGTCGGCGAAGCGCACGTGCAGGGCGTCCCGGTCGGCCTCGGAGTAGACCGCCACGGTCTGGATGCCCAGTTCCTTGCAGGCCAGGATCACCCGCAGCGCGATCTCGCCCCGGTTGGCGATGAGGATCTTCTTGAAGGGCGGCTCGCCGCTCCGGGCGGCAGGCTTGCGGTGGGAAGGCTTGCGCTTGAAGGTGGGCATCGGTTCAGCGGACCCGGATGGCGAACAGCCGCTCGCCGTATTCCACCGGCTGGCCGTTGTCGGCCAGCACCGCCACCACTTCGCCGGCCACGTCGCACTCGATCTCGTTCATGAGCTTCATGGCTTCGACGATGCACAGGGTCTGCCCGGGCTTGACGAAGTCCCCGGGCTGGACGAAGGCCGAGGCGGTGGCGCTGGGAGCGCGGTAGAAAGTGCCGACGATGGGGCTGGTGATGTGGTGGATGCCGGGGTCCTCGGAGCGCTCCGTGGGCGGCTGGGCCGGGGCCACCAGGGTGTGGGCAGGGGCCGCGAAGGCGGTCTGGACCGCGGCGGGGGCGGCCGCCGCGGGGGCGGCGGTGTTCTTGCGGATGTGCAGCTTGACGCCCAGGGACTCGAACTCCAGTTCGTCGATGGGCTCCCGGCCCACCAGACTGATCAGGGTCTGGATGTCCTCGAATCCCAGCGCCAGGCCGCGGGCCTCGGGTTTGGGTTCGGCCGTCCGCCGTGTGGCGGCGGGGGCGGGGAGGGGCTGCTTGGTCGGGCTCATTGATGCTCCAGGGGTCACGGTCAGGAGTCTAGGGAGTCGGTATGGGCCGGAGGGACGACTTCCCGCACGCGCCGGCCCTTGGGGCCGGCCTCGTCCGGGCGGAACTCCTTGCTGGCGGCGTCGAGAATGCCGTTCACGAACTGGGTGCCCTCCTGGTCGCTGAACTCCTTCACGATCTCCAGCGCCTCGTTGATGATGATCGGGAAGGGGATCTCCTTCAGGAACATCAGCTCGTAGACGCCCAGGCGCAGCAGGTTGCGGTCCACCACGGCCATGCGGTGGATCTTCCAGTGCTCCGCGAAGCGGGTCAGGACCGCGTCGATCTCCTCCAGGTGCCCGTGGACCCCGTCCACCAGGCGCCGGGCGTAGTAGAAGGCGTCCCGGTTCAGGTCCTGGATGGCGTTGAAGCCCGCGAAGATCTCGTCCGGAAGGTAGTCCGTCAGATCCATGGCATAGAGCATCTGGAGGGCGTATTCCCTCCCCCGTCGGCGAACGCCCATTACTGCATCTCCTGGCCCGGGGCCTTGAGCACGTGGAACAGGTCCACCATCTCCAGGAGGCTCATGGCCGCCTCCCAGCCCTTGTTGCCCATCTTGGTGCCGGCCCGGTCGATGGCCTGCTCCACGGTATCGGTGGTGAGCACGCCGAAGATCACCGGAACCCCGGTCTCCAGGCCCACCTGGGCAGTGCCCTTGGTCACCTCGTTGGCGATCATGTCGAAGTGCGGCGTGCCGCCGCGGATCACCGCGCCCAGCAGCACCACGCCGGCATAGCGCCCGGAACGGGCCACCTGCAGGGCCACCTGGGGCAGTTCGAAGGAGCCCGGCACGCGGATGAGATCGATCTGGGCTTCGCTGCCGCCGTGCCGGTGGATGCAGTCGGTGGCGCCTCCGATCAGCCGGTCCACGATGAATTCGTTGAAACGCGAAGCCACCAGGGCGAACCGGTCGCCCTTGTGCACCCGCAGCTGTCCCTCAAAGATCCCCATGGGAACCCCCCGAAAGGTGGTTGAACTCAAGACCATAGCACGACTTCGCGCAGCGAAGAAGCGGTTAGCGGTTGAGTCTGGCGCGCCATCCGGCTTCCGACGGGAAGATGAAGACCGTCCGGACCATGGGCAGCAGGCACAGCACGAGGCTGAGGCTGGCGGCCGGCGGGCCGAGCTTCATGCCAAGGTAGAGCCCACAGACGGCCACGCACACCAGCAAGGCGCAGGACATCAGGTTGCGCCCGCGCAGGGCGCCCATGGACGCCTTGCCGCGGTCCAGGCGCCGGGGCAGGACCAGGGCCAGGCCCATGGCCAGGGCCGCGGCGGCCAGGGCGCCGGGCACCCGGGGATCGGCCCAGGGCAGGCGGCCGAAGCCGCCCAGGAACAGCGCCCAATGGCCCCGGAGCGCCTGGGTGCCGATGCTCATGAGGTACATGACCGGGGCGATGAAGCCGCAGGTGGCCGCCACCAGCCGGGCCTGGCGCACGGATTTGGCGAGCTCGCGCTCCAGGTCGGGGGGAAAGGGCATGATCGGCTCCGCTGCTGTCTCTTGCACGCTACCATCATTCTGCCCGCACGTTTCGCGGTGGGGGGATGGCCGTGGAACCAGAGATCGAGACGCCGCTGGCCGCGGGAACGGACGTGGAGGCCGGGGTCAGCGCCGCCGCCCAGCGGGAATACGATGGGTTCGGGCCTTGGATCCTGGAGGTGAAGACGCCCGGGGACATGCCGCCCCGGTTCCGGGAGCGCTACGCCGAGCATGCCGGTGCGAAGTTCCTGCTCAAGCTGCCGCGCCCCGAGGAGCGGCGCAACCTCAGGCCGGGCATGGACCTGTATCCGGTTGTGCTGGCGGTGCACGAGGACCGGGTCTGCCTGATGGCCTGCGCGGACGGGACGATCGTGACCCGCGGCGCCGCCTGCGGCGACGTCCAGGCCATCCGGGTCCACCAGCACCTGCTCAAGGGCCTGGTGGAGCTGCTGTTGGCGGACGGCTCGAGCTTCGAGTTCGGCTACAACGCGTCCTCCCAGGGCATGGTCGACAAGGTGGTGGGCTTCCTGCGCCAGCGCCTGCCGGCCCCGGCCAGCTCCTGGCTGCCCGGGGGCCCGGTCCCGGTGGAGGACTACAGCTTCCAGGGCATGCTGGGCGATCAGCTGCGGCTGGGGCCGGAGCTCCGGGCGGTCCATTTCGAGCCGCCGGGGCGGGCCTGCCGGGACCTGGAGGGCCGGCGCCGCCTGTCCCTGGGGCTCCTGATCCTGGCCTCGCCCCGGGAACTGGTGGCGGTGACCCAGGGCCGGACCGCCCACAGGCGCAAGGAGGCCGCGCTGGCCACCGAGGCGCTGTACCTGCCTTGGGCGGCGCTGGCAGGCTGGCGGCGGGTGGCGGACCCGGACCGGCGGTGCTCCTGGCACAGCCTCAGGCTCCAGGTGCGCGGCCATGCCCGCGACCTGGACCTGTTCGAGCCCGGGGCCCTGGAGGCTATTCTGGCCGCAGCGGCTCCGCCAGCGCCTTGAGGCAGACCGCAGCGCCCTTGCAGTCCGGGGCCAGGTCCTTCCAGGTCGCGCCGTCGGCGCTGATGAAGCTGCGGCCATGGTGGGCTTCGGAGTGATCGGAATAGCCCGGCTCAGGATCCTGGACCGGGACCGGGAACAGGTAGCCCGGGGTGGTGAGCCGGAGCAGCACCGAGAAGCCGGTGCCCGCGGCCACGGCCACCGGATGGTCCAGGGGGATGGTGTGGTAGCCCGGCGCGGTCAGCACGCCCATCTGCGGCGGCAGGCCGCCGGCCGCGGAGGCGCCGCTGCCGGGGTCCGCGCCGGTGACCCTGGTGCGCAGGTCCAGTTCGTAGCGGGTGCCCGGGGTGCCGGCGTAGAAGGCCACGGCGGTGATCCGCTCCGCTTCCCGGGCCTGGAAGATGTTGGCGCACACCGCGCTGTCGGTGCCCAGGCCGATGCTGTTGCACCAGCCCAGGGGGTCGTACTGGTGGATGGTGCGGGTGGCGCGGGTCCCGCCCAGGAACACCGTGGCGTCGAACACCCTGGAGTCGTAGGACAGGTAGAAGTAGCCGCCCTGGCCCCAGGAGCGGCTCCAGCTGTTGCGCACGATCCAGGCGCCCGGGTGGGCGGGGCGGTTGCCGGCGGGGAAGCGGCAGGTCTCGAAGGCATCGTTCCAGCCCACGATGCAGACCTCGTGGTTGAGGCTGAACTCGGTGGCCCGGGTGTCCCGGTAGGTACTCATGGCCTGGTCGAAGTTGCCGTCCTCCCAGTCCATGGTGATGACCACCGGGCCGTAGTGGGTGAGCGAGTACTTCACGTCGGCCGGGCTGGTGGGGGCGTCCTGGTTGAACAGGTACAGCGCGTCCTCCAGCGGCACGCTCACCTCCTCCCGGCCGCTGGGCAGGTCACCGGCCGGGCGGGGCTTGGGCCGGTAGTAGGCGGGGAAATAGGGGCAGTCCTTCTCGTTCACCGCGCCGGTGCCCCGGGCCAGCAGGGCGGTGGACATCCAATCGCAGCCGCCCTGGTCGAACACCGGGTCCTCGCCGTACAGCGCCGGGCCGGCGGTGAAGCTGGTCATCAGCGAGGTGTTGAACGGGACGTAGGCGAAGTAGCCCAGGTCCCATTCCGACAGGTCGTAGGCGCCCCGGCCGGCCTTGAGCAGGGTGCCCTCCAGGGAGCCGGTGCAGGCGAAGGTCCAGCAGGTGCCGTACTGGCCCTGGTCCTTCACCGGGGTCACCATGCCGCTGGCCCGCAGGTCGAAGAACGGGGGATAGACCGGCGCCTCCGGGCCCGTGGCGAACACCGAACCTTTGATGTGGGACAGGTCGAGCGGCGGCGGCACGTAGCCACGCACCCGGGGGCCGGCCTCCTTGGAGCCGCCGCCGGCGCCGGGCACCCCGCGGGGCATGTGGGCCGCCACCCAGGCCAGGTAGCGGGCGCTCTGGGGAGCCGTGCTGACCCCGGGCGTTTGGGCCGGGAGCGGGGGAGGGGACAGCAGGACGAGAAGGGCGGACGCCAGGAGACGGCGGGACGTGCGGTGGGACATGGGTTCCTCCTTGAGACTCGGTCTCGTATCGGGAGGAAAATGGAAATAAGTTAGGATGAAAATATCAATAAAATCTTTCGTCATTTATCATGAAAATTGACGAAACAGATGTCAATTGGCAGGCTTCAGCGCAGAGAGGCCAGCCGGTTTTGGCTCAAGACCGGGGCTCGCCCAGCCAGGCCGGGATATCGCGCTGGCCATGCAGCACGCGCCAGACGTCCAGATGGTCGCCCCGGTCCTGGTAGAAGACCAGATGCGGAAAGCGTACGACCCGCCGGCACCGGAGGTCGACAAGACCCAGTTCCTGGGCGTAGCGCAGGGAACCGGACGATGGGAAGCGGCCGATATGGACGAACGCCCGCTCGACCGCATCCACGAATCTCATGGCCGCCGGCTCCGCCCCCTCGCTGAAATGGAAGTCGACCGCCTCCTGGATGTCCCGGACCGCCAGGACCCGCGGGATCACCGGCCGGGGCTTCACGATCTGGCGCGCCGTCGGACGGTTTCGCGCAGACCTTCAAAATACAGTTCGTCGGCTACCTCGCCGGGCGCCGAGGCGGCGCCTTCCAGCAGCAGGTTGCGCAGGCGGCTGCGCTCCTGGTCCTTGCGGATCAGTTCCCGGACGTATTCGCTGCTGGTGCCGTAGCCGCCATGCATGACCTGGTGATCCACGAAGGATTTGAGGGAATCAGGAAGGGAGATGTTCATCGTGCCCATGCCAAAGTCTAGGGATGATGGCAAAAATTGGCAAGGGTCCCCGGCTCAACGCCCCTTGATCCGCCCCATCAGCCGCAGCAGTCCATCCAGGATGGTCAAGGGATGGGGCGGGCAACCGGGGATGAACAGGTCCACCGGCAGCCCGGCGGCCTCGACCCCACCCAGCTGCTCCTCCTGGTGCAGGTAGGGCCCGCCGCTGATGGCGCAGGCGCCCACAGCGACGACGATCTTGGGGTCGGGCACGGCGTCGTAGGTCTTGCGCAGGGCCAGGGCCATGTTGGCGGTGACCGGGCCGCAGACCACCAGGCCGTCGGCGTGCCGGGGCGAGGCGACGAACTGGATGCCGAACCGGCCCAGGTCCCAGGCCAGGGTGCCCAGCACGTTCACGTCCACTTCGCAGCCGTTGCAGCCGCCGGCGCTCACCACCCGCAGCTTCAGCGACCGGCCCAGGACCCGCATCAGCTCGCGGCCCATGGCCTCGGCCAGGCGCAGCTCGGCTCCGGGTTCCAGCAGCAGGGCGGCGCGTTCGCTCACCGCCAGGCGGTGGTCGCCGGTGAAGCGGATCGGCTCGGCCATGCCGGTGCCGGCGCAGGCTTCGGCGCAGTGCGGGCAGAACAGGCATTTGCCCAGGTCCAGGGCGGGCGCATTGGGCCCATTGGGCCCCAGAGGCCCCATAGGGCCCAGGACGATGGCGCCGGTGGGGCAGGCTTCGGCGCAGGCGGCGCAGCCTTCGGGGCAGGCGGCGGGCAGCTGGGGCCGGCCGCGGAACCGCTCGGGCAGGGCGGGCAGGGTCTTGGGATAGGCCAGGGTGCGGTGGCCCTGGCGCCAGCGGGACAGGAGGATGCTGATCATCGGCGGCTCACAGGTCGTGCCCACAATAGGAAAGGTTGAAGCTCTTGTTGCACAGGGGGAAGTCCGAGATCAGCTCGCCGCGCAGCGCCAGGGCCAGCCCGAACCAGTTGTGGAAGGACGGGTCGACGATCTTGTAGCGGCGGAACCGGCCCTCGGGGCCGGTGATGGCCAGGTGCAGCACCTCGCCCCGCCAGCCTTCCACCATGGAGACGCAGAAACAGTCCGGGGACAGGGCGGGCAGCGGCGCGGGGCGCGGGTCGGGCTCGCTCCAGGTGAGCGACTCCAGGGCCGAACGCAGGAAGCCGCGGCTCTCGCCCAGTTCCATCCAGCGCACCCAGGCGCGGGAGTGCACGTTGCCGCTCTCGGCCAGGCAGGGGTTGACCGGGTGCTGGGCGTAGGGGCCGAACGGGTGGTCCCGGCGCACGTCCTGGTCGAGGCCGCAGGCCCGGGCCGGCACGCCCACCATGCCGATCTCCCGGGCCTGGACCGGGTCCACGGCGCCGGCGGCCTCGAACCGGTTGGCCACTGAGGCGGCGCCCCAGAGCAGCTCCACCGCGTCCCGGGTGTCGTCCCAGGCCCGCTCCAGCCGGCCGGCCAGGGTCCGGGCCCGGCTGGAGTCCAGATCCAGCCCCAGCCCGCCCGGGCGCAGCCAGTCCCGGCCCAGCCGGCTGCCGCAGACCTCGGCGGTCAGGTTCAGCCAGTCGCCGCGGATCCGGCCGCAGTAGGAGGCGGTGGGCAGGAAGCCCACGTCGCCGGCCATGGCGCCCAGGTCCCCGGTGTGGTTGGCGGCCCGTTCCAGTTCCAGGGCCACCCCGCGCACCCGGTCCGAGCGCGGCGGCACCACCGCCCCGGCCAGGGCCTCCAGGGCCTGGCAGTAGGCCCAGCCGTGGGCGATGCTGCTGTCCCCGGCGGCGGTCTCGGCGTGCTTCAGGCTGAGCGGGTGCGGCCCGCCTTCCAGGGCCCGCTCCACCCCTCGGTGCTGGAAGCCCAGGGCGATCTCCAGGTGGAACACCGTCTCGCCGTGGCACTGGAAGCGGAAGTGGCCGGGCTCGATGACCCCGGCGTGCACCGGGCCCACCGCCACCTCGTGCACCTCGTCGCCCTTGACCTGGTAGAAGTCGGTCACCCCGGGCTCCTGGGGCCCCCAGAGGTCCTGGCCCGGGACCCAGGACCGGTGGTAGCGCACCGGCTTGAACCAGGGGTGGCCTTCGGGGCGGATGCCGAACTGCTCGGCCAGTTCCCGCTCGAACAGGTGGGCCTGGGGGCATTCGGGGGTGAGCGACGGGTAGCCGGGCCGGTCCAGCCGGGTGCGGCCGGCCCAGAGCCGGCCTTCGGCGTCGCCGGCCAGCAAGGCGTAGAGCCAGAGCTCCCGGTCGGCGCACAGGCAGGCCAGGCGCTTGCCGGCGCGCACGCCCTGGATGACGGCGGCGCGGAACTCGGCCAGGGACAGGTCGGGCACCTGGGCCAGGGGCAGGGCCTGGCCGTTGCGCAGGGGGGCGAACAGGGCGTCGTTCACGGGTGGCCCTCCAGAAGCGTCGCGGCCGAGCGGATCATGGTGTCCAGCGGCCCGGGCAGCCACAGGCCCAGGGTCGCGGCCAGGGCCAGGGCCACCACCAGAGGAGCGGTGGTGGCGACGGTGTCCTTGTACGGGGTGCGCACCCGGTCCGGCGGCGGGGTGCCGAACACCACCTTCACCACGGTGTCGCTCATGGCCAGGAAGATCCCGCCCAGCAGCAGCAGGAACGCCACGCCGGTCCACAGGTAGGGCGCGGCCAGGGCGGTGGCGGCGATATTGAACTCGCTGATGAACGGGGCGAACGGCGGGGTGCCGGTGATGGCCAGGAAGCCCAGGAAGAACAGCCAGCCCGAGACCGGGGTGCGGCGGATGGCGCCGGTGACGTAGGGCAGCCGCTTGCTGGCGTAGCTGCGGTTGATGTTGCCGGCGGACATGAACAGCACGCCCTTGACCAGGGCGTTGGCGGCCAGGTGGAACAGGGCGAACCGGGCCGCCCTGCCGCCGATGCCCATGCCGAAGGCCAGGATGCCCATGTGCTCGACGCTGGAGTAGGCCAGCAGGCGCCGGATGTCCAGCTGGCGGACCATGAACACCGCCGCCCAGACCATGGACAGCAGGCCCATGGCCAGCATCAGCTCGCGGGCGAACTGCAGCTCGCCGGCCGCGGCGACGATGGCGAAGATCCGCAGCAGGGCCAGGAAGGCGCAGCTGGTGACGCCGCCGGCCAGCAGCGCGCCGATCACCCCCGGGGCCTCGCCGTAGGCGTCCGGCTTCCAGGTGTGCAGGGGGGCGAGGCCCATCTTGGTGCCGTAGCCCACCAGGGCCAGCACGAAGCCGGCCCGCAGCCAGGGCCGGGACAGGCTGGCCGCGCCCTGGGCCAGGCTGGTGAAGAACAGCGGCTCCTGCAGCCCCCCCATGTGGGCCGAATAGGCCAGGAACAGGGTGCCCAGCAGGGCCAGGGCGATGCCCACCGAGCCGATGATCAGGTACTTCCAGGTGGCCTCCAGGGAGCGCCGGTTGTGGTTGAAGTAGATCAGCGGGGCGGTGGCCAGGGTGGTGGTCTCCATGGCCACCCAGACCAGGCCCGGGTGGCGCGCCGCGCACAGCAGCGAGGCCAGCCCCAGGAAGCTGAGGAAGCTGGTGACGAACACCCTGTGGTCGCGGTCGGGGCGGAGCCGGAGGTAGGCCGGGGCGTAGAAGGCGCACAGGCAGAACAGCACGCTGATCACCAGCAGGGTCCAGCCGCCGAGTGCGTCCAGGCCCACCCAGGCGCCGGCCGGGACCCGGTCCCAGCCGGGCAGGATGAGCAGCAGGCCGGCCAGGTGCAAGGCGCCGGTGGCGGGCAGCAGGCGCAGCCGGAAAGCGGGAACGTTGATGCTGAAGGCCAGGGCGGCGGCCAGGATCGGGAGGGCGATGAGGAACCAGATCATGGGCTCAGTCCTTCAGTTCGGCCAGGTGCCGGGTGTCCATGGAGTCGAAGGCCACGCTGATGTGGTTGATGACGATCCCCATGACGAAGATGCCCACGAACAGGTCCAGCAGGATCCCGGTCTCCACCAGCATCGGCATCTGCTCCACCAGCATCAGCCCGAACAGGTAGATCCCGTTCTCCAGCACCAGGTAGCCCACCACCTGGGTCAGCGCCTTGCGCCGGGTGATCAGCAGCATGAAGCCGGTGAGCAGGGTGGAGAGCGAAGCGGGCACGAACAGCGAGAACTCGCTGCCCGGGGCCAGGGGCAGGCTGCGGGCCAGCAGCAGGCCCAGCCCGGTGCCCAGGGCGCACAGCACCAGCGAGGCGGTGAAGCCGATGTAGGGGGAAATCTCCCGGTGGATCTTCACCTTCCGGGAGGCCCGGCGGAAAAGGAAGGGGATCAGCCAGCCCTTGACGGTGACCGCGGCGGCCACCATGAGGACGATGTGGAAATGCCGGCCCAGGCCCATGGCCAGGGGCAGCAGGCCCAGCAGCACCCCCTGGATCACCGCCACCTGGATCATCTTGTTGATCCGGCTGGTGGCCGCCAGGGTGAAGTTGGTGAGCACGATCAGGGCGATGAGGACGTCGCGCAGCATGGTTATCCCCTAGGCCTGGAGCAGGAAGAAGGCGAACGCCGTGGCCAGGAGCCCGGCCACCAGGAACTGCGGCACCCGGTTCATCCGGAACCGCGCGGTGATGCTCTCCACGAATCCGATGCCGGCGGCCAGCAGCGCCATGGCGCCGAAGAAAGCGGACCAGTCCAGCCAGAGGACGCCGGTGCGCGGCAGCAGCGGGCCCACCAGCAGCGCCCCCAGCACCAGCAGCTTCAGGCTGGCGCCGTACAGCACCAGGGCGAAGGGCCGGCCTGAGTGGTCCAGCACCATGACCTCGTGGATCATGGTGAGCTCCAGGTGGGTGTTGGGGTCGTCCACCGGAATCCGGGAATTCTCGGCCAGGAACACGATCGCCCAGCCCGCCAGCACCAGGATGACCGGGCCGGTGGCCCGGAACAGCACGGATCCGCTGGCGCCCAGCAGCCCGGACAGGGAGAGGCTGCCGGTGATCTTGGCCAGGGCGGCGAACCCCAGGAAAAGCGCCGGCTCGGTCAGCACCGAGAAGCTCACCTCCCGGGCCGAGCCCATGCCTTCGAAGCTGGAGCCGGTGTCCAGGGCGGAGAGCACGGTGGCGAACCGGGCCAGCCCGAACAGGTAGGCGAACAGGATCAGGTCGCCCTGGAAGTGGACCGGGGCGGGGCTGTCACCGAACGGCACCAGCAGCGAGGCGGTCAGTCCCGCGGCCACCGCGGCCACCGGGCCGGCCAGGAACACCCAGGTGGTGGTGCGGCTGAACACCGCCTGCTTGCGGGCCAGCCGGGCCAGGTCGTAGTAGAGCTGCAGCACCGGCGGGCCGGTGCGTCCGGCCACCAGCGCCTTGACCTTGTTGATCAGGCCCGGGAGCAGCGGCGCCGCCAGCAGCGCGGTGAGCAGGTGCAACAGCACCTGGAGGGATCGGACGAGGGTGGAGTCGGTCATGGTTCAGGCCACCATCCAGACGAGGAGCGCCACAAGGGTGATGAGGATGTACAGCAGATAGAGGGGGAGCTGGCCGCTCTGGAAGAACCGCAGCCAGCCCAGGCCCCGGGCGGCCAGGTCCAGGGCGGGCGCGGCGGCGCGGTCGAGCACCGGGTCCGGCACGTGGGAGTGGTAGGCGCGCTGGGAAGGAAACAGGCCCATGACCCGCCGCCAGCGGACTTTGGGCCACAGCGCCAGGCGCATGGCGCTGACCAGGCCGTCGGCGAACGAGGAGGCGGTGTACTGGATCCGCGGGCTGGCGGCGCTGTAGCCGCAGTCCCAGGTGGGCAGTCCGGCGCGCGGCGCCGGGCCGCCGCGGCTCCAGGCCCAGAGCAGGCCGGCCGCGGCCAGCATGGGCAGGGCGATCCAGGAGAGCATGGGCAGGCGGGCCAGGCCCAGGCCGGCCGGGCCGGCCAGCCCGGAGGCCGCGGCCGCGGCCCGGGCCAGGGCCGGGGCGAGCAGCGCGGGGGCCAGGCCGATGGCCAGGCACAGTCCGGCGAGCAGCCCCATGGGCGCGAGCATGGACCGGGGCACTTCGCTCGCCGCAGCGGCCTCGGGCGACCGGGGCTCGCCCAGGAACGCCACCCCGTACACCTTGGCGAAGCAGGCCGCGGCCAGGGCGCCGATCAGGGCCAGGGAGGCCAGGGCCAGCACCGGCCACGACGAGCCGGGGAAGGCCAGTCCCTTGAAGGCGGCCAGATAGATCAGCCATTCGCTGACGAAGCCGTTGAGCGGCGGCAGCCCGCAGATGGCCCAGGAGCCCGCCAGGAAGGCCAGGGCGGTGCCCGGCATGCGCCGGGCCAGCCCGCCCAGCCGCTCCAGGTTGCGGGTGCCGGTGGCGTGCAGCGCCGAGCCGGCCCCCAGGAACAGCAGCCCCTTGAACAGGCTGTGGTTGACCACGTGCAGCAGCGCCCCGGCGTAGCCCAGCAGCGCCAGTTCGGGGCGCCCGGTGCTCCGGCCCAGGGTGCCCAGGCCCAGGCCCAGCAGGATGATCCCGATGTTCTCGATGGAGTGGTAGGCCAGCAGGCGCTTCAGGTCGTGCTGGGCCAGGGCGAAGGCGACCCCGAGGATGCCCGACAGGGCACCCAGGGCCACCAGCAGCGCCCCCCACCACAGCGGCGGGTCCGGCACCAGGGCCAGGGCCCGGACCAGGCCGAGGATCCCCATCTTGATGAGGATGCCCGACATGAGCGAGGACACGTGGCTGGGCGCGGCGGCATGGGCCGGGGGCAGCCAGAAGTGCAGCGGAAAGATCCCGGCCTTCATGCCGAATCCGCAGAGGCAGAGCAGGAACATCGCCGTGCCCCGGGGGCTGGCGGCGAACCCCGCGGGAAGCGGGGTGAACAGGAAGCCCGAGCCGGCCATCAGACTGAAGGCGGCGAACAGGCACAGGGTCCCGGAGTGGGTGGAGGCCAGGTAGATCCAGCCCGCCCGCTGGGTCTCGGGGTCCCGGTCCTCGGCCGTGACCAGGAAGAAGGCCGTGACCGCCATGCCCTCCCAGGCCACGAGGAAGGTCAGGGCGTGGGCCGCGGCCGTCAGCACGACCATGGATGCGGTCGTGATCCCCAGCAGCAGGCGCAGCCGCCGGGCGCTCTCGTGGTGCCCGTCCCAGTAGCCAAGGGCGAACACCGAGCCGCAGAAGGAGAGCACCAGCACCGGCGCCAGGAACACCGCCCCCACTGCGTCCAGGCGCAGGAACCCCTGGGTGCCCAGGGGGGTGCGCGGCAGGGCCAGGCCCGCGTGGACCCCGGCCAGGGCCAGGCCCGCCGCGGCCAGCCCGGCCAGGGCGGCCAGGCCCATGAACCAGGCCGCGGCCTGCCCGCCGCGGGCGCGCAGGAACAGCCCCGGCACGCCGGAGGCCGCCGCCAGGGCCGCGGAGAGCAGCAGCAGGATCATCCCAGCCACCAGGGGCGGACGATCAGCCAGAGCAGCATGGCCACCAGGGTCGCCAGGATGTAGAGCAGGTACATGGGCAGCTGGCCCTGCTGCAGCCAGCGGTAGCGCTGCAGGCGCGTCGCCAGGCGGTCGGCGCGGGGGGCCACCAGGCCCTCGCCGATGGGGTCGTGGAACTCGGACTGGAAGGCCATGGCCCTGGGGAACAGGCCCTTGATCCGCCGGACCCGCACGAGCAGGCCGGGGATGAACTCGCCCCAGCCGTCGGAGAAGGAACTGGCGCTGTACTGCATCCGGGCGGTGGGCCGGGCGTAGCCGCAGTCCCAGGTCCCGGGCCGGCGCTCGGCGGCCGGCAGGCCCCCGCGCAGCCAGAGCAGGGCGCCCGCGCCCAGCGCCAGGAGCAGGGCGGCCAGGGCGGCGAACAGGGCCAGCTCGCGGGTGAGCCCCTGCGCCAGCATCGGCGCGTCATCCGGGGCCAGGACCCCCAGCACCCGGTCCAGCAGCGGCAGCAGCAGCGCCGAGCCCAGGCTCAGGGCCAGGCACAGGCAGGCCAGGGCGGCCATGGGCGCCCACATGAGCGGCCCGGGGTCGTGGGCGCGCCCGGCCTCCGGGCTGCGGGGCTCGCCCAGGAAGATGAAGCCGAAGAACTTGGCGAAGGCGACCGCGGCCAGGCCGCCGGTGACGGCCAGGGCGGTGAGCGCCAGGCCCTCGGTCCAGGCGCCGCCGCCCAGGATCGAAGCGAAAAAGCCCCGGTACAGCAGCCATTCGCTGACGAAGCCGTTGAACGGCGGCAGCGCCGACACCGCCAGCACCGCCGGGAACAGGACCAGGGCGGTCTTCGGCATGCGCGCGCCCAGCCCGCCCAGGCGCTCCAGGTCCCGGGTGCCGGTGGCGTGCAGCACCGAGCCGGCCCCGAAGAACAGCAGGCTCTTGAAGGCCGCGTGGTTCCACACGTGGAGGACCGCCGCGCCGAAGCCCAGGGCGGCGATCCAGGGGGTGTGCAGGGCGCGCCCGGTCCAGCCCAGGCCCACGCCCATGAAGACGATGCCGATGTTCTCGACGCTGGAGTAGGCCAGCAGGCGCTTGAAGTCGCGCTGGGCCAGGGCGCCGCCCACCCCGGCCAGGGCGGTGAGGGCGCCCAGGCCCAGGACCGCGGGGCCCAGGTGCGGCACCGGGGGCAGCAGACTGCCGATGCGCAGCACCCCGTAGACCCCGGCCTTGAGCATCACCGCCGACAGGATGGCGGACACGTGGCTGGGCGCCCCGGCGTGGGCCGAGGGCAGCCAGAAGTGCAGCGGCACCAGGCCGGCCTTGAAGCCGAAGCCGGCCAGGGCCAGGACCAGGATCAGCGCGTCCTGCGCCGGCTGCGGGAAAGGGCTGGAGGGGAACCAGGCGTAGCCGCCCAGCCGCTGGGCCAGCAGGATCGCCATGATCGTGAGCAGCACCGTGCCCACGTGGGTGCAGGCCAGGTAGACCCAGGCGCCGCGCATCACCTCCGGGCGCTCGTGCTCGGTGGCGATCAGCAGCATGGCCGACATGGCCATGAGCTCCCAGGCCACCAGGAACAGCACGCCCTGGCGGGCGGTGAACACCAGGGTCATCGAAGCCGCCAGGAGGGCGTAGCCCAGGCGCACCACCCGGCCGGTGCCCTTGGCGGCGTCCAGCGGCCAGTAGGCCCGGCCGTAGACGACGCCCAGTCCGGCCACCAGGTGCAGCGGCAGGATGAACGCGGCGGACAGCGGGTCCACCGCCAGGGTCGCCCGGACGCCCCAGAACGGGAAGGCCAGCATCCCGGCCGGGCCCCCCAGCAGCACCCCCAGCGCCCCGGCCAGGCCCAGCAGCGAGCCCAGCACGCCCAGGCCCATGGGACCGCGGTCATCGGCGGCCACCAGGCCCAGCAGGCCGGCCCCGATCCAGCAACCCATGGAAGCGAGCATCAGGGCGACGACCAGCATGGTTCCGGACTCCAAAAGAAGGCTGAGGATCAAGGAGCCGATGGCCAGGATCGAACACCTACGGGGATTGAATGGCGCGTGTCAGACTTGCGCATTGTACCATTTTTCCCGCTACCGGAGGCCGCGCCAGTAGGAGAAGCCGATGCTCTGCCGGCAGTGGCGGGTGGAGACGTGCTTGAAGAAGGCGGTTTCCGCGGCCCGCCCCAGTGGGGCGCTTCTCTGAACAATTTTCACGATTTAGTGCAAGTATACTTTACTAAAAAACAGGATTTTGTACTTTTCCGGCGATTCCAGGTAACTCGGCGCATCATGAATCGAGGCCCCGACCATGCCCCAGCCCCCAGCGCCACCCACCGCCATCGGGATCGCCGCCGATCACGGCGGCTTCGAACTGAAGCAGGACCTGGCCCAGCGGCTGCGCGCGGCCGGCTTCGAGGTCCGCGACTTCGGCGCCGACGCGCCGGCGCCGGCGGACGATTATCCGGACTACGTGGCGCCCCTGGCCCAGGCGGTGGCCCGGGGCGAGGTTTCGCGCGGGGTGGCCATCTGCGGCAGCGGCGTGGGCGCCTGCGTGCTGGCCAACAAGGTGCGGGGGGTCCGGGCCTGCCTGATCCAGGACCCGTTCTCAGCCCACCAGGGGGTGGAGGACGACAACCTCAACCTGATCTGCCTGGGCGGGCGGGTGGCGGGTCCGGCGCTGGCCTGGGAGCTGGTGCGGGCCTTCCTGGACGCCCGCTTCACCGGCGAGGAGCGGCACCGGCGGCGGCTGGCCAAGGTGGCCGAGGTGGAACGCCAGCAGTCAGGGCCCTGAGCCGGCGCAGGATTCCGGGAACCGCCGGCCCGCGGCGGGCATCCTGCCTTGGCACAGGCGGGAGGCGGCCATGCCGCTCAAAAGGGGCCATTCCAGGAAGGTCATTTCCGAGAACATCCGGGAGCTCATGCGCAGCTACCGGCGCGAGGGCCGCATCGGCCGGTCCCGGCCCGGCTCCACCCGGAAGGCGGTGAAGCAGGCGGCGGCCATCGCCTACCGCAAGGCCCGGGAGAGCGGGCCGATCCCGGGGACCGACCGGGAATAGCCGCAAGGGGCCGCAAAAATGATTAGGCCCGCTCCGGGGTCAAGGCCATTGACAGGGGCGGGCTGGCGTTTAGATTGTATGTGTAATTCATGGAGAATGTCATGCGATCAATCGCCAACACCTTTGCCATTTATTCCGCGGTGCTGCTTTCGGCTTGCTACGGTCACGCCGGCATCAAATATTTTCTAAATACCACCAAAGACGAATCGGCCTCGGTCGAACTCATCCCACAGCAGGACCCCAGCCAGGTGGCCACCGTGGATGTGAAACCCGGCAAATGGGCCCTGATCCGCTATCGCGGCGCCTTCGCCAAGCAGATTGCATTCAAGTACCAGCGGAACAACATGATCATGCCGGCCAAGATCATGTGGGACAAGGATAGGATTAATGAGAACACCATATTCGTGATGACCGTGGATGGGGTGAAGATGTTCCCCTGGCCCGCGTTCGACCGGAAGCCCCGGACCGGGGGGAAGCCAGGGAAGCTCAGGGGCGGCGCGCCGGCCCGGGACGATGATGACGAACCGGCCGTGATCACCGATGACGACACGGATGCCGACGTCAGCGCGGAAGCTCTCGGCGGCGGGAGGCGACCCCGGCCTACTCGGTGACCCAGCAGGCCCCCAGGCCCACGTTGCAGGTGCCGTACTTGATCCACATGAAGCCGTCCACGCCCCAGGACGGGCCCCAGGAATTCTTCAGCAGCCAGGCGCCCTTGGCGTCGTCCCAGCCCACCAGGATGATGGCGTGGTTGATGGAGTTGTAGTAGGTCTTGTCGGTGAATACGCCGCCGATGTAGGCCTGGAAGTATTCGTCGGCGTAGACGCAGGCGGATACGCCGCCGTGGGCGTAGATGGCCGACTTGATGGCGGCCACCGGCGGGACTGAGCCACTGTCGCCCACATAGCCCCACTTGAGCACCGGCGTATAGCTGGCGTTGCGGGCGATGCTGCAGGCCACGGCGTCGCCCACGTAGGGGAAGGCGGCCGCGGGCACCGCGCCCTTGTAGTAGCCCTTCGGGCCGGCCTTGGACGGCATCAGCATGTCGAAGGCGAAGTAGCCGCCGTTGCAGCCCCAGCCCCAGGGATTGCAGGAGAGCACCTGCTCCTCGGACAGGGCGGGCACGCTGCCGCTCACGGTGATGGAGCCGTCGGCGCGCACCTTGCCGCTGGCGGCCCCGGCCTGCTTCAGGGCCGCGCCCTCCAGCGAGCCGATGGTGGAGAAGGCCCAGCAGCTGCCGCACTGGCCCTGGTCCTTGACGCTGCTGAACACGCCCACGTAGCGGGCGGGCAGGGCGGTGGCGGTCTCCTGGACTTCGTAGTTCTCGAACCCGCCCGGCTCGTGGGCCCGGTATTCCGCCGGCATCAGCTCGGACCGGAAGCCGCACAGGCGCTCGCGGTCGTACTGCATGGCGGGGTTCTCGCCCACCTGGAACGGCAGGTTCTGGGCCTGGACGCTGGCGCGCAGCTGGTCGATCTTCCGGGACACTTCCGGGGCGTAGCCGCCGGCGGCGAGCTTCGCTCCAGGCGCCAGGGCGGCAAGGCACAGGACGAGGAGGGGGAGGCGGAAGGAAAGGGACGGAGTTTTCATTTCCAATTTCCTATGGAAGGGGGGAGCCTGCGGGCGATGCCGGCGGAGCCGGGATCGGGTCCATGGGCGGAAGGGGAGACCGGGTTACCCCGCTGGGGAACCGGCGCCGGAGGGTGGGGAGGCGCCTGGGCGGCGCCGCGGGTCCCGGGAAAGGTGGTGTCACACCTGTTGGAAAAACGTCAAGCTGTGACCTAAGTTACCTGTTTCCTCTTCTTCCTCTCGACTACCAGGATCGGTCTTCAAGCCGCCCGCGCAACCCGTCAAGGGCTCAAGGTGATCTCGGTCATGGGACTGAGCAGCATTATCGAACCTGGACGGAGGAGATGCGTCCAGGGACCATGGGCCGCACATAGGCAAAAATCGCTAATTGAAATGTTTCACCAATGATTCTGACAAGAAAATAGAAATTGCTGCCCGTTCTGAGGTTTCGAGGAATGTTCATTTCCCATGGGTATCGTCATGAAAAAACAGTAAATATTGTTGAAAAATCCAAATATTAAGCTGGCCAAACAACCGGGGGCCAAGGCAGACTCGGGTCCTCACCGGAGAACCCGAGATGACCCGATACCTTCGATGCTTCCTTACCCTGGCCCTGGCGCTGGCGCCCCTGGCGCCGGCCCGGGCCATGCTCCAGGAGCCCGCCGCCGCCGAATCCGTGGCGCCCGACTGGCATGCCGTGATCGGACCCCATCCGCTGCCCGGCTCCCCGGAGTACGACGGCGATCTGGCGGTGCTGCTGTGGCTCCAGCGCAGCCGCACCGCCCAGGAGGTGGCGCGGGCCGGCGCCGGCTGCAGGCAGGGTCTGGACACCTTCCAGGCCGTCCTGGGCAGCCGCTGCGAGCCCAGCGCCCGGCCGAAGACCGCCGCGCTGCTGGACAAGGCCGGCCACGACGTCCGGCAGGTGCTGGACCCGCTGAAGAAACACTACTTCAGGCCCCGGCCCTTCGTGAGCCATGCCGTGCTCACCCCGGCCGTGCCGCCGGAGGACACCCCGTCCTACCCCAGCGGCCACGCCACCCGCGGCGTCGTCTACGCCCACATCCTGGCGGAGCTGGAACCGGCCCGGAAAGTCCAGGTGCTCGAGTGGGGCCACCTGCTGGGCAACGACCGGGCCCTGGGCGGGGTCCACTGGCCCAGCGACGTGAAGGCCGGCCAGGCCCTGGGCGCCGCCTACGCGGCCTTCTGGATGGCCAGGGAGGAGAACCGCCTGCTGCTGGCCGAGGTCCGGGCGGCCGAGTGGGCGCAGGAGGAACGGAAAGGAAATTGAGGTGAACTCCCTTGGAACCGCGCCTTGTCAAAGTAGCCATAATGGCTACATTGAGATTGGGAGGCCACGGTGAGACAGGTGCCGCTTCGAGAGTTCAGGACCCGCGGCGTCAAGGCCCTGGGGCCGGAGGAAGGGCAGGGTCTGGTCATCCTTTCCAATCGCCAGGGGCCTGCCTATTTCCTGGTGCCGGTGCAGCCAGGCGACCTGGAGTCCCAGGGCCGGGAACTGCTCAGGGCGCAGGCCAAGGCCAGCCTCCGGGCATGGCAGATGCGGGCGAGGGAACTGGGACTGGACCGGATGACCGACGAGGAGATCGATGCGGAGATCACGGCGTACCGGGAGGAACGGCGCCTGCTCCGGAAACCCGCGCAATGAGCCTGCGTCTGGTCGTGCTGGACACCAGCATCCTGGTTTCCGCCGGACTCCGGGCCGAGGGCCTCGAGGCCAGGGTCATTGACCTGGTTCTGGAGGATGAACTCATCCTGCTGACCTGCCCTGAGATTGTCCGCGAATACCAGGAGGTCCTCCGGCGTCCCAAGTTCAGGCGTTTCGGGTTCCCTCCCTACTGGCTGGACAACCTGCTGAAGCTTGGACACCACCGCACGGATAACCCGCCGCCTTGGCCCCTGCCCGGTCCTGATCCCGATGATCTGCCCTTCCTCGCCCTGGCCCATGAGCTGGATGGCACATTGATCACGGGGAATCTGAAGGATTTTCCGCCCGATCTGCGCCGCGGAACAACCGTGCTCAACGCCAGGGAGTTCCTGGGAAGATATGAGGCCTGGATCTGAGGCTCGCCCGGTTGCCGGTGTGTGATAGCCTGTTCCCCCACTGGAGGGACCCCGTGCGAATGTTGCTGCTCCTGGCCACGCTACCCCTCGCCGCCGGCCCGCTCGCCCCGAACCTCGCCGGCTCCTGGGCCCTGGTGGACGGCCCCTCGCCCATCCCGGCAGCCATCGAGCGCGCCGTCAAGGACATGGTCTGGATCAAGCGCCCGTTCGCCCGCAGCCGCCTGGGCGCGGTCAACGATGCCTACGCCAGTTTCCGGGTCCAGGTTTCCGAAAGCGAAGTGACCATCCATTACTATGACGGGCAGATCCAGCACCTGCCGCTGGACGGCCATCCGGTGGCCTGGCGGCGCAAGGACGGGGAGATGCTGGACGTCGCCATTCATCCGGAGCGCGGGGACCTGGTGGAGGTGTACCAGGCCAAGGACGGGGTGCGGACCAATGTCTTCCACGTGGATCCGCAGCAGGGCACGCTCAGCCTGGGGGTGACCCTGGAGAGCTCGCAGCTGCCCACGCCCGTCAGCTACACGCTGACGTACCGGGCAGACTAGACCCAGATTTCGGCGGGAACGGGGTGGGACAGGAACGGCGTCATGGCTTCGGTGAAGCCGTAGGCGCCCACGGTGCCGAAGGCCAGCAGGGAGCCGGGTTCGAGTTCCGGCAGCAGCACGTCCCCCAGCCGGTCCAGGCTGGTGCACAGGGGCCCGGCCAGGGTGGCAGGGCGCAGGGGGCCCGGGATGCCCACGGCCTTGACCGGGAACGGCTGGCCGGTGAGCAGGGGGCGCAGCAGGTGGTTCACCCCGGCCTCCAGGATGGCGAAGCGCACCCCGCGGCTCTCCTTCACCCGCACCACCCTGGACAGGTAGACCCCGCACTGGGAGGCCAGGAACCGGCCGGGCTCCAGCACCAGCTCGCCGGTGAACCAGGGATGTTCGGCCAGCAGCGCCGCGAGGCCCTGGCCCAGGGCGGCCACGTCCAGCGGCGCCTCGCCTTCGGCGTAGGGCACGCCCAGGCCGCCGCCCAGGTCGATCTGCTCCAGGGCCAAGCCGTAGCGCTCATGGAGGCCCCTGGCCATGTCCAGGACGTAGCCGTGGGTGGCCAGCAGGCTCCCGGCGCTGCGCTCGTTGCTGGCGGCGAACACGTGCAGGCCGCGGATGCGCACCTTGGCCAGGCCGGCGGCCCGGGCCAGGAACCCGGGCAGCTGCTCCTCGTCCACCCCGAAGGCTGAGGGCCCGGTGCCGCCGATGATCCGCGAGGCCTCCTTGATCCCGGCCATGGGGTGGACCCGCAGGTTCACCGCCACCGGGCCGGCGGCCAGGGCCTCCACCCGCTCCAGGTCCTCCCAGCCGTCGGCCTGGATCCGGGCGCCCTGGGCCAGGGCCTGGGCCAGCTCGTGGGTGCGCTTGCCGGGGCCGGTGTAGAAGGTGCGCCCGGGGCCGATGCCCAGGGCCTGGACCCGGGACAGCTCACCGCCCGAGGCGCAGTCGAAGCTGGAACCCAGCCCGGCGAAGGCCTCCAGCAGGGTGGGATGGGGGTTGGCCTTCACCGCGAAGGCCAGCCGGACCCGCGAAGGCAGCGCCGCGCGCAGCCGCAGCCACTGGTTCCGGGCGACCTCCAGACTGTAGGCGAACACCGGGCTGCCGTGGCGCCCGGCCAGCTCGGCGCAGGCCGCGTCATCGAAGGCGAACAGGGTCATGTCTCACTCCAGAACGGGGCCAGGCGGCGGACGCCCTCGCGGATCTGCCCGGGATCTCCGGCGTAGCTCAGCCGGATGTGGCCCTGGCCGCCGGGGCCGAAGGCGCTGCCGGGCACCACCACCACTCCGCCCTGGTCGCGCAGGCGCAGGCAGAAGGCCATGGGGTCGGCCAGGGCGGCCGGGGGCAGCGGCTGCCAGTGGTAGAAGCCCCCGGCGGCGGGGACGGGGACCTGGCCGAATGCTTCGGCGAAGGCGTCCCGGAAGGCCTCCCAGCGCAGGCGCAGGTGCTCCCGGGCCTCGGCCAGCACCGCCGGGGAGGCTTCCAGCAGGGCCTGGGCGGCCAGCTGGGCCGGCCGGGCCGGGGCGGTGACCATGTAGGCATGCACCAGCCGGGCCGGGGCCAGCCAGGCGGGGTCGCCGAGGGCCCAGCCCACCCGCAGGCCCGGGGCGCCCCAGGCCTTGCTCACCGAACCCAGCACCAGCCCGGCTGCGGACACGTCCCGCAGCGAGGGGCCGCGTGGGCCCAGGCTCAGTTCCCGGTAGACCTCGTCGGACAGCAGCAGGATTCCGGCGGCTTCGCAGGCCTCGGCCACTTCGGCCAGGGCCCGGGCCGAGGCCCCGGCGCCGGTGGGGTTGCCGGGATGGTTGACCACCGCCACCTTGGCGGCGGGGGTGGCTGCCAGGACGGCCCGGAACGCGGCCGGGTCCAGGGTGAAATCGGCCGCCAGCCCGTAGGGCACGGGCTCGGCCCCGGCCAGCCGGGCCAGGGCGGGGTAGGCCAGGAAGCCCGGATCGGGCACCAGCACCGCGTCGCCCGGTTCGAGCCAGGCCTGGAACAGGGCGTAGATCGCCCCCTCGCTGCCGCAGGCCAGCATCACCTGCTCGTCCGGGGCGCCGTGGAAGGCGGCCACGGCCGCGCGCAGCCCGGGGATGCCGGCGTTGGGGCCGTAGGCGCAGGGCCCCACGTGCGCGGCCAGGGCGACCCGGGCCACTTCCGGCAGATCCCAGCCGGGCTCGCCCAGGCCCATGGGCACGGCGCCCGCCGGGGCGCCTTCGCTCAGGGCGCGGATCGGGCTGGGCCGGAGCCGGGCCAGGCGGGAGGCGGGCTTCAACGCAGGGCCTCCTCCAGGGTGGTGGCGGCGTCGGTGCTGCCGTCCCGGTACTTGACGATGCAGGGCGCCGCCAGGTTCAGGCCGCGGGCCCGGGCGAACTCGCCCGAGCCGGGCCGGCTGCCCGGGACCACCACGGCGCCCTCGGGCACTTCCCGGGTGAGCTCGCGGCCGTGCACCAGGTCGTAGATCCGGGTGGAGGCCGAGAGCACCACGCCCGGGGCCAGCACCGCCCGCCGGCGCACGATCACGCCCTCGAACAGGCCGCAGAGCCCGCCCACGAAGGCGTCGTCCTCCACCACCACCGGCACTGCGCCGGCCGGCTCCAGCACGCCGCCGATCTGGGCCGCGGCCGACAGGTGGACCCGCTTGCCGATCTGGGCGCAGGAGCCCACCAGGGCGTGGCTGTCCACCATGGTGCCCTCGTCCACGTAGGCGCCCACGTTCACGTAGGCCGGCGGCATGATCACCACCCCGGGCGCCATGAAGGCGCCCCGCCGCACCGAGCTGCCGCCGGGCACCATGCGCACCCCGTCGGCCAGGTTGAAGGCCCGGGGCGGGAAGGCGGTGCGGTCGTAGCAAGGGCTGGGCCAGCCCGCAACCAGCGCGGTGGGGGTGGAGCGGAAGCCGGCCAGGATCGCCGTCTTCACCCAGACATTGGCCTGCCAGGCGCCGCCGGCGTCCCGGGCGGCCGCGCGCACGGCGCCGCTTTCCAGGGCCTGCAGCAGGGCTTCGTGGGCGGCCGGAAGGCCCGGATCGGCCAGGATCGCGGCCATGTCGCGCTGGTAGAAGGCCTGCAATTCAGCGGTCCCCATCAGGCCACCCCCACGCCGGCGGCGAGCAGCTCGGCCAGCCGGGCCCGGGTGGCGCTGGTGGCGGCCTCCAGGGGCAGGCGCAGGGTGTCGCCGCAGATGCCCAGCAGGGCCAGGGCGGCCTTGGTGGGAATCGGGTTGCTCTCCAGGAACAGGGCGTCCATGAACGGCAGCAGGGCCTGGTGCAGGGCCACCGCCTCCTTGCGCCGGCCGGCAAGGGCCAGGTCCACCAGCTGCTTGGTCTCCCGGGGCAGCACGTTGCCGATGACGCTGATCAGGCCGGAAGCGCCCACCGCGATGGCGGCCAGGGCCAGGTTGTCGTCGCCGGACAGGATGAACCTGCCCGCAGGCAGGGTCCGGGCCTCCTCGGCGATCTGGGCCAGGTTGCCGGAGGATTCCTTGATGCCCACCAGCTGCGGGTTTTCCCAGAGCCGCGTGAGCACGGCCGGGACCAGGTTCTGGCCGGTGCGGCCGGGCACGTTGTAGATGATCACCGGCATGCCCGGGGCGGCGTCGGTGACCGCCCGGTAGTGGGCCACCAGGCCGCCGGCGGTGGGCTTGTTGTAGTAGGGGGTGACCACCAGGGCGCCGTGGGCGCCCAGTTCCTGGGCCCGGCGGGTCCAGGCCGCGGCCTGGCGGGTGGCGTTGGAGCCGGTGCCGGCGATCACGGTCATGGCGCCGGCCTCCTCCAGGGTGGCGGCGATCAGGATGTCCCGTTCCGGCTCCAGGATGGTGGCGGCCTCCCCGGTGGAGCCGAGCACCACGACGCCGTCGGCGCCGCCTGCGGCCACGTGCCGCACCACCCGCCGGAAGGCGGGCAGGTCCACGGCGGAGTCGGGGGTGAAGGGAGTGGCCAGGGCCACGAACATTCCGGTGAGCGGGTTCATGACGATTCTCCGAGCTGGAACAGCGGGTCGAGGGTTTCCTGGGCGTACTGATCGAAGCTGAACAGGCCCTTGCGCCCGCGCACCCAGCGGGCCGAGAGCACCGCGCCCCGGGCGAACACTGCCCGGGTGCGGGCCCGGTGGGTGAGCTCCAGGGTCTCGGCGGGTCCGTCCAGGCCCACCGTGTGGGCGCCGAATTCGGCGCCGGCCCGGAGCACCGAGATGCTCAGCTCATTCAGGGCCGGGGTGCCCAGGGTCCAGGCGGTCTTGCGCGGGCAGCCGGCCATGACCGCGGCGGCCAGCCGCTTGGCGGTTCCGCTGGGGGCGTCGGCCTTGAGCCGGTGGTGGTGGTCGGTGAGGTAGGGGTCCAGCTCGGCGTCCAGGGCGGCGAACCGGCCCATGACCGTGGCCATCCGGGCCATGAGCGCCACCGCCAGGCTGAAGTTGGGCGAGGTGAGCACGGCGATCCGGCCGGCGATCCGGGCTTCCAGGTCGGGCAGGGTCCAGCCGGTGGCGCCGATCACCAGGTCGGTGCCGGTGGCCAGGGCCCAGTCCAGGTGCGGACCCACGGCCTGGGCGACGCTGGCGTCGAAGGCCAGCTCGGCGCCGGCCGGGGGCGGGCCGTCGTCCACGTCCAGGTGCCAGACCAGCTCCAGGTCCGCGGCGGCCCGGACTTCCTGGGCGATGGCGGAGCCCAGCCGGCCCCGGCCGAAGATCCCTACTCTCATCAGACGCTCCCTTCCGCCACGGGGGCTTCGAACAGCACTTCGTGCAGGGACCGCAGCGCCTTGGCGGCGTCGGCGCGGCACACCACGAAGCTCAGGTTGATCTCGTTGGCGCCCATGCTGATCATCTCGATGTTGATCTCGCGCAGGGCCCCGAAGCAGCGGCCGGTGACGCCGGGGGTGAGCTTGAGCCGCTCGCCGACGATGGCGACGATGCTCCGGTCCCGGGCGATGCCCACGGTGGCGAAGGCCGAGAGGTCCTCCAGCAGCGCGTCCAGGGGCGCGTCGGCGTCCACCGTGAGGCTGACGCTCACCTCGGCGGTGGAGATCAGGTCCACGCTGATCTTGTTGCGGGCGAACACCTGGAACAGGCTGGCCAGGAAGCCGCTCTGGTTGAGCATGTTGGCCGAGGTCACGGTGAGCACGGTGACCGGGCCGCGCTGGGCCAGGGCGGTGATGGGCCTGCCGGTGATCACTTCCCCGGTGATGGTGGTGAAGCGGCCGTGGGGCCGCCGCGTGGAGCGTACCGTGACCGGGATGCCCTTTTCCACCGCCGGCTGGATGGTGGCGGGGTGCAGCACCTTGGCGCCGAACGCGGCCAGTTCGGCCGCCTCGGCGAAGCTGAGCTCGGCGATGGGCTGGGCCTCGGGGACCACCCGGGGGTCGCAGGTGAGCACCCCCTCCACGTCGGTCCAGATCTGGATGTCGGCGGCGCCCAGGGCGGCGCCGTAGAGGGCGGCGCTGAAGTCGCTGCCGCCCCGGCCCAGGGTGGTGGTGATGCCCTTGGCGGTGGCGCCGATGTAGCCCTGGGTCACCACGGCCCGGCCGGGTCCCAGGCGCGGGGCCAGGATCTCCCGGGCCAGGGCGTTGAGTTCCTTGTAGACCGGCAGGGCCGAGCCGTGGGTGGCGTCGGTGCGCACCACGGTGCGGGCGTCGATCCAGGCGGCGCCCATGTGGGCGGCCAGGATCCGGGTGGACAGGCGCTCGCCGATGCTGGCGATGGCGTCCATGCTCCGCGGGCTCAGCTCCCGCAGCAGGGCCACGCCGCGCAGCAGCAGGTCCAGTTCGCCGCCGAGCTCCACCAGGGCGTTGTCCAGGTCTTCGGGCAGGCCGTCCGGGAACAGGTCCCCGGCGATGCCGCAGTGGCGCTGGATGAGCGCCCGGTGCAGGTCCAGGGCGCCGCCCAGGTCGCCGTCCTCGGCGGTGCGGGCGGCCTGGAACAGCGCGTCGGTGGTCTTCGCGGTGGCGGAGAGCACCACCAGCGGCGCCTCGGGCAGGGCCTCGGCCACCAGCGCGGCCACCTCCCGCATGCAGGCGGCGTCAGCTAAGGAGCTGCCGCCGAATTTCATGACGATCGTCATCGCGCACCTCCTGTGCGCGACCCCTGCGGGGCGGGCCCTTGGCCCGTGGCACTCCGCTCCTGCTCCGGCCTCGCGAGCACCCCCTGGGCGACGGCCAGTTCGGCGTTGAGCACCGAGCCGCCGGCGGCGCCGCGCTCGGTGTTGTGGCCGAGCAGGGTGAACTTGATGCCCAGCACCGGGCAGCGGCGCACCCGGCCCACATGGACGCTCATGCCGCCGTCCTCCTCCACGTCCCGCCGGACCTGGGGCCGGTTGTCGGCCAGGTGCAGGCGGATCGGCCGGGCCGGGGCGCTGGGCAGGTTGAGCTGCTGGGGCACCGGGGTCCAGGCGGCCATCACCTCCCGCACCTGCTCGGGGCTGGGGTCGCCCTTGAGCCGCACGCTCACCGACTCGGTGTGGCCTTCCAGCACCGGCACCCGGTAGCACAGGGCGGAGACGTTGACGTCGGCCGGCACGGCCAGGCCATTGGCCAGGGGGCCCAGGAGCTTGGCCACTTCCCGCTCCACCTTGGCCTCCTCGCCGCCGATGTAGGGCACCACGTTGCCCAGGATGTCCATGCTGGGCACGCCCGGGTAGCCGGCGCCGCTCACCGCCTGCATGGAGGTCATGAGCACGGTCTCCACGCCGAAGGCTTCGTGCAGCGGGGCCAGGGCCATGACCAGCACGGTGGTGGTGCAGTTGGGGTTGGTGAGGATCGCCCCGGGCCAGCCGCGGCGCGCCCGCTGGCCGTCCAGCAGGCCCAGGTGGCCGGGGTTCACTTCCGGCACCAGCAGCGGCACGTCCTCGTCCATGCGGAAGGAGGCGGCGTTGCTGAACACCATGGCCCCGGCCCGGGCGAAGGCCGGCTCGATGTCCGAGGCGGCGGCGTTGTCCAGGGCGCTGAACACGATGGGGTTCATGGCCGCCTGGGGGTCGGAGGGCAGCAGCACCCGGTCGCCGAGCCCGGCGTAGGGCTCGCCGTCCAGGCGCCACTCGCAGGCGTCCCGGTAGGCCTTGCCCGCGCTGCGGTCGCTGGCGGCGATCTGGGTGACCTCGAACAGGGGGTGGCCCGCCAGGCGGCGGACGAAACGCTGGCCGACCACGCCGGTGGCGCCTAGGACGGTGACGGGGATACGGGACATGGGGGTTCTCCTCGGGAAGATCATTGTTCCAGGAAATGCAGGGCGAGCTGGTAGTTGAGCTCAACGCCGGCGCGCAGGTCGGCCAGGCTGAGGTGCTCTTGCGCGGTGTGGGCGTTGTCGATGCTGCCGGGACCGGCCAGCACCGCCATGCCGCCGGGGATCAGGCCCATCAGCTGCGGCGCGTCGGAGCCGAACGGCATGGGCGCGCGGTCGAAGCCGGGGACCACGGGGAAGGCGCAGGGGGGGTCCGCCAGCTCCACCCGCAGCGCGCCCTGGGCCGGCCGGAGCGCCGCCAGGCGCTCCCGGAAGCTGGAGCCGGGCACGGTGCGCAGGTTGAGCAGGGCCTCGGCGTGGTCGGGGACGATGTTCACCGCCTTGCCGCCCTGGATGAGCCCCAGGTTCCACACCTCGCTTCCCAGGTCCGGATCCTGGCCGAGCGGCAGGCGGCGCATGGCCTCCAGCCAGTCCAGCAGGTCCAGGACGGCGCTGTGCCCCAGTTCGGGGCTGCCGCCGTGGGCAGGCCGGCCTTCGCACGACAGCAGCAGGTTCTCGAGGCCGCGCTGGCCCGAGGCCAGCTTGAGCCCGGTGGGCTCGCCGTTGACCAGGGCCCGGCAGCGGGTGAAGTGGTCCTGCCAGTGCCGGGCCTCCTGGGCGCCCAGGCTGTCGGTCTCCTCGCCAGCCACCCCCAGCCAGGCGAAGCCGGTGCGGCCGTCGCTCCGCAGCCGGTCCATGGCCAGCCACTGGGCGACCATCTGGCCCTTGGCGTCGCAGGCACCCCGGGCGAACAGGGTGTCGCCTTCCAGCCGCACCGGCAGGAACGGCGGGACGGTGTCCAGGTGGGTGGAGAACAGCAGTTCAGGCGCGCCCCAGGTGGCCAGGACATTGCACCGGCCCGGGGCCAGCTCGCGCACTTCAATCCGGGCGCCCAGGGCCTCCAGGGCCGGCACCAGGGCCGGCAGCAGCGCGGCCTCCCGGCCGGAGGTGGAGTCCAGGGCGCAGAGCTGTGCCAGCAGGCTGAATTCCGGGGCTGATTCGGATGCGGGAACCACGATGACCTCCAACTGCGAGAGAGGCCATTGAACCCATCATGCGCCCCAGCGGGCCAGGATATCGTCTTCAGGCACTTCGCGGCGATTGGGCGCCGCGACAGCCGCAGGGTGTTGGCCCTGACGTCCAAGGCCCGCGTCGATGACACGCTGACCCTTCGGCGATCCGCCCCTTTCGCCCGGGCTCGCGGGGCTCATCGCCCTCCTCCGGGTTACTGATGGGAACCGCTCCTCCATCGGTAGCACTACGGTGGCACAGGTTTGGCATCCTGGCAAGGACAATGCGATGCTCTGGCTGAACAAGGTGGTCCTGGACAATACCGTGCTGCGCTGGCTCATCGCCCTGGGGGCGGCGGCCGGCGCCGTGGCCCTGGTCCGGCTGGCCCAGCGCTGGCTGGCGCCCCGGCTTGCGGCCCGGGCCGCCCGCACCGGGTCGCTGCTGGAGGAATGCCTGGCCAATCTGCTGGTCCGGATCCACCCGCTGGTGCTGCTGATCCTGGCCGGGGCCCTGGGCGCCCAGTTCCTGGACCTGCCGTACCTTCCCGGGCGCTATCTGGACCTGGCGCCGGCCCTGGCCCTGCTCTTCCAGCTGGGCGGGTGGGGCCACTGGGCGGTCGGCCTCTGGATCAGCCGCCAGTTCCTGGCCCGGACCGGCAACGGCCATGCCGCGAGCCGGGCCGCCGTGGTGGGGTTCGTCCTGCGCCTGGCGCTGTGGTCCCTGGTGCTGGTCATGCTCCTGGACGTCCTGGGCTTCAGCGTCACCGCCCTTGTGGCCAGCCTGGGGATCGGCGGCGTGGCGGTGGCGCTGGCCGCCCAGAACATCCTCGGCGACCTGTTCGCCTCCCTCTCCATCACCCTGGACCAGCCCTTCGAGGTGGGCGACTTCATCATCCTGGACGATGTCATCGGCGCGGTGGAGTCCATCGGCCTCAAGACCACCCGGATCCGCAGCCTGTCCGGCGAGCGGATCGTCGTCGCCAACGGCGACCTGCTCAAGGGCCGGATCCACAACTTCGCGAGCATGCCGGAGCGCCGGGTCGCCTTCCATTTCACCCTCGCCCACCGCACCCAGCCCGAGCAGGTGGGCCTGCTCCCGGGCGCGATCCGGGAGATCATAGACCAGCAGCCCCGGACCCGGTTCGACCGGGCCCACCTCCTGGAGTTCACCGAGGCCGGCCTCCGGTTCGAGGTGGTCTACTACATCCTGGACAAGGACTACACCCTCTACATGGACATCCAGCACGCCATCAACCTCGGCCTCATGCTGGCCTTCCGCCGCGACGGCATCCACCTGACCACCGGCCGTGTCCAGCAGCCCGATTGACCGTGTCCCGACGATCCGCTCGCTTCCGGAACTCGGCGCGCCAGAGGGCGCGCCTCACCGGAAGCGTTGCGGTGGGAAGTTGGTGCTGCGTGTCCCAGGGTCAAGAAAATGAGAAGAGGCCGGTTGCCGCGGACCAGGCGCAGCACTTTGGGACACGTCGGCAACCTTTGAAGCCGTGACGTTGCCGGTGAGGCGCGCCCGCTGGCGCGCCGACACGGCGACGAATGTTTGGCGGGACCCGCCCGTTGAAACCCGGAAAAATGCTCGCACAATGGACGGATGGGGCATGTCTCGTTTCCGTCGACGCCGGCCACCCGGCTCCTGAAAGAGCTGGGAGTGGTCTACACCGGGCACCTGTACCGCTACGAGGAGCATGGAGGGACGGCGGTGTGCGCGCGGGAGCTTGACGTTCCGGAGCACGCGGTGGTCAAGACGCTGGTCATGGAGGACGAGGCCGGCAAGCCGCTGGTGGTGCTCATGCACGGTGACCTGGAGGTGAGCACCAGGTCCCTTGCCCGGCAGATCGGCGCCAGGACGGTGCACATCTGCAAGCCCGAGGTGGCCAGCCGGCACTCCGGATACCAGGTGGGCGGCACCAGCCCGTTCGGCACCCGCAAGGCCATGCCGGTCTATGTGGAGCGGAGCATCCTCGAGCTGGAGCGGATCTTCATCAACGGGGGCAGCCGCGGCTTCCTGGTGGAACTGGAGCCGGCCGGCCTGGTGCGGGCGCTCAACCCGGTGCCGGTGCAGGCCGGGCTGGCGGAGTAGCCGGTTCAGAGGGACGGCGCGGCCGCTGCGGGAATTTCCATGAAGACGCCCCGGTAGCCTTCCGGACCGCGCTTCAGGGTCCAGCGGGTGCGGATCCAGGCGCCGTCGCCGCGCTTCAGGCTCAGTTCGAGCGGGGCCGGCCCGGGGCGTTCCAGGGCCTTGCGGAAGCTGTCCAGGTCCCCGGGATGGATCAGGGCCTCCAGGGCCGGCAGGTCCCGGGGCAGGCCGCCCGGGGGCAGGCCCAGCAGGCCCAGGCCCTTCTCCGAGATGATCAGGTCCTCCTCGGTGAGGTACCAGGGCACCACCCGTCCGGACCGGGCCGCCTCCAGCAGGTCCGCCGGCACCGCGGGCGCTTCCCGTTCGGGTCCGCGTCCGCCGCTCTCGGCGAAGCTGAGCACCCGGCCCACGGTTTCGCCGCCGAGCCGCTGGGGCCGGCTCTGGGCCTCCAGGGCGCGTCCCTCCCCGGCCAGGAGGCCGGCGGCCTGGCGCTCGCCAAGGCCGCCCAGCTGACGGACCTCGCGCAGGAAGCCGCCGCTGTCCGGGAACTGGTCCTGGAGGAACTGGAGCACCCGGTCCAGTTCCATGGGGGCCATGACGTATTCGGGGATCCCGCACAGGTTCATGAACTTCCGGTTGTAGGTGGTGATCCGGCCGGCGAGGTCGGTCACCAGGAGCCCTTCCCGGGTGGATTCCAGGACCGTCCGCAGCAGGGAGGACAGACGCAGGTTGGCCGCCTGCGCCGTTCGCAGCTCGGCCAGCCGCTGGTTTCCAGCAAAGGCCCGGCGCATGGCGGGGACCAGCCGCCCGGGATCGGACCTGGGCACGTAGTCCGCCGCCCCGTGGCGCAGGCAGGCCAGGGCGGCGGCCCTGCCCCCGTCCCCGCACAGGATGATCACCGGCAGATCCGGGCAGCGGCCCTGGGCCAGGGCCAGCGCCTCGGCGCAGGGCAGGCCGGGGCAGCCGTCGCCCAGGAGCAGGAGATCGAAGCTCCAGGCTCCGTCCAGGGCGGCCAGGAACCCCTCCCGGCCCTCGACCCAGGTGAGCTCGGCCGGGACATACTCCTTTCTCAGGAGATCGGCCACCTGCTCCAGATCCCCCGCGAGGTTCTCAAGATAGAGAATCCGGTAGTCCCGTTCCATGGCCAAGCCTATGTCACCAGGATAGGTGAATATACCAATTCCGCAATGCCGGGATCCAGGCCGTTCAGGATGGCAGCGCGGCCCCCGGCTGACGCAGCGCGCGCTGGAGCCGGTCCTGGTTGGCGCCGCCGAACCCGAGCCGCTGGGAGAGCCTGAGCCGGTCGGTGGCCTGGGCCAGCAGTTCCCGCCTGCGGCCGGGGACAGCCTGCAGTTCCAGCATGTGGACCAGGCCCTCCAGGGCATAGGCCGGGGCGGAGGCGGGGTTCTGCTGCCGGGCCAGGGTGGCGAAAGTCCTGGCTTTCTGGATGCTCGGCCTGCTGTCCAGGCCGTGGGTCTGCTCCCACTGTCCGCGGATCAGCCAGGATTCCGCCAGCGCCTCGTGCAGCGGCCAGGAGCCGGGCGGGTTCAGCGCCGCATGGTCCAGGCTGGGGCCCAGCACCGGCCGGGGATCGATCCCCCTGGACATATCGAACCTGGCCTTGCCGTTGCGGACCTCCTGGAAGTAGTCCCGTCCGAGGAAGGGCGTGTGGCCCCCCTCCTGCAGCGCCTGGGCCAGGGCCGGACCCGGGTCGGAACCGAAGCGGCTGTCCCGTTCGGCCATCAGCCAGTCGAGCATCATCCGGTCGGCCCGCAGGGCCGCGGGGAGCGGCACCCGGACCTGGGTGCTCAGGAACACCCGTGCCTCCTCCAGCAGCCCCTTCGGGTCCTGTCCGAGGTCCAGCATCCGCATGGCCCGCAACCAGCGGATCGCCAGCCAATCGTCCAGGAGCGCCAGGTCCTCGGGGTCGAGCCCGAGGGCCTGGTCGCTCGCGTCCTGAAGTTCGTCCAGCCACGGCAGGGAAAGGCTGCCCCGCTCCCGGTCCAGCTCAGCCAGTCCCCTGGCCGCGCGGAAATACGCGTGGCGCGACCCCTGGTCGCTGGGGGCCACCGCCAGGGCCCGGTTGGCACTGGCCAGGGCGTCCTGGTAGTGGCGGCGTGCCGTGGCCAGGTCTCCCGCCGCCATGGATTGCTGGGCCATGGCGACGAAGCAAAGATTTTCCAATACTTCCGGTTCACAGTTCCAGGGCGCCGAGGCGAAATAGGAACGGCAGTTGGAGACGGCCCGCTGGTAGTCCCCGCCCAGGTACGCGCTCAGGGCGTCCACGAAGTCCTCGGTGTCGCGGCCCGCCGTGGCCCGGATTCCGGCGAGCAGATCCTGGGCCCGCTTCACTTCGGGGCCGGTCGCCGGAGGCGCCAGTCCGGTGTCGAACTCGGCCTCCTGCGCCTGCTGGTCGGCACAGACCAGGGTGGCGGTGGCCAGCCGGATAGCCACAAACGGTTCAAGGCAGCCGGCCTCCCAGGCCTGGTCCAGTTCCTGCCGGGCCGTCTGGAAATCCCGCAACAGGTAGGCGGTCAAGCCCAGGAGGACGTGGCCCTGCTCCTGCCAGGGTGGCGCCAGGGCCGCCATCTGCAGCCGTTGCTGCTCCAGCCGGCGGCGCAGCCTGGCAAAGGCGGGGCGGAGGTCGTGGAGTGGAAGGGTCCGCTCCAGCTGGATCTCCAACGCCAGTTCCCCGGACTCCAGGGCCATCTGCTGGACCAGGGCGGCCTGCCGGGAGTCCGCGCCGCGCCGCCAGGCCCGGTAGGCTGTGGCGCCCCCCAGGAGCACCAGCACGGCGCAGGCCGCGTAGAGCGGCCGCCGCGCGGAACGCAGCCAGTGCCGCGCGCGGGCCACCCGTCCGGACTGTCCCCGTCCGCCGCCCAGGCCGGCCTGCACCGGTTCGCCCTCCAGGAACCGGAACAGGTCCTCGGCCAGCGCGTTGGCCGAGGCGTAGCGGAGCTGCGGGTCCTCCTCCAGGCAGCGGGCGATGATCGCCTGCAGGTCCCTGGGCACCCGCGGGTCCGCCGTGGACTGGGCCCGGGAGGCGCCGGTGGGGCCGGAGGGCGGGTGGCCGGTGAGGGCGTAGTGCAGGGTCCCACCCAGCGCGTAGACATCGGTGGCGGCCGAGATCCGCTCCCGCTCCCCGTGGAACTGCTCGGGGGCCATGTATGCCGGGGTGCCCAGGACGCTGTGGGAGAAGGTCAGCGCGGGCTCGTCCAGGGCCATGGCCAGGCCGAAGTCGCACACATACGGGACCCAGCCGCCTTCGGCGGCGCGCTCCAGAAGGATGTTGGACGGCTTCAGGTCCCGGTGCACCAGGTGCAGCCGGTGCACCACGTGGAGCGCCCGGGCCACCTGGGCCACGATGCTGACCACCTCTTTCAGCGAGAGGTCCCGGTAGGCGCACTCGAGGCTGTCCCCGTGGATCAGCTGCATGGCGACCCGGAGCGTCCCCTCGTAGTTGTCGACGTCATAGATCCGGCAGATGTTCGGGTGCACCACCCGGGCGTGGATCTGGGCCTCGTGCATGAACCGGATCAGGGCCGGAGGCTCGATGTCCTTGAGGATCTTCAGGGCCACCGTGCGGCACAGGATCACGTCCCAGGCCTCGTGGACACTGCCCATGCCGCCCCGGCCCAGGATCGGCCCGATGACGTAGCGGCCCTCCCTCGGACACTGGGCGTTGAGCCATGCGGGCTGGGTCGGGTGCGGGTCGGTGGTCATCCGGGTCGGCTGCGGTCGAAGCTATTGAACTGCAGGATGATTATCCTATGAAAAGGCGGCCCATGCAGGGCCGCCCATCATTATTTATTACAATTTCTTTACCGGATTTTTACACCGGGTGCGATGGCTGGCCGGAATCGTCCTCGTCCAGGTCCTTGGGCGCCCTCTCCCCGTGTCCGGGCAGTCCCGGCGCGTCCAGGTCCAGGCCGTGCTCCTCCTGGTAGTGGTGCGGCGTGACCTTGCCGTCCAGCCAGGCCCAGTTGACCGGATACACGTCCGGATCGAAGATCACGAAGTAGAAGTGCCAGACCAGGATGGCCAGGGTGGCCAGGATCGCCTCGAAGAAGTGCACGGTGGTGGCCACTTCCAGCACCCAGCGCGGCACCCACTGGGTGGCGTAGAGCTTGAACCAGATCATCAGGCCGGTGGCGGCCATGAGGAAGGTCCCCCACACCACCGCCCAGTATTCGGCCTTCTCGGCGTAGCCGAAGCGCTTGAACTGGGGCTTGGGCTGGCCGGGCAGGATGTAGTGCTTGAGGGTCACCACCACATCGGACAGGTCCTTGGGTTCGGGCAGCATGTCCAGCACGAACTTGCGGCCTTCCCGGGTGAAGACCACGAAGAACAGGTGGGCGACGGCGCCGACGATCATGACGCAGGCCGCGGCGCGGTGGCCGGTGCGGCGGATGAACTCGCTGGAGCCCATCAGCCAGCTCAGGCCGGAATCCGGGAACTTCAGGGCGAAGCCGGTGATCACCAGGACGATGAAGCTGGTGGCCAGCAGGCCGTGCTGGATCCGGGCCGCCGGGGACATGCGCACCACGGTGCGGTTGGGATCGCGCAGCGAGGCCAGGGCCTTCTTGCGCAGGATCAGAAGGTTGTGCACCACCATCCCGCCGATCACGCTGAAGATCATCAGCAGGTAGGCTGAGCGCACCCAGCGGTCGATCCTGCTGCCGGTGTCGGTGCCGGCGGTCTTGTCCTCGTGGATCGTGCCCTGGGCGAACCTCGCGTTGGCGTTGGGGTGGCACTTCTGGCAGGTGGCGATCAGGTTGGCCTTGTTCACCGAGGACTTGGGGTCCGAGGCGGGCAGGATGTTGTGGTAGCCGTGGCAGCTGGCGCAGTCGGCGGCCGTGGTGGAGCCCATCTTGGCGGCCATGCCGTGGTAGCTCTCGAAGAAGGTCGAGACCCGGTTGCCCGGCAGATCGAACTTGGCGTTGAGCTTGGCGTCGCCGTGACAGCGGCTGCACACCTGGCCCGAGACCTTCATGGGGCTGGCCCCCTTCAGGCTCTCGATGGCGTGGTCCGAGTGGCAGTCCACGCAGCTGGGCGCTTCCCGGACCCCGTTGGCCATGGCCTGGCCGTGGATGCTGCCGCGGAAATCCTTCACCGCGTCGGGGTGGCACTGGCCGCAGGTGGCGCCCAGGTTGTCCCGGCTGACCGGGGAGAGCGGATCGTTGACCTTGATGATGTCGTGGACCCCGTGGCAGTCGGTGCACTGGGCGGCGCCGGTGTCGCCGGCCTGGCGGGCCTTGCCGTGAACGCTGGCCGAGTAGGTGGCCGAGGGCTTGTCGTGGCAGTTGGCGCAGACCACCGGCCCGGCCGGCTTGGCCGGATGCGAGGCCAGGTCTACGTCGGCGTGGCAGCTGGCGCAGCCGTTGTCCGCGTGCACGGAATCCTTGAACCTGGCCGCGTCCACGAACGGCGGCGCCTTGGGTCCCTTGCTGCCGGGCTTGCGGGGCGGCGTCTTCTGGCCGTGGCAGGCCATGCAGTCGGCGTCGGACGGGGCCACGGCGGCGGGTGCGGCGGCCATCGCCCGGGCGGAGCCGCCCAGGGCCAGGCCTGCGGCCATGACGACGATCAGAGCGGGTTTGATCCTGAGCCAGTTCATCAACCGGTATCCTTCGATGAAAACAACAAAAGACTAGCTTATCCGATTTAAATCCTGAGTTCTTCTACCATTTCCATTGAGAATTGGTCCAGTCTACCGGGCGGCTGGCCGTCAGGCCGCCATAAGATCACTGAATTTTCAAGGCTTCTCCACTTTTCCAGGGAATCTGCTAGCATGGGGATCCGCGCCTCTCCATTGGGGCGCATCCTTTTATATGCGCCAGACCGGCTTCCATCCGCCACCAGACAGCCGGAGCCAACGCCGACAACGGCCGGGGCCTCCGGGTTCCCGGCCTTACCATCCAGGGCTGACGCCCCCACCCCCATGGAACTGACATGCCCAAGCACGTACTCGCCAAACTCGAAGCGGATCTGAAAGTGCTCAAGCAGGCCCTGCTCGTGGAAATCCCCAAGGAGATCGCCAGCGCGGCCTCCCAGGGCGACCTGTCGGAAAATGCCGAATACGAGCAGGCCCTGGCCAAGCGCGACATCTACCAGAACAAGGTGGTCACCATGGAGAAGCGCATCGCCGAGGTGGCCAGCCTCGACATCAGCCGCCTGCCCAGGGACAAGGTCGCCTACGGCACCCGGGTCACCCTGCTTGACCTGGACTCCTCCAAGGAAGTCACTTATAAGCTTGTGCTGCCGGAAGAACTGGCGGACCATCCTGATCACCTGAGCATCAGTTCGCCCATCGGGCTGGCCCTGGTGGGCGCCGTGGAGGGGGATGAGGTCAAGATCAAGATTCCCGCGGGGATCAAGCGTTTCGAAGTGCTGACATTGACGACCGTGCACCAGCAGTGAAACCCCTGTGCGCGGGGTGCGGCTTGGCCCCACAATGGGGGGGCCGGTTTCGTCCGAGGAGATCTCATGAACAATAAAACGACGAAGCGGGAACAACAGTGCTCCTTCTGCGGCAAGGCCCCCCATGAAGTGGAGCAGTTGCTGGCCGGTCCCAGCGCATACATCTGCAATGAATGCGTCGAAGCGGGGCAGCTGCAGCTGCGCATGAGCCGCCAGGGCAAGCCGGCCGGCAAGCACGAGCCGCGGCTGGCCCGGCCCAAGGAGATCAAGGCCTTCCTGGACGACTACGTGATCGGCCAGGAGGGCGCCAAGAAGCGCCTGGCGGTGGCGGTCTACAACCACTACAAGCGCATCCTGGCCCCCCCGAAGAGCCTGGGCGGCACCGAGGTGGAGCTCACCAAGAGCAACATCCTGCTCATCGGCCCCACCGGCACCGGCAAGACCCTGCTGGCCCAGACCCTGGCCCGTATGCTGGACGTGCCCCTGGCCATGGCCGACGCCACCACCCTCACCGAGGCCGGCTACGTGGGCGAGGATGTGGAGAACATCCTCACCAAGCTGCTCCAGGTGGCCAACTACGACGTCGAGCGGGCCCAGCGGGGCATCGTGTTCATCGACGAGATCGACAAGATCGGCCGCAAGAGCGAGAATCCCAGCATCACCCGGGACGTCAGCGGCGAGGGCGTGCAGCAGGCCCTGCTCAAGCTGGTGGAGGGGACCGTGGCCAACGTGCCGCCCCAGGGCGGCCGCAAGCATCCCCATCAGGAGTTCATCCAGCTTGATACCTCCAATATCCTGTTCATCTGCGGCGGCGCCTTCGTCGGCATCGAGGAGATCATCAAGCAGCGGGTGCGGGCCAAGGCGGTGGGGTTCGGCGCCAAGCCAAGCTCCAAGGACCGCAAGGACGAACTGCTCAAGCTCGTGGAGCCCGAGGACATCATCAAGTTCGGGCTGATCCCCGAACTGGTGGGCCGGCTGCCGGTGCTCGCCACCCTGCAGCCCCTGGACCGGGAGGCCCTGGTGGCCATCCTCACCCAGCCCAAGAACGCCGTCACCAAACAGTTCGCCCGGCTTTTCGAGATGGACGACATCGACCTGACCTTCGAGGCCGGCGCCCTGGACGCCATCGCCGACCAGGCGCTGCTGCGCAAGCTCGGGGCCCGGGGCCTGCGCTCCATGCTGGAGCAGATCCTGCTGGAGCCGATGTTCGACCTGCCCTCGGAAGCCCGCACCACCCGGGCCACCCTGCACCTCACCCGCGCCACCGTGGAGAAGGAACTGGGCATCACCACGCTGCCCATCCCCGCCGCCGGATGACCCGCCCGTTCCGGGAGGCTATGATCGATTGAAGGAGGGGGATTCCCCAAATTCATGAGCTCACCCAGCAAGCCCCTGACGCTTCCAGCCATCCCCATCCGGGACATGGTGCTGTTTCCCGGCACCCGGCTGCCGTTCATGGTGGGACGGCGGGCCTCGGTGCGCACCCTGGAACTGGCCATCAAGACCGGCGACCACCTGGTCATGCTCACCCAGCGGGACCCCAAGGACGAGGAGCCCAAGCAGGAGTCGCTCTACCCCATGGGCACCCTGGCCCTGGTGGAGTCTCTCATCCCGGTGCCCAAGGACCACTACAAGGTGGGGGTGCGCGGCATCGCCCGGGTGAGGCTGGAGCGCTACCTGGACGAGGGCGACGTGGTCCAGGCCGAGGTGACCATCCTCACCGAGCCGGTGCCGCCCGAAGCCGCGCTGCTGCCCACCTTCCACCAGTCGGTGGAGGCGCTGCTGGCCCGCAACCCGGACCTGGGCCGGCTGGTATCCCTGGCCCAGCTCCAGGAGCTGCCGCTGGGCAGCGCCATCGACACCGTGGCCAGCGCCCTGCCCGCCGAGGTCAGGGACAAGCAGCAGGTGCTGGACCAGCTGGAGGTCGAGCCCAGGCTGCACACCCTGCTCAAGCTGCTGGAGGTCGATGCCGCCCGCCACCGGCTGGACCAGGAGTCCGAGGACAAGGGCCGGAGCCACGAGCGGGAGCACAAGCCGTTCGTCCTGGGCGAGAAGATGGGCGGCCCCCAGCCCGGGGCGCGCAAGGGCGAGAAGGACGAGATCAGCCGGCTGCGCGAGCAGATCCTCAAGGCCCAGATGGGCGAGGAGGCCGAGAAGAAGGCCCTGGAGGAGCTGGACCGGCTGGAGGGCATGGCCCCCCAGAGCGCCGAATCCACCGTCGCCCGCAGCTACATCGACTGGCTGCTGGCCCTGCCCTGGAACGTCTACGCCGACGAGCACCTGGACCTGGACGAGGCCGAGCGGATCCTGGACGAGGACCACTCCGGCCTGGAGAAGGTCAAGGTCCGGATCCTGGAGCACCTGGCGGTCATGCGCCGGCTCCGGGACTCGGCCGGCTCCGGCGACCGGCCGCCCCTGCGCGGCCCCATCCTCTGCCTGGTCGGTCCGCCCGGGGTGGGCAAGACCAGCCTGGCCCGGTCCATCGCCCGGGCCCTGAACCGGCCGTTCCTGCGCTTCTCCCTGGGCGGGGTGCGGGACGAGGCCGAGATCCGCGGCCACCGGCGGACCTATATCGGCTCCATGCCCGGGCGGATCATCTCCCTCATGAAGAAGGGCGGGGTGCGCAATCCGCTCATGCTGCTGGACGAGATCGACAAGATGGGCGCCGACTGGCGCGGCGACCCCAGCTCGGCCCTGCTGGAGGTGCTGGACCCGGAGCAGAACTTCAGCTTCCAGGACCACTACCTGGACGTGGGGTTCGACCTGTCCCAGGTGCTGTTCCTGGCCACCGCCAACGTGCGCCACCAGATCCCCCAGCCGCTGGAGGACCGGCTGGAGATCCTGGACCTGAGCAGCTACACCCTCAGCGAGAAGCGGGCCATCGCCCAGGCCCACCTGGTGCCCAAGGCCTTGGAGCGGCACGGCATGGACAACCTGGGCATCCGCTTCGAGGACGCCGCCATCGACAAGATCGTCCAGGACTACACCAAGGAGGCCGGGGTGCGCCAGCTGGAGCGGGAGATCTCCGGGGTGCTGCGCAAGCTGGCCCGGCAGAGCCTGCAGCCGGGCAAGTACGAGGCCGTCCAGGGCGGCTTCGACGGCCGGGTCACCCCCGAGCGGCTGCCCAAGCTGCTGGGGCCGGAGGTCTTCAAGGAGACCCCGCTGGACCGCCAGCCGCCCCCGCCCGGCGTGGTCAACGGCCTGGCCTGGACCCCGGTGGGCGGCGACCTGCTCACCATCGAGGCCGCCCGGCTCCCGGGCAAGGGTACCCTGCGGCTCACCGGCAAGCTGGGCGAGGTGATGCAGGAGAGCGCCAACCTGGCCCTGTCCTTCGTGCGCATGCGGGCCGACAGCCTGGGGCTGGCCGAGGACTTCCTGGAGAAGGTCGATCTGCACGTGCACCTGCCCGAGGGCGCCATCCCCAAGGACGGCCCCAGCGCCGGCATCACCCTGGCCATGGCGCTGATCTCGGTGCTCACCGGCATCCCGGTGCGGCCGGACCTTGCCATGACCGGCGAGTTGACCCTGCGCGGCATGGTGCTGCCCATCGGCGGCCTCAAGGAGAAGCTGCTGGCGGCCCACCGCATGGGCTGCACCACGGTGCTCATCCCGCTGGAGAACGCCCGGCACCTGGAGGAACTGCCCACGGAAGTGCGCGAGCAGCTCACCATCCACCTGGTGGCGCACATGGACGAGGTGATCCGGCTGGCGCTGGTGCGGCTGCCGACGCCGCTCGCACATCCGGCCGCGGCCGCGCCGGCGCCCCCGGCGTGAACGCCCTTTTATCCGCTAAATGCCTTCCGGCGTCTTTATCGATCGAGGAACCTGGCTGAACGGATTCCGTCATTTCTGGTAGTAGCTCCCCAGCTCCAGCAGCGCCTCCCGGATCACCCGCCGGCCCACCTCCACCCCGCCGCGCTCCTCGCCCAGCCGGCGCGCCTCCTCCGTGTAGAACGCCGGCAGTTCCACCGCCTGCAGGTGGAACAGGATCCGCTCCAGCGAGCGGTACTGCGGCCAGCAGGTGGCGCCGAACTCGGCGAAGGTGCGGAGCCCCTGGAACAGGCCGGTGTAGCCCACCTTCTCCAGCAGGTCGGCGTCGCAGATGATCTTCTGCTCCAGGGTCTCCGGGACGGTGGCGAAGCCCGGGGAAAGACCCTTGTGGGTGTAGACGCAGGCGGCGATGGCCTGCTGTTCGGCAGGGTCCCAGTCGCCCAGCCAGCCCGCGCAGGCCAGGGCGCCGCGCTGGTGGTGCCCGGCCGGATCGGGGTCGCCGATGAAGCCGATGTCGTGCAGCAGCGCGGCGGGAAAGACGATGCCCGGATCGCAGGGCTCGGTCCGGGCGATCCGCTCGGCGTTGAGCAGGCAGCGGTGCACATGGTCCCAGCCGTGCGACATGATCGGCAGGGCGGCATAGGTGTCGCGGACTTTCAGATACAGCTTGCGGTTGCGTTCGACGAACAGATGCCCGGCAAGCGGTCCGGAGTTCACGGGGATGGTCATGGGCGCTCCCTGAGGACGGCCTGCCGGGCTCCTTTCTAGCCGAGTTTCAGGTTCTTGAACGCCTGCACCTGCCCCCTGATGGCCCGCTCAGTTGGCAGCCGCTCGATGCTGGAGGCACCGAAGAAGCCCTGGATGCCGGGCATGCGCGGCAGCGCCTGGCCGACGCTGTCGGGCTCGTCGAATGGGCCGCCGTGGGCGATGACCAGCAGGTCCCGGCGCACGCTGCGGCCGGCCTCGGCGATCATCAGGACCCGCTCGATGGCCTGGTCCAGGGTCAGCGCCACCGCGGCGCCGATGGAACCGGCCGTGGTCAGGCCCACGTGGGCCACCAGCTGGTCCACCCCGGCCTTGGCCATGGCCTTGGCCTGGTCGGCGTCGAACACGTAGGGCGAGGTGAACAGGTCCAGCCCGTGGGCCAGGGCCATGGCCTCGATCTCCTTGTCGTAGCCCATGCCGGTGCCTTCCAGGTTGGCCCGGAAGTTCCCGTCGATCAGGCCGACAGTGGGGAAGTTCTGCACCCCGGAGAAGCCGATGTCCTTGAGCTGCTTGAGGAAGACCGGGAACAGGCGGAACGGGTCGGTGCCGCAGACCCCGGCCAGCACCGGGGTGTTCTTGACGATGGGCAGCACCTCCGCCGCCATCTCCACCACGATCCCGTTGGCGTCGCCGTAGGGCATCAGCCCGGCCAGGGAGCCGCGCCCGGCCATGCGGTAGCGGCCGGAGTTGTAGATGATGATCAGGTCGGCGCCGCCGGCCTCGGCCATCTTGGCCGAGATGCCGGTGCCGGCTCCGCAGCCGACGATGGGCCGCCCCAGTTCGGCCTGGGCCTTGAAGCGGTTGAGCATTTCCTGTCGGGAAATGGCCATGGTGTTCCTCCTATGGAAGGGTCTACTTGAGCATCTTCAGCAGGGTGTCCGCGCACAGGGCGGAGAACTGGGGATCGTTGATGTTGCAGTCCGCCTCCAGCACCGGGATGCCGGGCCTGAGGTTTTTGCGGATCGCCGCGAAGCAGGCCTGGTCGGCCTCGGGATCCCAGAACTGGCCGCCGGGGCTGTCCAGCATGGAGACGCCCTTCAGCGGCAGGATGAACGCCACCGGCGCGGTGGCGGCGTTGGCCGCCGCGGCCAGCATCTCGCCCATGCGGGTGTTCTCCTCGACGTTGGTGCGCAGCAGGGTCACGTTGGGGTTCCACTGGTAGATGTTGCGCTTGCGGTAGGGCTCCGGCATGGTCTCCACCCCGCCGAAGTTGGCCATGTCCACGCAGCCCGGCACCAGCACCGCCGGGATGCCCTTGCGCGAGGCCGCCAGGCAGCGCTGGGGGCCGGCGCTGAACACCCCGCCGCACACTTCGTCCGCCAGTTCCGTGGTGGTGATGTCCAGGCAGGCCCTGATGTAGCCGTCGGCGATCAGGCTCTCCATGGTCCGGCCGCCGGTGCCGGTGGCGTGGAAGACCAGCACCTCGTAGCCGGCCGCCTCGACGATGCCCTTGGCGTGGTCGACGCAGGTGGTGGTGTTGCCGAACATCGAGGCCGCGACCAGCGGCTTCTCGGCCGCCGCCGGCGGCTTCTCCAGGCGCACCATGCCGGCGATCGCCCCGGCCGCGTTGGCGTAGATGGACCGGCTGATGCTGTTGATGCCGGCCACGTCGACGATGGAGGCCAGGAAGGCGATGTCCTTGCTCCCGGCATAGGCCGACACGTCGCCGCCGCCCACGGTGGAGACCATCACCTTGGGAACGCCCACCGGCAGGGCCCGCATGGCCCGGGTGGCGATGGAGGTGCCGCCGCTGCCGCCCATTCCGATGATCCCGTCCAGCCTGCCCTGGGCGTGCAGGTCCCGGACCACCGCCTCGAGGCCGGCCGCCATGACCTTCATGGCCTCGTCCTTGTGGGCGCCGGTGGCCAGGGCGGCCAGGTCGCCGCCGCCCCTGCGGGCCACCTCGTCACGTCCGATCTCCGGCGTGAAGGCGGACTGGCCCATCACCCCGAAATCCACCACCAGGGTCTGGAGGCCTTCTTTCTCGATCAGGGCCTTGATGAATGCGAAATCCTGGCCCTTGGTGTCCAGCGCACCGACGATGACAACGTTCTTGGCCATATCAGACTCCCTTCGCCGCAAGCTTGGCGGCCGTCACTTCCCGGGGGAACGTGAGCCAGACATTGAACACGGCCAGCAGCGCGCCGAAGTAGCCCATGAGGATCGTCCACACGCCCGCCCACAGGGGAGCGATGGCCGGCGGGGCGATCTGCGGGTAGCTGCCGCTGAAATAGATGGCCAGGGCCATGGAGATGCCGTTGAAGAAGGGCAGGGCTCCGGCCTGGAAGGTCTTGGACCAGCGCATGGAGTAGACCGTGAACGCCACCCCGGCGAACAGCACCAGGGAAACCGCCACGTCGCCGGCGGTCACCATGCTGGGCAGGAACTTGAAGAACTGCACCAGGAACAGGGTGACGGCGGTGAGCGCGGCGGCGTAGGCGTAGCTGGGCAGGATCAGTTTCAGTCCGGCCGGCTTGGCGCCCAGGGCGAAATACTCCGCCCACACGATGAACGCGCACCAGAGGGTGAAACTGAACTTGCCGAGCCAAAGGCCGAAGGGCATGGATACCAGGACGGTGAGGGCCACGGCCAGCCAGAGCGGGATCGTGTCTTTGTAGACTTTGGATTCGGGCATGCTGCTCTCCTTTGAAAGGTGGGTGGGATGGATTGAGGGCGTATGCCAAGCAACCATAAATGAAAAATCCCCCACCTCTATGAGCCGAAGGTGGGGGATGCCGGACGGGACGGGAACTAGTGCGGAGGAACTACTTGGCCGGGCGCCGTGCGTTGCGGTCCTGCAGGGCCCGGCTGACCGCCTCGGTCCGGCTGGAGACGCCCATTTTCACCAGGATGCTGCTCACATGGTTCTTCACCGTGAACACGCTGATGTCCAGCCGGTCGGCGATGGCCGCGTTGGCCAGCCCGCCGCTCATCAGGCCGAGGATCTCGGCCTCCCGGGCGGTGAGCTCGTTGCCCGGCGGCAGGGCGGACGGTGCCAGCGCCCCGGCGAGGCCCAGGGTGATCTCCGGGGAGAGCGTGGGCAGCCCGGCGTGGGTGGCCCGGATCGCCTCGGCCAGCCGGGCGGCGCTGACGTTCTTCAGCAGGTAGCCGGTGGCGCCCGCGCGCAGCGCCGACCGGACCATCGGGTCGTCGCCGAAGCTGGACAGGACGATGATCCGGATCTCCGGAAGCTCCTGGTGGATGGCCTGGATGGCGGCCACGCCGTCCATCTCCGGCATCATCAGGTCCATGAGCACCACGTCCGGACGCAGCGCGCGGCACAGGCGGATGGCTTCGCCGCCGGTGGCGGCTTCGCCCACCCGCTTCAGGTCCGGGTAGGCGCGCAGGAACGCCGCCAGGCCTTCCCGCAGCATGTCGTGGTCGTCGACGATCAGGACCTGGATGGGACTGGCTTTGCTCATGAGGACTCTCCCTCCCGGCTGGCCGGATAGACCACGCTGACCCGCACGCCTTGTCCCGAATGGCTGTCGATCTCCAGCCGGGCGCCCATCGCCTCGGCCCGTTCGCGCATGATGCCGAGCCCCAGCCGGTCCGGCGCCACCCGGTCCGGGTCGAAGCCCCGGCCGTTATCCTGCACCACCAGGGTGACCTGGCCGGCCCGGCTCTCCAGGCGGATATCGGCCCGGGTGGCCCGGGAGTGCTTGGCGATGTTGTTGAGCGATTCCTGGGCCAGCCGGTAGAGGCCGATCTGCACATCCGGCGGCAGGGCGCACCGGCCGTCCACGCTGACCGTGATGTCCAGCTTCTTCCGGCTCATGACCGCCTGGGCCAGCTGCTCCATCAGTTCGCCCAGGGGGGCCTCGGTCAGCGCCGCCGGCCGCAGTTCCAGCAGCAGGGTGCGCATCTCCGCCAGGGCGCCGCGGGTCAGCCGCTGCAGGTGTTCCAGGCTGCGCCGGCCCTCCTCCTGGTCCTCCCGCCAGACCGTGGGCAGGACATCGGCGATCAGGCTGGCGGTCCACAAGGTCTGGCTGACCGCGTCATGCAGGTCCCGGGCCAGCCGCTGCCGCTCCTTCAGGGTGGCCAGCTCATGGGCCTGCTCGTACAGCCGGGCGTTGTCGATGGCGATCGCCGCCTGGTCGGCGAAGGCCCGCAGGCATTCGGCGTGCAGCGGGTGGAAGAAGTCGGGGTGGGCGCTGTGCAGATCGATGAAGCCGATCACCTTGCCGTCCATCTCCACCGGCGCGCCCAGGTACGAGCGCACCCAGCGGGTTCCGGAGCGGTCGGTCCACCGGGGGTCGGAGCCCGGCGACACGATCATGGGCCGGTGGGTGGCGGCCATCTCCACCAGGATGGGCAGCTCCGCCAGGGCGAAGCGCCGGCCCTGGTCCTGCCGGCCGGCATGGCGCCCGGCCTGGTCGCGGAACCGCACCACCCGCGCCTGGGCCCCCTCCACCAGGATGATGCTGGCTGTCTCGTGCGGCACCACCCGGCCGATGGCGGTGAGGATCCGGTCCAGCACCTCGTCCAGGTTGAGCGTGCTGGTGAGCAGGGCGGCCGTGTCGCGCAGCGCCTCGGCCAGGGTGCGCTGCTCGCGCTCGGCGGTGGTGCGCTCCTTGACCCGGGTCTCCAGTTCGTCGTGGGCCCGCTGCAGCGCCTCCTCCGCCTGCTTGCGCTCGGTGATGTCCTCGTAGGTGCCCAGGATCCCCACCACGTTGCCGTCCCGGTCGTGCAGCGGCATCTTGTTGGTCACCAGCCAGGCCTGCTTGCCGTCGGCCTGGGCCTGGGACTCGATGAACTGGTAGGCCGGCGTGCCGGTGCTCATCACCCGCTGGTCGATGGCCCGGAACGATTCCGACTGCTCCGGGGTCCAGGCCAGGTCGAAATCGGTCTTGCCCACGATCCGGTCCGGCGTCCCCACTCCGGCGTCGAAGGCGAAGTTGCGGTTGCACCACAGGTAGATGGAGTCCCGGTTCTTCCAGAACACCGCCTGGGGGATGTTGTCCAGCACCAGCTGCAGCAGTTCGGCCACCGGGAACTCCCGCCCGTCGCCACCCGCGCCCCGGCCCATCCAGCGGTCCAGGTCCAGCAGGCCGGGAGCGATGGGAGTCGCGTGCATGGAGCGCGGGGACACCGACTTTCTTCTCATGGGCAGGGCTTTTTATGATCCATTCAGAATAGCACCCTTCCAGCCGGGAAGCTCGCGGGTCTCCTTGCCTCATCGGAAGTGCGGCATCCGCACAGAGTTCCCCAAAGGGCCCCGGGCCTTGCGACAATCGGAGCATGTCGTTCGCCCATCTCCACCTCCACACCGAGTACTCCCTGCTCGACGGCCTGACCCGCATCCCCGACCTGGTGAAGAAGTGCCAGGCCTCGGGCATGTCCTCGGTGGCCGTCACCGACCACGGCAACATGTTCGGCATGATGAAGCTGGTCGACGCCTGCGCCAAGACTGCCGACGCCGACGGCAACTGGGCGGTCAAGCCGCTGCTGGGCTGCGAGGTCTACGTGGCGCCGCGGTCGCGCCACGACCGCAAGCTGGACAACGCCGCGCTCAACGCCGAAGGCATGGAGGACTGCCTGGACCCCTCCGGGTCGCGGGACGCCGGCTACCACCTGGTGCTGCTGGCCAAGAACGCGGTGGGCTTCCGCAACCTCTCCAACCTGGTCTCCAAGGGCTTCACCGAAGGCTTCTACTACAAGCCGAGGGTCGACAAGGAACTGCTGCGGGAGAACAGCGAGGGGATCATCGCCCTCACCGCCTGCCTGGGCGGCGAAGTCCAGGCCCGGCTGCTCTCGGGCAACATCGACGCCGCCGAGCGGATCGCCCGGGACTACAGGAGCATCTTCGGCGAGGACTTCTACCTGGAGATCCAGGACCAGGGCTTCGAGGCCGAGCGGCTGATCATCCCGGCCCAGTACGAGCTGAGCCGGCGCACCGGCATCCCCCTGGTGGCCACCAACGACTCGCACTACCTGAACCACGAGGACGCCGACCTGCACGACACGCTGCTGTGCATCGGCACCAAGCGCTTCAAGAGCGAGCCCAGGCGCATGCGCTTCTCCACCGACCAGTTCTACGCCAAGACCCCCGAGGAGATGGCGCTGGTGTTCAAGGACCATCCCGAGGTGCTGGAGCGCAGCCTGGAGATCGCCGCCAAGATCGACTTCTACCCCATCACCCGCAAGCCGGTCACGCCGCAGTTTCCGGTGCCTTCCGGGCACACCCTGGAGAGCTACTTCCTCGAGGTGGCCCGGGCCACCTTCGAGGAGCGGCTCAAGGAGTGCCAGCCGCTGTGGCAGCGCGGCGTGCTCAAGTACGGCGAGGACAAGTACCGCGCCCGGCTCGAGTTCGAGCTGGACACCGTGCTCAAGATGGGCTTCCCGGGCTACTTCCTCCTGGTCTGGGACTTCATCGCCAAGGCCCGGGAGATGGGCGTGCCGGTGGGCCCCGGCCGCGGCAGCGCCGCCGGCAGCATCGTCGCCTGGTCCATGCACATCACCGACATCGACCCCATGCAGTACGACCTGCTGTTCGAGCGGTTCCTCAACCCCGAGCG
>Ga0316217_10000497_pt1 | contig 56377 bp, 48 predicted proteins | sample 1anoAmetaG_FD_203633 | JGI IMG/M metagenome (GOLD analysis project Ga0316217, IMG submission 203633) | Freshwater microbial communities from Trout Bog Lake, Wisconsin, USA - 1anoA | ecosystem: Environmental > Aquatic > Freshwater > Lake > Hypolimnion/Profundal zone | place: USA: Wisconsin...
TTCATGGCAGACTCCTTTGGTTGAATTACCAAGGAACATACCATGCTGGTGTGACAGAATAAGTCGCATCAGGCCAGTGGCTGAAGATTAACACCAATCAGGTTTCTTGATGTGGAAGGTCGGTTTGCCGCCGATCATCGCGGTCGCCATGGTATAGGAGTAGTGCGACTTGGAGGCACGCTCCAGCGCTTTCACGATGCTGTCCCGGTCGATCCTGGTCAGGCGCGACATCCGGTCGGCGATCTCGGTCCTGATATCGCGGTTGGGTTCAGTGAGAATCTGCATGGTGGCGCCGGCGCAACCGGTGCAGGGCACCCCGTTCGCCGGACAGGGCGCCAGGCAGCGGTCGATGGTGACCGAGCAAAGGCAGCAGTACCCCTGGCTCAGGAAGCACTGCTCGGGGTCGGGTATGCCGTCCGAGTTGGACCTGAGGGCGTCGACCTCAGTCTTCTCCATGCGGCGCAGGCACTTGGCGCAGACCGAGCGCCGGTTCACCTCGGGCTCGCGTCCCTCCACCAGCGCGCTGAGAACTTCGAACACGAAGGCCGGGTGCGGCGGGCACCCCGTAAGATAGAGATCGACCTCTATCGCCATGTCCAGCGGCGAGACCCGCGACTCCAGGAGGGATACCTCCTGGGCCGGAGGGGGAGCCGCAACGGTGGTCTTGTTCTCCAGGTACACCGCACGGGCTATCTCGGCGGGGGTGTGGATATTCCCGGCGCCGGCCGGCCCGCCGAACTCCGCGCAGGCCCCCCAGGCAACCACGAGATCGCACGAGGCGCGCATCTCCAGGGCGGCCGCGCGGTCATGCTCGTTGCGGATCGCGCCGGAGACCAGGCCCAGCTTCGCGTGGGGATAATCCTTGATGTCGGTCAGCACCGGGAAGCGCTGGAGCAGGATCGCCTGGAGCACACCCAGGATCTTCTCGTGCAGGTCCACGATGGCTACATGACAGCCGGAGCAGTCGCTGAGCCATTCCGTATTGACGCTTACCGCTCATGACACCCTCCCTACTTCCCGCAAGCTCAGATGGCTCATGGTCCCCTCCTGACTACTAGCTTCTTGTAACAGGCGTTTTCTCCGGCATGAATGATCTCCAGCGAGGACTCCCGCCCCATGATGTTCTGCAGTGCCCCAGCGAAAAAACCGAACATCATGTTGCACAGCGACCCCTTCTGGGTGTGACCGAAGCGAAACAGCGAATGGCGGATCATGCAGTCCCTGAAGACCAGCATGACGCAGCTGCCATCCTCCCCCTCCTCGACGACCGAGGGCTGGTCGTGGGTCTGGAACGGCTCAAAGAGCCAGAGGTAGTCATTTTTGTCGAGTAGCTCGCGCGTAGCGGCGAGCGCCTTCTCCACATCCGCCGTGCGGGGCACCCCCTCGGAGAGCTTTTTCCCCAGGTTTACCCCGGCCAGGTAGGAGATGCTGTTGGCGGATTCCCCGATGGCCTGTTCCGTCCCGGAGGCTATGGCGCCCAGAAATACCATGGCATCCTGTAATGCGAGCCTCTTGCCATTGGTCTCCATGAAAGCTCCTATGCTAGAAGTTCCAGATTCATCACGATCACGAGCCTGCAATCCAGGTTGAGTATCCCCGTGATCCAGAGCTGGCTGATACCGACCAGGGGGGGGAGGAGATCCCCGCGCCGACCCGGATCACGTCGGCAACCTGGTCGATGATGAAACCGGTCAACTGGCCGGCGCAATCCATAACCGCGATGCTGGAATGGATGTCGTCGCACTCGGGAAGCCCCAGGCGTTTGCGTAGCGAGATGACCGGGACGATGCTCCCCCTGAGATCGATGACCCCTTCCACATGACGCGCACAATGACCGTTTTGGTGATGCCGGTCATGTCGATGATCTCCCGGACCGCCATGACGTTTACCGCATACTCCTCGTGGTCCAGCAGGAAAGTCACCATCTGGATATCGGCTTCCGACAAGTTCGCTGCCAAGGTGGGCTCTCCTTTTGCCCTTTGGGCTTCGGGCAGGCGCTGCGTTCTCGGGCCGGACGGCTTATGGTTTTCTCGACGGGGGTCTCTGTTCTGTTCTGGAGCAGAGTGAGGAGGAAGGGACTTCGGCGGGGGGTGACGGGCCTCCCGTGTAGCGTTACCGTTATAACATTATAATTTTCCAGCGTTATTACAAACTCTGCCGAGGAAAAAACTGATGGGGTCCCGGCACGGGGAATCCGTTTCCGAAAGTAGCCGGACTTGCCAAATTCGGGGCAGACTCCCTTCAGCAGCGTCAGGAGAGTTCCAGGCGCAGCAGGTGTGGTTGGTGCGGCTGGCACCCGCCACCAGGTCGAAGTTCCCGACATGTTCCCAGCTGTACATGAGGTACGCGTCCCAGTCGCTTAAGACCTCTGACAAGTTAATTTCGTTCTTTGTTCTCCTTGAGCTTTGCTCAGGGCAGCTGCTCTGTCTGACACTGCCACGCGCCCCACTGCCTGAGGCGGCCGGCCGCGACCCCACGGGCGGCCTTTCCCGAAAGTAGACGAGGGTTGCCAAAGGCACCCGGTACGCGTGCTCGGCTACTGCCGCGCCTTCCCGGGGTGCTCTCCTGCCGCCCCGGGCACCGTTACCACCTCAAAAAATATGGCCCCTTGACTTGCCACTGTCACTTTGCTCAAGTAAAATTACAGCGGACTAATCTAAAAGCCGGGCCGTGGCGCCATAGCAAGGAACTCCCAAAATCCCGGGCAGGCATCCAACCGACAAAAAACCTGAGGAGGACTCGCATGCCCAATCAAAACAGCGTCCGGATCGAAAAAAGCGCAACCCTTGTGAAGTGTCTGACCGGCATCAAGGGGCTCGATGAGATCACCTATGGCGGCCTCCCCCTCGGGCGGCCGACCCTGGTCTGCGGCAGCAGCGGCTGCGGCAAGACCCTGCTCGCCATGGAGTTCCTGGTTCACGGCGCTACAGAATTTCGGGAGCCGGGCATTTTCATGGCGTTCGAAGAGACCTCCCATGAGCTGTCTCAAAACTTTTTATCGCTCGGGTTCGACCTGAACGATCTGGCAGCGCGGCAGCTGATAGACATCGACCACGTACTCATCGAGCGTAACGGGCAAGAGGCGAGCGGGGAATACGATCTCGAAGGGCTCTTCATCCGCATCGGCCACGCCATCGACCGCATCGGCGCCAAACGGGTGGTGCTGGACACCCTGGAAACACTTTTCACCGGCTATTTCAACGAAACCATCCTGCGCTTGGAGCTTGCCCGGCTCTTCCGTTTCCTGAAGGAAAAGGGGGTCACCACGGTCGTCACAGCCGAGCAGGGGGAGCGGACCCTAACACGCTTCGGCATGGAGGAATACGTCGCTGACTGCGTGATTTTCCTGGACCACAAGGTCACCGACCAGATCGCCACCCGCCGCCTGCGGGTGGTCAAATACCGCGGCTCGTCCCACGGCACCAACGAGTACCCGTTCCTGGTCGATGAGCACGGCCTGTCGGTTCTGCCGATCTCCTCCCTTGCCCTGAGCCACAAGGTAACCGAAGAACGGATATCATCGGGCGTCGCCCGCCTGGATGCCATGATGGGTGGCAAGGGGTATTACCGGGGGAGCAGCGTCCTCATTACCGGCACCGCTGGGTCCGGCAAATCGAGCCTCGCCGCCCACTTCGTCGAGGCGACCTGCGGGCGCGGCGAGAAGTGCCTCTATTTCGCCTTCGAGGAATCCCGCGACCAGATCATCCGCAACATGCGCTCCATAGGGCTCGACCTGAAGCAGTGGTTGGATAAGGGGCTGCTCGAATTCCGTAACACCCGCGCTACCATGTACGGCATGGAGATGCATCTGGTGAGCATGCACAAGGCGGTGGAAGAGTTCCAGCCGTCCGCCGTCATAATCGACCCCGTCTCGAACCTCCTGGTTTCGGCGAAGGAGGCGGAGGTCATGTCGATGCTCTCCCGGCTCATCGACTACCTGAAGCTCAAGGGGATCACCGCCCTTTGCACCGACCTGACCGCCGTCGGGGGAAGCCTGGAGAAGACCGAGGTGGGGATTTCGCCACTCATGGATACCTGGATCCTGCTGCAGACCATGGAGGGGGCCGGCGAACGCAACCGGGGCCTCTACATCCTGAAGTCCCGCGGCATGGAGCACTCCAACCAGGTTCGGGAGTTCATCCTCACCAGCCAGGGGATCCTGCTCCAGGACGTGTACATCGGATCAGGGAAGGTGCTGACTGGGGCCGCCCGGATGAGCCAGCAGGCCTTGGAGGAGGCCGAGGCCCTGGTGCTGAGCCAGGAGGTCCTGCGCAAAGAGCGCGAGATAGAGCGCAGAAAGCTCGCCTTCCAGGCGCAGGTCGCCTCGTTGCAAACCGACTTCGAGGCAGCAAAAGCCGAACTGGAGGAGGCCATCGTCTCGGAACAGCTACGCCGCAGCACCGTTTTCGCCGACTCGAAAAGAATGGCTCTGAAACGTGAATCGAACCTATCTGCCGTCGACGGCAGCAAATAGGGCGGACCGACCGGAAAAGGAGGGACCAGATGGACCAGACAGCAACGACCAGGCAGCCAGACACCGGCACGGAGGTAGCCAATACCTGGCAGCTGAGGCTCTACGTGGCGGGGCATACCGCCAAGTCCGTCATCGCCATGGCCAATCTGACCAGGATCTGCGAAGACAACCTGGAAGGGCGGTACAGCATCAAGGTGATCGATCTCACGGTTTGCCCTCAGCTAGCCAGGGGAGACCAGATCCTGGCCTTGCCAACCCTGGTGCGGCAGTTCCCCGAGCCGGTGAAACAGATCCTCGGCGACCTCTCCGATACCGAGCGTGTGCTGGTAGGGCTCGACATCAAGCTACTCAAAGAGTTGGGTTGGCCGGTAGGCAGCTGATGCCGGAATTTGATACAGAAGTGATGCAGTCGGCGCCTCTCTCCGTGAGCGGGGCCTTCGGACTGACGCCGCACGGCCCCGATGGGGGTTGTTTAGTGCTGCGCCTTTACGTAGGCGGGATGACCCTCCAGTCCCTGCGGGCGATCGCGAATATCCGCAGCATCTGTGCCGAGTACCTGGCGAGGCGCCATCAGCTGGAGATCATCGACATCTACCAGCAACCTGCCCTGGCCAAAGAGAGACAGATCGTCGCCGCACCCACCCTGGTGCGGGAATTCCCGTTACCGATGCGTCGGGTCATCGGCGACCTGTCGGCGCCGGAGCGCATCCTCTGCGAACTCGACATCTGGCCTCACAAACCGGACGCGACGGCACTGCCGCTCCCCGACCAGGAACTACTGGCAGAAAACCAGCAACTTCGGACCCGCCTGGAAACGGCAGAAGAGACCCTGCGCGCCATCGGCAAGGGAGAGGTGGACGTTTTCGTGGTCTCGGGGGCCCAGGGCGATCAGGTCTTCACACTCACAGGAGCTGAGCAGACCTACCGGGTACTGGTCGAGTCAATGAACGAAGGAGCGGTCACCCTGGCGGCCGATGGCACCGTCCTTTACTGCAACAACCGCCTGGCGACCCTCCTGGAGATCCCGCTGGAAATGCTCATCGGCACGCAGCTCTGCGCGCTAGTGGCTCTTGCGGACCGGCCGATTTTCGACGCCCAGAGGGGAAAGGACGCTCCGGATGGCGCCCGTGCGGAAATCCACCTGGTGACCTGGGGCGGGAAACTGGTGCCGGTGCTGATCTCTAGCAGCACGCACGAACTCCCCGGCAGTTGCGGCGCGATAAGCATGATCATCACCGACCTCACCCAGCAAAAGCGTAACGAAAAGATCGTCGCCTCCGAGTTGCTGGCCCGCTCCATTCTGGACCAGGCGGGCGAGGCAATCGTCGTTTGCGACGAGGCGGGGAAGATCATCCGGGCCAATGGCCTCGCCCTGGAGGTCTGCGGCGACAACCCGCTGCTGAAGCCCTTCAACGAACAGTTCCGGCTGCAGGTAGCGGAGACCGGGGAGTATTTCTCGGTGGACACCACCTTGCAGGGGCGACTGCTGGACACCATCGAGGTGGAGCTCAAAAAGAGCGACCAGCAGGTCTTCAATCTTATTCTCAACGCCACCCCACTGAAGAGCGTTCAGGGGCGCATCATCGGCTGCGTGGTGACGCTCACCGACTTCACCGAGCGCAAGCGGGCCGGAGAGGCCCTGCGCCACGAGCGGGACCGCACCCAGAGTTACCTGGACACGGCTGAAACCATCATGGTCGTGATGGATGTCGAAGGCAGGATAACCACCATTAACCGGAAGGGGTGCCAGGTCCTCGGTTGCAGCGAGGATGAACTGCTCGGTCAGCCCTGGAGTTGCACCACCTTGCGGCATCAGGCTGCCAGGGAAGAGGCGGAGCTTGATTTCTCCCGCCTCATTGCCGGTGAAATGGATACCGCGGCGTATCACGAAACGCCCCTGATGACCCGCGGCGGCGAGGTACGGCAGATCGCCTGGCATGATGCGGTGCTGCGCGATGATCAGGGGGTGATCATCGGCGTCCTTAAGTGCGGTGAGGACATCACAAAAAGAAAGGAGGCCGACGAGAAGCTGCACCTGTTGGCCCGGGTGTTCGAGCACTCCGGCGAGGCGATCGTCATCACCGGCCCAGACAGCACCATTCTCGCCGTCAACAGCACCTTCACCCGCCTGACCGGCTACAGCCAGGAGGACGCGGTGGGAAAGAATCCGAGAATCCTCCAGTCCGGCAAGGAGCCCAGAGAATTCTACGTGGCGATGTGGGACTCGCTGTCCAAGAGGAACTGCTGGCAGGGAGAGCTCTGGAACAAGCGCAAGGACGGCAGCCTCTATCCCAAGTGGCTCTCCATTTCGGCGGTGCGCAACGACCAGGGGGAGGTGCTCAACTACATCGGGAGCTTCACCGACATAAGCGAGAGGATGCAGGCCGCCCACAGGATCGAGCATCTGGCGCACCACGACCCGCTCACCAACCTCCCCAACCGCTTCAGCCTGGTGGGCAAGGTATCCCAGGCACTGGAGCTTGCCAAGCGGAGCATGAGCCAGCTCTCGCTCCTGGTGATCGATCTGGACCAGTTCAAGAAGATCAACGATTCCCTGGGGCACCAGGTGGGCGACGTGCTGCTCTACCACGTCGCGGAACGCCTTTTGGAGAGCGTGCGCTCCATCGACATCGTGGCCCGGACCGGGGGTGACGAGTTCGTGGTCGTGCTGCAGCAGATCCATTCGGAATTCGCCGCGGCCCAGATAGCGGGCAAGATCCAGCAGAATGTCGCCCAGGCCATACAGCTTGAGGGGCACACGCTGCACATAACACCCAGCATCGGCATCAGCGTGTTCCCCTATGACGGTGAAACCGTCGACGAACTCATGAAGAACGCCGACCTGGCCATGTACCATGCCAAGGCGAAGGGACGCAACAACTACCAGTTTTACAAGATGGAGATGAACGCCGACGTGCACCAGCGGCTGGCCCTGGAAAGCGACCTGATGCTGGCGATCGAGAGGGAGGAGTTCGTGCTGCACTACCAGCCCCAGATCGACATGGAGACCGGGCGGCTCATCGGGGTGGAGGCGCTGGTCCGCTGGCAACACCCGGCACGCGGCTTGGTCCTGCCCGAGCATTTCATCCCCATCGCCGAAGACACCGGGTTGATCCTGCCGATCGGCGAACTGGTGCTGAAGTACGCCTGCCGGCAGATGGCAGAGTGGTCCTGCGAGGGGGTCCACCCCTTCAGGATGGCCGTCAATTTGTCGGCGCGCCAGTTCAGGCAGGAGAATCTCCCCCGGATGTTGGAGGAACTGATTGCCGCCACCGGAATCGATCCGCACCTTTTGGAGCTGGAAATCACCGAAAGCGTCGCCATGGACAATCCGGAGACGACCATCTTCCACCTGCGCCGCTTCAGGGAAATGGGTGTCGAGCTGGCCATCGACGACTTTGGCACCGGATATTCCTCGCTGAGCTACCTGAAGCTCTTTCCGGTGAACCGCCTGAAGATCGACCGGTCCTTCATCAAGGGGCTGGAGACCGAATCGGACGACTCCGAAATCGCGGCGGCGACCATCGCGCTAGCCCACACGCTGGGGAAGGAAGTCGTCGCCGAGGGGGTGGAAACCGTAGGGCAGCTCAGTTTCCTCAGGGGCCAGCGCTGCGATATCGTGCAGGGCTACCTATTCAGCCAACCCCTGCCGCTGGCCGAGATCGGCGCATATCTGCAGCAAGACCACCTGTCCAACGTCTGGCAGTAGCTTGGGGCCAGAAAGGCCTCGCGCCTCGCGCTCCGGAAAAGGTTTCCCCTGCCCCGCCGCCGGTCACCCGACCCGCTCCCGACTCACCCTCACGCGCCCATCTCTTTGCGTCGCATCGTCCCTTTCGCCGGACAACATGGTCAGCTATCCCTTTGTCCCTGTTTTTTGAGATGCCAATCGGCAACTCAAGCGACAACAGAATTGCAAAACCCGGTAAAAAATACTATAACTTTCCCAGGTTCGCCACGACACGGTTCCTGCCGTGCGTGCGCGAACGGGCCGCTGGCGCCGCAAAACCGGTTTTCCCCTGGTCCCGAGGCCCGACCGGCCTGGAAACCGGGATTTAATTGGCAGAAGGGAAGGTTTCTGAGGCAGCATCTCAAAGGGGAAACGCGCGACCATGAAAATCGAATGCCCCTCCTGTCATCTCGCCGGAAAGGTCAACGAGCTCGAGCTCCCCCCGCTGGGACGCGAACTCACCTGCCCGCGCTGCAAGGAGAGCTTCCACGTGGAAAAGCCTACTCTCCCCGCCGTCAACAAGGCTCTGATGAACAGCTGCCCATCCTGCCAGTATGCCACCTTCACCGATGAGATGTTCGCGGTCTGCCCGAAGTGCGGCATGAGCGCCGAGGATTACCAGGTTCTGGTCCGCAAACAGCGCGAAAGGGAACAGCTGCAGCGAGACCAGGAATCCCTGCAGCGCTCCTTGCGTAACCCCGACCTGGTCCTCAAGGTCTCGGCTGAAGAGGGGGGCCTGGAGCCGGTCAGGACTGCGCAGCCGGTCGAGGTGACCGCCTGGCTCTGCATCGCGCTCGGCATGGCACTTCTTTGCTACGGGAGCATTGGACTTGCCAACTATTATCAGAAGGACTGGCAGGCTGTGCTTTCCGAGCAGGTTCTTGAGCCGGTTTCCAAGCTCTTTGTCTTTTTCAGCCTCGGCTTGATACCCTGGCTGGTGACTCTGTTCAGTCTCTATTTTGTCCTGAGAGCATACCGGTTTCTGAAACTCGACCGGGGATCACTGGACCGGCTGGCAGAAAGCGCCTGGGCCGGGGTGGCGGTCGCAGTTGTCTATGAGGCGGTCGCCTTTTTCAACTGGGTCAGGGTTTCCTCCAGCACAACGTCACTCTCCTATTACGCGGTCGGCATTCTCAGTTCCCTCTTCATGAGCGTCCTTTTGGGAGCGCCCTTCTTCCTGCTCATCTGGTACCTCAGAAGTGACGTGATCAGCCAAGCATGCAGGAAGGCCCAGGGCCTCCCCAGAACAGCGGAACGCCATTAAAAACTTGCACATCAAATCGGCTTTCTATAGATTGGTCTGCGGGGTGGCAGGGAAGCCGGCGCGTAGCGAAAAGCTGAACTGCTGCACCCCGTTGCGACTGACGGGGGAAGCCTGATCGGTCTCAAAATATACCGGCAACTGTCTCAAACCTGGAGAATTTTATGCGAAAAACATCCCTAGTCGCATTTTTGTTGGTTGCCGTCGCACTCTCCCTGGCTTTGGTGCCGAAAGGCTTCGCAACAGAGAATAACGCAGCCAGTCAGTTACTCGGCACCTGGCAGATCACCCACCGGCCCGTCAATGGAGCAGGTGAGCCGTGCCCTTTTCTGCCGGAGTCGATAGAGTTTTTCAAGAACCAGACACTTGTCATGTCGAATCTTCCCGGCAGGCCCCTCCCCTACAAGACGGAACTGACCGCAGCGGAAAAACAGTCGTTCGAGGCGCGCTCAGCAGGGTACCGGGGAAAGAGCCTGCTGATCGTCAAGCCGATCCCGCAGATGGACTGGACTTCCACTCCGATGGTGTATATCTATGCCGTCACGAAAGACGGGCTGACCCTCATAGTCGACGGCTGGGAGCCGTCATCATTCAAACGGGTGAAATAAGCAGAGGGGACCGGCCTGTTCTCCGTAGGCCTATCTCTTGACTCGACGCTTTACAATTTTATGCTCAGGATGCGGCATCCAGTGGCCATTACCTGATGAAGACCTGCCGAGTGACGGCTTAAGGGTAAGCTCACGAAACGGGAAAAATCGTACACCAAGCAAACAGGCCCGCCTCTGGATGAGGGCGGGCCTGTTTGCTTGGCAAGCTGTCGAAGTTTTATGATGCCCTTGGTGTCATGGCAATCAACGTTCGTTTACTATCACGACACGAGAGAGTTTTCCTCGGTATGTTTTGGTGTGCTCCAAGAGGACACAGTAAAGTCAGGTCTACAGAACAGAGAAAACTCGCTAGCTTTTGTTCTTTAGACCTGAACCTTATGACAACCCCGATTCAAACCCTTGGCTTTGCCGGGAGCCCTGACTCGACTTCCTGAGGGGACAGCGAGCCGGGTCTGCTACTCGGGACTCCGCATGCAACGCCCATTGCAAGGGGGAAGACGGCATAAGCAAGAGCTACCTTAGTTAAGCCGTCAAGGTCTGGTCCTTTTCCAAGGATGACGCTCGCTAAATCCGTTACCAGGCCATAGATCCACTTTTGATGGTCATTGTTGTTCCTGGGAAGGCCATAGATCCACTCGGGAATCATGGATCTACTTTTGAAAGGCTTCGCAAGCTGAAAGGCCAGCCGTTCCACTTTTGATGGCCTTGGCAGGTTGATCAGGCACCCTTCTTTTTCCTCAGGACACGGACCATTTGGTGGCAGTATCGGCTTCGCGAAGGAATCCATGTCCACCTTTCAGCTTTTGATCCCCTTCAACAGTTCATTTATGAGCACGATTCTCCTCGGGACGTCCGTCATCTGCATGATGTGCACATTTACCATCACGAGCGGGTCCATGAGTACCCAAGATCTGCTTTGATACTGGAGCTTGAGAAGGTGTTCCCGCTTTGAAGCATGCTCTTCGATCACTCAGGTACGCACATGGAACAGGCCGGGATGGCGAACAAGTAGGGGCAACGGTTTCCCGAGTAGAATTGCACCTACAGGTAAGTTTGGTAAGGGGTTCACAAGTGGAGGGATGAGAAAAGGTCGCCCCGGTAACTGAGCCAGGTAAAGCCGGACTCACCACGGCAAGATCTCGCAGGGTTCGTGCTCTCGTGCTGGCCTACTTTCGGTCGTTGTCAACAAAATCCACAAATGGTGAATGGTTGGTTGCCGTCGTTGCTCATGCAGGCTGGACGACTGTGTTTTTTCCTGCCGCCGGATTTGCACACGTTGAAACCGGCCAGGATCAGTGCCGGGATGTCGGCCTCCGTGGCAATGATCTCGATGAAACGTAGGATCTTCTTTCTTAAAGAGTTCGTTTACCTCCTTGCGGGCGAGGTTACGCTGGGCGATTGAGGCGTGGTTACCGGTCGTGCCCCCCTCGAAGTGAATTTGGCAATTATCGATGCTCGCCTTTACCCTGTCCGTAGCCAGTAGCGGGGGGGCCTTATTAGACACTGAGCGCACATATCCCGCTATGGACATGGTAACAGGTGCTGAGAATGGCTGCGTCTGTCCCGGTTAAATCGAGTGATACTTGTACCATCAACGCGCCTCCTTTAATAATGTGAAGTTCCGCCAGCCCTGGCAGGTTAGATCACAGCAATCCACCGCTTCTCCCGTGTGCTTCTCCCGTGTCGAGCAGAGTATCAACGCCGGCAACCGCGCGGTGCGCTGCGCAGCGCCCGAAAGAAGGGAATAATCTGAGGAGGTCGGAAAACAATTCAGTTTTTGCTCAACATCTCCTGCACCGCAGCCGTTACTTCCTCCTCAGTGATCTCGGCAAGACAGCGCGCCTGGATCGGGCAGGGAGGGGTGGTGCCGAAACGGGTGCAGGGTGAGCAGGAAAGCCGCCTGTTTAGGACGAGGTGCCCATCCCCCTTCGGCCCCCACTTGGCCTCGATCCCGGGGCCGAAGAGTGACACGGTCGGGACACCGAGCCCCAGCGCCAGGTGCAGCACCCCCGAGTCGCCCGACAGGAGCAGTGCCGAGCGGGCGATGGCGGCGGCGGTCTCGGCAAGCGTGGTCACGCCGGCGAGATTGAGCCCGTCCGTCCCCTGCACGATCACCTCTCCGTCGGCCGCCTCACCTGCCCCACCAACGACCACAACCGGAATTCCGGCACGCGCGAGGCGCACAGCTACCCCCCTGAAACGCTCCGCGCCCCAGCGCCGCTCGGCGATGCTCGCACCGGAAAAAAGAGCCACGAAAGGGGTGCCCGCAAAGGGGGTGAGCAGCAGATCGGCACGCCGGGCCGCCTCTTCAGGTACCACCAGGAAACGGGTGCCGAGGTCCGCCGGAGGAAGAATGCCGAGGGGCCCGAGCAGCTTGAAGAAGCTCTGAACTTCGTAGTCGTCGTGGGAGTATCCGATTGCCTGCGAGAAGAGCCGCTTGCGGTCGTTGGTGCCAAAGCCGATAGAAAGAGGCGCACGGGCGAGCCTTGCCACGACGGCGGAGAGCCGGTGCCACTGCTCGGTATCGATCACCAGGTCGAACCCGCCCCGCAGCACCCGGACCAGATGGGAAGAGGTATCGTAGCAAATTAGCCGGTCGACGGCGGGGCAAAGCGCGAAGGCTGCAGCGTTGCGCCGCTCCGCCAGCACCGTGAGGTGAGACTCGGGGAACCTCCCCTTAAGTGCGAGGATGGCGGGGACCAGCAACACCGCGTCGCCGATGCCGCCGGGGCGGATCAGCAAAATCCGCTTGGGTGCGGCGACGGCACGGCAAAGAGGAGCCGGGAGCAGCGCGGTCGCGACACCCCCCAGCATCCTGTCCATGAATTTAAGCGCCCCGATCTTCAAGCCGGTCACCCCTTGCCGTTCAGGGTCGGTTCCTTCCCCTGGCTTAAGATCCGATCCACCACCTCCACCCCCTGCATGAAGGAGTGGTCCATGTTCCCCACCTCGTACTTCCAGGCGCCGAAACGGCCGCGCGAGAAGATGCCGTTTTCTTCCAGAAAAGGTCGGATCGCATCGAGCGCCCGGTCCCGCCCCAGGGTCGGCACGGGATAGGAGTAGGGAATGTCGATCAGGTAGCGGCTCACTATCTGCTGTATCTCGCGTTCTGTCAGCATGCCGGAGTTGGCGAGCCCCTGGATGGTCGCCTCCACGATCCCCTCCTTGGCCTCGTGCTTAGTCGGGGAATAGGTGGTCTCGCACATGAGCGCCGAGAAACGCACGACGTCACCCTCCGGCACGTTCCGGGCGGCGTAGTTGTGGAAGTTGGTCACCCGGTAGAAGGGGGAGTTCTCCTCGGGGAAGTACATCCAGCATTTGGGGTCCTGGCGCGCGGCCTCGATGCCGAGACCGACGATCAGCCCGCCGTTATGTACGAGGCCTTCCGTCGCGCCGCGCAGCTGATCGGGCGCCTGGACGCAGGCATTTACCAGAAGGTCGAGCGGAGAAGTGTTGATGAGGACGTCGTAGCGCTCGCTGCGACCGCAGGCAAAGCGGACAGAGCGGGCCTCGCAGTCGACCGAGACCATCTCGTGGTCCAGATGGATCCGGTCGGCAAGAGGCCGGGCGATCCCCCGGTAGATGGCGCCGGTCCCCCCGCTCTCGGGGAACTTGAAGGTGGAGTTGGGCCCCCAGGAGAGGTCGTCGAGCCCGAGCTCCACGTTGCGCTCGATGCGCGCCAAATCCACGACACTCACCCGCTCGGCGATCCACTCCTTGCTCATGGTGTCCAGCGGAACGCCCCAGACCTTCCGGTTGTACGGCTCCATGAAATACTTAACTATTCCCGCCCCGAACACCGCGTCCATCCATCCTCTAAAATGCGCCGCCTCCCCCGGTGTGCCGGAAATCCCGCGCAGCCCCTCCACGCACTCCCTGAGCGCTGCATCCGGCAGGTAGCGGACGTTGTTCTGGAACGGATAGGGGACCCAGCTCTCCAGGATGCGCACCCAGCTCTCCCGCTGGTGCTCGTGATAGGCATCCCCCAAGGCATCAGAGACCGCGACGTCGAAGTAGTCGTAGTGGGAGAAGAGCACGTGCCCGCCTACGTCCCAGGTGAAGCCTGCAGGGTCGACAAAGGAGGCGGAAAGCCCCCCCACGTGGGAAGCCTTCTCGAAGAGCTGCCAGTCGGCATACCCCAGCCTATTGAGGTGGTAGGCGGCGCCCAGGCCGCAGGGTCCGGCCCCGAGTACGACGATCTTCATAGTGTTCCTTACCGTTTGCCATGCACGTGTGGATGGTATGTTCACACAACTACAGGAAAAGGGAGCCTGCAGTTTTATAAATTTCCCCGCTACCCGTTCCGCATCCCGTTGTTCCCGCTCTTGGCACCAGCGAACCTGCGCGCGGCCAACAGCACCGGCACCAGGAAAAAAACCGACACCAGATGGCCCAAAACCAGAGCGAACGGCAATTTCCAGAGTGAGGAAACCGAGACATCCGAGACCCTGAAACTAGCGTTCTCGGCATCAAAGACCAGATTTTCCCTGAGTAAAAAGGCATAGGGAACGGTAAACGCGTTACCGGCGCTGATGCCCGCTTCGAAGCGGGCCTTAAGCAGGTCGGCCGAGGTCCTGAGCTTCCCGGCCAGGCCGTCCCTAAAGAGATCGAAGGTTATGGGCGGACCCAGTTCAGGAAAGGAGTACGCCTGGGCCCGGTCCGCGGCGACGGCAATGGTCACCGCGAGATCTGGAGCCGCTGCCTGGAGCTGGGAAACAGCCGCGACGACCTCTTCGTAAGAACCGGCGGCGAAGACAACAACCTTTTTCTTCCCTGACAGGAAACTGGAGAGAAGGACCTGTGCCCCGCCGGGCTCCAGTACCAGGAATCCGGGGGGGATACTCACCCGGGCGAACCTCCCGTCCAGAAAATCGCGCAACCCCTGGTACAGATAGGCGGCCACCTGCTTGCGTCCGGTTACCCGTGAATAAACCGACGAGGCGAGATTACGGGTCAAGAGGGCCAGCGCCGGGCTGATCAGCTTGGCTCCCCTCGCGTGTTTGCTGAAGTAGAGCAGGGCGTTGCGGAAGTCGTAGTAAAGGGTCATCCGGCTGTGGCCCTTTTCGGCTCCGTGAAACACCAGCGAATCGAGGGCGGCGACCACCCGAAACCCGGCCTGCCTCGCCCGCGCGCAGAAATCGATGTCGTCCCAGTGCAAAAAGTATCGCTCGTCCAGAAGGCCGATTCTTTCCAGCAACTCCCTGCTGACCAGGGCTGAACAGGCGGGGACGTAGTCGACCTCCTCGACCAGGTTCCGGCCGGCGTACTCTTCATGGCGCTGGTAGCGCCGGTTGGGCCTCCAGGTGGCGCTGCCCCGGTCGACGAAACCGCCGGCCTCCACGATGAGCGCATGATCCTCGGGGCTCATGATGCAGGAGCCGACCACCCCGATGCATCGGTCGGCTATCATGACTTGTACCATGCACCGCAGCGTGGAGGGGGTCACTTCGGCGTCGTTGTCCAACAGCCAGATGAACTGCTGGTCGAAATGCTCCAGGGCGTAACGGATACCAGTGTTGAATCCACCGCTGCCGCCAAGATTTTCGCTATTCTCCAGCAATATGACCGGCAGAGCATGGTCCCGGATGGCAGCCGCGGAGCCGTCACTTGAGGCGTTGTCGACGACAATCACGCGCAGCTCGCTCTGATCCACCGTCCACAGGGAGTCCATGAGGCTGAGGACGCACTCGTGGCGGTTCCAGTTCACGATTACGACGGTCACCGAAGTTCCGCCGCCACCGGCCCCGGCCGGCCTCACGGCAGGCTCCGGCGGCGTTTCTTGAGTTTCATGATGTGAAGGAATAGCTCTTCTCCAAGGGCCGGGGGCAGAACGGCTAAAAATCGCAGGACGGCCCTGTTGCCGGCCACCACGAGGAAGGCGCCCATGGCCCGCACACTCCCCGCAATACGGGTCGGCACCCCCCTGCTCCGCTGGCGACGGGTGAGGTACGCCTGGTAGTGGCAGTAGCGGGAACCATACATAATGCCGCCGATAACGGCAACAATCTTGTCGATACACGCGGCTCTCAATTGCGCCCGAAGCCTCATGGGGAATAGTACCGGGCCGCCCTCTTCCAGCAGATGAGCTTTTTGACGCCATGGTAGAGGGAGAGCAGCGGCAGACGGGAACTGACCAGGGACCCCTCGCGCCACGGGTTTGCCAGGAACTCGCGCAGCAGTCCCCTCGGAGCCAGGAACTCACGCCAGGCGAATTTCCGCACCAGTGGGGCAGCTTTCTCGAGCCCGAAATCGTCGCTGTGGGAATAGCGCTCGAAGAGATGCACCAAAGCCCGCTCAGGAAAGCTCATGGCTAGGTCGCACCTGGAGACAGCCTCGTCAAGAAGGGTCGGAAGGTCGGCCGGCAGCAGCGAGTCCATCCTTCCGAAGTCGCGGGCGCAGTCGAGGATGCCCTGCTGGATCTCCAGAACGAAGCTGTTTAGTTTCGCGCGCTGGGCGCCGGCGGACGCTTCCTTGCGCCATACCGGGAGCATATGGCCGGCCGACTGGGCGTAGCCGATCGTCGTGCCGTGGAAGGCCCTGGTCGAGAGTTCCCAGATCTCCTGGTAGAGGGCGAGCGCGGACTCCTCGGGAGTGGCATGGCGGTAATCGAGGATGAGTCCCAGGCGTTTGCCGGGATTCTCCAGTATCGGTGGCATAAGTGCGACGTAGTAGCCGGTGAGGAGCGGAAAATCGGCGCGCGTGCCGAAGGCTGCCACGAGGCATTCCTGGATGGTGCCGTGCCAGCCAATATCGACCAGCGCCGTGGGACGGCCCGCGCAGAAGAACCCTTTCTGCGCCAAGTAGGTCGCAAGTTTGGAGCGCATCGCCGCGGCGGCCGGCAGCACGACAGAGCAAAACTCGTTATCCGCATAGAGCCTGGCAAGCGCCCGGTAGAGTGGCTCCTGGGTGAGGATCTCGTCGGGAGCAAATCGGTGACGCGCGAGGATGGTGTCGACCTCGGGGAGCGCCCCGACGCCGAGCCGGTGCAGGGCGTCACGCAGGGAGCTGCAGGCAAATCCCGCCAACACCACCTCCCGGGGGCCCAGGGTCCGGATCGAGGCGAGTGCCGCGGTGTAGCGGCTGAGGCCGATGTAGCGCAAGTCCCGTGGCGCTCCGGGCTGGGCCATCTGCCGATAGAGCTTGAGCAGCAGGAAGCTGTCCCGTGCTACGAAAAATACCGAGCTGCAGCCGCTCTCCGAGAGTTCCTCCAGAAGCCGGGCGCTGAAGAGGGTCAAAAGCGGCCCCATGACCCGGCGCCCGAAGCGGTAGAGATCTCCCGTCCCTTCCCTGGGGCAGACACCCTCGTTGCGGCCGAAATAGAGCCGGAACAGGTCGGCGGGCTCCCCGGTCGCCACGGCCCTGCGCAGGCTCCGCTTCCCGATCAGGGCCCGCTCATCGCTGAGCCAGGCGGCCCGCACTCCTAGGCTCCGGGCGCTCAGGTAATCACCGTGAAAATTGTCGCCGACATGCATCATCTCTTCGGGCCGCAATGCCTCCCGGGCCAGGACCATTTGGAAGAGCCGTCCGCTTCTCTTGGTTTTGCGGTGCTCGCAGGAGGAGTAGATGCGCTGGAAAAGGTGCGCGAGTCCGAGTGCATCAAGGAGCCGCGCAAGTTGGCCGGAGTCGAAGTAGGTATCCGAGATCGCCACGATGCGATAATTGCTGCCCAGGCGCCGGATGAAGGCGACCACCTCGGGGTTTGCGTCGAGCAGGAGGGTTTCCACTTCGATTTCGGCCTCGACCAGGAGGTTTGCCGTCTCGGCCGGGAGTCCCAGAAGTTCCGTCATGCGCCGGGAGATTTCCAGGAGGGAGCATTCCGGGTCATCCCCCCCCTTATCCGCCTCGGCACGCAGTTCCGTTTCAACCCGCCAGCGCATCTCGAGATACGCTTCGGTCGTCAAGGGGAGCAGGTTGCGCGCCGCGATCCGCCCGGCCACCAGACGTATCGAGGTCTCGGGCGGGTCGACGTTTCGCATGAGGAGTGTGTCGAACAGATCAAACGAAACTACCTTGACGCCATCGGGAGCGACAAGGCGGGCTATTTGATTGGCTCTGATCAGCACGGCGTGCTTTCCCTTAGTTGGCTATGGCTATTAATGGAAATAATGGTCACTACATCCTTTTATGCCGCGGGTATAGTCAAGTACCCCGCGAATAAAAGATTTGACCATGGCGCGGTTTCCGGTGCACCAGTTTCTGAGCAGCCAGATCGGCCACCATAAGGCGAACACCAGGTAAATGCGCATTCTTTGCAGGAACCCGTAATACTCGGCAATGAAATACATCCTGTTCCTTGTCGTGTAATAAGTGTCCAGTGGCGAAGCTGCGCCGCCTTTTTTGGACCTGCTAACCTTGTGATATATTGTGCTTGAGCCGACAACATATACCTTTTTGCCTTTATCTGTCAATCTTCGGCACATTTCCCAATCTTCGACATTTAAAAAGTAATCATCCTTCAGAAGACCGTACTGGCTGAATATAGCAACAGGTACAAGCATGGCACATCCCGTCACGAAACCTACCATTCTGTTTTCAAAAACTTCGTCTGTGTAATTAACTGCCATTGCCATATTGTTGATGTAGCCACCGGACGACCAGATATCATCAGACTGGTAAAAATATATCTTCGGGGATAAGATTCCAACGTTATCAAGCCTCAAGCTATTGGTTATCAGTTCAGTCAACGAATCGATATTCACAACTGTATCGTTATTTAGCAGCCAGACAAATTCTGCGTTTTGGCTAAGGGCATATTTGATACCCAGATTGCACCCGGAGGAAAACCCGGTGTTGTGCGAATTTTGCAAGAAAATTATTTCGGGGTATTTTACAATCAGATTTTCTGTGAGATCTTCGTCAGAATTGTTGTCAATAAGCAAAATCTTGTAATTGCCATAGGTGAGTTGAGAACACGATTCTATACATTCATAGGAATCATCCCATCTGTTAAAATTTAAAATGATTATATAAACTAGTGGCGACATTGCAATCCTGAAATCGACGGGTGCCGGACTGTTTGGAATAGTTTACTGGCGACATGACTGCCGACGGCCCCTCTGTGCCAATACGTGAAACATGTCCTTCCCATTGAAGGTCAACAGCGTTTCAAGGCATCAATAGCCTTGCGGATCGTGGGCATTAGCATTTTTCGAAGGACGGGCACCCGGTCCAGAAGCAGCCTGACATCGACAAGCCTCAACCACACCTGATGGCCGAGAATGTTGGAGAAATCTCTCAGGAAGGACCTGGACGTTCGGGGCAAGCCAACCTCTGGAAACCGGACATATCTACGAATGCCATTTTTTACATCAAGCGTTGCCTGAAGGAACTTAAGCCCGAACCAGCGGTCAGGCTCGAGATGGCACCCCTCGGCCCATTCATTCCAAGCATTGATAAATATGAACTCGTCGTTGCTGCCAGACCGGGTAACAGCGTCGATAGTCGAGGCAAGCCAGTATTCGTAATTCTCCGGCACTCCATTAAGGACGACGATGCCATGGTCATTTCTGCGTGCGGTATTATCCCAGGACGGGAAAACTGTCTTGAACACGCGAGAGTCACGGTAAGTTCTGTCGAGATAAGATTGAGCAACCTGTTCGAACTGGATGATAGTGCCGCGGAAGTGATTGGTCATGCTCAAACGATCACAGGTCCGGTGAAATGATAAATTGTGTGGAGGAAATTCGACGCCACTGTCAAAGCCGAACTGGGTATAGTTTTTGTTGCCGTGAGTAAAGGCCGCACAGACATGTATCTCACCCAATCCGATCAAGCGGCAGTAATCGCGCCATACTTCCACAGTCTTGCGCGCATCGGGAAGATGCTGCGGGCGATAAACGATGAAAAAAGGCAGACCATGAAGCTTGATGTAGCGTCTGTCCTGAAGAAATGGCACCAGGGACTTTATGAAATTGAGGTCGTCGTCCGGCAGATATTCCTGCGCGATAAGCACCTCGTGTTCAGCAGCATCCCAGCGGCGGGTCCAGTTTTCGTTGGCCCAGCATAAACAAAATGGCATGTCGCTTTCCGGGTCGGCGAGCATATCATCCAAGGGCAGATTAAGTATCCTTTTGCCGGAAAACCAATAATAATGATAACAAAAACCGTCAATACCATATTGTTTGGCTACTTCGATCTGGTGGCGCCTCGTTTCGCGAACTCTCAGATCATAGAAGCCAAAATCACCGGGCAAATGCGGTTGGAGATGTCCTTCGAACAAAGGTTTTGCCTTGGTAACATTGGTCCATTCGGTGAACCCTTTGCCCCACCAAAGATCGTTTTCTGGTGTTGGATGAAACTGAGTGAGGTAAAAAGCAATCAAACTCGGAACTGAACTATTTTCGAGCGTTAATTTTTCTTTACGACTATACATTTCTTGACTAGAAGGACACCTAGTCATAGTTTCACCCTCAAAAGGGCAAGGCCATCGTAAATGAGTTTTTTTGTTTGCTCACTTAAGTGCTTGCCCAAACGCCTTTTCATACCCGAAACTATTCTACAGCGCCTGGGTGGATTTAAAGTTATTGTATCGCCTGCGCGAGCAATTGGCACTGCCTTGACTACCACTTGATATACTTCAGAGTGTTTACTGCCCAGAAGTAAAGTTTGCATGACTGATGAAAGCTGTGACCAGCTATCTGCAAATTCTGTTTCCTCGGGGTGCATTACGACATACCTTGCTTCAATTATCTTGAGATTCGCCTGGGCGAAGAGTTCTTCAATATTCTTAAGCCCAAAAAAACGAATATGTGTACGATCCAGTAAACCCCAATTATTATATTTGAAATCACCGTTTATCAGGCATGACATTACCGCAGCATGCCCGACATGGGGAAGGGATATGATTATATAACCTTCTGTGTTTATGAAGGGAACCATCCTTTGCAAGGTTTTCCAAGGTTCGTAAAGGTGCTCGAGCACGTCGGCAGCGATAACTACATCGAATTTCCCGGCATTTTCTAACAAACCCGGCCAGTCACCCGAGTTGAGATCGGCCTGAATAACCTGGTCGCAATAGGGAGTCACTATCTCGATTGCCTCGGAATCAAGTTCCAAGCCGGTAACCCTGCAACCGGACTGGGTAGCCAGAACCCTGGTGATCGAACCGGGTCCGCAACCAATTTCCAGTACGCGTTTATTGTTGCCGACCATGCGTATCACCTTGGATGGCGCAGTTTCCGATGAAGTATCGACCTCATAATCGTAATTATGCTTTCGGTTGTTTACCATAATTGTGTCCCACAAATTAAAAGTGAACCCGGAGAAGTCATGCACAAAATGGCGAATGTCTATTCACCCGAAAGAAATTTCCTTAATTGCCTTAACGGTCTGGTTATTTTCCAACTCAACGTATTGCGCAGCGAATCGAATTCATCAGTTAATTTCAAACATTGTGCCGTGGCAATTTTTTCATTATCAATAGCTTTCATCGAGCTTTCGTAGAGATACATAAGTTCATACAATCTTGATTCAGGCAATGTTTCCTCAGCCAGGTATATAGAATGAGTTATTTTGCGGACCTCTACCCATTCAGCGAAACTTTCAAGGTTCGAATCCCTGTAGGAAGCAAACACGGAAAGATGGGCCCAATCGATATGTTCCAGATCAATTATGCCGTTTTCCACTGCTTGCCGCCAAACTTCAGTGCCGGGCAGCGGCATCAGTATGTTCACTGAACAACCGGGCTCAAGTTTCCCTTCAAAAATGTTCTTCAAAATAAATTCATAGGTAAGGCGAACCTCGTCCTCAGTCTCGCTGGGCACCCCAACAATAAATGAACCGCGCACGGGAATATCATATTCGTGAAACAGATCAATGGCCCTTTGGTTCATCTCGACCGTAGTGCCCTTTTGCAGGACCTTCAGTACCCTGTCCGAGCCGCTTTCAGCTCCGAAACTAACGCCTCCTACATTGATTCGTCTGAAATCTTGGCATAAATCATCGTCAACAAGATTTGCTCTGACAGAAAAATAGAATCTGACCTTTTCGTTGTACTTCTTTTCAGTTATCAGTTCAACAAACCGCTTAAAACGCTGTTTATTTGCCACAAACAAATCGTCCAGTATACCGATATCGGAATGCTGCGGAAAATGCTTGAATATATGCTCTATTTCTTTGACTACGTAATCTGCGCTGAAAAATCTGGTCCTATCCCAGAAGATGGTGCTGCTGCAAAAAGAACATTTAAACGGACACCCTCGTGAGGTAATGAGATAAACCGGATCGCCAGCCTCCCTGTAGGGGAAAGGTAGCGAGTCAAGAGGCTCAATTGGCGGGCGCCTCGGGTTTTCCGTTAATTTATCGCCATCATGATACACGATGCCGGCAATGTTGCGCAGGACTTCCGCAGAGCAGGCGAAACCATGGCCGGAGAGGACTTCGACAATTTCTAAAAATGTCGCTTCACCTTCCCCCATTACCCCGATATCGAAATCCTTGGTAAGTGTTTGGGGCAGTGACGTTATATGATGTCCTCCCAGAATTGTTATTATCGAACTGCGGACTTTTTTAATGGCTGCCGAAAGTTTATTGGCTATGTCATAACACTGGGATGTGGCGGAGACGCCAATAACATCAAAGTCATCGGCACGATCTATGTTTTCCAGGAAAACCATTTCGATATTGTTACTTGCGTATTTTTCAACAAATGATTTGATATACCCGAATGACGATGGCTTATACCATTGGACATCGGTTTCATTGACCGCAAGGATAAACCCTATTTTAACTTTCATGGCCATTGCCACCTTTATCTTTTGCATCTCCAGTCAAATGCTGCCACTGATGGTCAAGCAGAACAAAACCTTCCGTGTTGCTGTCGTCGGATACCGTGAACTCTATCGCTTTGGATATATAATCAAAGGCAACAATCGTGGTGTTTTCAAATAGGCCCACATCCAAAAAGTAGCGCCCTCCCAACAATTTTATCGCGTTCAACTTGAGCACCACCGAATTTGCACCGATCGACTTGGAGGGCTTAAACGAATCCAGCTTGGTATTCATTCCACAGATATAATTGCGTGCCATATCGAACACTGCGACCCCGACAACCAGATCAGGAATTTCGATAAAAACTTCATAATTAATAGACAGAATAATGTCATCATTTGTGGCGAAGCTGTCAGTGCCGGCGAGGGTAGCGTCCAGCAGCACAATATTTCTGATTGAGGAGATCCTGTTAGTGTCTCTCTTGATGGATTGAACAGCATTGAACTCCGATGAAGCGCTCACTTTCAAATAATCGGTGTACCTGTCTACCACATTACTCGATTTGCCGGCAGACTCTATTTTCCCGCCGTTGAGCCAAATGGAATTCGAGCAAAATTTCTTTACAGCATTCGTGTCGTGTGAGACGAACAAAATAGTGACTCCGTTCGCACTGAAATTTTCCAGTTTCTTGACACATTTAAGCTGAAAGGCGAGGTCCCCGACGGCAAGTGCCTCGTCAATCACGAGCACATCCGGTTCGACAGCTATGGCGACCGAAAACGCCAGCCGCACAAACATCCCGCTGGAATAGGTCTTTACCGGCTGGTGGACAAACTCGCCAATGTCCGCAAAAGAGAGAATGTCTTCCAGCTTCCGGTCCATCTGCTCCCGAGTGAAGCCGGTAACAATCCCGTAGTAATAGACATTTTCCAAACCTGTCAGCTCGGGATTGAATCCGGCGCCAAGTTCAAGCAGCGCAGAAACCTTGCCCTTTACGGCAACCGCGCCGCTTGTAGGTGTGAGTACCCCGGTAATCAGCTTCAGCAGCGTTGATTTGCCGGAACCGTTCTTGCCGATGATCCCAACCGTTTCCCCCCTCTTCACCTCGAAACTGACACCGTGCAGCGCATCGAAGTCATGGTGATACTTTTTCCTGAGCGGATGGATTATTTCCTTTAGGTGATCCAGAGGGGAATCGTAGAGTTTATAGGTTTTGGTCAGGTTTTCTATTTTTATGGCGATAGTGTCAGACATAGGACCTTACAGAACGTTTGATTGAGTACCCACACCCGCGGTTGCATGCATCCGGATGTTATCAGAGGATGTCGGCAAAGCGTAATCGCAACTTGCGGAATACGATTGTGCCGGCGACAAGGATGAAACATGTAACAGCCCAGAAATAGAGAGTCCACAGGCAATGATCTTCCCAGAACCAGACCTTGCGGATGAATGCACTCCTGTACCCCTCAATGAGATAATAAACAGGATTGAGCATGATAAGCGTGTGCAATCTCGGGGGAAGGATATCGGCGGACCAGACGATGGGAGTCATCCAAAACAGGAACTGGAGAATCATGTTAATGATCTGCCCCACATCATGCAAAAACACGATAAGAGAAGACGAGAATAACGACAATCCGAGCAGCAAGAGAAGCGTGGAAAAAAGGTAATAGAAAACTTGAAGGTTGTAAATATTCGGGGGATATCCGTAGGCGATGAATATCAGAAAAATCACTATTATGAAGAACAGGTGTATGGTCAGGCTTGACAAAATCTTCACTATGGGCAACAAGCCGACCCGAAAAGCCACCTTCTTCACTAGAAAACTGTTATCGACAATTGCATTTGTGGCGTTTCCCAGACATTCACTGAAGAACAACCACGGTATGATCCCGGTTAGCATCCAAAGAATGTAGGGGAAGTTGCCCACGGGCTTAGATTTTAACCCGAGCTGGAAAACGAACCAGAGAATGACAATGTAGATGATAGGGTGCACAAAGGCCCAGAGTATCCCAAGGTATGAGCCAAGGTATTTTGTTTGAAAGTCGCGCCGCGTAAGCTCATAGATGAGTTTGCGCCGTTCGATGATCTCCTTGATAAAACGCATGTATTGCTGTAGGTATCTCATAATGTCAGGTGTTGTTCCAACCGCCGATGGCGCAGTGTATGTTTCTTCCCAGATGTCAGATGGTGATGCCAACGGAGATCCATGTCCGCCATGGGTGCGTCCGTGCGCACCCCCGGAGGGATCTCAGCCGTACTGGAACCCCTTCTTCTTGAATAGCGCCGCTATCACCCCGGCGAGAAAGCCCAGTCCGAAACGCCCCATCTCGCGGTTTCTGCGGCCGGGCAAAAGGTAGAGCGGCGCGTGGCGGGAACAGTTTGCCAGCACCAGAAGCCAGAAAAACAGCGGGTACCTTTGGCGCAGTTTGAAGAACGACTGGCCTACCGCCATCGGCTTTCTGAAGTTGCCCACCAAGAGGGGGGGGTGGTAATATTCGAGTGCCGCGCAGTTGAGGCTCCAGTGCCCGCTCAAAAGGAAGCGGATCACAAACTCGACGTCCTCCTGCCCGATGAACTGATCGACGAAGCCGCCCAGCTCGGAGAGCACGGTGCGACGGTAGGCGGTGCAGCGGCTGGTCATGAAATACGGCTCGTGGTAGTCGTATTTCCCGGCGATCAGGGCAAAACTCGCCTGGCCGCGGGGTACCAGGGCGTCGACCTCCGGGTGCGCCGCGAACTGCCGGCTCAGGGTCTCCAAGAAATCCGGCTGCAGCAAGACGGTGTCGTCATCCAGAAAGAGGAGGTAGTCACCGCGGGAGACTGCGAGCCCGTGGTTGCGGGAGCACCCCATGAAGCCGAAGTTACGCTCCAGCGGCGCATAGACGATGGGAAGCCGAGCGGAGAACTCCTGGGCCAGGCACCTGCCGGCCTCGCTACCCCCGCGGTCCTCCACCAGGACCACTTCGAAGAGTTCCCGGGGGAACTCCTGCTCGCACAAGGAAGAGAGTATGCCGCTAAGGAGGTCGAGCCGGCCGTAGAAATTTATCACGCAGGAGATACGTATCCCGTCCGAGGCGGGAGGGACGCCGCAGTCGCCGCTGAGCTCGAAGGGAAAACGGTGGTAGATGAATTTAACCAGCGACCCGCGCATGCACATCCTTAGGGATCCCGACGAGGGAGAGAAAGCGCCGTATCAGCCGGCGTAGAGGCCCCATCCTATCATAGCCGCCCACAAAAACCCCACTATAAAAAGCGGGATGTCCCTCAGCAGGGACTCGGTTGGATCCCCCCCCTGCCCGCTCTGCACCCGCATGATGAAGCGCAGGAGACCGAAGCAGCAAAGCGGCACCGTGAAGACCATGGCGTGACGTACGATGACGTACTGGGTGTAGGTCACCAGCACGGCACCTCCAGTCATGTACATGGTCCCCTGGAGAAAGCCCTCCGGGAAGCTGTCCAGCGCCTTGCGGTGCCCTGCCGCCTTTTCGCCAAGCATCTGTTTCTCCCCGAGTCTCTTGCCGGTGGCCAGAAACACCGCCAGGAGGAAAACCGAGAGGAAGAGCCAGTCGGAGATGACAATCCCGAAGGCCTCTCCGCCGGCCTCGAGCCTCAGGAGAAAACCGGCGGCGATGCAGAAGAGATCCACCACAGGGAGGTCCTTTAGTTTCAGCGAGTAGCAGGCGGAGACGGCAAGATAGGCCAAAAGGATCTGCAGGAAAAGCGGGGAGACCCGCGCGGCCAGGGTGAGGGCGGCGGCGAGGCAAATGAGCCCCAGCGCGCAGGCCCCGCCCAGCGACACCCGCCCGGAGGGGAGCGGGCGTTCCTTCTTGCGCGGATGCTGCCGGTCGTTTTCCCGGTCCAGCACGTCGTTGAGGACATAGCTGGCGCTACTCCCCAGGCAGAAGCTAAGCAGAGGGAGAGCCCCCTGCTGGAACAGCCCCGGGTGCAGCAGCACCCCCCCCAGAAAGGGGGGGAAGAAAAGCATGAGGTTCTTGAGCCACTGGGTCGGACGGAGCAGGGCTAGGTACGCGAGCATCGGATTGGGCTCCTCATCGAGTAATATCAAGCCATTATGCCACAGCGGCACCGGTTCCGGCAAGGATTAAGGCGCCGGAAGCTGCCACCCCCCAAGCGTCCCCCCCGCTAGCGCCCCTTGGCCTTGATGATCTCCAGGAAGAAGTCCTCCAGACTCTTTCGCTTGGGCTCGATCAGCGTGATCTCGCCCCCTGCGTCCTGGAGGCGCGCCATGGCGGAGGAAAGCTCCTCTTTGGGGACGTAGAGTTCCGAGGTGCCCGAGGCACCCGGCTCCCGGAAGGTGAGGTGGTACCCCAGCACCCCCCGCGCCATGATGGATTCCACCCGCTCCACGCTCTGTAGCTCCCCCTGGAGGATGATCCCCACCCGGTCGCAGACGCTTTCCACATCCGAGATGATGTGGGTGCTGAAGAAGACGCATTTGCCGCGGCTCTTCAGGTCGAGCATGATCTCCTTCACCAGGGCGCGCCCGACCGGGTCGAGGCCGCTCATCGGTTCGTCCAGAAGGTAGACCTCCGGATCGTGGATCAGCACCTGGGCGAGCCCCACCCGTTGCACCATCCCCTTGCTGTAGCTGCGCATAGGCCGCTTGCGGGCCTCCCAGAGTTCCAGCTGCCTCAGCACCTGGTCGCACCGCTGGGTGAGCGCGGGTTCGGGGAGGGCGAAGGCGCGGCCGACGAACAGCAGGTACTCCTGCGCGCTCAGGTAGTCGTAAAAGGCAGGGTTCTCGGGGAGGTACCCCACCTGGCGGCGCGACTTGGCCTGTGAGATATCGACCCCCATGATGCGGGCCGTCCCCGCCGAAGGTCGGATCAGCCCCATGAGAGCCTTGATGGTGGTGCTCTTGCCCGCCCCGTTGGGCCCCAGGAAACCGAAGATCTCCCCCTGTTCCACGTTCAACAGGAGATCCTTGAGCGCCTCGACGCGGCTCCCCCGTTTACCCTTGAAGGTCTTAGCCAGTCCGGCAATTTCTATAGCATTCATACGGAAACCTCTGCAATGGTGGGGATCATTTTTTTTTGACGGGGGCTACGAAGTCGCTGGTGGTCTTCACCTTGCCGTCGGGCTCCAAGTAGAACCTGCCGCCGTACGGGTCCCGGGGGACAGTCTTCAGGTACCCCGAGGTCGCCAGATCCCCAACCGACGCGGGAAGCCGGCCGCCGGCACGTAGGAAGGAGTCCCGGGCGAGCTCGATGCTGCGCACCCCCTGGAGGGCCTGGAGCCGGGTGGTCATCGTCTTCTTGACCGCCTGGTTCTTGGCTTCCTTGATCATGGTGGAGAGGTAGGAGATCGCCAGGTTGGTCTGGCCGGCCTCGTTCAGGTAGCGCCCGGCAAGGTTCGCGAAGAGGCTGTTCCCGGTGAGCTCCCCGGCGCGCATGTAATACTTGGCCGCCTGCGGGTAGTCCTTAAGGAAGTAGCCGTAGTTGAACCCGGCGAAGAAGGGGAGATACCAGTCCCAGGTGCGATACTTCATGCCGTACTGAAGCAGCTCGTTGGCGAGCTGAATCTGCCCCACGTCCCAGACCAGAATGGACTGGGCAAAATAGTAGGCGTCCATGTTGTAGGGGTCGAGCTTTACCGAGGCGTGCAGGATGCGCGACATCGCCATGTAGTCCGGGGGGATCGGCAGTTTCGCCTTTTCCTTGTCGACAAGGCCGCCGAAGTATACCAGCACGTCGAAGATGAGGCTCTCGCCGACCAGCTGCTTTTGGTCCGCCGAGACGGCCTGCAGGAACTCGGCCTTGGGAAAATGGCCGAGCTTTTCCATGAACGGTTTTTCGTGCATGTACCCGGTGAAGGGGACGATCAGGGCGAGGTAGCAGGCGATGAGCAAAGCCAGAACGGGCAGGGTCAGCCTGAGTGCCGGGGTCGGTTTGGGGAGAGTCTGCGCCATCTATTTCATTTCCCTCCTGGCAAAGAGCAGCGCTGCCAGGGTGAGCAGGATCGCCGTGTACACCACCAGGTAGCCAAAGGTCAGGACGAGTCCACCCCGGGCGAGAGGGACACCGTAGATGGCGTTCACCTTGAGGTCGAAGGCGCTGAAATTGGGAATGAGGTAGTAAAGGGCGCTGGCGCAGCCGCGCAGCAGAGGGGAGAGCGCCAAGCCTGCCTGGGAGTGCACGTAGTCGTAGACCTGCTGGGAGGCGTTACCCACCAAAAAGGCAGAGATGGTCCCGAAGATCGGCAAGAAGAACGAGGTGCTCACCGTGGAGAAGAGCACCGCCACCGCGACCAGCAGGATGTACTTGAAGGCGTCGAAGAGCACCGCGGCGCAGATGTTGGCCCAAACCACCGGGCGGTCCGGGGGGGAGCTCCCCGAGACGAAGAGCACCACGCACCCGGCCAGACAGCCGAGCAGGACCGCCACCAGCAGCAGGAACAGGGCGATGCCAAAGAACCTCCCGAGCAGGTACGAGGTCCGGGTGAGCGGCAGGGAGAGCACGCTGAAGGTGTAGCGGCGCTCCATGTCCTTCCAAAGCGAGGTGCCACCGAGAAAGACGGCAAGCAGCAGCAGTATGAAAGAGATCAGGGAGAGCGACAGCGTGACGGAGAGTTCGGTCACCTGCCGCATGGAGAGCCGGCTTACCGCCGGAACCAGCGGCAACAGGAGTGCCGCCACCAGTATGCCGTGAAACACGCGATCCCTGAAAATACCCTTCAGCGTCACCCGGACAATATCAAACATCAACGAGACTCCTTCTTTTTCAATCGGTCATCTTCTGCGCCAGCTTTAGCGAGGGAAGGCGGTAAACGGCGTCGTGCGGGGCTTGGGCCGCGGCGCTCAGGAAGTTTTCCCGGGCGAGCCCGCGCTTTGCCTGCGTCATATGGGTGATCCCCAGGCGATACAGGTAGAACGGGTCCCCGGTCAGCGCGTGCAACCGGGAGAGCAGTTGTACGGTGACCGGGTAGAGCTGCGAGCTGCTGGCGGCACCCTTGGTGACCTGCTGGCTGTACAGGGACAGCAGGCGGCTGCAAATGTCCACTTCGGCTTTGCCCGGATTCTTCCAGACCTGGCTCAGGATCGCTATGGCGCCGTCCAGATTGCCCTGACGCGCAAGGGCGGCGGACTGGGAGATCATGCCGTACTGGTAGTTGAGCAGACTTGAGCCAAGCTGCATCGAGCTCACCACGGCATCCGACTCCCGCAGCCTGCCGCGCGCATAAAGAGCGACGGCGATTTCGTTTCGCGCCGGCACGAAACCGGGCGATTTAGCGAGCGTGTCCTGAAACAGAGCGAGATTGTCCTGCCAAAGAAGGGTGCGATTTGCGGTGCCGTAGCAGCAGGTCACCAGGACCAGGACTACCGTCGCGGTAAGCAGCGTCTGGCAGCGCCCCCTAAGCTCCCAGCGCCCGACGCTGAACACCATCCCCATTACGAAAAAAGCAGAAGGGAGGTACATGTAGCGCTCGGCCAGCGGAGTCCAGGTCATGCTGATCATGGGTATCATGAGCGCCGCACCCGAGATCGAGGCCGCGCAGATGAAGAGGAAGGCGGCCAACGTGCGCCGTGTCATCAGCCAGACCACGAGTAGGCAGAGCAAAATCCCGACCGGAAAGTAGAGATCGGAGACATGGATGATGCCGAAATTGAGGGGAAAAGGGAAAAAAAGCTTTTTCAGGTAAAAGCCCGCCGCCTTCAGGGGGAGCCAGAGGTTGACCCCCCGGTCGGCATCCGGGGTTCCGGAGAGGTGCGTGAGGACCCGCGCCACCCCGGCATCCCCGTGCCTGGAGGCGAGGGACCGGAACAGGAAAAACCCGGCACCGGTTGAGCCGAAAACAAGAAAATGGGGCCAGTTCCCGAGCGCCGTTTCCCGCAGGCCGGCGGGTTTCTCCCCGCTGGTAGCGCTGAAGAAGGGAAAAATAAACGCCGCGGGAAGAAAGAAGATGGCGGTTTCCTTGGCGAAGCAGGCGGCCAGCAGGCAAAGGGCCGCCAGGGCGGTTACCACTATGCCGCGGCTTTTTGCGAGCAGGAACCAGGTCGCAGCGAGGATGAAAAAACAGCACAGCAGGTCGGTCCTCCCCGAGATCCAGTTGACCGCCTCGGTGTTGATCGGGTGCAGGGCGAAGAGCAGCGCAGCCAGCAGCGGCAGCAGGGAAGAGCGGTACTCGTCGCCGCGACAGCAGCGACGCGCCACGGCGAAGAGCAACAGGACGTTCAGCAGATGAAAAACCACATTCTCCAGGTGCATGAAGCTCTCCTGCAGCCCCCAGAGGTATTTGTCGGCCATGAAGGAGAGCAGGAGCAGGGGACGGAAGTAGGTTTCGCCCGGGGAAAAGATCTGCCTCAGACTGAACGAGTCGTTGTTGAGCAGGTAGTTGACGGTACCGGGGTCGTCCACCGAATTGATCGGAGAAAAGATGGCGGGGTAGTAGACCCCGAGTACGACGAAGACCAGGAGAAGAAGACAGGTGCGTGGCTTCAGGTGCGCTTTCATGTCAGATTTCCATAAAAAAGGCGGGGTGTCGCGACACCCCGCCCGCGTTGCTGCCGATCCATGCGGTTACATCGAGCTCCAGCTGGCAAACTGGGAAGAATTGGAGGCTGTGGGGGCGCCCGACAACACGAGGACCCCGGCGGCGGTTGCGTCCAGGTAGTAGATGGAGGTGCTGTCCCACGAGGTACCAAACCCCCTGGAACCGCTCTTGTGCTGGGTGACCAGGGCGTAGCCGGTGGGACTGGTGATCCAGCCCAGGGCAACCCCGGTAGAGGTCTTGCCGATCAGGGTGGTAGCGGGAGAGGCCAGCCCACCGTAGGCCGAAAGACCGGTTTGGGTGAGGTCCATCCCAGCCGAGGCCACCGTGCCCGAGGCGGCAAACGCCGAGTTGGCAGCACAGAGTGAAAAGGCAATCATAATGATGAGTTTTTTCATGGAGAGTCTCCTCTTGCTTTCTGATTATTGGTAAACGATGACGGACGGGTACTGCTGCTGGTCGGCCATGTACGCTTCCATGCCGGTTTTAAGGTTTTTCAGGTCGGCGTTGGCGGCGGAGTTGTAAGCCTTGGCACGGTAGGAGGAGAACTGCGGGATGGCGATGGCGGCCAGGATGCCGATGATCGCGACGACGATCAACAGCTCGATGAGGGTGAACCCCTTGTTACTTTTCAGTTTGCCTAACATGCGTGTCTCCTTTGCTGGCGTAATGGACCTTCGTTAGGGCCCGGAGGTAAGCTTGCGCCCTCCCCGGGCCTATCCAGCAAGGTTCTAGCAAGTTACAGGCCAGAAGGGTAAAAAAGTCGCATAGCTTGCAATTGCAAACGGTTAGGGGTCAGGCACGGGAAATAACGGGGGGAAGAGCGCCCAAAATGGACACCAGCAACGACCGCAAGTGACCTTTTTTGTCAGTTCACTCGTCGTCCATGCCGAACTTCGCCAGCCGGTAGCGGAAGGAGCGAAAGGTCATGCCGAGCAGCGCTGCGGCCTTCTTCTTCACCCCGCCGCTTTGCTCCAGAGCCTGCACCAAGAGCCTCTTCTCCAGGGCGTCCAGATAGCCCTGCAGGTCCATCCCTTCGACAGGGATGCTTACCTGGTCGAGCGGGGCCTGGACCGGAACGAAATTGCGAACCTTGGGGGGGAGGCAGTCCGCCGTGATGACGCGGCTGCCAAGTACCACGCAGCGCTCCACCAGGTTTTCCAGCTCCCTCACGTTGCCCGGGAAGGGGTAGTTCAAAAGCGCGATGGCCGCCTCCTGGGTGACGATTTCGCCGCTTCCCGACCAAAGGGCGTACTTCTTGTAAAAATGCTCCACCAGCGGGAGGATATCCTCCCCCCGCTCCCTCAAAGGCGGCATCCTCACCTGGACCACGTTCAGCCGGTAGAAGAGGTCCTCGCGAAAGCTCCCCTCGGTCACCTGCTCCTCCAGGTTGCGGTTGGAGGCGGCCACGATCCGGACGTCCGCCTTCAGGGAGGCGCTCCCCCCGACGCGGCGGAACTCCCGTTCCTGCAGCACCCGCAGGAGCTTGGCCTGGAGTTGCAAGGGGACCTCGCCGATCTCGTCCAGAAAGAGGGTCCCCCCCTCGGCCTGCTCGAAGAGCCCCGGCCGGTCCGAGATGGCACCGGTGAAGGAGCCCTTGGCGTGGCCGAACAGCTCGCTCTCGATGAGGGTCTCGGGAATGGCGCCGCAGTTCACCGCGATGAAGCAGGCGTTGCGGCGCGGGCTGTTGTAGTGAATCGCCTTGGCCGCCAGCTCCTTGCCGGTGCCGCTCTCCCCCATGATGAGGATGTTCGCCATGCTTTCGGCCACCTTGGCGATCAGGTCGTATACCTCCCGCATCTGCCGACTCTTGCCGATCAGCCCCGCGAAGCTGAAACGTTCCTGCACCTCGGCCTTCAGGCGCTTGTTCTCCTCGACCAGGCTCCGCTTCTCCAGGGCCTTGCCGACCAGCACCTTCACCTCCTCGACCTTGAAGGGCTTGCCGATGTAGTCATAGGCGCCCAGCTTCATCGCCTCGACCGCCTGTTCTGCCGTGGTATAGGCGGTGATCATCAAGACGGCGGTCTCCGGGGAGAGAGCCTTGATCCGGGCCAAAAGCTCGATGCCGTCGAGCCCCGGCATGCTGACGTCGGAGATCACCAACTGGTAGTTCCCCTGCTCCATGCAGCGCAGTGCCTCCTCGGCGCAGTCGGCCTGATCGACCAGGTACCCCTCCCCTTCGAGCAGGATCGCCAGGAATTCCCGCATGCTCAGTTCATCATCTACCACCAGAATCTTGGTACTCATACCACCTCTTTAAGTGCAGGGACTAGGGGTGGGGACTGAGGGCTAGTTTAAACCGCCCCCATCACCCCTTTAATCCGAGAGTTCCATCCCCTGTCCATCAAACCGTTAACCAGCCAGCAGCGTCCCCATCCCCCAAGCCCTAGCATCCAGCCTATCCCCAGCCCCCGCCTCTCAAGCCGGCAGGAAGAGGGTGATGGTGGTGCCGTACCCCTCTTCGCTTGCCACCGTGATCCGCCCCCCGTGGGTTTCGACGATCCGGTACACGGTGGCAAGCCCAAGGCCGGTGCCACCCTTCTTGGTTGTGAAAAAAGGTTCGAACACCCGCTTAACCTCGGCCGGGGTCATGCCGTGGCCGGTGTCCGCGACGCGGATCCGCACCTGGTCCTGCCCCCCGACGCCCCCCGCCTGCTGCAGGTCGGCCTGGATCGTGATGCGCCCCCGGGAGGCGATGGCCTCCGCGCCATTTACCAGAAGGTTCCAGAAGATCTGCTTGCACTGATCCCGGTCGAAGACGACGACGATCTCCTCGGGAACTCCGTTGTCGATGACCACCCCCTCCAGACGGGGGTCCAGGGAGAGCAGCGGGGAGAGTTCGGCGATGAGCCGCCTGAGCGGGACCGGCACCTTGGTCGGCTGGGTGGGCTTGGCGTAGAAGAGGAAATCGCGCAACAGGCCGTCCAGCCGGTCGGTCTCCCTGATGATAATGGAGAAAAGCCGCTTGTCCTTGTCGTCGACCCACTGCCTGAGCGCTACCAGCTGCACGCTGCCGCTGATGGCGGCCAGGGGGTTGCGTATCTCGTGGGCCATGCGAGCCGAGAGCTCGCCGACTGCCGCCAGCCGGTCCGCGCGTTTGAGTTCCCCGGCCATCCGCTTCATCTGGGTCAGGTCGCGCAGGTCGAGGAGCGCCCCCACCGTCTCACCCACCTGGCCGGTCAAGGGGACCGACTTGAAGGAGAGCAGCATCTGTTCGCCACCCTGCCCCAGGTGCTCGAACTCCCCCTGCACCACGCCGAACAGCTCGCCGGCAAAGCGGGCCATCCCCGGGAACAGCTCGCCCAGTTCCCGGTCATAGGCCTCCCTCTGGGAGATGCCGGTCAGTACCTCGGCGTACCGGTTGAAGACGCGGATCCGGGCCTGCTGGTTGATGGTGATCAGTCCGGAGTCGATGGTCGAGACGATGGAGCTGTTCAGCCGCTCCAGTTCCTCGTAGTCGATCGCCTTTTCCTGCAGGGCGCTCTCGCTTCTGCGGGCGCGCTCCGAGAGGTTCCCGGCGAGAAAGGCGGTCAGGTAGAACGAGGCGGAGTAGAGAAAGATCAGGTAGAAGATGTAGCCGGCACCGTAGATCTGGGCCGGCAGCGCTCCAAGGCCTAGCGGGGCGAGCCTGCCGTAGAACTGGAAATCGAGGATGGCGCCGTAGAGGATGACGCAGAGTGAGGCGGTGTAATAGGCCTCGGAGCGCGCCAGGAGCACGGAGGCAGAGATGATGGAGAGGAAGTAGAGAAAGGCGTAGGGTGAGTTGACCCCACCGGTCACCAGGATCAGTGTGGTGACCAAGAGAAGGTCCCAGACGATCTGGGCGTAACTCAGGGTCCGGACCTGCCGATTGGTGAAGCGGAGCACCGCATAGGAAACCAGCGAGAAGAGGTAGGTGGCCAGCACCAGCCGGGCCAGCACGGAGCGGGCTCCCTCAGCCACGGTATCCTGGGGCTGCAGGTCGAGCAGCACCGTGGAGGCGAGAAAAGCCGAGACCACGACCACCCGAAGCAGTATGAACCAGCCGATCCTTTTGCGGTCCGGCATCCAGCTAACCGCCGACCGTGCCCGCCAGCTTGAAGATCGGCAGGTACATGGCGATGACTAGGCCGCCGACGGTGGTCCCCAGAAAGACCATGAGCAGAGGCTCCATCATGGAGGTCATGGCGCCGACAGCGTCGTCCACCTCGTCGTCGTAGAAATCGGCGATCTTGTTGAGCATGGTATCCATGGCGCCGGTCGCCTCGCCGACCGAGATCATCTGCACCACCATGGCCGGGAACACCCCGCACTCGGCCAACGGCTCCGCAATGGTCTTCCCCTCCGAGATTGACTGGCGCACCTTGTAGATAGCCTCCTCCACGATCTTGTTGCCGGCGGTCTTGGCGACGATCTCCAGTCCGTCCATGATCGGGACACCGGAGCTGATCATGGTGCCCAGGGTCCGGGTGAACTTGGCGACCGAGACCTTCCTGACCAGCGGCCCCACGATCGGGGCGCTTAGGGCGAAGCGGTCCACGGCTTTGCGCCCCTTGGCGGTCGCGTAGTACTTACCGAAGGCGTACTTGAGCCCGAAGAACGCCGCGATGATGACCAGGATGTACTTGGTCATGAAGTTGGAGAGCGCGATCACCATGCGGGTCGGCAGGGGGAGCTCGCCGCCGAACTCGGTGAACATCTTGGCGAAGGTGGGGATGACAAAAACCAGGATGACGCCGACCACGACGACCGCGATGGTCATGATGGTGAGCGGGTAGACCATGGCCCCCTTCACCTGCTTGGCGAGCTTCATCGCCTTTTCGATGTAAGCCGCCAGCCGGTTCAGGATGGTGTCCAGGATACCGCCGACCTCCCCTGCTGCGACCAGGTTCACGTAGAGCTGGTCGAACGCCTTGGGGTGCTTGGCCAGGGCGTCGGCGAAGGTCGAGCCGCTCTCCACGCTCTCCTTCACCTTTACCAGGATCTCCTTGAAGGTCTTGTTCTCCTGCTGCCCGGAAAGGATGTCCAGGCACTGCACCAGGGGGAGCCCCGAGTCTATCATGGTGGCGAACTGCCGGGTGAACACCACCAGGTCCTTGGTCTGCACCTTCTGGGAGCCGCCGCCCGGAAACTTGATCTGGAAATTGAGCCCCTTCCCCTCTTCCTTGACGGCAATGCCGGTGAAACCGTATTTCTTCAGCTGGGTCTCCACCTGGGCGACGCTGACCGCCTCCATCACCCCTTTCTGGACGCTTCCCGCTTTGCTCCTGGCTTCCCAAGTATACTTAGGCATGGTAACTCCTTTCCCGAATCGACTGGGATCTGCACTCGTCTTATCTCATCGGGCGCCGGGGCTGCCCCAAAACCGCGCTTCCCGGGGAAAGCATCTGTTTCAGCTCGTCGGGCTCGGAGGAGCGCCCCAGGGCGTCGTCCACAGTGATGATGCGCTTGGCCAAAAGTGACATCAGGCACTGGTTCATGGTCTGCATGCCGAACTTCTCCTGCCCCACCTGCATCTGGGAATAGATCTGGTGCACCTTGTCCTCGCGAATCAGGTTCCTGATGGCGGGGTTGGGGATCATCACCTCTAGCGCCAGCGCCCTCCCCTGGCCGTTGGCGCGGGGGATCAGGGTCTGGGACATCACCCCCTCGAGGACGAAGGAGAGCTGGATCCTCACCTGGGTCTGCTGGTAGGGGGGGAACACGTCGATGATCCGGTTCATGGTCTGGGCGCAGGAGTTGGTGTGCAGGGTCGCAAAGCAGAGATGCCCGGTCTCGGCAAGGGTGAGCGCCGCCTCGATGGTCTCCAGGTCGCGCAACTCCCCGATCAGGACCACGTCCGGGTCCTGGCGCAGCACGTACTTGAGCGCGTGCTTGAAGCTCTTGGTGTCAGCGCCGACCTCGCGCTGGTTCACGATGCACCCCTTGTGTGGGTGAAGGTACTCGATCGGATCCTCGACGGTGACGATATGGTCGTGGCGGTCCGTGTTGATCCGGTCGATGATGGAGGCCAGCGTGGTCGACTTGCCGCTGCCGGTCGGCCCCGTGACCAGGATCAGCCCGCGCGGCCTGTCGCAGAGCTCCTTCACGATGGGGGGAAGCCCCAGTTCCTCGAAGGTGAGGATCTTGTAGGGGATCACCCGGAACACGCCGGCCACGGCGCCGCGCTGCACGAAGATGTTGCCCCGGAAGCGGGAGAGCCCCTTCACCCCGAAGGAGAGGTCGAGCTCGTTTTCCTCCTCGAACTTGTGCTTCTGCGAGTCGGTCAGGATGGAATAGCAGAGCTGCTTGGTCTCGATGGGGGTGAGCGGCGGGATGTCCATCGGGGTCAGCTTTCCGTCGATGCGGATCTGCGGGGAGGTGTTGGTGGTGATGTGCAGGTCCGAGCCGCCTCGCTCAACGAGGTCCTTCAGCAATTGATGAAAGTTTATCATGGTTTCCTCATCCTTCAGTCATCCGAAACGGTTACCCGCAGCACTTCCTCGAAGGAGGTGACCCCCTCCGCCAGCTTGGTAAGCCCCGACTGGCGCATGGTCTTGACCCCCAGGCGCATCGATTCCCGCTTGATCTCGGCCGTGTTGGCGCCGTTTAAGATCAGCTCCCGGATCGGCTCCAGCATCGGCATGACCTGGTAGAAGCCGACCCGCCCCTTGTAGCCGGTGCCGTTGCACTTGGAGCACCCGGCACCCCGGTGGCAGACCATCCCGGGTGCTTCCGAGGGGGGCACCCCGGCGTCGATGAGCGCCTGGACCGGGATCTCCTCGACGATCTTGCAGTCGGCGCAGACCCGGCGCGCAAGCCTCTGGGCGGTGATCAGGTTCACCGCGGAGGCGACCAGGAACGGCTCGATCCCCATGTTCAGGAGCCGATTGATGGTGGAGGGGGCGTCGTTGGTGTGCAGGGTGGAGAGCACCATATGCCCGGTGAGCGCCGCCTTGACCCCGATCTCCGCGGTCTCGAAGTCGCGGATCTCCCCGATCATGATGATGTCGGGGTCCTGGCGCAGGAAGGCGCGCAGGGCCGCGGCGAAGTTGAGCCCGATGTCCTCGTGCATCTGCACCTGGTTAATCCCGGCGAAGTTGAACTCGACGGGATCCTCGGCGGTGGAGATGTTCTCGGTCACCTTGTTCAGCTCGGAGAGCGCCGAGTAGAGCGACACCGTCTTGCCGCTTCCGGTGGGCCCGGTGACCAGCACCATGCCGAACGGCTTGTGGATCTCCTTCTGGAAGGCGGCGAGCGCGTCCGGCTCGTAGCCCAGCTTGGTCATGTCGAGCTGCAGGTTGGACTTGTCCAAAAGCCGCATGACGATCTTCTCGCCGAACAGGGTGGGGAGCACCGAGACGCGGAAGTCCATGTCCTTGCCCCCCCCGAGCTTGATCTTGATCCTGCCGTCCTGGGGGAGGCGCCGCTCCGCGATGTCCAGCTCGCTCATGATCTTGATGCGAGAAGTGATGGCGTTTTTCAGCTTCAGGGGGGGCTTCATCACCTCGTAGAGAATGCCGTCGATCCGGTAGCGCACCCGGAAGCTCCGTTCGTACGGCTCCACGTGGATGTCGCTCGCCTTCTTCTTGATAGCGTCGGTGAGGATCAGGTTCACCAATTTAACGACCGGCGCGTCCTCGGTGGCACGCTCCAGCGAGGAAAGGTCGACGTCGTTCTCCTCGCCGACGACCTCCAGGTCCTCCATCTCCAGGTCGTTCATCACGTCGGCCAGGGAGGCGCTCTGATCGTAGAGCTTGTCGATGGCGGTCTTGATGGAGCTCTCGGCCACCACCACCACCTCAACGTTGTAGCCGGTCATGAACTTTATGTCGTCGATGGCGAAGATGTTCGAGGGGTCGCTCATGGCGATGATCAGGGTGGAGCCGGCCCGGTTCACCGGCACGATCTGGTACTTGTGAGCGATCTCAGCGGGGATGATCTTGATGACCTGGGCGTCCACGTCGTAGTCGGCGAGGTTTATGGTCGGCACGCCGTACTGCTTGGAAAGAAACGCGGTGAGGTCGGCCTCGGTGATCAGGGAGTCCCTGATCAGAATGGAGCCGAGGCGCAGCTGCCCTCCCGCCGCCTTCTGCTCCGCGAGCGCTTGCTTCAGCTGATCCTTGGTGATCAGATTGTTCCCGACCAGAAGTTCGCCCAGTCTGCTTATATGCATAGTTCCCTCGTCGCGATGCGCATCTTGTGAATGGTATTTTGTAATGACCGCGTTGTCAAGGGATACCTGGCCCGACGGGTGCCGCGAGCGCCTGCGCCAGACACCCCGGCGGGGCGGCTTGGCCAGTCCAGAGGGCGAAGGCGGCCTCGCCCTGGGCCACAAGCATGCTCAGGCCGTTGGCGGCGGCGAGCCCCAGGGACCTGGCCCGGGCCAAAAGCGGGGTGACGGGGGGGGCGTACACCATGTCGTAGACCAGCAGTTCGGGCTTCACTCCGGTGAGTGCCAGCCCCGGGAAGGCGTCCCCCGCCATCCCAACGCTGGTCGTGTTGACGATCAGGTCGAAGGAGCCGAGAAAGGCGGGGTCGCCCAGCCGCTCCAGGGGGTGCGCCGAGAGGGCGAGCCGCGGGAGCCGCGGGGCGAGGCCCGCCACTAGGAGTTCGGCCGCGGCGGCGCTGCGGTTCGCCAGGGCGACCCGGACAGCACCCGCACTCCCCAGGGCGGCGGCGGCTCCGCGCGCGGCCCCGCCGGCACCGAGCACCAGGACCTGCCTGGCCGCGGGGTCGAAGCCGAATTCGCGCTGGAGGGCTGTCAAAAGGCCGGTCCCGTCCGTGTTGTAGCCGACCAGCTCCCCCTCCTGAAGAACCACCGTGTTGACCGCCCCGATCAGCTCGGCCTCGGGCGAGATCCGGTCCAGTAAGGGAATGATGGCGACCTTGTGGGGAATGGTGACGTTGAAGCCGGCGACCCCGAGGGCGGCCAGGCCGGCCACCGCCTGCGGCAGGCGCTCGGGGCAGACCGGAAACGGCACGTAGACCCAATCGAGCCCGAGGACGGCGAAGGCGTGGTTGTGCATGACCGGCGACAGCGAATGCGCGACCGGGGAGCCGATGATGCCGGAGACAGTGGTCCTTCCGGTGACGCCCCCCATCAGCGCACCCCGTAGCTGGCGCGCAGCTGGGTGACCTGGGGCGCGAGATCCGGGGCAATGCGCCTAGCCTGCTCCAGTTCGCCGACCCCGGCCGCCAGCCCCATCTTCAGGAGCGACTCCCCCGCCTCCAGGTGGGCGGCGGCGTAGATCTGGATCGCCTTGCCGGTGTCGAGGTCCCTGAAGAACATGTCCCCCCCGACAATGCCGCGTAGCGTGTAAAGCTGCCAGATGTCGGAATCGGGCGGAGTAAGCGGCTGGCCGCTGCGCTCCAGCCGGTAGCAGATGCCGCGCTGGTGCGGCTGAAAATCGCGGAAGGGGACCGAGTAACGGGTGGAAAAATCGACGTACACCGGGCGGCGCGGGAACTGCTCGGAGGCGGAGATGAAGAGCGCGTCCTCGGGGGACATCCGGTCGATCGGCACCCGTCGGAGGCCTGAATCGCGGAACAGCTCGGGAAAGCCGTCCAGGTACCAGGCAAAGACCAGGTGAGGGGTGTGCAGCAGGTCCAGGTCGTCGCGCATCCGCTCCACACCCTGCAGGTACCAGAGCGGGAAGGCGCCGGAGTCGCCCCAGGTGTACATGATGGCACCCTGCGGTAGGCTTTTCAGCGAGTTGGAGGCGTAGTCGAAGGCGATGTAGTTTTCGTGCTGGTCGTTCTCCTGGTAGTGCAGCAGGCAGATGGTGACCGGCAGGATCATGACCAGAGAGAGGGTCGCCCGGCACAGGGGGCGCCTGGCTGCGAGCGAGGCGGGCAGCCTGCCTGCCACCTCCTGCACCAGGCGGAACAACCCGACGCCGATGAAGACCGCGCTCAGCAGGTAGAGCGGGGTGAAGAACTCCTCGGTCAGGAAGATCAGATCCCCCGGGGTGTTGAAGTAGCCGACGATCACCAGAAGAAAGCTCAGCACACCGATCAGGTAGGCGAACACCAGGTCGCGCTTCCTGGTGAAGCAGGCGGCCAGGCCAACGATCAGCAGCAAAAGCCCGACCACGGTGAACTCATAGGGAACGTTGAAGGCGTTCACCTGGGTCCAGAAAAGCGCCAGGTCGCGCACCGGCTTTTCGGTCGGGTACCCCTTGCGGAGCATGCTCCAGAGAAACTGGGTGAGGTTCTTAGAGTCGCCCCAGTTGAGGAGCGGCTTCTGCAGTGCCCGCACGATCAGGTGCAGGTTGATGGCGAAGCCGAGGATGCCGAAGGCGAAGGCCAACACCAGCTCCTTCACCCGGTAGAGCACGCGCCAGTTTTTCGAGACCAGGAGGTACGCGTAGACCGGGATCATCAACACCATGATCTGGTGGGCGCCGGCGCCCAGGCCGCAGAGGAAGGCACCGAGGTAGACGTAGGAGGGGCGCTCCTCGCCCGCATCGTAGCTCTCGCGCCAGAGCAGCATCAGGTAGAAGACCAGCGCGCAGATGAAGGCGAGCAGGGGATAGGGCTTGTCGTGGTTCGACTGCAGCCAAAGCCTCGGCGTGCAGGCGAAGCTGACTGCGGCGCAGAGCGCCACGAAGCCCCGCGCGTGCCGAAAGAAATCCCCCGGCAGCTCCTCGTTCTTGAGAAGTTGGGAGACCAGCAGGTAGACGCCGTAGCAGGCAAGCGCCGCCGAGACCGCGGTCGCGAGGTTGACCCGAAAGGCGATCGAGCCGAAGGGGAGCCAGGTGAACGGCTTGGCGTAGTTCACGAAGAGGGGATAACCGGGCGAGTGCGCGGCCCCCAGGCAAGAGACTGCGGTGATGAACTCGCCGGAGTCGAAGAAGGTGACCGACGGGGCGAGCGTCAGGCAATAGAGCAGCAGCGGGATGCTAAAGGAGAGTATGGCGAAGGGGTCGAGCCTCCGCAGGGTTTTGCCAAGGCTCACGCGGGGGCTCCTGATTCGTTTTGGTTTTCGGCGCTGATCTTTTTCAGCGTCAGCTTGTCCCGCCAGAGGCAGTAGAGTCCGGCGGCGATCACGGGGAAAAAGCTCATGCCGTGGATCACGAGGGCGATGGAGAGCGCCTTCTCGGGGCCGATCCTGAAGGCGGAGAGGGCGGTGACACAGGCGAAGTGGTAGGTGCCGACGTAGCCCGGGGAGGCCGGGACCATGACGGCGAAGACCAGGAACACCATGATGAACATGCTGGCCGCCGGCGGCAGGAGCACACCGAAGGAGCGCAGCACCAGGTCGATCGGCCAGATGGCGCTGGCCCAGATGAGGAGCGAGCTCACCAGGATGCCCGCCAGCGGGGCCGGTTCGGTCGGCATGCGGATCCCGGAGATGAAGCTGCGCATCTGGGTCGCGACCTGGCCGGAGAGCCGTGCGGAGAAAGTGCTGATGATCCGGGCGACCAGCCGGACCGTCCAATCGGTGCGCCGTTTCAACAGGGCCAGGAAGGCGAGCACCGCGAGGTAGAAGGCGAAGGTAACATAGCCGCCGGTCACCAGCCCCTGCTGGACATGCTCCATCCCGGCGGGGAGCCTTATGGTGAAAAAGGTGCAGAGCAGCACCAAAAGCACGGTGAAGCCGTCGCACAGGCGGTCCACCACCAGCGAGGCGAAGACCGCGGAGGTGCCGATCCGCTCCTTTTGCCCCAGGGAGTAGGCGCGCACGAACTCGCCGAGCCTGGCAGGGAGCAGGTTGTTGGCCATATAGCCGATCAGGGTGGAGGGGAACAGGTTGGCAAGCCGGGTCCGCTTGATGGGGAGCAGCAGGAACTTCCAGCGCACCGCCCTGAGGTAATAGCTCACGAAGGTGAGCAGCAGCGCCGGTGGGATGTAGCGGTAGTCGAGCTCCCTAAACGCGGCGGCCAGCTTGTCGAAGTCGATCTTGCGGAACAAAAGGAAGAGGAAGAAGGCGCTGATGGCGATCCCGATCCAGAGCTTTTTATCGGTTTTATTGAACAAGCGCTCCCCTTTAAAAGTCCGTGATGTGTGAGGGGTATCACACCGACCACACATCATTTGTCACATGTACCTGTTACGCAAACGTATCAGGTATCCCACATCAGTTGCCGTCGTGGTACTCGATAATGCTGGCACCCTTCAGGATGCTCCTGCAGCGCTCCACATCGGCCGCGATGGCCTCCTTGAGCGCCTCGATATCCCGGAAGCGCCGCTCGCCGCGCAACCGGTCCAGGAAGAAGAGGGAGATCTCGCTGCCGTACAGGTCGCCGTCGAAGTCGAGGAGAAAGACCTCCAGAGAGAGCCGGTCGTTCTGGAAGGTCGGGTTCGTTCCGATGTTGCAGGCGCCGTCGTACAGGGCCGCGCCAACCCGCGCCTTGACCGCGTAGACCCCGGCGGCCGGGAGGAGCTCCTTGTCGGTTTCCAGGTTCGCCGTGGGAAAGCCAAGGGCGCGGCCGCGCTGCTGGCCGCGCACCACCGTGCCGCAGAGCGAGTAGTGCCGTCCCAGGATGGAGACGACCCCCTTCACGTCCCCCTCGCTCACCAGGTTGCGGACCGCCGTGGAGCTGTAGACCGTGGCGCCGCTCGCGATGGGGGGGAGCAGCTCGACGCGAAAGCAAAAGCGTTCACCCAGCTCGCGCAGCAGGGCCGGGTCGCCTTCCCGCCCCCGGCCGAAGGCGTAATCGTAGCCGATCACGAGCTGCTCCATCCCTAGGGTCTCGACCAGGATGCGCTGCACGAAATCATGTGCCGAGATGGAGGCAAACGCCGCATCGAAGGGGAGTTCCAGCAGGTAGTCGATCCCGGAGGCCTCGATGAGCTGCTCCTTTTCTCCGGGGCTCGTGATCAGTTTCAGCTCGCGGCCGGGAGAAACGACCCTCAGCGGGTGCGGGACGAAGGTCACCACCACGGAGACCCCGCCTGCGGCCCGGGCCAGTTCGCGCACCCGGCGGAAGATCTCGCGGTGCCCCAGGTGCACCCCGTCGAAGTTGCCGATGGTCACCGCAGGATGCCGCAGTTTTTCCCTGATCTCAATGACGCTCTTGAAAATGATCATAAGTACAGCAAGAACCTTTTGATACTCAATGGGCAATTGGCAATGGACAATTCCGAAACAACAGCCGGGAGCCGGCGCGTGGGCTCAAACCTTAAGCGGCTTCAGCCTCGGGGAGTTCCGGCACCCGCTTCTTGCCGAAGAAAAGCGCCACCCAGATGCTGATCTCGTACATGAAATAGAGCGGGAGCATGATGACAAACATAGTCACCAGATCAGCGTGGAAGGCGGCGATGATGGCGCTCGCCAGCAGGGCGTACTTCCTGCGGCCGGCCAGCATCCGATAGTTCACGATGCCGAAACGCGACAGCAGCAAGGAGAGGATCGGCAACTCGAAGATCAGCCCGAACACAAGGATGAGCCGCAGGCAGAAGTTCATGTAGGCGGAGATGTTGAACCAGCTCTGCAGCCCGACCGCCTCGTAGGAGAGGGAGAAGTTGATGATGACCGGCCAGATCACCACCAGGAAGAACATGGCGCCGACGCAGAAGCTGAGCGAGGCAACCGTGACAAACGGTACCACGAGGCGGCGCTCCTTGCGGGTGAGCCCCGGCGCCACGAAGAGCCAGCACTGGTGGAAGAGCACCGGCAGGACGATGATCATGCCGGCGAGCATAGAGATCTTGCACTGAATGAAGAACGGCTCCAGCGGGGCGGAGTAGTTCAGCATGCGCGGCTTCACGGGGACCCCGTGGTCGTCACCCAGCTGGTAGCGCATGTAGGCAGCTGGATAGCGCAGCTTCACCTCGGCGTAGATCTTTTGCTTCATCTCGCTTAGGTAGGTCTTGCCGGTGAGCGGTTTCTCGACGAAGGTCAGAAGGTCATTGGAAAAGTTCCAGGCAATCCCCATGCCGATGATGATAGCGAAGCTGCAGACGATGAGCCGCTTCCTGAGCTCGACCAGGTGCTCCATGAACGGGAGGACTTTTTCTTCAGCCATTTTACCTATTTCTCCTCATGAGTAGCACGTAGAGCTTAAACAAATCCTATACCACAGCGGCTTGACCTTGTGCAACTGCTTTCAGCGCCGCTTCGCCTGGGGACGCTTCCCCTTGACGGGAATGCGCGGGTAACTCTCGCCGGCTGCGGGCCGGGCGACTGCATGCGATTCCAGGGTGCCGACCAGGGCGAATTCCACCTGCTTGCGCGCCTCGTTCACCGCCGCCACCTTCACCCTGATCCGGTCGGCGATCCGGTAGCTCACGCGGCTGCGCTCCCCGACCAGGGAGTGGCTCTTCTCCTGGTGCACGTAGTAGTCGGCGGGGAGCGTCGCCACCGGGATCATCCCCTCCACGAACAGCTCCACCAGTTCCACGAAGAGGCCGAACTGGGCCACGCCGGTGATGAAGCCATCGTACTCCTCGCCGATCTTGTCCCGCATGAACTGCATCTTCTTCAGGTCGACCATCTCCCGCTCCGCCTCCATGGCGACCCGTTCCCGGCGGCTTGTGTGCAGCGCGGTTTCCGGCAGCCTCGCCTCCAGGTGGTCCCGGTCGCGCGGCGTCAGGCGTCCGGAGAGGACACTTCTCAGGATGCGGTGCACAACGAGGTCCGGGTAGCGCCGGATCGGCGAGGTGAAGTGGGTGTAGGACGGGGCGGCGAGACCGAAGTGCCCCAGGTTCTCGGCGCAGTAGCGCGCCTGCTTCATGCAGCGCAGCAGCACCTCGTTGATGAGCCGCTCCTCCGGCTTCCCCTCGACCTCGGACAGCAGCTTCTGCAGGGCGGCGGGGTTCACCTTCTCCTCCAGAACCGGCAGCTCATAGCCGAAGCTGAACACGAACTCGGAAAGGTCCTTGAGCTTCAGCGGATCGGGATTCTCGTGGACCCGGTACAGGGAGGGGACCGGCGTCTCTTCCAGGAAGCTCGCCACCGCCTCATTGGCGGCCAGCATGAACTCCTCGATGATCCGGTGCGCGAGGTTGCGCTCGGCGCGCACGATGGCGGTGGTCTCCCCCTGCAGGTCGAGGATGATCTGGGACTCGGGGAGGTCGAAGTCGATGCTGCCGCGCCCCCGGCGCCTGGCGTTGAGGCGCAGCGAGAGCTCCTCCATGACCTTCAGGTCCGGGACCCGGGCGCGGTGGGCGGCGCTCAATTCAGGGTCGGCGTCCACCAGGATGCGCTTGACGATCGTGTAGGTGAGCCGGGCGGCGCTCCTGATGACGCTCGGGTAGAAGCGGGCCTCGACCTGCGCGCCCTCCCCGTCGAAGAGCATCTCGGCGGTCATGGTGAGCCGGTCGACCTCGGGGTTCAGCGAGCAGATCCCGTTAGAAAGCGCTTCCGGCAGCATGGGGATGCAGCGGTCCGGAAAGTAGACCGAGGTCCCCCGAAGATACGCCTCGGCATCGAGCCGGGATCCCTCGCGCACGTAGTGGGAGACGTCCGCGATGGAGACCCAGAGCCGGATCCTGTCCCCCTCGCGGGCGACCGACACCGCGTCGTCGAAGTCCCGGGCGGTCTCGCCGTCGATGGTGACGGTGAGCCGCGGGCGCAGGTCGACCCGGCCCTTGAGGGCTTCCTCATCCACGGTTTGCGGTTTTTGCAGCGCCTCGTCGAGCACGTCCGCGCCGAAGAGATAGGGGAGGTCGAACTTCCTGATGACGGTGAGCACCTCGACCTCGGGGTCGTTCGCGTCACCGAGCACCTCAGTGATCCTCCCCTCCAGACCGGAGACCTTGCTGGGGTAGGAGACGATCTGCGCTGCCACGATCTGGCCGTCGCGCGCCCCCCCCACGCCACCCGGCGCGATGACCACGTCGCGCCCGAGCCTTTGGTCATCAGGGATCACCCGCCCCCCCCTCCCCAGCGCCTCGAAGCGGCCGACCACGCTGGTCACCCCGCGCTGGACCAGGGCGGTCACCCTCCCCTCCTTCTTGCCGTCACGCCTAACCGAGACCACCTGTGCCTCTACCTGGTCGCCGTTCAGGCACTCCCTCAGGTAACGCGCCGGCACGAACAGGTCGCCGCTGCCGTCTTCCGGCGCCACGAAGCCGTAGCCGTCCCGGTGCACGGAAAGCTTGCCGCGCAAAGACCCCGCGGCCCCGGCGATCGTGTAGAGCCGCCCCGGGAGCTTGACGATCTCACCCGCCTCCAGGAGGGTGTCCAAAAGGTCCTCCAAACGGTCCCGCTCCTGTCCCCGGGCCACCCCGAGCGCCTTCAGTATCTGCCTGAACTGCACCGCTTCCCCGCCCCTCAAGAGCTTCAGAACCGCTTCCTTTCCTTTACGCATGCCAACCCCTTCTGGGACAATAAAACCGCTACCAGGCGCCTGGTGACTTTCGGGCGCCCCGGGAAGATGCACATCGTTCGGATAATGCAGAACCACCCGCTGAATGTCAATGACTTTACCCTTTTGCCAGGCGTCTCCCGGCCGGAGGAAACGGGTGGAGCAAGCCCACGGGGAAAAAATCCTTTGCTATTTCAGGCCCCCTCCGGTAGAAATATCAGGTTAGCGTCCGCAGCACCGACCAAGGGAGTCACCATGTTCTGCCGCACCGTCGTAGCAGCCCTGCTGCTCCTCAGCATCTCCCTCCCCGCCTCCGCCCTCCCCATCCCCACCGACCCCTCGCTGGCGAGCGTGGCCGGGCGCATGAAGCTCAAGGACTACTCCGGTGCGCGGCAGGCGGCCCTGAAAATGAGCGGCACCGGAGCCCGCGCCTTTCTGCTCGGCATGTCGAGCGTGCGGCTGGAGAAGTGGGAGGAGGCGGCCGGCCAGCTGGCCCTCGCGGCCGAGGGGTATCCGCTGTTGGCCGACTACGCGCTGTACTACCAGGGGGTCGCGCTGGCCAAACTGGGCCGGGCCGACCAGGCTTTCCCTCAGCTCTACAAGCTATTGAAACAGTACCCGGATAGCCGCCTGGCGCGTCCCGCCACCCTTTTGTACGCCGACACCCTGGCGGCCGGCGGTTACCCCAAGGAGGCGCTGCAGAGCTACGCCCTTTTCCTCGAGCGCTACCCTGCGGGCTCCGACTCGCTCTCCGCGCAGGCGGCCTACGCTGTTTGCCGCGAGAAGCTCGGCGACCCGGCGGCCGCGGCCGCCACCTACCGGAGCATCTGGCTGGACCACCCCACCTCGGCGCTGGCCGAACAGGCCCAAGGGGAACTCGCGAGGCTCTCGGCCGCCGGCACCAGGATCGAGCCGTATACCGGCGCCGAACTCTTTAAAAGGGGGAGCACCCTCTACGACCTCGGGCGCTACCAGCAGGCCGCCAAAAGCTACGCCGAGCTGCCGCTTGGCTCCGAGACCCCGGAGTTCGCCGCCCGGGTGCGTCTGAAAACCGGTCAGGCCCTCTTCAAGGCGAGGCGCTACCAGGAGGCGGAGGAGACGCTCAGGGTGGTGAGCCAGGGAACGGGGGTGGTGGCGGGCGAGGCAGGCTACTGGCTTGCCAAGGCCTTGGACAAAAACGGCAAGACGGAGGAGGCCCTGAGTCTCTGGCTCCGGTTGGCGCAGGCGCCTCAGGGCGGGAGCTACGCGGACGAGGCGCTGCTGGACGCGGCGCTTCTGAAGCGCTCCCAGAAAAAATTCGACGAGGCGCTGCAGCTCTTCCAGAGGTACCTCTCCATCCACCCGGACCCCCAGAAAACCGCGGGACCGCTCTGGGAGGCCGCCTGGACCAGCTACCAGGCCCGCGACTACCTGGGGGCAGCCGGCTACCTGAAAAGGATCGCCGCGGGTACCGAGCCGCGCGAGAAGGCGCTCTACTGGCTCGGCAAGTCGCTCTCCAACACGGGTGACCTCACGGGTGCGCAATCGGCCTTCGCCACCCTGGCCGAGGAGTACCCCTTCGGCTACTACGCGCTCATCTGCAACAGGTGGTGCGACGACGGCGCCTTCCCGGCCCCCCCAAGGGAGTTGAGCGAAGCGCTCCCCATGCCGGCCGGTTTCGAGCGGGAAAAGGCCCTGATCAACTTCGGGCTCTTCGACGAGGCGGCGCGGGAACTCTCGGCCACCAGGAAGAACAGAAACCCCCTGGGGGTCGCCCGGCTCTTCCTGGAAATGGAGAACTACAACGGTGCGCTGCACAGCGTGGCGCAGGAAATCCCCAAACGCGCGGCCAAGGAGAGCGCCTCGGTCTGGGGGGTCACCTACCCGCTCGCCTACCGGGAAGAGGTCACCAAGAATGCGGCCGCGACGGCGGTGCCGGAAAGCCTCATCTGGGCGATCATGCGCACCGAGAGCAACTATTCTCCGGTCGCCCTTTCCCCGGTCGGCGCCGTAGGACTGATGCAGATCATGCCGGCCACCGCGGAGTCCATGTCCAAGGGGGGGGCGGCGCGGCTCACCCGCCCCGATTGCAACATACGCCTGGGCGCCAGGTACCTGAAGGACCAGCTGTCGACTTATGGCAGGAGCATCCCGCTCACCGCCGCGGCCTACAACGCCGGGCCGGGAAACGTGAAGCGCTGGCAGAAGAGTCTGGCCGGGCTCCCCCAGGACGAATTCATCGAGAGCATCCCTTTTCGCGAGACCCGCGAATACGTGAAGAAGGTGGTGAGCACGATGGAGCTCTACCGCAGGCTGTACCGGCTTCCCGGGAAAAACTGACAACTGCCGGGGCAAACCAGAGAGGGCACTGAGAAAGACGAGGGGCACAGAGGAAAATCCACCTCGAAGACAGTCTAAGACCTGTCTTTGAGGTAAGGATTTTCCTCTGTGCCCCTTTTGGTTTACTTCTGGGTGTCCTCGGTGGTCAGCTTTTGATCCTACCCCTGCATCTCGATGAGAGAATGGTCCCCGATATTCATCCGCCTGGTCGAACCTAAGAGATGCACCGAATCCCCCAGGATGGAGTCGTGCAGGATCATATTGCTGACCAGCGAGTCGCCGTTGATGATGGCGTTCTTCAGGATGCTCGATTCGACCACGCTGCCGGCCGCCACGGATACGTTCGGCCCGAGGATGCTCCCCCGCACCACCGCCCCCTTTTCGATGTGCACCGGTTCGATCAGCACCGAGTCAACCACCTCTCCATGGTTGTGGTGGCGCCCCGCCAGGAGATAGCTGTTGGTCTGCAGCAGCGTTTCCGGCGTGCCGCAATCAAGCCAGGCATCGATCTCCGGGGCCTTGAAGCTACGACCGTCCCGGATCATGCGCATGAAAACGGCAGGGAGATAATACTCGCCCTTCACCGTCTCGCCAGAGTTGATAGTCTGTTCCAGGTACCGCATGAAGGCGACGCCATCCTTCAGGTAGTAAAGCCCCACCTGAGCCAGCTTCGAAACCAGGGTGTCAGGCTTCTCCACCATGTCGACGATCAGCCCGCCTCGGACTACATTGACACCGAAACGCTGGTAATCCTCCACCTCCTTGGAATAGATGAGACCGTCGCAATCGGCGCTCAGGGCGCGCATGCCGCTTAAGTCCGCATGGAAGATGGTGTCGTTGAAGACGATCAAAAGGTCGTCCCCGGGCTCGACAAAGGGAGCGGCCAGGGCAACCGCGTGGGCCGGGCCCTGGCGCTCCTTCTGGACGATGTAGCGGCACGGCAGCTTCGGAAAGGCGGTTTCCATGTACTCCCTGACCTGACCGCCGTTCTCGTCGGTTATGAAGAGGTATTCGGTGGCGTTTAGCGGGGTGAGGCGGCTGATGATATGTTCGAGCACAGTCTTGCCTGCCACGTGCACCAGGGACTTCGCCTTGGTATGAGTATGGGGCCTCAGTCGCGTTCCTTTCCCGGCAACGGGAAGCAGTATTTTCATGTATGGTCTCCTTGGCATGAGCTTGAGTCGAGCCAACCCCGCACGCCTGTGACAGCCTGCCTGACGCAGGCGCTTGCCTGGTTGAAGGGTTTCTGAAAGTTGACGAAGTGGGCAGGTGCCTGACGATACCTACTGAAGAGCCGGATCCCATAAGGCGCACCATCCTAGCACAGAACCAGCGGAGAAGGCAAATGGAAGTCAGCCGGGGCCGACCGACAGGCCTCAAGAATCTCCGCCCAGGTTCTGGTTGTTCTAAATTACCTTTCTGTTACAATTTTCCTGCAGACACAGGCGTAGTGGATTGTCACTTTTTATGATGCCATTAAAACCAATCGCCATCATGTGCCTCATCAACGGGAGAACCCATGGTCTCATCCGATACCGACCCGAAAAAGAGACTTCAGGAACTGGAATGCGCAATTCCGTGCCAGGTAGCTTTCGCTTCCGGACTTTTCCAGGGAGACGTCACCATCCGCGCCATTTTGGAGTCACTTGTCGAAGGGGTCATTGTTACCGACAAATCCGGGACCATTTTGGTAGTCAATTCCTCAACCGAGAATATGTTCGGCTATAAGAGTGAAGACCTGGTCGGCCAGCCCCATATCATGCTCTTTCCGCAACGATTCCACAAAAACCGGGCGGTTATCGGTAGAAAGAGCCAGTCCCTCGATCTTGCCGGACTGCGCCGGGACGGCAGCGAGTTCCCTCTGGAAATCAGTCTGGGCCATATCGAGACCATAAACGGCGTGCTCAATTTTGTTCTGGTGAGCGACATAACACGGCGCAGGGAGGCCGAGAAGAATCTCTGGGAGAGCGAGGCACTGTTCCACTTGCAGATCGACCGGGTGAAGGACTATGCGATTTTCACGCTTGATCGCGAGGGAAACGTCTTGAACTGGAATGCGGGCGCCGAGCGGCTGAAGGGTTATCAGGCGGAGGACATCATCGGAAAAAGTTTCTCCTGCTTTTATCCCGAAGAGGAGCGCCAGGCCGGCAAACCTGAAAAAATGCTCAAAGCAGCCGCAGCCGAGGGGCAGGCAACCGATGAAGGTTGGCGCATTCGCAAGGATAGGAGCATGTTTTGGGCCGAGGTAATAATCACTGCACTGCGTGACGATTGCGGAAAGCTGCGGGGTTTCTCCAAGGTGACCCGCGACATCACCAAACGCAAGCAGGCGGAGGAGCAATTGCGCAGGTCGGAGGAAAAGTTCCTGGGACTTTTTGCCAACGCACCCTTCGGCATCTTCCAGACCTCGCCCGACGGCCAGCTCACCAGGGTGAACCCGACCCTGGCCCATATGTTCGCCTACCTAAGCCCGCAGGAAATGGTCGAGTCGGTAAAGGACGTCGTAAGCCAGCTCTACGTCCACTCAGAGCAGCGCTACGGCCTCCTGCAGAAGGCGCTAGCCAGCGATCAGTACGCCCGGGGCGAGGTCGAGTTCCGCCGCAAGGACGGCTCGCATTTCGCCGCCAATCTCTACATCAGGCCGGTGCAGTCCGATGCCGAGTCCTACGTCGAGGGATTCGTGGAGGACATCAGCTCCCGCAGAGAGGCGGAGGAGGCCCTGAAGAAGAGCGAGCTGCAGTTTCGCCAGATGGCCGAGAATATTGACGAGGTGTTCTGGCTCACCTCGCCCGCGACCCCCGCGGTCCTCTACGTGAGCCCGGCCTACCAGCGGATCTGGGGACGCCCCTGCTCTGAGCTGTATCTGCATCACAGGTCCTGGATGGAGGCGATTTTCCCGGAGAATCTACCCCGGGTCCAGCGCGACCTCGAGGAATTGGACAGCGGCAAGGCCGTCGCCATGGAGTACCGCATACGGCGCCCCGACGGGACCGCGTGCTGGATCAGCGACCGCGGCTATCCCCATCGGGACGCTTCAGGAAAGGTAACCTTCGCAACGGGGGTCGCGACCGACATAACCGTGCGCAAGCAGTTGGAGGAGACCTTGCGGTTAAGCGAAAGCAAACTCAGTATCATTTTCAACAACGAGATATATGCGATCTGCATCTTTGAGGTGGATTCGGGGAGGATTCTTGATGTCAATGAGGCGCATGTAGCTATGTACGGCTACAGCAGGGAGGAACTCCTTTCCGGCATGACGGCCTACCAGCTTTCTGCCGAAAACAATGACTCTAGGTATTCAGTGCAAACCGTTGTACATACTAACGCAACCTTTGTTCCCCTGCGACATCACCGCAGGAAGGACGGAACGGTGTTCCCCGTGGAGATTGTGGGGGGAGCTTACCTTTGGAGTGGCAAAGAGGTCATGTTCGGGTTGGTCCACGATATCACCGAGCGGAAAAAGGCGGAGAAAACCCTCAAGCGGTACGCTCAGCGCCTTATTGTACTGGAAGAGGACCTGAGAACCAGGATATCCATGGACCTGCATGACGACATCGGACAGGAGCTGACCGCGCTCAGCTTCAATCTGGCACACATCGACAACAACCTGCATGAAGACGAGCTCCGCTCAACGATAGAAGATTCCCGGCTTTTGACCAAGGAAATCAGCCGGTCGGTACGCAACATGATGGTTGATCTGCGTCCCGCACAGTTAGAGGAGTACGGCCTGGCGGCGGCAATCCGCTCCCATGTAAGCCAGTTTGCCGAGCGGACCGGCCTTGCCGTAGCACTGCAAATATCTCCCCAGTTCCCGAGACTCTCCGCCAAAAAGGAGATAGCTCTCTTCCGCATAACGCAGGAAGCGCTCACCAACATCGCCAAGCATGCGGCCGCCAGCCAGGCGACCCTTTCCCTGGAAAGCGACGCTGACGTGGTACGGCTCTGCATTTCCGACGACGGCCAGGGATTCGTACCCCGGGAGGCCGCCCTGCAGCCGGCGGGGTCCGGATGGGGTATCACCATCATGCGCGAAAGGGCTGAACTGGTCGGCGCCAGCTTCCGGCTCACGACCAATCCGGGGGAAGGGACTGCGATCGAGATAGAAGTCGGTGTGAGGCACTAGGTGCCCATCAACATCCTGATCGTGGACGACCATGCCATGGTCCGGAAAGTGCTCCAGCGGCATCTCGGGGCGCAGCAGGATTTCACCATTGCGGGTGAGGCTGCCAACGGCAGGGAGGGTTTAGCCAAGGTCCAGGCACTCTTACCCGACGTCGTCCTCATGGATGTCGCCATGCCGGGAATGGACGGCATCGAGGCGACCCGGCTCATCAGTGAGCAGTTCCCGCAGGTGAGGGTGTTGATCCTGTCCCTTTACAACAGTACCGACAACTACCAGCGTGCCATGAACGCCGGGGCACGGGGCTACATTCTCAAGGAGTCGGCTGCAGACGAGGTGGTAACAGCGATCCGCACCATCGTGAAAGGCGGTTCTTACCGTGGCGCCGACGTGGTCCATCCCCCCAAAAAGTCGGACACCGAGAGCTGAGCCACTCTCTGCCAGAGTTTTAGCCATATAAAAAGCCGCCCATCACTGGGCGGCTCTGCCAACCGAGACCATCTCACCTGAAGAAGAACTTCCGATTTGCTGCGAAAAATACTATTTACCGATTTCCCTGCTAACACCGTTCTCCTGCCGGTTAAGCACCTTCTGTTCACCCTTGGTGATATGACTGTCATTTTGCTTAGCCATATCACGTTCTTCCTGGCGAATCGCCCTATCCTTTTTATGCAGGTTTTTTGCTTGAGCCTTGGACATCTCTCCTTCTTTAACTTCCTTTTTTATACGTTTGTTCTGATTGTTGAGGCGTTTGTTAACTTGGGCTCGACGAGGATGAGTTTTTGCAAACTGAGATTCGTCTGCAAAAGCTGATGAAGTTAACAGAGCTGCCGCCAGAATTAGAGCTACTGCAGTTATAATAGTTTTCATTTGTGTATTCTCCTTGCAAAGGGAATGTTACCTCTGCCCTTAGTCTAGCAGAATCTGTGCCAGTTTTGACATCCCTTTGTTATTACGGAGAATACCGATTCGGTTCCCAAAGATGGTTGCCGACGGCTGCCTTATTTGCAAAAGGGGGTACCTCAATTGAGGTAAAATAAGGTCGAAATTTAAGAAAGCCATCAACCAGTGGGATACCGTTGTTAGCGCCATTAATAAATTCTAGTTGTAATCTGATTGAATCCAACCCGCTTATGCCGTATATTTTCACAACCTCTATTATTTTAGGCAGATATATCGGAATCCTGACATTTCACGCGCGATTACGCCCGAGGTGAAGTCACCAGGTGCGGAACAATAAGTATCCTCCAGCAGAGCCGGAGGTATTACGATTGCTGCCCCCTCAAAGGGGGCTGATCGCAATCGGCAAGTCAAAGCCCGAGTAGGCAACGGATTGCACTGCGCCCAGCTTGCTGTCTGCTAACAAGTGACTCCCGGAACTGTCAAACTTTGGGAGTCCCCCGGCAGAGCCGGGGGTTTTCCTACAGGAAATAAAAAGGGTGAGTGATGCGTAAGTTGATCGTAGCAATGGTGGCGGCAGTAATGATGACGAACGTCGCAGCTCATGCCAGCCTGCCTATTATCGGTGAAGTTGGTTTCCGTGAATACGATCCTTCCAATTTCCCGCCCGACAAAAAGCTGAGCTATAAAACAATGAAGGCCCGGTGCACCAAATGCCACACCATGGACCGGGTGGTACAAGCCATAGGGACGGGCATCGCCCCGAATTCCTGGATGCCATTCGACCAGGACTCAGCCAAGGCTTACGGTGACAGCATGATGAGAAAAGCCAATGAAAGCATGACCAAAGATGATATAAAATCCATTGTCGATTTAATGCAATGGCTCATTTCGGTGGAGAGGGAAAAATATTTACGAAAAGGTGATGATTAGCCTGGCCCACCCCTCGTTATGCCATTTATCTTTCACCGATCAGCCAGTCGATCAGGTTGGCGAGCGGCAGCAGGCAACCCCCTACCCAGAACGGAATAAAAATCAGTGCGATGGGGTCGGTTGAGCTATGGGCAAAAAATATCGCATGGACTCTGAGATAAAGATCTCCGGCAAGCATCAAGAAACCCGCGGACACCTTCATCGGAATATCACGGCAGACCGCAAACAGTACAGACTTCTCATTGATTATGCATTTATTAACAAACGCAAACCACACTAGTCAAAAGATAAAATCCCCGTGATATTCAATAGGATCTGGCTTTCACTATCATCAACTTGACCGAGTAGCGTCCGCTTGCACCTACTACCTACATTATCGCGTCCCCTTTTACTACTACGAGAATCTTTGCCTCACCAGCAGAATCTGTGGGTAGCCTTTGGTTCGGGCAGCTTTCCAAGTGTATGATATAAGGTTACTTTCACCACATCGAAGCTTTTGAAACCGTAAGCTTTTTTGGTAGTCACTTTTGCTTTGTTGTTGAGCCCCTCGACGGCCCCCAGGGCGATCTCTTCTTTTGCCCGGAACCAGTTGAGAATGAGGC
>Ga0316217_10000499_pt1 | contig 56224 bp, 47 predicted proteins | sample 1anoAmetaG_FD_203633 | JGI IMG/M metagenome (GOLD analysis project Ga0316217, IMG submission 203633) | Freshwater microbial communities from Trout Bog Lake, Wisconsin, USA - 1anoA | ecosystem: Environmental > Aquatic > Freshwater > Lake > Hypolimnion/Profundal zone | place: USA: Wisconsin...
GCGAATCAAACCGGGTGTCCCGGCTCTACGGGACCAGCGGAGGAAGCCGCTCTCAGCGGTGCAGTCCGTGGCGTGATGGCCCCCGACCTACAGCCTGCACAAGTTTGAGCAGGTTCAGGAGAGCGGCCTTCCATCGAAGCGGGTCCTTCCGGGGTTCCCTAGAGTGTCCCACCTGCCGGCGGGCGCCCTGCGCCGGATCCTTCAGGCAGGTTTTTAAGGCCCTTAACCCAAACAATTTAACTACAACCAAAGAAATTCTCAGGGTGCCCTTACCGACCCGTGAGCCGTGCCTCATGATGGGTCCGTCGAAGTTCAGCTTTGTCCATTTGCGCCATTGGTGATCCAAGGAGGATCCCGTCCAGGGGATCTGCTTCAGTCAGGCCCCGGGGTCCGTTGACGACTTGTTCCAGGGCCCCGAGCAGGCAGCCCACAACCCCGGACACCGATGTGGAATGGGCTAGGGCATAGGTATGGGCAAAGTCCATTAGGCCGGGGTCCAAGGTGAGACGGGCTGGACGCTTACGAGGGGGTTGAGGCATGGCACCACCTGTTGGTAATAGGATTACAGAATGCTTGCTTCCTTTGGGAAAGGCCTGCCCCTCTCTTTCTACCTCCGCCCCGTGGCCGAGGTCGCCCCGGACCTCCTGGGCCGCCACCTCCGGCTGGGGCCGGTGACGCTGCGCATCACGGAGGTGGAGGCCTACGGCGGCCAGGGGGATTCCGCCAGCCACGCCCGCTCGGGGCGCACGCCGCGCAACGCCCCCATGTGGGAGGAGGGCGGGCGGGCCTACGTGTATTTCTGTTACGGCATGCACCACATGCTGAACGTCGTGACGGGGCCGGCGGGCCAGGCGGAGGCGGTGCTCATCCGGGCCTGCGAGGTCGTGGCGGGTCTTGAACTCGTCCTCCAGCGCCGGGGCGGGGTGAAGGGGCCGGCGCTGCTCACGGGTCCGGGGAAGGTGGCCCAGGCCCTGGGCGTGGATCTCACCCGCACCCGGGAGACGTTCTTCGAACCGGGCGGACTGGAGCTGCTGGAGGGCTCGCCACCGGACGGCATGCTGCGGGGACCGCGGGTGGGGGTGGATTTTGCTTCGCCCGAGGACCGGGACCGCCCCTGGCGTTTCGCCGTGGCGGGCACCCGCTGGGTGAGCCAGCCCAGGACCCTGGGGTAGGACGAACGACCGTTCGCAGGCAAAACACCACCGCTCGTCCGATCAGGGATTGCAACCCCTCCGAGCTTGCGGTTTGCTGAAGCATCGCTTGATCGGAGTCTCCATGGCCAGCAACGGCAAGCCCGCCTTCAAGAAGCGCTTCCCCTGGGGCTGGGTCCTGCTGGGGGGCCTGGTGGCCCTGGTGGTCGCCGGGATGGTCGGCGCGAAGAACGCGCCCCTCCATCTGGCCGTCACCACGCCGGTGGTTTACCAGGCGGGGGAACGCAACCCCGTGCTCACGGCCAGCGGCTATCTGGTGGCCCGGCACCGCGCCACCCTGTCCGCCAAGGTGCCCGGCCGGTTGTCCTGGCTGGGGGTGGAGGAGGGCAGCCGGGTCACCAAGGGCGAAGTCATCGCCCGCCTGGAGGCCCCCGATCTCGAGGCCTCGAGGGCCGAGGTGGACGCGAACCTCAAGCAGGCGGTCCTGGACCGGGACCGCGGCGAGGCACTCTATGAACATGGCGTGCTGGACAAGGCCTCCCTGGACAAGCTGAGGACCGGCGTCCAGACCCTCAAGGCCCAGCTGGCCTACCAGGACGCGCTCCTGGAGAACATGGTGCTGCGCGCCCCCTTCACAGGCACCGTCACCCAGAAGCTCTCGGAGGTGGGCGAGACCGTGAGCCCGGGCACCGCCGGCGGCGCCAACGCCATCAACGCCATCGCCACCCTGGCGGACTTCGAGAGCCTGGAGCTGGAGGTGGAGGTCAACGAGACCGGCCTGCCCAAATTGAGGCAGGGCATGCCCGCCGAGGTGCGCGTGGACGCCCTGGACGCCGAACCCGGGGCCAAGCCCCTGCGCGGCCTCCTGCGGGCCATCTACCCCGCCTCCAACCGCCAGAAGGCCACGGTCCTGGTGCGGGTCACCCTGGTGGACAAGCACCCCATCCTGGTGCCGGACATGGGCGCCAAGGTCACCTTCATGGGCGAGCCCTTCCCCGCCCAGACCCTGTTCCTGGGCCGGGAGCAGGTGGTGCGCCGCCAGGGCCGCTCCCTCGTGTGGACCCTGGTGGACGGGAAGGCCGTGCTCCGCCCCGTGGAGCTGGGCCTGGAGAACCCCATCGGCTTCCTGGCCAAGGGCATCCCCGCCGACCTCCCCCTGCTGGTGGTGCCCCAGGAGCTCAAGCTCGAAGAAGGCAAGCGCGTCATCCCCAAGGAGGCCGGGCGATGACCGAGCCCAGCGTCCGCCTCCGGAACCTCGCCAAGAGCTACTGGCGGGGGACCCTGGAGATCCCCGTGCTGACCGGCATCGACCTGGAGATCCCCAAGGGCGGCTACTACGCTCTCATGGGCCCCAGCGGCTCGGGCAAGACCACCCTGCTCAACCTCATCGCCGGCATCGACCGGCCCTCGGGGGGCGAGCTGGAGGTGTGCGGCTACGCCCTCAACGACCTGGACGACGACGAGCTGGCCGGTTGGCGCAGCCGGAACGTGGGCTTCATCTTCCAGAACTACAACCTGGTGCCCGTGCTCAACGCCTACGAGAACGTGGAGCTGCCGCTCCTCCTGGGGGACCTGTCCCGGGCCGAGCGGCGCAGGCGGGTGCTGCGGGCCCTGGCCCTGGTCAACCTCACCGACCGCATGCACAACTACCCCCGCCAGCTCTCCGGCGGCCAGGAGCAGCGGGTGGCCATCGCCCGGGCCATCGTCCACGACCCCGAGCTCATCGTGGCCGACGAGCCCACCGGGGCCCTGGACGCGAAGAACGCCGAGGAGGCCCTGATCCTCCTGGAGCACCTGAACCAGGAGCTGGGCAAGACCATCGTCCTGGTCACCCACGACCCCAAGGCCGCCAGCCACGCGCGCTTCCAGATCCACCTGGAGAAGGGCGTCCTGGACCGCACGGTGGAGGTCCATGACCGGCCCGTGCTGCCCCGCATCATCCTCGAGGCCCCGTGAAGTTCATCTCACTGGTCCTGCGCTCCCTGTTCCGCAACACGCGGCGGACGGTCCTGACCGTGCTGAGCCTGGCGGTGTCGGTGTTCCTCATCGCGCTGCTCCAGAGCCTGCTGGGCACCATGGATTCGCTCACCACCTCCACCGCCAGCGGCACCCGCTTCGTGGTGCAGGACAAGGCCTCCTTCACCAACACCATCCCCCTCGCCTATTCGAACTTCATCCGCCAGCAGCCCGAGGTCGAGGCGTTCACGGCCTTCCAGTGGTTCGGGGGCGAGTACAAGGATCCCAAGAACTTCTTCGCCAACTTCGCCGTGGACCCCGAGACCTACCTGCAGGTGTACCGGGAGGAGGCCAACCTGGCCAGCATCCCTCCCGTGCAGGTGAAGGACTTCCTGCGCGACGGCAACGGCTGCATCGTGGGCCGCACCCTGGCCGACAAGTTCGGCTGGAAGGTGGGGGACGTGGTGCCCCTGAAGAGCCCCATCTTCAACCTCACCCTCCGCCTGAACATCCGGATCATCTTCACGGGCAAGCGCAATTCCGACGAGATGTTCCTGGCCTTCCACATCAAGCAGCTGCAGGAGGCGGTGCCCTGGATGAAGGGCCGGGCCGGGGCCTTCACCGTCCGGGCCCGGAACCCCATCGACATCCCGCGCCTGTGCGAGCGCATCGACAGCCACTTCGCCAACAGCGCCCAGGAGACCCTCTCCATCACCGAGAACGCTTTCAACCTGAACATGATGAAGATGCTCGGGGACTACTCCACCATGGTGCACTCCATCTCGGCGGCCGTGCTCGTGGCCATCCTCATCGTCACCGCCAACACCATGGCCATGGCCATCCGCGAGCGCACCACCCAGATCTCGACCATGCGGGCCCTGGGCTTCCGGTCGGGGCAGATCCTCAGCCTGCTCATGGCCGAGGGCCTCCTCCTGTCCCTCCTGGGCTCGGGACTGGGGATCTTCATGGCCATGGCGGCGGCCTCGGCCGCGGCCAAGGTGGGGGGCGAGATCCTGCCCTGGATGGCGGACTTCATCATCACCCCCGAGACCCTGTTCCTGTGCATGCTGCTGACCCTGGGCCTGGGCCTGCTCAGCACCTTCGTGCCCGCCTACCGCGCCAGCCGAAGGCCCATCACTGAAGGGCTGAGGTCCCTGTGATCTGGTATCTCTTCATCCCCCTCGCTCCGTACCTGCTGTGGCTGGTGTACGCCGCGGGCTTCTTCCCCCTGCCCCTCACCTACAACTGGCGCTCCATCTGGCAGCGGTGGGCGGGCACCCTCTCCACGGTGGGGGCCATCGCCATCGTGGTGATGGTCTTCGTGGTGGTGCTGTCCATGGCCCAGGGCGTGTCCACGGCCTACGTGCGCAGCGGGCGGGACGACCAGGTGGTGATCCTGCGGGCCAACTCCCGGGTGGAGATGATGAGCACCCTCACCCTGGACCAGGGCCGCCTCATCTCCACCCATCCCCTCATCGCCCGGGACGAGGTCGGCCCTCTGGTCACCACCGACCTCATCGTGAGCAAGCAGGTGGCCCTGGCCGACGGCAGCGGGGCCCTTTCGGTGACGGTGCGGGGCACCACCGCCGGCGGCATCCGCATGCGCAGCCAGGTGCGCATGCTGCGGGGCCGCTGGTTCCAGCCCGGCCTCAGCGAGGCCGTGGTGCCCCAGAAGATGCTGAACCGCTACACGGGGGTGGAGCTCGGGAAGACCTTCCCCATGGCCGGGCGGTTCTGGAAGGTGGTGGGGGTCTTCGACGGCGACGGCAGCGTCTTCGATTCGGAGATCTGGACCGACGTGGCCGACCTGCGCCAGGCCTACCGCCGCTTCTCCGCCAACTCCTCCATGGTGGTGCGCCTGCGCTCGGCCCGGGACGTGCCGGCCTTCATCAGCGACATGGAGAAGGACGTGCGCCTCAAGCTGGAGGCCAAGGCCGAGCCGGACTACTTCGCGGACCTGGGCGACGCCGGCCGGCCCATGCAGATCCTGGGGCAGATCATCACCGTGATCCTCACCATCGGGGCGGTCTTCGCGGCCATGAACACCATGTACGCCACGGTGGCCGGGCGCACGCCCGAGATCGGCACCCTGCGGGCCATCGGCTTCCGGCGCCGGGAGATCCTCGCCAGCTTCCAGTGGGAGGCCATCCTGCTCACGGGCCTGGGTGGCGTCCTGGGTGCCGGCCTGTCCCTGCTGTTCAACGGCACGCGCACGGGGACCGTCAACATGAACACCTGGTCGGACGTGAGCTACGCCTTCGCGGTGACCCCGTCGCTCATGGGCCAGGGGGTGGCCTTCAGCATCCTCATGGGCATCGCCGGGGGCTTTCTGCCTGCCTGGCGAGCGAGCAGGATACCCGTCACCGAGGCCATGCGTGGTTGAATGGTTTATCGTTTTCTCGTAAACTAATTTTTCCGGCACGTTGACCCCATCAGCTTGCGAGGTAGAATGTCCACAAACGGGAGACAACATGGACCGTGAACTACTCAAAGGGAGCACCCCGCTCCTCCTCCTTTCGCTACTGACGGATGGACCCATGTACGGGTACCAGATCATCGAGACCGTCAAGCAGCGCACCGGGGGCGGCTATACCCTGAAGGAAGGGGCCCTCTACCCGGCTCTCCACAAGCTGGAGGCCGCCGAATTCATCACCTCGTACTGGCAGACCCAGCCCAACGGCCGGGATCGCCGCTACTACGCCCTCCAGCCCGCCGGCGCCTCCTTCCTGGCCGCCAAGAAGCAGGAGTGGGGCCAGTTCGTGGCCATGGTGGACCACTTCGTGGGCCCGCGTCCGTGAACCAGGCGCTGGCCTCCTACCTCTCCGGCGTGGAGAGGGGCCTGCGGGGGATCTCCGCCGGCCGGCGGCGTCTCATCCTCCGGGAACTGGAGGCCCACCTGCGGGACGAAGCGGAGGCCCGGGACATCCAGGACGAAGCCCAGATGGCGGCGCTCCTGGAGGAGAAGGAACATCCCGGGGACCTGGCCTCCGAACTGGCCAGCGGGGAAGGCACCGACGCCACCCATCGCAGCGAAACCGCGCTCCTGGCGGGGGGCCTCATCGGCCTGGCCACCGGGGGCTACCTCTTCCTGCAGAACGGCTGGCCCTGGCACCTGAGCCTGGCCTTCTGCATGGCCCATGGCCTGGCCGTGGGTACGGGCACCTTCCTCCTGCGCCCCCGTTGGCAGCGGCTGGGCGGCCAGGGACGGATCCTCATCTCCCTGCTCTTCGGGACGCTCCTGGCCATTCCCCTGGGCTTCACCAGCCTGCGGGGCTTCCGGGTGAGCCGGCTGCTCTACGGGGCCTTCACGGGCTACATGCTGGAGCGCCATGCCCAGGACCGCCCCGCCTGGCAGGCGGTGCTGGAGACCCTGGCCTTCACGGGCCTGGACTACCTCCTCTACATCAGCGTCTTCAATCACCGCCATCCCTACAACCTCATGACGGAACTGAGCTTCAACTTCACCCTCGCCCTGGGGGTGCTGCTGGCCATCCACCTCAAGCGGCTCCTGTCCGGACGGTGGCTGCTGGCTCCCCAGTAAAAGGCCCTTGAGTTCGCAGGTGTTCCGAGGTAGACTTGCTGTCTTATGCGTGAACAAGCCGCGTGCCGACGACAGGCATCCGGTCGGTTCCAGGAGGCCCCGATGAAGGACAAGATCCATCCCCAGCTGCACGACGTGAACGTCCATTGCGCCTGCGGCAACGAGTTCGTGACCCGCTCCACCAAGAAGGAGCTGCGCGTCGAAGTGTGCGCCGCCTGCCACCCCTTCTTCACGGGCAAGCAGAAGCTCATGGACACCGCCGGCCGGGTTGAGAAGTTCAACCGCAAGTACGCCAAGAAGGAAGTGGCCGTCGCCGCCGTTGAAGCCGCTCCCGAGGAAGTCGCTGTGGAAGCGACCACCGAAGCGAACCAGTAGCTACGCAGTTCCATGGAACGGGCCGATCCTCGGCCCGTTCTTTTTTTGTATGCACGGTGCCCCATGCTCGATCAGCTCGAAGCCCTCGACAGCAAGTTCCAGGAAATCGAAGCCCAGCTCCAGGACCCTTCCATCGTCAGCGACATGAAGCGGCTGCGGGAGCTGAGCAAGCTGCGCAGCGAGCTCGAGCCCGTGGTGGACGCCTGGCACGCCCAGCGCAGCCGCCTCCGCCAGCTGGAGGAGGCCGAGCAGATGCTCACCGACCGCACCCTGGACGCCGAGCTGCGGGAGCTGGCCGAGCTGGAGATTCCCGAGCTGAAGGAGGCCATCCAGGCAGGCGAGGCGGACCTGCGCCACCTCCTGGTGCCCAAGGACCCCAAGGACGCCCGCAACGTGATCCTGGAAGTGCGGGCCGGCACGGGGGGCGAGGAGGCGGCGCTCTTCGCGGCGGAGATCTTCCGGATGTACGTGCGCTTCGCCGAGCGGCGCGGTTTCAGGGTGTCCGTACTGAGCGAGAGCGAAGCCGAGCAGGGCGGCCTCAAGGAAGTGGTGGCCGAGGTGGAGGGCGAGGGGGCCTTTTCCCTCTTCCGCTTCGAGAGCGGCGTCCACCGGGTGCAGCGGGTGCCCCGCACCGAGGCCCAGGGCCGCATCCACACCTCCGCCTGCACCGTGGCCGTCATGCCCGAGGCCGACGAGGTGGACATCCAGATCAGCAAGGAGGACCTGCGCATCGACACCTTCTGCTCGGGCGGCAAGGGCGGCCAGAGCGTGAACACCACCTACTCCGCCGTGCGCCTCACCCACCTGCCCACCAACACCGTGGTGAGCTGCCAGGACGAGCGCAGCCAGCTGAAGAACATGGCCAAGGCCATGACCGTCCTGCGCAGCCGCCTCCTGGAGAAGGCCCAGGCCGAGAAGGACGCCGTGGAATCCAGCCTGCGCAAGACCCAGGTGGGCTCGGGCGACCGCAGCGAGAAGATCCGCACCTACAACTTCCCCCAGGGCCGCGTCACCGACCACCGCGTGAACGTCACCATCCACCAGCTGGACACCTTCATGCAGGGCGCCATCGAACCCATCCTCGAGCCGCTGCGGGCGGCGCACGAGGCGGAGCGGTTGCAGCAGCTGGAGGCCTAAGCAGTCAGGCCCCGGGAAGCATCACTCGAATTTTTCTGGGACTGGCCACGACCAAGGCTCCAGGCCACTTTTCAACGGATGCCCCGGCAAGCCAAGCCTCCAGATACTCGGGAAGTTTGGGTTGCTCCCGGTCTTCCAGGCGAACCAGAAGGATCCCAAAGTGGGTTCCTGGTGCAAACCGGCGCATTTCCGAAAAATCCAGGTCCTGGGTAATCAGGAAACGCCCTTCCATCTGGGCGGCCTCCCAGACCGATCCATCAGAATGCCCACCACGACCTTCGTCCAGTACCGTATCAACGTCATGGCCCAGATCCCGTAACCGTTGGACCGACCGGACCGGGATATTCTCGTCCAACTTGAATTTCATGCCGCATTTCCGGCTCGAGGCCCAGGCGGCGGCGCCGGGAGGTCTTCAGCGGCGGACGCTGCGGCGAAAGCAATGCATGCCCGCACGTGAGCTTCCGTCAGGCTGGGGAAATCCACCCTGATCGATTCGCAGGATTCGCCGCGGGCAATGTAACCGAGCACGACCCTGAGTAGCACGCGGGTGCCGAGCAGTGTGGGCTGCCCGTTGCAGATGTCCGGATCCTGAACAATCAAAGTCCCTGGATCAAACACACCCCACCCCCCTGAGTGATTCTAGAGGCGCTTCGAGCGCAATCCGCACGCCGTATTATCAGGCCCTACTCCTGGATTGGCAAATCCCGCCTGCGTTCTTCTTCCTGCGTGCCTTACGAGACCTGCCGCGGTTGCAACTTTGCCCCCCAGGCTCCACGATAGGCTAACCCCTTGGACGAGCCCATGCCCCCCTCCCCTGCCCTGACGCCCCTGGACACCCTCCTCCACGAATGCCGGAAGGTGATCGTGGGGCAGCCGCTGCTGCTGAACCGGCTCATGGTGGCGCTGCTGGTGCCGGGGCATGTGCTGCTCGAAGGGCTGCCTGGCCTGGCCAAGACCCGCACCATCAAGACCCTGGCCGCGGCCAGCCGCATGCACTTCCGGCGCATCCAGTTCACTCCGGATCTGCTGCCTTCGGACGTGGTGGGAACCCTGGTGTTCGATCCGCGCAACCTCACCTTCACCCCCAAGAAGGGCCCCATCTTTGCCAACCTGCTCCTGGCCGACGAGATCAACCGCGCCCCCAGCAAGGTCCAGTCGGCCCTCCTGGAGGCCATGGAGGAGCGGCAGGTGACGTTGGGCGAGGAGAGCTTCGCCCTGCCCGATCCCTTCCTGGTGCTGGCCACCCAGAACCCCCTGGAGCAGGAGGGCACCTTCCCCCTGCCCGAGGCCCAGATGGACCGCTTCCTCTTCAAGCTGCGGGTGGACTACCCCAGCTTCCAGGACGAGGGGGAGGTGCTGCGCCGGGCCGATGGGCACGAGGAGCCGGTGCTGCCCGTCCTCACGGGCGAGGCGATCCTGGAGGCCGGCCGGCAGGTGCGCACGGTGCGCCTGGACGACGCCATCCGCACCTACATCGTCCGCCTCGTGCAGGCCACCCGGCCGGGCCAGGGCAAGGCCTGGAAGGGCCGGGAGCTGCTGCGCTGCGGAGCGAGCCCCCGGGCGGGCCTGGCCCTCCAGGCGGCCTCCAAGGCCCTGGCCTACCTGGCGGGCCGGGACCATGTGCTGCCCGAGGACGTAGTCCAGCTCGCCCCGGACGTGCTGCGCCACCGCCTGCTCCTCACCTACGAGAGCGAGGCCGACGGCGTCACCACCGACCAGGTCATCCAGGCGCTGGTGGGGGCGGTGCCTCGACCGTAGACCTACCTGGGCCCTTTCGCAGGTTGGATCCCTCCTATGGGAACTTACCTGGCCTGGATCTTGATGGCCTTAAGTTCCTGGATGGACTGCTTGAAATCCTGCCTTAACCAGCTGACCTCGGACGGTGTCAGCATCCTCGGCTCGAAGGAGATAGCGGCCTTCAGATTCTGTGAGACACGGGAAGTCGAACCCGAAGGCTTGCATCCACCATGTTTCGAAATCGGAGTCATATTTTGCTCTCAGGGCTGCCAAGGTATCGGCCTGCAAGGTCAATGTCGCCGAATATTCCTTGCCTGTCAAGGCAACGGCGTGAATTACACGACCACCCTCCGCTTCCACCAACCCTCTCATATTTGCCAAGGTGCCGCCCTGGCCGATGAAATCATCAAGCAGAAGGTAATTCCTGCCAGGTTGAACTTCGCCATCGAAAATGGCCTGCCTGACCAACCGAGCCCAGCCCTGAGCGCCTGTATGCCCGACGGTATTGATCTGCACCACGGAGTCCGTCAGTTCCAACCCCAATAGCTCGGCCACCCGTTCCGCCATGGCGGCGGGAATTCGATTAACACCTGTCTCTTCAAGCGCATAGACCCCAAGAAGCAAAGGGTTCTTCCCCACGCAGGCAGCCTGGATCTTGGCGAGGACCTGCGGCGTGAGGAAATCGTTGACCAGAGCCTTGGCAGCCGGCAAATCACCGGTTTTTGCCTCCACGTAGCGGGGATGGTTCTTGACTTCAGGAATGGACGCGAAGATGTCCACGGGCGGGAATGCACCCCACGGCCTTCGTTCTGCCCTATGACCTGTCACAGGAGCCGTCCTTTCCCTGGAGGGAACTATAATCCAAGATTTCAGTTCAGAGCTTGGCAAACCTACCCCCCTGCACGAGGGCCTGTCCTACCTGGCGGCCGGGACCACGTGTTGCCCGAGGACGTGGTCCAGCTCGCACCGGACGTCCTGCGCCACCGCCTGCTCCTCACCTACGAGAGCGAGGCCGACGGCGTCACCACCGACCAGGTCATCCAGGCGCTGGTGGGGGCCGTACCGCGGCCTTGAAACCCGGCCGTCACGCAGGCTGGACAGAATGCAAAAACCGGGGCCGCGTGAGCGGCCCCGGTCGTTAGTGTTCCTGCAAGTCCTAGAACTTGTAGGTCGCGCCGATCTCGAACCACGCGGGGTTCACGTCGGGCAGGGCGGAGGCGTTGCTGGTCATGCGCCCCAGCTCGGTCTGCTGGAAGATGATGTGGTACGACCAGTTCTTGGTGCACTCGGACTCGAAGCCGACGCGGATGCCCCACTTGACGCCGGGAACCGAGGCGCTGCCGTTGGGATTGCCCATGCGGGTCTCGCTGGTGCCGTCGAAGAGGTAGGTGGCGCTGTCGATGCCGACCGGGCTGTAGACGCCCATGTCGTTGGCGCCGTTGGTGCCGGCGGCACGACCACCCGACATCTTCTCGGAGTACTTGTTGAGGCTCAGGCCGACGAGGAAGTTGGACTTGCCGTAGATCGGCACCAGGAAGTCGGTGACGAACTGGAAGCCCGACAGGCCCTGCTTCACGGTCTCGGGGGTGTTGTAGGGCATCGCCTGGGCGGCGGTGCCCTCGCCGTTGCTCAGGACGATCGAGTCCGCGTCGGAGACGACACCCGACTTGGCGGAGTTGCCGAAGAAGGTGAAGTTGACGCCGGGGCGGAACGCGTAGCCGCTGGTGGTCTTGATCTCATAGGCGCCACCGATCTGGAGGCCGGCGGAGAGGCCCATCATGGAGTTGGCTGATCCGACGGGCAGCGCGAGGCCGGCGTTGGCCTGCCACTGGGTGTCCTGGGCCGCGAGACTGAGGCCTCCGACCAGGAGCACGCTTACGGTCTTAAGTACTAGCGTGGTCTTCATAGAGACGATTCTCCTCAAGGATGCTCAGGTTAGAATTTGAGGCCCATGGAGGCCAGGAAGTAGCGCGGCGCGATCATCCAGTTGTTGGTGTTCACGCCGTTGGCATTGTTGGCGGTGCCGAACGTGGCGGTGTTGTTCACGCTCAGGGGAGCCATCTGGCCAGGGTTGCCGTAGTTGGCGTACTGGAGGGCGTTGTCGTAGACGCCCTGCACCATGGTGTTGAACACGTTCTTGATGTCGAGCTTGGCGGTGAACATCAGCTTGCCCCAGATGGGGAAGAGGAGGTTGATGGTGGCGTCGAAGGTGTGCGTATCGTTCATGCGGTACTGCCCGCGCCCGTTGTAGTAGGGGGAGAAGGAGGCGCCGGAGATGGCCGAGGGCAGCCCGGTGACGCCCGCGGGGACGGCGGGGTAGGAACCCTGGAACACGGGCACCGACAGGCCGGTGTAGCCGGCGCCGTTGGCGCCGTCCTGGGCGGACCAGGAGTAGCCGGAGTCGTAGCGGCCCAGAAGGCTGAAGTCCACCTTGCCCTTGGCGCCCACGGGGAGCGAGTAGGTGACGAAGATGCGGGCCTTCTGGGTCTGGTCGGCCTGCAGGACGCCGTCGGGGGAGATCTGGTTGCCGGTCCACCCCTGCTGCATGAGGGCGTTGCGGAAGGTGTAGTATTCCGAGCTGAACGTCACGGCGCCGGAGTTGGCGTTGTTGGCGAAGCCGGGCTCGCCCTGGCTGTCGCCGCCGTTGTCGTTGCCGGTCAGGCGGGAGTAGGTGTAGGAACCGCCGAAGGACAGGCGGCTGGTGACGATCTCCTTCCACTCCAGCTCGAGGGCGTTGTACTTGCGCTGGATGTCGGGGGAGTTGAAGAAGATGCGGGGCAGGTCGTAGGTGGCGGTGCCGGAAGCGGCCTTGCCCACCTGGACCCAGTCGCTGGGGATGGAGGTCATCTGGGCGCCGGTGCCCCATGCGGTGGGATCGGTGTCCCACTTGATGGCGGCGTCGTTGTGCCAGCTGCGGTTCACGTAGTTCACGCTCACGTACGAGCCGTTCCGGTAGGAGCGGCGGTAGCCCAGCTGCGCCTCGATCATGTAGGGGCTGGAGAGGTTCTGGGTGAGGTTGAGCAGGGAGGAGTTCTGCACGCTCACCGGGGTGGTGCTGTAGTTGGCGGGGTTGGTGAGGGCGGAGAAGGGGACCCAGGTGGCGGTCTGGGCGGCCTGGCCGCCGGTGCTGGCGAAGTAGTTGGCGCCGGTCCAGCCGTAGTTGGAGTAGTCGGAGTTGCCCTGCTCAGCCAGCGCTTCCAGGTAGGCGGCGGGGATGCCCGACACGTACTTGGCCAGGCTGAAGGAGATCACCCGCGCGCTGTCGCCGGCGATGTCGTACTTGGCGGAGAAGCGGGGGGAGATGGCGCCCCAGTAGTCGGCGAAGGTGGAGCCATCGGTGTTGGTGGCGCGGAACTTGTCCTCGCGCAGGCCGAACAGGTAGGTCCAGTGCTGGTCGGGCTGGTACACGTCGTTGACGTAGATGCTCGTATCCCGGGACCGGGCCCAGCCGTCGATGCCGGTGTACTGCCGGAAGGTGGGGGCCACGCCGCTGCTGGATCCCGGGGACTGGGAGGCGATGCTGGCGTAGTCGACGGCCAGGAAGCCCACGGTGTTGCCGTAGGGATCCGTGAAGGACGAAACGGGCACGCCCGCGGCGGTGGCGGCGGCGGTCAGCTGGCTCCCGGCGCCGGTGGTGCCGTAGACGTAGAAGCGCTGCATGTTCAGGCCGGTCACGCCCGCGGTCCAGTGCTTGGACTCGTAGTACTGGGCGCCGAAGTCCACTTCGTGGGAACCGTGAAAGTCACCCAGCCACTTGAAATTGATGCTGCCCTGGTCGTTGGCGTTGTTCTCAGGCTTGGCGGGGTTCGTGTTGGTGCCGTAGGGCCAGACCATGTTGCCGGCGACGCCGGTCTGGTACAGGCGCACGTGGGGCTCGGGCACCAGGGAGGTGTTGGCGTGCGTCCACTGCTTGTTGGAGAGGGAGGCTTCCACGAAGAAGTTGCTGGCCAGGACGCCCTTGTAGTTGATGTTGTCGAACTCGTTGGCGTTGGTGTAGGGATACTTGTCCGAATCCAGGGAGACTTCGAGGTAGGGATAGGCGTTGTCGTTGGTGGTCTTCGCCTGGAAGAAGCTGCGCTCGAGCTGGATGGTGTGGTCGGGCGTGATGGCCCAGGTCAGCTTGCCCTGGTAGAAATGGGAGCTGATGGCCTCGGTGAAGGTCGAGCCCATGTTGAAGCCGAACTCACCGCCGGTGTTGAGGGCGTTGGCGGGCGCGGTGCCGGGAATCCAGGCGATGGGCTTGCCAGCGAAGCCGGCCTTGGTGGGATCCTTGCGCAGGCCCCAGGCGGCGGCCGTGTTGGCCTGGCTCTCGTCCGTGATCAGCTGGGTGGAGTTGGTGGTGGGGGAGAGGATGGTGGAGAAGGTGAACCAGACGTGGTCCTTGATCAGCGGGCCGCTGACGAAGACGTCCAGGTTGCGGGAGGAGTAGAAGTCGTTGTTGGTGGCCGTCTGGCCCAGGCCCTGGGGATAGAGGCCCTGCCAGTCGTTGCGGGTCAGGTAGTAGCGGAAGCTGCCGGAGAAGTCGTTGCCGCCGCTCTTGGTGGCCACGTTCACGACGCCCGAGGTGCTGCGGCCGTACTTGGCGTGCAGGGGGGAGAGGATGACCTGGGTATCCTCGATCGCGTCCTCGATGGTGAACGTGTTGCCGGCGCCGTAGGGGCTGGTGCCGGTGACGTCGTCACCCACGGAGACGCCGTCCATGTTGTAGACCGACTGCGCCATGGCGCCGCCGCGGATGGACGTGGTGCCCGCGCCCAGGGGGCCGGTGCTGATTCCGGGGGAGAGGTCGGCGGCGCCTTCGAAGGACCGGTTGAAGGTGGGCAGGTCCGTGAGGGTTTCCGACGAGTAGTTGACGGAGGTCTTGGGGTCGGCCTTGTCCATGCCGGCCACGTCAGCCATGACTTCGACGGTGGCGCCCTGGGTGGCCAGGGTGGCCAGCTCGACGTTCTGGTTGAGCTGGGCGCCCATGCCCAGGCGGAGCTCTTCACGGTTCTGCCAGGGCTTGTAGCCCTCGGCCGTGACGAGGATGACATAGCCGCCCGGAGGCAGCAGGGGCACGCGGAAGTTGCCGTCAGCGTTGGTGTACACGGTCTTGGGGCTGATGAGCTGGGGCGAGCGGACCAGCACCTTGGCACCGACGACTGGCTTGCCCTTGGACAGGACGTGCCCGGTTACCTGGCCGTTTTCTGCACCCTGACCAAAGAGCACGACGCTCGAGGCCAGCAACAGGGCCATGCGAGTGAACCGAGCTCTGTTAGCGTTTAGGTTCATAGGATCTCCTGATGAATGGATCGGGGCTCTCGATCAGAAATGGAAGGTGTAGCCGACTTCGAGGCGCACGTCGGTGTAGGACTTGCTGGGGAAGGACCCGAGGACGCCGGCGTAGCTCACGCTCGAACCGGTGAAGACAGGAGCCGCTTCCTGACGCTGTACGCTCACGGCCGTAACGTTGAACTCCAGTGAGCCGGAATCGGAGAGCCTCCAGATGACGCCCGCGTAGGGCTGGAAGGAGAACCCGGACTTCTCGGGGGTGTTGTTCCAGGTCCCGTTGGCGTAGCCCGCGTAGGCATAGCCCGTGCCGGCGGTGCCGGGCGTGTATTCGAAGTCGCCGATGGTCTCCAGGCGATCCTTGGTGTGCATGACGCCCGCGCCCACCTGCCAGGACCACTCCTCGGCGAAGGGCTGGCTGTAGGACACCCGGACGCCGATGGCGTCGGTGCTGTGCCGCAGGGTGTAGACGCTGTTCGTCTGGGTGGCGGGGACACCGCTGGGAGGATTGATGTCGCCCCGGGTCTCCTGGCCGGGGGTATAGAGATAGGCGAGCTCGAGGCCAAGGGAGCCGGTGCCCAGTTTCACGTTCGTGCCGAACCCGACCCCGAAGCCGTTGCGCTGGCCTTCATCGGTTTTTGAACCGGCCTGCACATGGACCTTCATGAAAGGATCGTAGGTATCCGCACTTTGTGCCTTGAGGGCCGCGGCTCCTCCCAGGGCCATCAGAGCTGAGATGGTGCCCAGTCTGAGGATGGTGTGATTCATGATTCCTCCATTTGGTTGCGGCGATGCCGCATATTTTGGAAGCCCGAAAAAATTTCGGGAACCAACAACAACTTTGCAGCATTATCAATTTGGGTAGCCTATCGATATTCCTTTGACATGTGCAAGCAGATTTTTAACTGCTTAACAAGGGTGACTTACATCACAGGCGAGCGGCCCATCAAGCCGCGATGCACGTAAAAAGCCAAGGGCACGGACCCTTTGGAGGGGGTTCGTGCCCTTGGTGACTCGCGTCAGAACCTTCCGGCGGCGGAGCGCGACGGCTGTTTCCGATCAGAAATGGAAGGCGTAGCCCACTTCCAGCTGGACCTGGGTGAGGTTCGTCTGGCCGTAGACGGGGATCACGTTCTGGGGCGGGAAGTCCGTGGGGAAGCTGGTGAAGGTGGGCGTCGCCTCCTGGCGCTTGGCCATGGTGGCGATGAGGTTGAACTCCAGGGAGGCCGCCTTGGACAGGTTCCACACGGCGCCCACATAGGGCTGGAAGCCCAGGCCGGTGGTGGAGGTGGTCTGGTTCCAGACGCCGTCGGGGTGGACGCTGTTGGGCGAGGGGTAGTTGAAGGTGCCTGCGGAATCCAGGGAGTCCTTGGCCAGGATGAGGCCCAGGCCGATCTGCCAGGACCAGGTGGGGGTGAAGGGCTGCAGGTACGAGACCCGGACCCCGAGCTGGTTCCCGGTGTGCTTGGCGGTGAAGGTGCTGTTGGCGGGGGTCGCGTTGTAGGAGTTGGCTGGGATGCCCGGCGACACGACGCTGCCGGGGACCAGGGTATAGGCGAGCTCCAGGCCGAAGTAGCCGGAACCCGTGGGCATGTTCACGCCCCCGGCGAGGCCGAAGGCGCTGCGCTGGCCCTCGTCGGCCTTGAAGGCGGCGGCGCCCCGGACCTTGGCGAAGAAATCGTAGGCGTCCGGGTCCGGCGCCTGCGCCTGGAGGACGGCGGCCCCGCCCAGGGCCGCCAGGGCCAGGACCCCCAGCCGGAAGTTGAGATTGCGCATGATTCCCCCAATAGGTTCGTGGTTTGTTGGCTTCTTGAAAGCTGGACCCAGTTGAGGGAATGATACCTTGGTTCCAGCCCGACTACGAGGAGCCGCCCGCCCATGACCGCCACCATCCTGCTCGTCCACACCGGAGGCACGCTGGGCATGGCGCCCTCGGGCGACCCCGCGTCCCTGGCGCCCGGGCCCTCCCTGGAACGGATCTTCCAGCAGGCGCCCGAACTGGGGCAGCTGGCGGCCTTCCGCTTCCTCGCGCCCTTCAACCTGGACTCCACCTCCCTGGAGCCGCACCACGTCCTGGAACTGGCCGGCCTGGTCCGGGCCGGGGCCCAGGGGTGCGACGGCGTGGTGCTCATCCACGGCACGGACACCATGGCCTTCACGGCCTCGGTGCTGGGCTTCCTCCTGGCCGACCTCGGGCTCCCGGTGGTGCTCACCGGCTCCCAGCGGCCCCTGGCCTACGCCCGGAGCGACGCCCGCAGCAACCTCGTGGACGCCGTGAGCCTGGCCACGTGCGGGGTGGCCGAGGTGGGCATCGCCTTCGGGGACCACTGGCTCCGGGGCGTGGCCACGGACAAGGTGAGCGTGCACCGGTACGAGGCCTTCGAGAGTCCGGACCTGCCGCCCCTGGCCGAGCTGGGCCTCCATATCCATTTCCATCCCCATGCCGGGCAGTTCCCCCGGAAGGTGCCGGCCGGGGCGGGCCTGGCCCTGGAGTCCCGCATCGATATCTATACGCCCTTCCCCGGGATGCCCTGGCGGCTCCCTGAGCCCGAGGCCAGGGGGGTGCTCATCCAGGCCTTCGGGGCGGGCAACCTCCCCATGGACCGCCCGGATCTCCGGGCCCTGCTGGGCCACTGCCGGGAACGGGACCTGCCGGTGGTCATCACCAGCCAGTGCCTGTCCGGAGGGGTGGACCTGTCCATCTACGAGCTGGGCCGGGCCGCCGCGGCCGAGGGCTGCATCGCCGGGGGCCTCCATACCCGCTGGGCGGCCCTGGCCAAGCTGGGCCTGAGTCTGGGCATGGGCGCCGGCCTGGACGAGGTGCGCGCGGCCTTCACCACCTCCTGGGCCGGGGAACCCGTGTGAGAAGGCAGGCCCCGCGCTAAGATGGAAGCCTAGCGAGGACGAACATGTTGGACGCAGCCCTTCTCCGCAACGACCTGGACCGTGTGGTCCAGAGCCTCTCCGCGCGGGGAGCCACCTTCGACAGCGAGACCTTCCTGCGCCTGGAAGGCTGCCGGCGCCAGGTCATCCAGGAAGCGGAGGCCCTCAAGGCCGAGCGGAACCGGGTTTCGGACGAGGTGGCCCGCATGAAGCGGGCCAAGGAGGATGCGGGGCCCCTCATCGAGGCCCAGCGGGCCGTGGGTGACCAGCTGGCCTCCCTGGCGGCCGCCGAGAAGGAGGCGGACGCCGCCTTCAAGGGCTTCCTGGCCACCCTCCCCAACCTCCCCCACGAATCCGTGCCGGTGGGCCGGGACGAGCACGCCAATCTCGAGGTCAAGCGCTGGGGCACCCCGGCCGGGATCCAGGCCCCCAAGGACCATGTGGACCTGGGCACCCGCCTGGGCATCCTGGATCTGGACCGGGCGGCCAAGCTGAGCGGTTCCCGCTTCGCCGTGCTCAAGGGGCTGGGCGCCCGCATGGACCGGGCCCTGGTGAGCTTCATGGCCGACCTCCACGGCCCCGCGGGGTGGACCGAGGTGCTCCCCCCCTACCTGGTGCTGCCGGAGGCCATGTACGGCACCGGCCAGCTCCCCAAGTTCGAGCAGGACCTCTTCAAGACCAGCCGGGGCGAGGACACCCTCTACCTGATCCCCACGGCCGAGGTGCCCGTCACCAACCTATATAAGGACGAGATCCTCCCGGCCGAGCAGCTCCCCCTCCGGCATTTCGCCTTCACGCCCTGCTTCCGCAGCGAGGCCGGCAGCTACGGCAAGGACACCAAGGGGATCATCCGCCAGCACCAGTTCCACAAGGTGGAGCTGGTGGCCTTCACCACCCCCGACCAGGCCGAGGCCGAGCTGGAGAACCTCACCCGCCAGGCCGAGAGCATCCTGGAGGCCCTGGAACTGCCCTACCGCCGCGTGCTCCTGTGCACCGGGGACATGGGCTTCTCCAGCCGGAAGACCTTCGATCTGGAAGTGTGGCTGCCCAGCCAGGCCACCTACCGGGAAATCAGCTCCTGCTCCTGGTTCGGCGACTTCCAGGCCCGTCGGGCCAACCTCCGCTTCCGGGCGGCCGGGGGCAAACCCCAGTTCCTGCACACCCTCAACGGCAGCGGCCTGGCCGTGGGCCGCACCTGGGTGGCCATCCTGGAGAACTACCAGCAGCCCGACGGCAGCATCCAGGTTCCCAAGGCCCTGCAGCCCTACATGGGGTGCGAGGTCATCCGCTAACGCTTCGACCATGAGCCAAACCAACGTACGAACCATCCGCGTCTCCGAGCATGGCCTGGAGGGGGACGGGGCGCCCGTGCGCCGGACCCGGGAGGCCCGGCATGACCTGGCCGTGCCCGGCGACCTCCAGGTCCTGCTGGTGGCCATGCCCTTCGCCACCCTCGGACCCAGCATCGCCCTCGGCACGGTCAAGGCCACCCTCGACCAGGCCGGCTTCCGGTGCGGAACCGTCCATGCCGACCTCGAATACCTGCATTTCCTGCTAAAGGCGGGAGCCCTGCCCTCCCCCCAGGACTACCAGGCCCTCGGGGGGATGGCCATCTTCAACGAATGGGTCTTCACCACCGAGCACTTCCACGGCCTGGACCGGGTCCCGACCCGGGAGGAGGTGGGCGACTGGAACGCCGCGTTTCCCCGGCTGAGGGAACAGACCCAGCGGTTCATCGAGAACATGGCCACCCAGATCGTGGCCGCGGGGCCCGCCATCGTCGGTTTCTCCCTGGTCTTCTCCCAGAGCGTGGCTTCCCTGGTCCTGGCCCGGCGCCTCAAGGAGCTGGCACCGGGGCTCACGGTGCTCCTGGGCGGCATCGGCTGCGCGGGGGGCATCGGGGACGCGCTCATGAGGCACTTCCCCTGGGTGGACGCGGTCTATTTCGGCGATGCCGAGGGCGGACTGCCCGACCTGGTCAGGCAGCTGCTGGCCGGCGACCGCTCCGGCCACCCCAGCGCCTCCGTGCGCGGGGGGGACGGGTCCATCGCCTTTGGCGCCTGCGTCCACAAGGCCCCGGGCGAGGCCTTCGCCATCCCCGACTACGACGAATACTTCGCCCGGCTGGGGCGCCTGGGCCTGGAGAAGCTGGCCACGCGGATGTTCATCCCCTTCGAATCCAGCCGCGGCTGCTGGTGGGGGGACAAGCACGCCTGCACCTTCTGCGCCACCAACGTCACCATGGCCTACCGCAGGAAACCGAGGGAGCGGGTGGTTGAGGAGCTGTGCTACCTCTCCGACCGCCATGCCACCTGCGCCTTCGCGGCCACGGATTCCATCCTGGACTACCGGGAGACGCAGGCCTTCTGCCAGTCCCTGGTCCAGGCCGGGCACGACTGGGATCTGTACTACATGACCAAGAGCAACCTGACCTACGAGGAGCTGTTCCGGCTGAAGGAAGCGGGGGTGGCCCACCTGACCCCCGGCATCGAGAGCCTCTCCACGCCCATCCTCAAGCTCATGAACAAGGGCGCCCGGGCCATCCAGAACCTCCGCATGCTCAAGTTCTGCCAGTGGCTGGGGATCCATGTGGACTGGAGCATCCTCTGCGGGTTCCCCACCGAGGACCCCGCCGAGTATGGCAGGATGGCGGCCCTGGCCCGGACCCTCCACCACCTGGACCCACCCAAGGGGGTCTTCCCCATCTTCCTGGAGCGGGGCAGCGCCTTCTTCGACCGCCCCCGGGAGATGGGGGTGGAGCTTACCGGGGCCTACGCCGCCTATGACTACCTGTATCCCCTTCCGGCCGCGGGCATCGAGGAGCTGGCGCACCGGTTCAGCTACCGGCATCTGGACGGCAGGAAGGTGTCCGACTACACCGCCGAGCTCACCGCCGCCGTGGCCCAGTGGGAGGCGGCCCACAACCAGGGCAAGGCCCGCCTCGTCTACAACCGCATGGGAGCCCGGACCCTGGTGACCGCCCTGCGCCAGGGCAGTTCGAGGCGCCACCTCCTGAATCCGGCTGAAAGCCTCCTGTACGGGAAATGCCTGGACCTCACCTCCCTCGAAGCGCTCACGGAGGACCCCGAGGTCCGCTCGGCCGGCCTTGGACCCGAGGCCATCGAAGCCTTCGCCAGCGCCATGGTCCAGCTGGGCCTGCTGTACCGGGAGGGGCGCCAGCTGCTCGGCCTCGCCCTCCCCCACCACCCACCCAGGCTGCCCCTGGCCTAGTTGCCGTTGCGGCAACCCGGACGTGGAACCTTTGGTTATTTTGCGACATCTGGTTAAGGCGAACCCGGAAACACCCGCATCCTATACATGATCACCTTTCCAGTCCGGTTCGCTGGAGGCTCCATGTCCAGCTTGTCGCCCCTGAAAGCCGCCCTGCCCTGGGCCCACCTATCTGCCTGCCTTTCGGCCTGCGTGGCCCTGGGCACCCTGCTGGGGTCCATGGGCTGCGCCGAGCCCGAGGAGGGGGGTGGAACCCTGTATGTCTATGATCAGGGGTCCGCGTCGGTCCTGGCCTTCAAGGCTTTGGATACCCTCCACGCCGCGGCCAAGGACGGCAAGAAGGTGCCCGAGGCCGACCGCGTCCTCAAGAGCAGGCTCCTCGATGGCCTGACCCTGGCCTGGGGCGGGCTGGCGGTGGATGACCTCCAGAACCGGCTGTACCTGGTGTCCGAAGGGGGCAAGGTCATCGTCATCACCCAGCCGGGAACCCGCAACGGCACCCTTTCAGAGCGGGCCGAGCTCACGTCCTTCACCCTGGGCGGGGCCACGGCTTCCGACCGGTCCCGGACGGTGTTCGGCCAGGCCTCCGTGGATCCGGCCAACAATATCCTGTATGTCCTCGAGAACGACCAGGCCGGGAAGGCCGCGCGCATCTGGCGGGTCGCCAACCCCGGCAAGGTGGCCCATGGCGCCACCCTCGAGCGTCAGGGGCACACCCTGTCGAGCCCGGATGAGAAGTGGGGCATCGGCGTGGCCGCGGGTACGGGCCATACCTTCTATGCCCTGTTCGGCTCGGGCCCGGACCTCGCGGACCACGCCAACAAGGCGCTGACGGGTCCCCGCCTGCGCGAGGGCCAGGACACCGCCTTTCCGGGCAACGCCCAGAACCACCCCGTCAGGACCCTCATCGGGGACGCCACCCGGCTGCACCCGTCGCTCAGGTACGGTGCCCTGGCCTTCGACAGCGCGCACCACACCGTGTATGCCCTGGTGCCGCCCGTCCCGGACGACGATGCCTCCAGCACCCGCATCCTGGCCTTCGGGGCCGGCCAGTTCCATGGCCACCACGACCAGGCCCCCCAGCGGACCCTGCCCGGGGTGCCGGGCAACCTGAGGATCCTCGCCCAGTCGCCCACCTCGGAGTGGCTGCTGGGGGCCGCCTTCACCCCCGCCAGCGGCATCCGCCCGGGCCAGGGCCGGGGCACCTCGACCCTCTACCTCTGGAAGACCCCGGGCGAGGACCAGCCGCCCGTGAAACTCGCGAACCTGCCGGGGGCGACGGAGATCCGGGGGATGGCGGTGGCAACTAAATAACGGGGGCGGCTGGCTACAGCAGGACCTTCAGCGGCGTCGAGGTGGCCTTGAGCACCGCGTCCGGCAGGAAGAAATCCGCCACCAGAGGCACCCCCGGCACGCTGGCGTAGGCGGAGAAGTCCGTGACGCCCTCGGCGCGCAGGACCTCCTCGTCGATGAAGAAGTTGCCGGTGCAGGTTCTGGCTGGGCGGCAGAGGATGACCGCGGCGGCGTCGGCCATGATGTCGGCCTTGCGGCTGGCGCGGGCCAGGCCTTCGCCGCCCAGGATGTTGCGCACGGCGGCGGTGTCGATGGTGGTCAGGGGCCAGAGGGAGTTCACGGCGATCCCCTCCTCCCGGAACTCGGCGGCCATGCCCAGGGTGCACAGGCTCATGCCGAACTTGGCCATGGTGTAGGCCACGTGGGGGGCGAACCACTTGGCCTGCAGGTCCAGGGGCGGCGACAGGGTCAGGATGTGCGGATTGGGGGCCTTGCGCAGGTGGGGCAGGCAGACCTTGGAGCACAGGAAGGTGCCCCGGGCGTTCACCTGGTGCATGAGGTCGTAGCGCTTGAGGTCGGTGTCCGCGGTGGCGGTGAGGGCGATGGCGCTGGCGTTGTTCACCAGCACGTCGATGCCCCCGAAGACCTCCACGGTGCGGGCCACCGCGGCCAGGACGCTCTCCTCGCTGCGCACGTCCCCCATGAGGGCCAGGGCCTGGCCCCCCGCGGCCTCCACCTCGGCGGCGGCGGTGTGCACGGTGCCCGGCAGGCGCGGGTGGGCCTCGCCGGTCTTGCCGAAGATGGCGATCCGGGCCCCGTCCCGCGCCGCCCGCAGGGCGATGGCCAGGCCGATGCCGCGGGTGGCGCCGGTGATGAAGAGGGTCTTGCCGTTGAGACTCATGCGGGGCTCCGGGGCGGGAAAAACAGTCTAAGCCCTCACTTCGGTTCCCGCTTGATCTACATGTGGCGAGCGTTCTCAAGAAGTTTGTGGCCACAACCTGAATTATGACTACATTGGGCTTTGGAGGCTCCCCATGGAGGCCAGAGAAATTCCCATGAGAACGGCCAAGGAACAGTTGCCAAAGCTGGCGCGGGAGGTGGCCCTGGGCACCCGTTTGACCATAACCGTCCACGGTCGCCCGGTAGCCGACCTTGTGCCCCATGTGCCTCAGCCTGATGCACCTGAAAAACCAAGGGTCATGCCCGCGCGCATCGAGCTTGCCAAGGGTCCAAGTCTGGCTGAACTCCTCGAGGAGACTCGGGGGGACCGGTGAGCTACCTCGCCTACGTCGACACGTCGGCCTTCCTCAAACTGTTCCTGCAGGAGCCGGATTCAGCTACCGTCGCAACCCTCGCCCAGGTGCCCCAGGAGCTTTGGGCACTGCGCCTTGTCCTCACGGACACGCGCATCACCCTTGAGCGGGTGCGCAAGGACGGGCGACTGGCCCCGTCGGCCTTCCTGGCCCTCACCGAGGCCGTCAATGACTTCTGGGACCGGGAGATCCAGGTGGCCCCCTTTACCGAGGAGACCTGCGTGACCGCAGAGCGCATCGCCACCCGGCAACCCGGGTTGAGAACCCTGGACGCGCTCCATGTCGGGGCCGCGCGCCTCCTGCAGAAGCACCGCCCCACGGCTCGGGTGGCCATGCTGGCCTGCGACCATCGCCTTCTTCTCGCGGCGGCGATGGCGGGACTGGAAACCCCGATCCCGCCACTACCTCTCTAGCCCGCCCTAGTTATCCAGGTCAGGCGCGGTGTCCGGCATGTCGCCGATCATCCGCTTGAGGGCTTCCTCGTTCTGCCAGATCCCCCCGAGGCGGCCGTAGAGGGAGCTGAAGCCCGCGCGCTTCTTGCCCTCGGCGGCCATGGTGGCGAGTTCGGCGCTCAGGAGCTTCTCGGCCACGTCGGTCTGCAGGGCTTCCACCAGGGTGCGGCGGGTTTCGAAGGTGAGGGGCTCGGCCGGGGTGCGGGCCTTGATGCGGGCCATCCAGAGCTTGCCGTCGGGGGACCAGATGGGCGAGGTGCTCTTGCCGACTTCCGTGCCCAGGAGGGCCTTGCGGATGGCGGGGTGCTGGCCGAGTTCGCCCAGGCTGGTGATGGTGACGGCATCCTTGTTCTCGGGTACGCCCAGGGCCTTCAGGTCGCCGGCGGCCTTGACGGCCTGGGCCATGAGGAGGTTCCGGGCCTCCTCCAGCTTCCAGGCTTCCAGCACCTTGGTCCGGATGTCGGCCAGGGGCGGCACGGCCACGGGGAGTTCCTCCTGCACCCGGAACACCACGAAGGAGCCGCCGACATTGCGGGGGCGGGTTGAGACCTGACCCACTTCCATGTGGAAGGCCTCGCCGACCAGGGCCTGGCTGCCGGGCAGCCCCTTGATGCCGGTGACGTCGGAGGCGGACATGGGGTTGCTCGTCTGGACCTTGAGGCCGAGGTTGCGGGCGGGAGCTGCCAGGTCGCCACGGTCGCCGGCGCGCTTGCGGAGCTGCTCGAGCTTGTCCTTGGCCTTGGTGGCGAAGGTGTCGCGGGTGATCTGGGCGCGAAGCTCCTCCTTGACCTCGTCGAAGGACTTCTGCTTCGTGTCCGTGAGGCGGATGAGGTGGATGCCGAACTGGGTGCGCACGGGCTGGCTGATCTGGCCCGGCTTCAGGGCCGCGGCCGCGTCGGAGAAGGGCTTGACCATGGACTTGGACGTGAACCAGCCCAGGTCGCCGCCGCGGCCCTTGCCGCTGGGATCCTCGGTGACTTCGTCGGCGGTCTTGGCGAAATCCTGGCCCGCCACGAGCTTGACGCGCAGATCCTGGGCCTTCTTCAGGGCTTCGGCATACTGGGCATCGGTCTCGGCCTTGAAGAGGATGTGGCTGGCCTTCATTTCCTGGTACTGGCCCTGCCGCTGGTTGTACAGCTCCTGGACCTTGGCGTCGGGAACCGGGGGGAGGCCGAGCGCGGCCTGATCAAGTGCCACGTAGGACAGGATCCGCCGGGGGCCTTCCTGGAAGCGGGCGCCGGAGTCGGTGAGGAAGGCCTGCAGCCTGGCGTCGCCGGGGTCCGCCACCTTGGCGGGGTCGGGCGTGGCGGTGGCGAACTCGTAGGTGAGCTTCTCGTCCCGGACCCGGTGCTCGAGTTCCACCCACGGCTGGTCCACGGGCACTTCCGCGGCGGCCTGGGCCACGAGCTTCTGCAGGGTGAGGCTGGTCCGCACCTCCTGCTCCCACTCCTTGAGGGTCATGCCGTTCTCGCGGAGGATGGTGTTGATCTCGTCGGTGCCCTTGAGCTGGCCGCTTTCGGCCAGGAACAGGGGGATGCTCTTGAGCTTGGACTCCAGGCCCGCGCGCACTTCGGCGTCGGTGACGACGATGCCGTGGCGCTCGGCCAGTTCCTCCTTCAGCTTGGCGCCGATCAGCATCTCCACGGACTGCTGCTGCAGCATGGGCAGCATCGCCTCGATGTTGGCGCCCTTGCCCATGCGCTTGAGGTAGGTGCTGATCATGGCATCCACCTCCCGCTTCACGATGTCCCGGCCGTACACCCGGGCCATGACATTGTCGGGGGAGGCGACGTTGGCGCCGCTGGGCGCGAGGTAGGCCACCATACCAAGCGTCACCACCAACATGACCACGGCCATGGGGGTCTGGTTGCCTTTGAACACTTGGCGGAAATTGCGAAGCATGAGTTCTCCACGGGGGACAGGCCAGTGGCCAGGATCTTCTAGGTTATCAAAGGAATGCCCTTTGTCCTAAACTGATTGGTCGGGGGAAGCATGGCCGTAAGACCCATTCTCACCTGGGGCGATCCCAGATTGAAGATCAACTCCAATGATATCGGGACTTGGAGCCCAGAACTGGACGCTCTCGTGCAGGATCTTTTCGACACGACCTACGCCGAGGAGGGCCTGGGCATCGCCGCCCCCCAGATCGGCGTGAATCTCAACCTCGCAGTCGTGGATATCTCCTGCGGCGCCGACCCCGCCGCGCGGATCGTCCTCATCAACCCCGAGGTGGTCCGGGGCGAGGGCTCCCAGGTCGGGCCGGAGGGCTGCCTCTCCATCCCCGGCATCCACGAGGTGCTGGAGCGGCCCAAGCAGGTCTGGGTCCGGAACCGGACTCCGGAAGGGGACTGGGTTGAACTGGAGGCCGAGGACCTGCTGGCCCGGGCCTTCTGCCACGAGATCGACCATCTGCGCGGGCGGCTGTTCGTGGAGTACTTCGGCCCCGTCAAGCGTCAGATCATCCAGCGCAAGTACAGCAAGATGAAGGCGTCGGAGGGCCGCTGATGGTCCGCCTCGCCTTCCTGGGCACGCCCGCCGCGGCGGTGCCGGCCCTGCGCGCCCTGGCCGGGGCCCGGGAGGTCCAGGCCGTCTTCTGCAACCCGGACCGGCCCCAGGGCCGGGGCCGGCATCTGGAGCCCCCGCCGGTGAAGCGGGCCGCCCTGGAGCTTGGCCTGCCCGTGCACCAGCCCCTGTCCTGGAAGGCTCCCGAGACCCGCGCGCTGTGGGAGGACCTGGCCATCGACCTGGCGGTGGTGGTGGCCTACGGCCACATCCTGCCCCGGTGGATGCTGGACAGCTGCTCCCTGGGCGCCTGGAACCTCCATTTCTCCCTGCTGCCGCGGTGGCGGGGCGCCGCGCCCGTCAATCACGCCATCCTGGCCGGGGATGCCGAGACGGGGGTGGGCCTCATGCGCATCACGCCCGGCCTGGACGAGGGCCCCCTGCTGGCCGAAGCCAGCCGGCCCATCACCCTCGAGGCCACGGCCGAGGTCCTCCTGGAGGCCCTGGCCCTGGAGGCCGCGGGGCTGCTGCTGGCTCACCTGCCGGCCCTGGAGTCCGGCGCGGCCGCCCCCCGGGCCCAGGACGGCGCCGGCGCCACCGTGGCCTCCAAGCTGCACAAGGGCATGTCCCCCCTCGATCCCGCCCGCTCGGCCCTTGAGCTCCACCGCCAGGTGCGGGCCCTGCAGCCGTGGCCGGGCACGGAACTGGACCTGGACGGAACCCTCGTGAAGGTCTGCGCCGTGGGCAGGATCCGGCCGGACGGCGCCCGGGCGGGCACCCTGACCTGGACCCGCACGGAAGCCTGGCTCACGGCCGGCGATGGGAACGCCCTGGAACTCACCCTCCTTCAGCGGCCCGGCAAGCCGGTGCAGCCCGCCTCCCAGGCCCTGCAGCCCTGGGGCGCGGCGGGCACGCGCCTGCTTACAATACGAACGGCTTGATGGCCTCGTCGAACCGCGCCGCGAGGGTATGGTCCTTCTCCGTCACCCGGCCGGCATCATGGGTGGTGAGCGTGATCCGCACGTAGCCCCAGCCGAAGGCCAGGTCGGGATGGTGGTTCATCGCCTCGGCGGGGGCCACGAGACGGCTCACGAGGTTGAAGGAGGTGAGGAAATCCGGCGTGCGGATCTCCCGCGTGAGCGTATTGTCCTTTTCGATCCAGGTCATGGCTGCTCCGGCACGAGGGCTACGTCTGTTGGTGAGGCGGCGGCGGGAAGAAGTTCCTGGACTTCCCGCGCCAGGAGCCAGTCCTCGGGGAACGAGGCCAGGGCGAGCCGGATCGCCTCCAGCCGGGCACGCCCCCCCCCGCCGCCCTGGCGAAGGGTGCGCACCTCCTGATACAGCGCGGCGAGCCGGGGGGGCAGGGCGTTGCCTTTCCGCTGCCGGGCGCGTTGTTCGGCCTCGCCCAGCGCGGCGGGGCTGGCACCGTACCAGCGGTCCCAGGCCTCCGGGTCCGCGGGGCCGCCGGCGACGCTGGGCAGGCTCTCGGCCAGGAGGAGCAGGGCCCGGGCCGGCAGGGCCAGGGGCCGGTCCTCAAGGGTGCCTGCCAGGTCCAGCACTTCATCCCCATCCTGCCGGCGGCCGCTCAAAAGCACACCGCCTGGCAGCTCCAGACGGAAGGGCCCCGCGCCGGGCAGTTCGCCGGGACCGAAGGCCACCACGGCTGGACCCGGGTAGGGGCCGCCTTCGGCCCGCCCCCGCCGCCCCACCATGACCGGACCCTCCAGGCAGGCCAGGGCGGGCTCAAGCTGAACCACCCTCCCCGTGATCTCCCGGCCCGAGGCCAGCACCAGATGGTTCACGGTGCCGGCCCGCAGGGCCTCCCGCAGGCCGTAGGTCCCGCCCCGCTTCCAGCTGAGGGTGCCCTCGAAGGCCTCGAGCACCTCGAACAGGTGCCCGAAATCCCGGGCGACGAACAGCTGGGGCTGCATGGCGGTGATGTCGAAGTCCTGGTCCACGCAGGCGGGGGACAGGGGCACCCTGCGCACCATGCCGGTGAGACAGTGCGCCGCCTCGCCCAGCGAGCTGAGGAGCCCGGCGCCATAGATCCGGGGCCGCTCCAGGGTCCCCACGAGGCCGTACTCCGCCGTCCACCAGTAGAGGCGGCTGGCCCGGGTGCTCTCGCTCACGTAGGTGCGGCCGGCCCGGGCCTCCCGCAGCCGGGCCTGGGCCGCCCGCTCATCCTCGGGCGTGCTGCCGGGATCCTCCTTCACCACGCTCAGGTGGCGGATGGCCTCATACACGGCCTGGTCCTCCCGGGAGGCGATGGCCTTGAAGCCCGCCACGCCGCAGCGCTTCACGTAGGCGGAGTAGCCGGGATCCGCGAGGATGGGGGCATGGCCCGCGCTTTCGTGGATGATGTCCGGGGCGGGGGTGTAGTCGATGTGCTCGTGGGTCCGGATGTCCGCGGCGATGGCCAGCACGCCCAGGGCCTGCATCTCGGTGAACACCGCCGGCGGGATGAAGCCGCGCACGCTCACGGCCCGCCAGCCCAGCCTTCCCAGCCTCCCGTTCATCTCCTCCAGGCTTGGGATGGACTCGGTGCCGATGCCGGCTGCAGCCAGCCCCCGGAGGTAGCTGGGGTGGGCCCAGTCCTTGAGATGGGCGGTGAGGCGGGTCATGATGTGCCGCCACACCGCCTGGTCCCTGGGCGTATAGGCCCCATAGTCCTGGTCCACGACGTAGCGCGCCAGGTGGGAGGGGAGCGGCATTCCTGCTTCAGGCATCGGAGGGCCCCTATCACTTTCAAAGATAGAGTCCCAATCTCAAAATTCGAATATTTTTCTTTTCTCGGGACCTCGCTATTCCCACCCGCTCAGCTGGCCATTGATGAATTTCACCTTCAAGTCCTTATAGATGAAATACATCACGACACCGTTGGCCCTGGGGACGGTCGCCAGGGGATTGCCCATGATGCGCACGACGTCCTGGTACGACATGCCTCGCCTGAGCACGGGCGCGACACCGGGGACGGGCGCCGCCTGGACGGGAGGCGCCGGGGGATTGAGGGCTTCCTGCTCATAGGTGTTGGCCTCCTTCACCGCCTTGGCGAATTCGTCGGCGGCCCCGGGGTCCGGCTTGACCTCACCGGCGAAGGGGGCATCCGTGGTGCCGGCCAGCTTGGGAGGCAGCGGGGGCAGCTTGTCCTGGGCGGTCTGGAGCCGTTCCAGGCCCTGGTCGAGATTGGCCTGGAGCTGATTGTGCAGCTCCACCAGATCGGTGGTCTTCACGCTGATGATGCTGTCCTTGGGGCAGGTGGCGCCTCGGTTGGCCAGGACCTTGACCTGCGCCCACTCGTCGTCCGGATTGGGGGTGGAAACCAACTGGAGCACGGCCCCGCTGGACAGGGCGCACTCCTGGTTGCCTGAGGAATCCATCTGGCCCGAGCCGACCAGGAAGACCCTCGGCCCTTTGTCCGTGAAGATCGGCGGCGGCGGGGCCGAGGCCGGAGCCATGTCCTGGGCGGAAGCCTGTTCGGCCTTGGCCTGCTCCAGCTGGCGCCGAACTTCCTCGGCGATGGCCTGTTTCACCTCGGGGCTCATGGGCGCCTGGCCGGCCATCATGGGCGGGGCCGCGCCGGCCGGGGCCCCGGCGACCGGCGTCACCTGGGCCAGGTAGGCGGCCTCAAGCGAGGTGGCGATGACGAAATCCGCCAGCCAGAAGGCCGGGCTCGCGTACATCGGGAAAGGGGTGAAATAGGCTCCGTAGTAGCCGTACCAGGGACGCCCCGCCCAACCCCAGCCGTAGGCGTAGGGATGACGGTAGGGGGCGTACGCCCACCCGTAGAAGGCCGGCCGGTAGTAGTGCGTCCGCGCGTAGAAATGGTATTCGCGGCCATGGAACGCATAGGGCCGGTAGACCCGGGCATAGGCGACCCCGTTCTGGACATAGGTCCGCTGCACGAAATGCTCGCCGTGGGCCTCGAAGGGCCGCTGGATGTAGCCGCTGCCCCCGTTGCCGTGGGCCACGATGAGCCGCCCGCCGGGACGGACAATTTCCATCTGCCGGCCCCCGCCGGGCAGGTGGCGGATCACCGCCCCGCCCGGCGAGTGGACTTCAAGCAGCCGGCCGCTGGGATCCCGATGGATCTGGCCGCCATTGGCGGCCGGGGTCACGTGGTGCGCCGGTTCCTTGCCGTGGGCCGGAATGACGCTCGTAGAATGGGCGTTGGGGGTGCCGGGACGGGAAGCACCCGGTGCGCCCGCATGGGGAGCAGCTGCGGGGCCGGGGCGGACGGGCGCGGCGCCGGGTTTCGGGGCCGGGGCCGCGGGCTTGGCCCTGGGTGCGGGTTCTGACTTCTTGTCCTTGTCGGAAGGTGCCGAAAACAGGGCCAGATTGGCCACCAGCAGGGCGACCCAGGTGCCAGAGCGGGAGGTGACTGAAGATCTACTCCAATTCATTTATTGCCTTTCATAAACGTGGTATTATTTTGAGATTTTAATTATTTCCCATACAAAGCCAGCCTGACAGACCACCGTCACCTTTTTATAATGCAATTCCTGCTTGATAATAAATGTACCTGATTTTTCAACGGATAGAGCGGGTCCCAGGATCTCCCAAACATCATCAATAACCATTCCTCTTTTTAAACTATTTATCGCGTTATCCTCCGCCGCCTCGGCTTCCATCCGCTCCTTCGCTTCCTGGGCCAGGGCGGCCTGTTCGGCCAAGTTCGCTTCCAGCACGGCGTCACTGAGTTCTTTGACCGCATTGGGATTGGGTTGCTGATCCTGCATGTAGGCCGGGACCTCGGAACCCTTGGCCGCGGCCGGAACGGGCGGGATGGTTTCGGGACCCTTGGGTTTGGAGTTTTTGGTCTTAACTTTCTGCTTGGGCTTTTCCGCTTCCGGTTCGCTCTGCAATTTGTCGAGGCCGTCGTCAATGGTGGCCCGCATCTGGTTCTGCAGTTCCAGGAGATCCTCCGTCTTCACGGAAATGATGCTGCCCTTTGGACAGGTGGCGCCCCGGTTGGCCAGCACCTTCACCTCGACCCATTCGGATTCCAGCGTCGGGGTCGTGACCAGTTGCAGAACCGCCCCTTCGGAGAGGGCGCACTCCTTGTTGTCCTTGGCGTCAAGGCCGCTGGAGACCAGGAACACATGGGGCCCCTTGCCGCTAAACAGGGGCGGCTCTGAGGACACCTCGCCGCCGGGCGAGGTTGCCGCCGCCTCCTCCTCGTTCTCGGCCATCACGCGGGTAACATCAGCGGCGATCAACTGCTTGACTTCGTGGGTCAGACCCGGGCCGTCCGTGGCCGGCACTGGCGCAGAGCCTCCGGACGTCGGGCCGGCTTCCGGCCAGGACTGACCCAGGTAGATGGTCTCCAACGTCGCCGCCAGGATGAAATCCGTGAGCCAGAACGCGGGCCCGGCGTAGGTTTCATAGGGCACGAAGTAGCCGCCATAATAGCCGTACCAGGGACGACCTTCCCAGCCCCAGTGGTAGGGGTAGGGATGGAGCCACCGCGCGCGGGCCCAGCCATAGTAGGCGGCGTGGTAGTGGTGGTTTGGCACGTAGCCATGGAAGGTGCGGTTGCCGAAATAGTAGGGACGGTAGGTCCGGTTGACCACCGCGCCATTCCGGACGTAGGTGCGCTGAACGTATTGCTGGTCATGAAACTTATAGATCGATTGGACATGGCCGTTCCGGCCAGCGCCATCCGTCTTGACCAGATGGCCGTCCGCATGCTCGATTTCGATGTGGGTCACACCGTTGGGCGCATGCTGAACGTAGACACCTCCTTTTGTTCGGAGTTCCGCAGGCTCGCCTTTGGGACCCCGCTGTAAAGTCGTCCCATCCTTGAGCCGGGTTTCAATCACATGCCGGCCTTGCGAATCCACCTTCTGGGTGATTTTGAGAGGGGCGGGCCGTTGTCGCCTTTCCTCTCCACCACTAACGCCGCCGGAACCGGCCGCATGGCCACCCCCGGTCCCATGGTTACCGGTAGCTTTGGGTTCGGACTTGGGTGGAGCTTCCGCCTTAGGCTTGTCCTTCCGCTTGTCGTCGGCCGCGGCAAGCACCCCCGCCCGTCCGACAGTCAAGGCGAGTGCCAAGCCCACGACCCACCCTCGGGCGCGCGGACGCGAACCTATCGGACCCTGGATGATTCCCATGGTGTTTTCCTCAACAAAAAACAGTCGTGATGTGGGATGTTGTGATTATTTTTCCATCCTACAAGAAATCTAATATTGAATTCAATAGAAAAAATGAATTCTACTAGATTGGTAGGTTAATCAGCCATTTTCTCCGTATCAACTTTGACCTCGAGTCCGAGCGCCTTTGATAAGAGCTTTGAACGCTCCTCTTTCCAAGCCTTTGAAGGTATCTCAAGTGTTTTCTTATTAAATGCAAAATCCCATACGCCTGCGGCAAGACCAGCGGCGTGGTAGGCCATGTCGGCCTGCCGGAGAAAGCCGTCCCAGCCATCACTGGTGGCCCAGTTCGGCGTTGCGCGGTTCCTTGCGAAGGATTCCCTGAGCCCGGGCAGATCCACGACGGCTGCGTCCAGAACGGTCAGGGACAGCGCCGAACCCTCCTTGAACTCACCGCTGGCCTGGAAAGCCTCCTCTCCCCTGGCCGGGATGAAGCAGAGCTCCATGCGCCGGGGCAGCTCCGTCCTGACTTTGATCCTCAAGGTCCTCGGCTTGTCCAGCTGGGTGATGCCCGGCAGGAGCTCTGGCACACCGGCCTGATAGAGCAGCGAAATCAGCTCGGGATGCGGGGCTTCGAGCCAGAGCTCATCGTCATGGCGGACCCCTTTCATGGGAATCGCGACCTCGGCCAGGGGAAATTTGAACAGACCCGTGACCTCATGGCCCGTGACGGCCACGGTGAGGATGCCGTCGGTGGCGAAGGGGACCAGCGACCCCTTGGCGCCGCCCGCCCGGGTGGCAAGGGAGCCGTGGTGGAAGCCCAGTGCCATCAGCCTTGGTTCCGCTTTTGGCAACCGCCCCGGCCAAAGGCTCACCGTCAAGGTCTTGAAGGCGAAGCGCAGCGACTCGCCTGCGGGGGATGGGAGCCTATCGCCCGCCCGGCTTTCATTGCCAAGGAGCCAGGTGACGAAACCCGGGCCCACGGCCAGGATGCCCGCCTCGAACAGGCCCCGGTCCGGCTTGAAGCAGTTGTTGCCGGTGATCTTGTAGAACCGGCTATGGGGCACCAGCTCTTCGGGGATCCGGCCCATGAGGATGGCCTGCTGCGCCTCGAGGGACCCGGCCGCGAGCGGGGCCAGGGTGGCAATCCAGGCATGGATCCGCCCGCCCTCCTGAAGATGCGTCGTGAACCCCACGCAGCGCCGGCCAAGGTCGAAGGTTCTGGGCAGCACCTTGGAGGGTAGCGCCGCCGGAGCCAGGTTCAAGTCCGCGGGGGCCGGGGACGGAGACCCCTCGGACACCACTTCGGCAGGTTCCTCGAAGGGGGTCAGCGACACCTGGGCCACCGGCGCCTGGGCAGGGTCGGCTGGCTTGGGTTTGACTTTGGGTTTCGGAACAGTCTGCGCCCTGGGCGGCGGGACGGTGCCGGGAATGGGGACATCCTGCCCGGTCAGGACCAGGAAGGGAAAGGTCAGCACGAGCAGGCGGGACAGCACGGCACGATTCATCGTTGGGCCACCCTGAAACCGATGTGGTTGTTGCGGAAGGTCCGCGGAAGCGGCGAGCGGATGGTGATCCCGATCCGATCCGCGGGCGAATCCCAGCCGCCGCCCTTGGCCTCGAACTCGCCCTTTTCGTTGGCCGTGGAGGTCCATTCCCAGGCATTGCCGATCATGTCCAGGAGGCCGAAGTCGTTGGGAGGGTAGGAACCCACGGGGACCGTCGCGCAGGGGCCCCCCTCGGGGCGCAGGAAGTTGCCGTGGGGATTATCCATGGGCTCCGGGAGCCCACTGCCCCAGGGAAACGGGATCGGGTGGCCGCCATTGGAAGCGGCGAATTCGTATTCAGCTTCCGAGGGGAGGTACCACGCTTTCCGGGTTATCGTTCCGAGCCACTGGACGTAGGCCTCGGCATCGTCATGGCTGACGGAGGTCACGGGATGGGATTCCTTTCCAGGCCGGTCCCACGCCGAGCCCGCCTCGTAGCCCGTCGCCTTCACGAAGGCCCGGAACTGCTCGACGGTCACGGGGGTTCTCGCGAGCTTGAAGGGCGCGACGGCCACGGATGGGCAGGTGCTGCTTTTCTGGATGCCCCCCGGGATGGCCAGGACCTCCGGGATATGGAAGGCCCGTAAAACCTCCGCCTGGGCCTCCTGGCGGGCATGGATGAACCCATAGCCGCCAAGGCCCCCGGCTGCGGCCAGGACCAGGAGGAAGGCCAGGGCGCCTTTCCTCGCTTCCGAGGCGGAGGCCCTGGAGCCCGCCCTGGACGGAACCGTCGGCGCCAGACTCGGCGCCGCCCCGGTCACGGTGTTCCTGGAGCGGGACCTCGGCCGGGAGGGCGCCGGGTCTTCGTCCATGAGCGCCATATCCATGGTTTCCATCAGCCGGGAGGGCACCTGGAGGGAGGGGTCGCAGGCATTGGCCTGGAGCAGGGGCAGGACGGCCTGCCCCATGGCATCCGCCGACTGGAAACGCTGGGAGGAGTCCTTGGCCATGGCCTTGAAGATGGCTTCCTCCAGTGGGCCGGCCAGACCGCGGCGGGCCAGGCTCGGCGGCGGCGGCGCGAGCTCGCAGTGGGCCTGGACCAGGGCGCTGAAGCTGTCCTGGCCCGGTCCCCCGAAGGGGGGGCGCCCGACCAGGGCCTCGTACAGGATGACGCCCAGGGCGTAGACGTCCGTATAGGGCTCCTGGCGGTCCTCCTTGATCTGCTCGGGGCTCATGTAGGTCAAGGTGCCCGCGGCGCTGCGGGTGAACTTGGTGTTGAGCTGCTTCTCGATCCGCGCCAGGCCGAAATCCAGGATCTTGACCTCGTCGGCGGAGATGGGCCGGCCCTTGCGGTAATGGGCGATGCGCACATTGTCGGGCTTGAGGTCCCGGTGGATGACCCGGTTGCGGTGGGCGTGGCCGACGCCGTCGAACAGGGCCTGGAAGACCTCGTAGGCGACGTCCCAGGGCAGGCCGCGGGGATGATCGCGGAGCAGGTCGGTGAGGGCGGCTCCGGGGATGTATTCCATGACCAGGCCGAAGGCCTCCTCGGCTTCCACGACACCGAAGAGCACGACCACGTTCTTGTGGATGGGCGTCTTCGCCAGGGTCCGCGCTTCGGAAGCCAGCGCCCCCAGGAAGGCCTGGTCCGTCCCGGGCCGGACGACCTTGATGGCCACCTCCCGCTCGGCAAGACCGCAGTCCTGCGCCTTCCAGACCTGCCCCATGCCGCCCACGCCGAGCAGGGAGAGGAGACGGAAATTGGCAAACATGTCACCCGGCTGCATGGCCCGCCTTTCGGGGCAACGTCCGGCGCACCACCATGACCGTCCGGTCATCACCGAAGGGGAGCCCTTGGGCGAAGGTGGCCATGGCCTGGTCGACCTGGGCGACCAGATCTGCCAGGGGAAGCGCCCGGGCCGGCACCAGTACGCGCTCCAGCCTGTCCATCCCGAATTCCTCCCCTCCCGGTTCGGCCGCCTCCGTGATGCCGTCGGTATACAAGAACAGCAGGTCGCCGGGCCCCAGTTCCACCTTGGCCAGTCCATAGGGCACGCTGCCGGGGAACAGGGCCAGGGGGAGGCCCTGGGTCTCGAGCCGCTCGAGGGAGCCGCCGGACCTGACCAGAATGGCCGCATTGTGGCCGGCATTGGTGTATTCCACCCAGTTGCCCTCGGGATCGAGACGGAACAGGAAGGCCGTGGCGAAACGGTTGGAGTTGGTGTGCCCGGCGAGATCCCGGCTCAACCAGGTGGCCAGGATGGCCGTGTCCGGGTTCCGGCGCGTGCCTCCGTTCATGTAGGCCACCAGGCAGGCCATGAGCAGGCCCGGTCCCACGCCCTTGCCCGACACGTCGGCGATGGCTCCGTACAGGAGCCGGTCCGAAGGTCGCCAGTAGCCGAAGAGATCCCCGCCCACCTGGCGGCTGGGGATGGCCCGGCCCAGGAATTCGAAGTGGTCGGTCACCGGGTCCGAGGCCGGCAGGAGGTTGCCCTGGATCTGCCGGGCGATCTCCATTTCCCGTTCGATCACGCGGGACTTTTCCCGGTCCAGCAGCAGCCGGGAGGTCCGGACCCGCGCCGCCAGCATGTGGGCCACCGTGGCCAGGAGGGCGAGGTCGCGCTTCGAGAAGGGCTCGCGGCTCATCCCGGCCTCGGCGTAGAGCAGGCCTTCGATGGCGCCCTCGCACTCCAGCGGCGCGGCCATGAGGGTCCGAACGGCGGTGAAGACGAGGGAGGACGCGTCCCGGACCCGCACGTCCTGGAGGCGGTCCTGGACCAGGAGCGCCTGGCGCGTCTCGCAGATGGACGTGACCGCCGTCCTGGAGACGGGAATGACGTCGACCAGGTCCGGATAGGCCACCCAGGGGACCATCTCCCCGGACTCGGACCTGATGAGCGCCACGATCCGGCGGGGCGCGATGACGGCATGCAGGCGTGCGAGGATCTTGGCGATCTGGTCCAGGATGGGGGCATCCTGCAGCAGATCGAGGGAAATCTCCTGGAGGAGGTTCAGGGAGGCATCCAGACCCCGGCCGCCCTGGCTCTCCAGTGCGGAAAACTCCCTGCGCACCTGGTCCAGGGGAAATAGCTGGGTGGGCTCGTCCTCGGCTTTCCTGAGGGGGAGGTAGCCGATGGTGACGGGCACCCGGCCAAGAACCAGGACGTCGCCCACCGCGACCTCGGTCCGCGCGGTGAGGGGTTCCCCGTTCACCCGCGAACCGTTGCGCGAACCGAGGTCCTCGAAGAAGCACGCCTGACCTTCCAGTTCGAACCGTCCGTGGCGCCTGGACAGGCTGGGATCGTCGATGGAGACGTCATTCTCCTCCCCGCGGCCGATGGTCGTGCAGGCCCCTGCCCTGCCGAGCACGAAGGAGACCTGGCCTGGAATATCGAGAAGATAGGGCATCGACAGCCTGAAGGGGGAACGCTCTGGATTGGATTGAACTCCTCATTCTCCCGGCCGGAACCGCTTCGGTCAATGGCCTGGACCCCGACGCGCCCTCAAAGCCATAAGGAACGGGCCTGGGTTCCTATCCTCGTGACTCGGAGCAGGAACGCAGGCCGTGGTTGCGATCAAAGTCGTTGACAGGCTGGCTCTTGCTTATAATCTATTAAAAAAACTAGCCCACTACCCATGCAAACGGAGATGTGATGCGCATCGCTGCAATTGTATTTTGTCTGCCTTGTGCTGCCTTATGGGCCCAGGCCCCCGCCCCGGTTTCCGCGGAGGTCGGTGAGACCACCCAAGCCGAGTCGGAACCGAAAGATGCGCAGGCGATGAGTGCCCGTGGCGGTTATTACATGGTGCATCGGAATGACGATCCAGCCTTCCCCGGTTTGATGATCAAGTGGTATTCGAAGGCCGCGGATGCAGGTGATGGCACGGCCATGATGTCGCTTTGGCAGATCTACGAGAGGGGGATCGGTGTCCCGAAGGACCCCGCCAAGGCTGCCGAATGGAAGGAACGGGCCACGCAGTATGCAAAGCAGAAGAGGGCCGCCAAGGCCGCAGCGGCCAAGGTCGAGGCGACCACTACTCCGGCCGCGGAGGCTGGAGCCAAGCCCGCCAGACCCATCCAGTCCTTCATTCCTGGCGGCCGGGAAGAGGGATACCGTTGCACCTTGCAGCAGCCGGTGACCCTCGATCTCCTCGGGCAGGTTGCGGTCAGCCCGGCTGGACGCAGCGCCGCCGTCGCATTATGCAAGGGCCGCGACGTCGTCTTCCCCGTCAACCAGGCCTCCCTTGATCTTTTGAAAGGAATGGGCTTCGGTCCTGAGGACCTGAAAACGATTTTGATGGCCACCGTCAGGACCCAGGTTTTTCGACGCATGGCAGTTCACATAAAGGACCAATTGAATCAACCGGAGGCACAGGCTGTCCTGGACAACGCGGGTGTGGAACTGAGCCTGTTCAACACGGAGGACGTGCTCAGGAAGGCCCGCACCCAGGACTATTGCTTCGGCATCTCCACCGGGAATGCCCTGGGGGATTCCTTCAGCACGGTGGCCCAGAGTGCCGTCTCTCCCTCTTCGCCCGTGCTTGAGGCCCTCTGGGTCAAGGGGTCCGTGCTGGTGAAGGCGGCCAAAGAGAAGCCCTTCACCTTCGCTGGGGAGGACCTCACGGATTTCCTGAAGGGTTCCGGCGCGGAACTCAAACTGCCGGAGGCCAGTAAAAGCAGTTTCCTGGAGATGGCTTCCAGGCTCCTGCCTGTCCCCGATACGTACCTCACGGCCCTTAACGCCTCCCCCTCCGCAGTCGTACGAAAGGGGACCCCAACCTCCTTCCGGTTCAGAAGCGAGTCCTCCCTCGAAGACACGATCATCTGCGCCTACCCGCTTGATCCCCGGCACGACAAGGCTATTGCGCCCAAAGCCTTCGGCTGGTTCAGCAACAAGGAGCCCTACGGCATACGCGGCGGGCTCATGGGCTTTGCGGACCGCGGGAAGATCTGGGGAGACCTCCATATGATCGTCAGGGACTTCGGGGAACTCCCTGTCGGTGACCATCTGATTGCCCTGGTTCCGAGCCACCGGCCCGACGCCCCCATCCAGGGCTTCATACTGCGTGTCACCGACAAGCCTCTGGAGGCAAGCCCCTATGAGCCGGGCGAAGGGTGGTGACCCCACGGGAAGCCCTCGAAGCGGAACGCCTGGAAATTCCGTGCCGCCGGCCCTCGGGTAGCCGCTTCCCCCTGGTAGTCCCTGAACTTAAAGAAAGCAAGCCGGGGAAACGATTCAGCTCAGCATGCTCGCCACGTCCCGGTATTCGGGATCCCGTTCGTGGACGATGCGGAACTCCTCCCGGGCCGCTTCCCGGCGCCCCAGGTCGAGGAGGATGAGGCCCAGGTCGTAGTGCAGGCCCATGGCGTCCTCGGGGGGGAAACCGGGGGCTTCGATGCCCTGCCTGAGCCAGGCCACGGCGTTGTCCAGGTTGTTCTGGGCCTGCTCGCAGACGGCGAGCATGGAGCAGCATTCCAGGGTGCGCTCGGGATCCCGCATGGCCTTCTTGAACTCCTCGATGGCCGGGTCCAGGAGGAGCATCTCCTTGTAGGCGATCCCGAGGTTGTAGTGGGTGTCGTAGTCGTCCCCCTTGACCTGCTGCTCCACCCCTTCCCGGAAGGCGTTGAAGAGTTCGTCCACGCTCTGGATCTTCTCCACCACGTGGGTGGCGTCGTGCATCTCCTCCCCGTCCCCGGACGCCAGGAGGGCATCGCCCAGGACGTCGGAGAGGTCGAAGAAGGAATGTTCGAAGTCCCCGCCCGAGGCCTCCCCGGCCACGGAGTCCAGCCCCATGCGCTGCAGGGCGGCCTCGGCCATGTCCAGGCGACGGAGGAGTTCCGGATGAAGGGGATGGGACAGGAGGGCGTTCTCGATCTCGATCTTGGCTTCCTCGGGGCTGCCGTAATCCAGCTGGAAATCGATGTCGGAAAGACTGGCCAGGAGGTCTTCGGACAGCTCGGCCGGCGGGGGTTCCCCAAGCCCGGTGAGGAAGGCGAGGGGTTCAAGTTCCAGCATCGGCAGTTCCTCGGCCGGCTGGGGAGCGGGCTTCGCGATGGCCGGCTCGGAGAACCGGGGGGCCTCGAACAGGATGGGTTCGAACGGGAGGACGTCGGGCAGGATGGCTTCAGGAAGAATGGGTTCGGGCAGGATGGGTTCGGGAACGAAGGGCTCGGGAAGGGTGGCTTCGGGAACGAAGGGTTCGGCCAGGACGGGCTCTTCTTCCGGCAGTTCCTCCCAACGGTAGAGGAGGGGCTCGGGAATGGCCCAGGCCTCCGGTGGAGGCGCCGGGGCTTCCAGGGCTTCCCAGGAGGGGATGTCGGAACTGGCCAGGAAGGGATCCGGTGGCAGCACTGGAGCCTGGGGGTGCGCCACGTACCTGGACGGCTCCGGGACCTCCAGGGGCTCGATGGGTTCCAGGGCCTCGATGGGCTCGAGGGCCTCGATGGCCTCGGGGAGGGCGGGGGCCTGGGGCCGGATCCAGGGCGTCGGGTCCGGGACCCGGGGGGGCGGTTCCAGATCCATGGGCAGGACGGGCAGTTCCTCCGGGGGCAGGACGGGCGGTTCCTCCGGGGGATGCGGCACGGGCACCTGGGTGGGCGGCATGTCCTGGAGCCCCAGGTTGCGCCGGTAGAGGCGGGTGGAACCCGGGAAGATCCCCTCGGCGAGGTCCAGGAGGTCGGCCGCCATGCGTTTCTGCCCCAGGGCGGCCAGCTTCTCCGCATGCTTGACGTAGTGCATCTGGACCTTGCTCAGGACCCCGGTGGCCCGGTGGATCTCGGCGATGGTGATGATGGCGTGGTAGTTGGCGGGATCCAGGTCCAGGATCCGGGCATAGGCTTCCTGGGCCCGGTCCATGAAACGGTTCTGCAGGGCCTGGGTCGCGGCCCGCTCCAGTTGCTCGATCTGCAGGCGCTTGGTGACATCAACGTCGGTGATGTCGGAGGCGTCGGTGGACTCCGCGGTATCCCGGATGCCGGCCGCGTAGGTGGAGGAGGCCACCGGGGCATGGTCCAGGTCATGGACGCCCAGGTTCTCGAGGCGGGTCCGCAGGGCCGCCGCCACCTGCTGGTCTCCTTCGGTCCCGGCGCAGACGTAGGCCCGGCGCAGGTTCTCCACCTGCTCCGCACGGTTGCCTGACTGGTGGGCGAGATCGGCCAGCTGAAGCCAGGCTTCGGCGTTGTAGGTGCCGTGCAGGCCCCCATGCAGGGCCTTGGCGGCGGGCTCGCCCAGGCCCCGCCTCCCGAAATCGAGGCCGATGGGTTTGAAGAGCTTCAAGGCCAGGGTGAGCTGGCCGTTGCGCACCAGCTCCCGCACGGCCCGTTCGGCCAGGCCCAGGGATTTCTCGGGCAGCTGGGCCACTTCCGCCAGGGCTTCCAGGGCCCGGTCCGGCGCCCGGCCCTGGAGCTCGACCTCCGCGAGGGCGTCCAGCAGTTCCGAGCTCCGCGGGTTGGCCGCGAGGCCCTCCCGCAGGTGGGCGGCTGCGCCCGGAAGGTCCTTCTGGATCACGGCGAGGCGGGACTGGGTGAGAAAGACCTGGGGGGTGCTCACCATGGCCTTGGCTCGTTCCAGGATCTGGTTCGCCTCGCTGTGCATCTGCTCCATGGCCAGGGCCTCGGCCACCTCCAGGTAGATGCCGGCGGCCTTCTCCTTCAGGCCTTCCTTGTTGTACAGATCGGCCAGCTTCACCTTGTTCTTCAGGTTCTTGGGATCCAGCTCGACGACCTTGGCGAATTCCTCCAGGGCCCGCTTGAGGAGGCCCTTCTTCGTGAAGGACTCCGCCACCTCGATATGGATCTGGATGGCATCCTTGATCATGTTCATCTGGCGGTAGAGGTCGGCCAGACGCTCGGAAATGTCCAGATCATCGGGCTGGGTCCGGTGCGCCTTCTTGAAGACCGCGCTGGCCTTGGCATTGAAGCCGGTACGCTCGAAGCCGATGCCGGCCTTCTTGAACATATCGATGGCTTCAGGGGTCTTGCCTGCCTGGAGGTACGCGTCGCCCACCCGGTTGAGCAGGTTGAAATCGTCGGCCCGGTCTTCAATTAGTTTGAGAAATTCATCAATGGCGCGATCCACCCTGCCCTGGGCCATGTAGGTTTCGGCCTGCTTGGTGATCTTGGCTCGGTCAATGGCCATTCAGCGCCTCAGAAGCACCCGGGGAGAGCCCCGGCTTGAAACAGGATGAATCAACCGTGGAGGTTCACGCTAGTGAAAGCATGGGGCAGAAGGTCGGCAAGGCCGTGGAGGGTCCTGTGGCGCCGGTTCACCAGCAGAACCGGCAGGTCCTGGGCGAACTCGGCGAGCACCTGCCGGCAGGCCCCGCAGGGCGGGGTCAAGGTGTCGGCCTCGGTGACCACCACCAGTGCGGTGAGCTCCCCGGGCTTCAGGCCCTGGGCCACGGCCGCGCAGATGGCGGTCCGCTCCGCGCACATGGATGAGGGATAGGCGGCGTTCTCCACGTTGCATCCCGCGACGATGTCGCCGCCCGCGGTCCTGAGGGCGGCCCCCACCCGGAAGTGGGAGTAGGGCGCGTGGGCGTTGTCCCGGGCAGCCCAGGCCGCTTCCACGAGCGCATCCCAGGCATGGGACTGGGGATCATTGAAGAACATGGCCACCTCGGAAGGAACTTTCCCTTCATCTTAGGTCAGATTCCAGACTCTATGTCAGGGCTTTGCCCTGGCTTTGAGTGGGGGAGCGCGAGGGGGGACGGAGAGTGAGCGAAGCGAACACGATTCGACGCAGTGATTCGACGCATGCGTCTCATCATCCCCTCAGTCATGCCAGGCTCCTGCACCGGCCCCCCGCCTCCGCCTGGGCCAGGGCCCGCCAGCAGCGGGTGTAGCCCTCGAGTTCCAGCCGCCCGTCCAGGGCCGCCAGCGCCAGGAAGACCTGGCGGCGCTGGAGCCTGGCCTGGAGGACGGAGCCCGAGAGGATCTCCAGTTCCCGCTCGAAGGCGCTCCCCGCCTGCCATTCCCGCAGGTCCAGCCGCAGGCGGACCCCGGTGGCCTCCTCCCCCTCGAAGGTTCGCACCCAGGGGGTTCCGCGCTGGGCGGTGCGCTTCCAGTGCACCCGGCTCAAGGGATCCCGGTCCCGGAAGGGCCGGGCGCCATCGGGGCTGGAAGCGCCCGTGTGGGGCCTGGGGCGGACCCGGTCGCCTTCCAGGTCCTGGCGGGGGGGGAGCGAGCGTGGATGGGGGAGGATGAGGATCCGCTGGTCCAGGGGGAAACGCCAGGCCTTCTCCAGGAACCCGAAAGGATAGCCCGTGCGGAACTCCAGGGCCCGGAGCCGGACCCAGCCCCGGGCAGGGGGCCGCAGATGGAGCACCACGACCCCATCCGCGGGTCCATGTCCATGCCCATGCACGTGGCCGGGGCCGGAGCGCTCCCCGCCTGCCAGGAAACCCGGTTCCACGAGCCCCCCCTCCATCTCCAGATGGATTTCCACGCCCCGCACGCGGGCGGGGTCCCCGTTCCGGAAAGCGATCTTCATCCCGCCCCGGACCCGGGCGAAGACGTTGCCCTCCTCGATCCGCAGGAGTTCCAAGTCCTGGATGGCCCGGCGGCTCACCCAGCCCGACGCCAGGAAGAGGCCCAGCATGAGTGAGAACAGGAGGTAGATGAGGTTGTTCCCCGTATTCACGGCGGCCGCGCCCATGAGCAGCATGGCCAGGATGAACTCGGCACCCAGCCGGGTGATCGTAAGCCGCAGACGCCTGTCCCGCCAGAGGTCCATTCAGCCGAATCCCCACATGAAGCGGTTTGCCAGTACCATGATGAAACCAGCCCAACGCCAGTCTGACCCAAGGAACCCGCCCATGCAGAAGAAACTTTCGGAAGGTCCGTCCCTGAATTGGCGGAGTCTTTTCACGATCAAGACCCTCACCAACATCTTCGAGGACTCCGAAAAGCCCGAATACCAGCTCAAGCGGGAGCTGGGTCCGGTCCAGCTCATCCTCTTCGGCATCGGAGGCATCATCGGGGCCGGGATCTTCGCCACCATCGGCACGGCCGCGGCCGGCGACGCCTTCCGCCCCGGTGCGGGTCCGGCGCTGATGTTCTCCTTCGTCATCACCGCGGTCACCTGCGGCTTCACGGCCCTGTGCTATGCGGAATTCGCATCCATCGTCCCCATCTCGGGCTCCGCCTACACCTATTCCTACGCCACCCTGGGCGAGGTCATCGCCTGGATCATAGGCTGGGACCTCATCATCGAGTACGCCGTCGGCAACATCGCCGTGGCCATTTCCTGGGCCAACTACTTCAAGACCTTCGTGCGGGGCTTCGGCTGGGTGATCCCCGACTGGATCTCCATGGACTACCGCACCGCCGCCAAGATCGTGGACGCCGCGGGCGTCCAGACGGTCTTCCGGGACGCCCCCCACGTCTTCGGCATCCCGGTCGTCTTCAACATCCTGGCGGTGAGCATCGTGGCGGTCATCACCCTGGTGCTCATCTGGGGCATCCGGGAGAGCTCGCGCTTCAACGCCATCATGGTCGGCATCAAGCTCCTGGTGCTGGCGTTCTTCGTGATCGTGGGCGCCAGGTGGGTCCAGCCGGCCAACTACCATCCCTTCGCCCCCAACGGCTGGGCCGGCATCAGCGCGGCGGCCGCCATCGTTTTCTTCGCCTACATCGGCTTCGACGCGGTCTCCACCGTGGCCGAGGAGACCAGGGACCCCCAGCGCAACCTGCCCATCGGGATCATCGGCTCGCTGATCATCTGCACCATCGTCTACATCATCGTGGCCGCCGTGTTCACGGGGCTCATCTCCTACCCCGACCTGCGTTCGGCCCTGAGCTCGGAGCAGGCCGAGCCGCTGACCATGGCCCTGGCGCACGTGAAGGCCAACCTGGGCTGGGCGGTGGGCATCGTGGCCTTCGGGTCGGTGGTGGCCCACATCGCCGTGCTGCTGGTCTTCCAGATGGGCCAGCCGCGCATCTTCTTCTCGATGTCCCGGGACGGCCTCCTGCCCCCCATCTTCCACAAGGTCCACACGAAGTACCGCACCCCCTACGTGGCCACCATCGTCACCGGCGTGTTCGTGGCCAGCTTCGCGGCCATCGCCAGCATCGACGAGATGGTGGACCTGACCAACATCGGCACGCTGTTCGCGTTCATCCTGGTCTGCGCCGGGATCATCATCCTCCGCTACAAGCAGCCCGACCTCAAGCGCCCCTTCAAGGCCCCCGGAGGGTGGATCTGGTCCATGGCCCTGTTCGCCGTGACGGCCATCGCCGTGGTGCTCCTGCCCTGGAGCCTGCCCGTGAAGGTCGCGGTCATCGTGGGCGCGTTCACCGCCTTCGTGGTCATCCGCAACCTGCTCTTCCCCATCCTGGGCATCGTCTCCTGCCTGTACCTGATCTACTTCCTGCCCCCCACCTCCTGGCTCCGCTTCGCGGCGTGGCTCAACATCGGCTTCGCGATCTATGCCACCTACGGCATCAAGCACAGCCGCCTGACGGGCCGCAACCCCGCCAACGAGGTGGACCACGACGCCTACGCCGCCAACACGGGCGCGGCCCTGACCCTCCTGGGCACGGCGCTGATGCTCTTCATGCGCGGTTTCGACCTGTTCCTGCTGGCCATGAAGGACCGCACCTTCCTGGGCGCCCTGGCCGAAGCCTTCCGCCTCCACTCCTGGCTGGAGGTGTCCTGGTTCCTGCTGGTGCCCATGGTCCTGAACGCCTTCATCCTCTGCCCCATCATCATCAAGCGCGTCCTGCGCTACCAGAGGAACACCGGAGGGACCCTGACCGCCGGCCTGATGGGCAGCCTGGCGACCGCCATTCTACTGCCGGTGGTTTCCGTGGCCTTCTTCATCCTGGTCTACCTCCACAAGGTCTGAAACCCGTACGGTATTTAAATGGTTTTCTTTTCTCCGCGCCTCCGCTCCTCCGCGTTCTCCTTTTCCGGCTTTTTCCTGAGTGATGCTGGTCGGCTGGTTCATTGCCGACAGACATCAACCCGGAAAAAGCCTGAAAAGGAGAACGCGGAGGAGCGGAGGCGCGGAGAAGAGAAAAAAATGGGTAGGCTTGTCCCCGGCGTTACGCGGTAGCTGGAGACTTTGGATTGGGGGGAGGGATCATGTTCACCGGGTTGATCAGACATCTTGGTACCCTCGAGTCCCGGCGTCCCCGGCCCGGGGGGGCCCGGCTCGTCATCGCGGCGGAAAAGGAATTGCTGGAGCGGGCCGAGGCGGGGGCCAGCATCTGCACGAACGGGGCCTGCCTCACGGCGGCCGCGCGACAGGCCGGCACCTGGGAGGCGGACCTCTCCTTCGAGACCCTGGAGCGTACCACCCTGGGCCACCTCGCCCCCGGGGCCCTGCTCCACCTGGAGCCCAGCCTGAGGGTCGGGGACCCCCTGGACGGGCATCTGGTCTCCGGTCACGTGGACGGGGTGGGCCGCCTGCTGGAGCGGAGCTCCGGGGAGGGCATCTGGCGTTTCGCCATGCCCGCGGCCCTGGCCCCCATGACCGCTCCCAAGGGCTCCATCGCCGTGGACGGCATCTCCCTCACCGTGGTGGACTGCGGGGAGGACTGGTTCACGGTGGCCCTGATCCCGGAAACGGTCCGCCGCACCCGGCTGGAGACCATGGCCGCCGGGGCCCCGGTGAACCTCGAGGCCGATCCCGTGGGGCGCTTCGTGGCCAGGGCCCTGTCGGCCCGGGCCTCGGACGAGAAATTGCGCCGGTTCGCCCAGGGCGGCTGGGCATAGAATAAAAGTCAATCATGAGACCCCCCCGATGAAGGACCTCCCGCCCATCCGGCGCCTGCTGCAATCCATCTCGTACCTGGTGGCGGTGGCGGTGGCCGGGGCGCTGGGCTTCCGGTTCCTGGCCCACTCCGGCTGGCTGGACGGGTTCTACTATGCCACGACGACCCTGGTGGGCTTCCGGGACCCCCACCCCGGTGACGCCCCCTTCAAGATCTTCACCATCGTCTACATCATCGCGGGCCTGGTGGTGGTGGGCCTGGCCTTTTCCAACCTCATGGCCCTCATCCTGGAAGGGGACCTCAAAGGCTATTTCAGGGAGCGCCGCATGCAAAAACACCTCAACGACCTCAAGGACCACGTGATCGTCTGCGGGTTCGGCAAGACCGGCTTCCAGGCCGCCTGGGAACTGAAGGCCATGGGCGTCCCCTTCGTCCTGATCGAGAAGGACGAGACCAAGAGCCACAATCCACGCTTCGAAGGCGACCCTTTCATCCTGGGCAACGCCATGGACGAGCAGATCCTGGAGCGGGCCGGCATCGGCCGGGCCAAGGGCCTCATCTCGACCCTCACCACGGACGCCGACAACGTGCTGGTGACCCTCACGGCCCGGCAGATGAATCCGGGCCTGACCATCGTGGCCCGGTCCACCAAGCTGGGCACGGAGAGCAAGCTCAAGGCCGCGGGCGCCGACCACATCGTGAGCCCCTACGAGATCGGCGGCCGGCGCATGGCCTCCCTCCTGCTGACCCCCGACCTGCTGAACTATGTGGACCTGATCCTGGACAGCACGCCCATGGAGATGGCCATCGAGCACATCCTGGTGCGCGCGGGCTCGAGCCTGGTGGGCAGGTCCATGCGGGAGGTGCGCATCCGCGACACCACGGGGGCCCTGGTGGTGGGCATCAACCGTCCCATGGAGGGCCTGCGCTTCAATCCCACCGGGGCCGAGGTGTTCGAGGACGGGGACGTCATCCTGGCCATGGGGAACCACGCGGCCCTCAGCGCGCTGGGCAAGGCCGCCAAAGGGGCCTGAAACGTACGTGAGGCTGGCAGCACCTCATCTGTATGAAGTCTCATCTGCCCCTGCTGATTCTTGATCTTGCCAATGTCCTGGGCGTAGCGGCGCTCACCACCCTGCTGTGCCGGCGCCTGAAGCAGCCGGCGGTGCTGGGCTACCTCCTGGCGGGCCTCATCGTCGGTCCCCATGTCCCGGTGCCCCTCGTCGCGGACCTTGACAACGTCAAGACCCTGGCGGAACTGGGCGTGATCCTGCTGATGTTCTCCGTGGGGCTCGAGTTCGATTTCCGCAAGCTGGCCCGGGAGGGCGTGCCCGCCGTGCTCGTGGGCGTGGTGCAGGTGGGCTTCACCACCTGGCTGGGCTTCGTGGCGGGCCGCGGCCTGGGCTGGGGCGTGCCGGCCAGCACCCTCATGGGCGCGGCCCTGGCCGTGTCCAGCACCATGGTCATCGCCAAGCTCTTCGAGGAGCACGGGGCCAAGGGGACCCTCCGGGATCTGGTCTTCTCGGTCCTGGTGGTGCAGGACCTCGTCGCCATCCTCCTGCTGGCCGGGCTGGACACGTCCTCGGCGGCGGCGGGGGGCGTCGGCTGGGCCCTGGCCCGGGTCGGCCTGTTCCTGGGGGGCCTCCTGGGCCTGGGCGGCCTCCTGCTGCCCCCGCTGCTGCGCTGGGCGGCGGACCATGGCCGGGACGAAACCCTCCTGGTGGCCACCGTCGGAGCCTGCTTCACCTGCGCCGTCCTGGCCGACCGCGCGGGCTGTTCACCGGCCCTGGGAGCCTTCGGGGCCGGGATGCTGGCCTCCGCGAGCCGGCGGGCCCGGCCCATGGAGCGCCTGATCCTGCCCCTGAGGGACATGTTCGGCGCCATCTTCTTCGTGGCGGTGGGCATGCTCCTGGACCCCCGCCAACTGGCCCACCTCTGGCTTCCCATCCTGCTGTTTTCCCTGGTCGTCCTCCTGGGCAGCAGCGTGGGCGGGGCCCTGGGCGGGGCGGTGGCGGGCCTCCCCCTGCGCATGGGTTTCCGCGTGGGCCTGACCTTGGCCCAGCCCGGTGAGCTGTCCCTGGTCCTGGTGGGCGTGGGCGGCGCTGGCCTGATGTGGCCCCAGATCCTGCCGGTGGTGGTGGGCGTCACCTTCGTCACGGCCGTCCTGGGGCCCTGGTGCTTCCGGCGGGGTGAGGCGCTGGCGGACGCCCTGCACCGGAGCCTGCCCGACCGTCTACACCGGCGCCTCGCCCGGGTCCGAGGCTGGACGGATGGCCCGGCTGGACGGCGCCGTGCCCAGCCTTCGCTTGGTCGTGCAATCGCCGGTCCGGTCTCCTACCTTCTCCTGGACGCCCTGCTTTTCAACCTCATCCTCATGGCCGCCGCCTACTTCCGGCACCATCCGGGCCTTGCCCACCGGCCGGGAGCCACCCTGGTCCTGCTGGGGGCCGCCATGGCCGCCCTGGCTTTCCTGGGGCGGGCCCTGTTCCAGCGCGCCGGCCAGATCGCGGGCCTCCTCCTGGAACCCCGGGCCCCGGGGCGCCCCATGCTCCGGCTGGTCACGCTCCTGGTGGTGGCCGCCCCCAGCTTCGCCTTCCTGCAGCCCCTCCTGCCCCGCGGGCCCGCCCTGGCCCTGGCCGCGGGGGTCCTGGTGTGCCTGGTGATCCTGCTGCGGACCCCAGGGCGGCACTTTCCCGGTTCCGAATGGCTGCTCAAGCGGGTCCAGCGCCCCTGGGAGGGCGGTCCCGGCGAGGCGCCCATGGTCGTGTCACCCCTGCGCCTGGAACCGGAATGCCCCTTCGCCGGGCGCCCCCTGGGGGACCTGGCCCTGGCCGTGGAGGAGGTCCCCGGCGCGGCCCTGGCCTCGGTGCTCCGGAACGGGGAATGGCTGGGTTGCCCGCCCACCCTGCGGCTCCAGGCCGGGGACGTGGTCGCCGTATCGGGCAGCCAAACAGCCATGGAGGCGGTGGAGAAACTGCTGGCGGCCTGAACAAAGGCATCTTTGGCGATGACCCATTTCGCCGCCTAGACTCATCGCATCAAGTCATTCCAAGGAATGTCATAGGACGTGCTCCTGCCCCCCATCCCAAGGCTCACGAGACAGTCCAGTGATTCGAATATAGGCCCTAATCGGCTCATGTTCAAGCTAGGCGCCCCGTTCCTGCATCATGGCCTCCATCTTTCTCATCGCCCTCCGCGTGCTCCAGAAGCCCCACAGGGCGCCCAGGGCGCCGGTGGTGGTGCCGATGGCGCCCAGCAGGGCCATGTTGCCAGGGGAGAAGAAGCCCAGCCTGGCCAGTTCGACCAGGAGGGGGGAGAGGTTGCCCAGGCCGTGGGCCAGGGGCCACCACAGGCCCAGGAGGGCCAGCACGGCCACCATGCTGGCCATGAGGCCGAGGATGCCGCCCTCCACCAGGAGGGGGGTCCGGATGAAGCCTTCCGAGGCACCCACGAGCCGCATGATCGTGATCTCCTCCTCCCGGGCCATGACGCACATCCGGATGACGTTGCCCGTGGCGAAACCCGCGGCCACCAGCAGGAGGACGCCGAAGGTGCTCAGGGCGCTCCGCATCAGGCGGGCCGTGCGCTGGAGGCCTTCGAGGCGCTCCTGGTCCACCACCACGTCACCCACGCCGGGCAGGGTGCGCAGGCTCTCCCCCACCTCGATGGCCCTGCGCGAGGCCAGAAGCTCAGGGCGCAGACTCAGTTCCAGGGTCTCGGGGATGGGCTCGCCCAGACTCTTCAACATCAGCCCCGCGTCCCGGGTGGTCTCCATGAAGCGGCGGGTGGCCTCCTGGGAGGAGATGCGCCGGACGCCCGCGAAGCGGGGATCCCGCCTCAGCTGCCCTTCGGCCTGGTCCAGATTCGACCCCTCGTTGGCGAAGATGGTGATGCGCGCCAGTCCCTCCATGCGGGAGACCCAGCGGTCCAGTCCCTGCACCACCAGCAGGCCCCCGCCGGCCAGGAGGAGGCCCGATGCCAGGGTCAGCACCGCCAGGAGGTGCTGGCCCCGGTGGCGGAACAGGTCCTTGACGACGTCCTGCGCCAGCAGGCCCAGCAGCCGCAGGAAGACCATCACTGGCTCCCGTCCAGGGCGAGGCCCCGAACCTGCACGGCCGTGCCCAGGGCATTGGCGGGCAGATTGAAGATCAGGGAGGCTCCGCCCTGGCTGGGCCCCTTCCAGATGTGGAGAAGGTTCTGCCCGGTTCCCGTCGTGGTGCCCGTGGCCGTGGTGGCGGAGGTGACCGGGGCCGAGCCGGAGGTCAGATCCGCGCCCACCATCCAGTCCTTGACGCCGGCGTGGGCGATGAAACGCAGGTTCGGCAGGGTGCCGGTGGTGTCCTTGATGACCGGCCCGGTAGCCGCGGAGTTCATGTTCCCCCCCGTGAACTGGCTCTGGTAGAAGGCCAGCACTGCGGCCGACGAGGTGATGGAGGGGAGGGGACGGGCCACGTACAGCAGGTTGTCGACGGAATCGTAGGCCACGGTGCCGAAGGAGGGCGTATTGGTGCCGTCCCACAGGGCCGTGTTCGTCCCCACGAGGACGTTCGAGGAGGCGGGGAAGGTGTTGCCGGAGGAGAGCCGGAGCCGGGGCCCGGTGTTCAGGGCTCCGAGGGTGTCATAGACCGCCTGGCCCCCCGTGAAGAAGGCGAAGACATTGCCGTTGCGGGCGCTGGCGACCCCCAGGCCACCGGTGTCGTTGGTTGTGCCGGTGGGGGCCATGATGTAGCTCCCGCTGGGAGCCTGGCTCTGGTTGGGCAGGAGGTTGGGACTCGCCACGGCCCAGATGCGGGCCTGCAGGTTGGAACCGGTCTCGCAGGCGTAGAGGCTCCCCGAGGAACTGTCCACGGAGGCCTGGGCGAACACCGAGCTGGACAGGAGGTTGCTGGCGGTGCCCAGCGTGAAGCTGTTGATGTCCGTGGTGGAGGTGAGGTTGCTGTTCTGCGCATTGGCCCGCTCGATGCGCACCACCGTGGAGTTCTCGAAGAGCAGGAACAGCTCGTTGGTGGAGGTGTTCAGGGTCAGCCCGCCCCAGGCCAGGGAGCCCTGGCCCTGCAGCACCGGACTGGTGATGGTGCGGTTCGCCGCGGGGGCGGTGGCTCCCGCGCCGAGGTTGTAGATGGTGTTGACGTCGTTCCAGACGCTGATGGTCTGGGAGGCGTCGTCGTAGACGTAGAGGATGGTGGTGCTGGTGTCGCCCGCATGGGGATTCACGCAGCCGAGGCCCCCCAGGAAGGCCGCCAGGGTGCCCAGGGCGAGAAGGGTGGCAGTGAGGGGCTTGCGTGTCATGCGGTCGTTCCTGGGTTGGACGTTGCTGGGGCTACTTGGCGAAGAGGGCCTTGAGGCTGGCGTTGAGGTTCCTGACGGTTTCCCCGTCGCAGCCCGCTTCCACGGCTCCCCTGGACACGGCCAGGGCGAGGTTCTTCACCGCTTCGGGCCCTTCGCCCAGGATGAGTTCCTGGGTCGTGCGGGCCTGGCACTGGGTGATCATGCCATGATGTTTCGGGGGCAGGGCGGCCTTGGCGACCTGGACGATGCGCTCGGTGAAGGCGGTGAGCTTGGCCAACCGGGAGGCGTCCTGGGTGGGCTGGGGAACCGTGGGCGGGACGGGGACGGGCGTCGCTTCCATCCTGGCTCCGGAGGCCACCTCGGGACGCCTTCCGCCGCGCACGCCCTTGAAGACGACATGCCCGGCCATGACCAGTCCGTAGAGGTCCTTGGCGATGCTGAGGACAGGCCGTCCCAGGACTTCCGCCAGCTCGGCGACCGTGTAGTAGCCGGTGAGGAGGGCCAGGAGCTTGGCTTCCCGGGGATTGACTCCCGAGACGGCCTCGCCGGGGAGCAGGGTCGAATAGGGGTGGAGGTCCAGGGAGGGGATCTTGGGGCTGATGACCCTCCATTCGTCCATCCTGCGATGCATTTCCATGAGAATGGTCGGGTTCGGCCGGGTGATGGAGACCTCGGCGCCCGGGTCGCGCTCCTCGAAGTGGTAGGTCCCGTCCAGCCAGAGGGCCACCTCGAAGACGGCGTCCAGGCCCGTGGCGCCGCTGGAGACAGCGTGGACGATGCGCCCGTCTCTCAGATAGATGCGCGCCCTGCGGTGCGCGTCGGCCACGTGGAAGCAGCCGGTCCTGCCCCCCTGGCTCACCAACTGGATGATGTCCGGGAGCGGCGCCTCTCGCATGGAACCCTGGATCAGACCCTGGGACATGGGGATTCCCTCTCTCACAAGTGTAGGCACTGGGAAAATCCTAGCATGGACCTTTCCCGGGCATGGGCCCGCCGCCAACCAAAGGAACGGAGACGTGGTGGCCGGGCTCCGCCCGGACACCATGTGGGGGAGCACGAGGGGGGACAGAGAGGGAGCGCAGCGACCGCGATTCGACGCAGTGCGTCTCATCCCCTCGTTTATGTCAGGTTCCCGGCGGCTGAGGGACACTTCTGAAATACAATGAAACTTTCGGGGCAGTCCACGTGAGTACACCCTTCTCCTCCATCGAAACCGCCATTGAAGCCATCCGCGCCGGGCGCATGGTCGTCGTCGTGGACGACGAGGACCGGGAGAACGAGGGGGATCTCACCCTCGCCGCCGAGCACGTCACCCCCGAAGCCATCGCCTTCATGGCCACCCACGGCCGGGGCCTCATCTGCACCGCCCTGGAGGGGGAGGTCCTGGACCACCTCCACATCCCCCAGATGGTCCAGGACAACACCAGCCCCTTCGAGACGGCCTTCTGCGTGAGCGTGGAAGCCCGCGAAGGGACCTCCACCGGCATTTCCGCCCATGACCGCTCCCGCACCATCAAGGCCCTGGTCGCCCCCGGTGCCAAGCCGTCGGATTTCGTGAAACCCGGGCATGTCTTCCCCCTTCGCGCCAAGCCCGGCGGGGTCCTGGCCCGCACCGGGCAGACCGAGGCCTCGGTGGACCTGGCCCGACTGGCGGGACTGCACCCCTCGGGGGTCATCTGCGAAATCATGAAGGATGACGGCACCATGGCCCGGGTCCCGGACCTGGTGCCCTTCTGCCAGCACTTCGACCTGCCCCTGGTCACCGTGGCCGCCCTGGTGGCCCACCGGCTCCGGGTGGATCCCATCATCCGCAAGGTGGGTTCCACCACCCGGAACACCACCTGGGGGGCCCTGAAGGTCCACCGCTTCGAGAGCCTCCTGGACGGCAGCACCCACTTCGCCTTCGTCCTGGGGGATCTGGCCGGCGACGCCCCCCTGGTGCGGGTGCACCAGGAGACCCTGCCCGAGGACCTGGACGGCTTCGGCAAGCTGGCCCCCACCCCCTTCAACGAGGCCATGGACATCATCAGCCGCGAGGGCCGGGGCGTCCTGGTCTACCTGAGGCGCCCCGGCACCAACCCGGAAATCCCCCCCCAGGCCCCCCTGAGCGACCGCGATGTGGGCGTCGGCGCCCATATCCTGGTGTCCCTGGGCGTCAAAGAAATGCGCCTCCTCAGCAGGCAGGAAAAGAAGTACATTGGACTTCGTGGCTTCGGTCTCGACATCGTCGGCCACGTGCATCTGGATGCCCATTGATCAATTCACAATTCCTATGCGACTCGCCGCTGTTCAGGGACCTGAACGAGGCGGAGCGCGCCCAGATCCTGGTCATCGGCCAGGTCCGGGCGTACCGGAGCGAGGAGATCATCTTCCGCGATGGGGATGCCGGCGACGGCCTCTACATCGTGGTCAAGGGTTCGGTACGCATCTCCAAGCACACCGCCGCGGGCGAGGAGGCCCTTGCCGTCCTGCCGCCCAACGCCTTCTTCGGGGAGATGGCCCTGGTGGACTTCTCCACCCGCGCAGCGGACGCCGTGGCCAACGAGGCCACGGAGGCCTTCTTCATCCCCCTCAAGGAGCTCCGGTCGCTCATCGAGGCCGATCACGCCATCGCCCTCAAGGTCCTGTCCGCCCTCTGCGAAGTCCTCACCCAGCGCCTGCGCGAGACCAACGAACGGTACATGACCGTCTTCACCCTTGCCCAATGGGGGGGCGGAATGCCCCAGAGCGGCGTCTTCCCCCTCCCCTGACCCCCCCGCCCTTCCCGGGCCTTCCACCGTTCTCACGAGGAGATCCATGTCAGATCTAGTCAAACACATCACCGATGCCGACTTCCAGGAGACCGTGGCGCAGGGCGTCACCCTGGTGGACTTCTGGGCCCCCTGGTGCGGCCCCTGCCGCATGATCGCCCCGATCCTGGACGAACTGGCCGGCGAACTCCAGTCCCAGGCCCGCATCGTCAAGCTCAACGTCGACGAGAACCCCGTCGTGGCCGGCCAGTTCGGCGTCATGTCCATCCCCACCCTCCTGCTCTTCAAGGACGGCAAGAAGGTCGACCAGAAGGTCGGCGGCCAGGCCAAGCCCCAGCTGAAGGCCTTCATCGAACAGGCCCTATAAATACAACTGAGGGGGGACCGCCCGCTCGCGATGCTCGCTCTGATTCGACGCATGCGTCTCATCATCCCCTCTGACTCCCCCAGTCCATGCCCGGGCAAGGCACGGGCATGGACTGCAGTCTGGACGTTTCGGCCCTTCCCAGCCTTCCCTGCCGGTGGCTCCCGAGCGGTTCGCCCTTGTCCCGCGGGCTTGACTGCGACCCACCTGGGTTCCGGTTTGTTGTGCCGACCCACCATTCCGCTCGCAGCAGGGTGCTGCTCGCAGTGCCGTATCGCAAACCATGGGAAGCTGAATACGGAGCGTGGGGCGCGCTGATCCAGACCTCTGGGGACAGCTCCGCCTGTATGGTGGTCGAGAATTACGCAGCTGCGCAGTGGCATGCGTCCCTGAACTCTGTACACATGGCTCTGGGCCCGTATGGCGACCATCTGGGGGGCGCCCTGGATCCTGGGCTTTCAGCTAACATGGCCTGCGGCCGCCTGAAGCTCTCGGCGCCCATCGGAGTCACTCTGCATCCTTCCGCCGTCTCTGGCGGCGAAAAGGCGCTTTTTCAGAGTATGAATTCACCCCCTCCCTGCTTCAGGGCATGCCTGTAGCGTAAGTCCTGCATCCAAGCGTGGTCATCCCGTTAGGATCCCCGAACTCAGCCCACTTCAAGGGCCGGTGGGGGTTGTTCCTGGTG